>Ga0335080_10008005_pt1 | contig 10999 bp, 9 predicted proteins | sample Lox_Sample_34_FD_206720 | JGI IMG/M metagenome (GOLD analysis project Ga0335080, IMG submission 206720) | Soil microbial communities from Loxahatchee National Wildlife Refuge, Florida, United States - Lox_Sample_3.4 | ecosystem: Environmental > Terrestrial > Soil > Wetlands | place: USA: Florida...
TCAAGTTCTTCCGCTCGTACTACTTCGTGTGCCCGCCGGCGCTCCTGCGGCTCGACAAGGTGGAGGCGTTCCGGCGCTGGCTGATGGACCTCGCGCGCCAGTTCCCGGCGCCGTGCGAGCCGGACGACGCTGCCGGCCGGCCCTGATCGACCGCGACCCCGCTCTGCGAGTAGGATTCTTGGAGCGCGCGGCACGGGCTCGCGCCGCGCACCTACTTCGCGGGGGGACGCATGATCACGCTCAAAGTGAACGGGCAGACGCTCGAGACGGACGCGGCGCCGGATACGCCGCTGTTGTGGGTGCTGCGCGACCACCTGGGCCTCACCGGCACCAAGTTCGGCTGCGGCAAGTCGCTGTGCGGCGCCTGCACGGTGCACATCGACGGCTCGGCGACGCGCAGCTGCGTGACCCAGGTCTCGGCCGTGGTCGGCAAGGAGATCCGCACGATCGAGGGCCTGTCGAAGGACCGCTCGCACCCGGTGCAGAAGGCGTGGATCGAGCTCGACGTGCCGCAGTGCGGCTACTGCCAGTCCGGCCAGATCATGGCGGCGAGCGCGCTGCTCGCCCAGAACCCCGCGCCGACCGACGCCGACATCGACACCGCGATGTCCGGCAACATCTGCCGCTGCGGCACCTACCCCCGGATCCGCGCCGCGATCCACCGCGCGGCCGAGCTCATGAAGAGCGGAGGTGCGTCATGAGCGCCCGGCCCTCCGACACCGCGACGCTCGACCGGCGCGAGTTCCTGAAGGTCTCCGCGCTCGCGGGCGGCGGCCTCGTCATCGGCATCACGCTCTCGGGCTGCGGCAAGCCCGCCGACCTCGCGAAGTCCGCCGCCGGCGGCCAGCCGGTCGCATGGCTGAAGATCGGCGGCGACAACTCGATCACGATCCTCGTCGACAAGTCGGAGATGGGACAGGGCGTCTACACCTCGCTCCCGATGCTGCTCGCCGAGGAGCTCGACGTGCCGCTCGCCGCCATCAAGGTGCTCGCGGCGCCGGCCGGGCCGCCGTACATCAACGTCTTCATGGGCACGCAGATCACCGGCGGCAGCACGAGCGTGCGCGAGGGCTGGCAGAAGCTGCGCGCCGCGGGCGCCCAGGCGCGCGCGATGCTGCTCGGCGCCGCCGCCGACGAGTGGAAGGTCGACGCCGCGACCCTGAAGGTCGCCGACGGCGTCGTCACCGGCCCGAACGGCCAGAAGCGCACCTACGGCGAACTCGCCGAGGCCGCCGCCAAGCGGCCGGCGCCGAAGGACGCCAAGCCGAAGGATGCCGGCCAGTTCACGCAGCTCGGCAAGCCGCTCTCGCGCACCGACACGCCCTCGAAGGTCGATGGCACCGCCGAGTACGGCATCGACGTCAAGCTCCCGGGCATGAAGTACGCCGCGCTCGCGCAGTCCCCGGTGCTCGGCGGCAGCGTGAAGTCGGTCGACTCGGCGGCCGCCGAGAAGATGCCGGGCGTCAGCAAGGTGCTGACGACCAAGAGCGGCGTCGTGGTCGTCGCCGACCACTACTGGCAGGCGCACAGCGCGCGCGATGCGCTGAAGATCAGCTGGGACGCGGGGCCGAACGCGCACCTCTCGACCGCCACGATGCGCGCCGGGCTCAAGGGCGCGAGCGGCGCGCCGCAGTCGGCGCGCAAGGACGGCGACGCGGCCTCGGCGCTCAAGGCCGCGAAGAAGAAGGTCGAGGCGGCCTACGAGCTGCCGCTGCTCGCGCACGCGACGATGGAGCCGATGAACTGCACCGCCGACGTGCGCGCCGACGGCTGCGACCTCTACGTCGGCACGCAGGTGCAGCAGATCGCGCAGGCGACCGCGGCGGGCGTCGCGGGGCTCAAGCCCGAGCAGGTCAACGTGCACACGACGCTGCTGGGCTCGGGCTTCGGGCGGCGCCTCGAGGTCGACTTCATCCCGGCGGCCGTCGAGGCCTCCAAGGCCATCGGCGCGCCGGTGAAGCTCGTCTGGACGCGCGAGGACGACATGACCCACGACGCGTACCGGCCGCCCGCCCACGACACCGGCACCGCCGGCTTCGACGGCGCGGGGGCGCTGAGCGCCGTGCACATCAAGCTGACCTCGCCGTCGATCACCGCGCGGATGTTCCCGCCGGTCGTCGAGAAGTCGATCGACCCGTTCGCGGTCGAGGCGGCGGCGAACTTCCTCTACGACGTGCCGAACGTGTCGGTCGACTACCTGCGCCACGAGGTCGGCATCAACGTCGGCTACTGGCGCTCGGTCAGCCACGCGCTCAACTGCTTCGTCGTCGAGAGCTTCATGGACGAGGTCGCGCACGCGGCCGGCAAGGACCCGTTCGAGTTCCGCCGCGCGCTGCTCGGCAAGCAGCCGCGCGCGCGCCGCGTGCTCGAGGAGGCCGCGAGCCGCGCCGGCTGGGGCCAGGCGGCGGCCGGCCACCACCTCGGCATCGCGGTGATGGAGGGCTACGGGACCTACCTCGCGCAGGTCGCCGACATCTCGGTCGAGCAGGGCAAGATGAAGCTCCACAAGATCACCTGCGTGGTCGACTGCGGCCACAAGGTGAACCCGAAGATCGTCGACCAGCAGATCTCGGGCGGCATCGTGTTCGGGCTCTCGGCGGCGCTGTTCGGCGAGATCACGCTCGACGGCGGCCGGGTCTTACAGCACAACTTCGACGATTACCGCGTCGTGCGCATGAACCAGATGCCGGCGCTCGACGTGGTGCTGCTCGACAGCACCGAGGCCCCGGGCGGCATCGGCGAGCCGTCGGTGGCGCTCGTCGCGCCGGCGCTCGTGAACGCCGTGTTCGCGGCGACCGGCAAGCGCATCCGGGCGCTGCCGCTCGCCGCGGCCGGGATCGTCTAGCGCGTGCGTCACCGCGACCCGGCCTGGAACCCGGCGGCCGGCTCGGCCGGCGCCGGGCTGCCGCGGGTCGCGTGGGGCAAGGGGCTCTACGTCTACGACACGGCCGGGCGCCGCTACCTCGACGCCTCCGGCGGCCCGGCCGTGTTCTGCCTCGGCCACGGCAACGACGAGGTCAACGCCGCGATCACGCGCCAGCTCGAGCGCATCGCGCACGGCTACCGCTACTCGTTCACGAGCGACCCGCTCGAGGAGCTCGAGCAGCTGATCGGCGCGGCCGCGGGCCCGGGCTTCGAGTCGATGGTGTTCGTCTCGGGCGGCTCGGAGGCCGTCGAGTCGGCGCTCAAGATCGCGCTTCAGTACCACACGGCGCGCGGCGCGCGCGCGCGGCGCCGCTTCATCGCGCGCCGCCGCTCCTGGCACGGCAACACGCTCGGCGCGCTCGCGGTCTCGGACTTCGCGGCGCGGCGCGCGCCCTTCGAGGGCGCGCTCACCGAGGCCTCGTTCATCGCGGCCGTCAACGCCTACCGCCCGCCCGCCGGCGTCGCGCCCGAGGAGCTCGCCCGCCACGGGGCCGCCGAGCTCGAGCGCGAGATCCTCGCGCAGGGCGCCGAGCGCGTCGCGGCGTTCATCTTCGAGCCGGTCGTCGGCGCGGCCGGCGGCGTCGTGCCGGCACCGGCAGGCTACGCCGCGCTCGTGCGCGAGGTCTGTGACCGGCACGGCGTGCTGATGATCGCCGACGAGGTCATGTGCGGCTCGGGCCGCTGCGGCAGCTGGCGCGCACTCGCGCAGGAGGGCGTGACCCCGGATCTCTTTGCGATCGCCAAGGGGCTCGGTGCCGGGTACCTGCCGCTCGGCGCCGCGGTCTACCACCGCCGGATCGCGGAGGTCATCGACGCGGCCGACGGCGGGCCGCTGACCGGGCACACGTTCACCGGCCACACCGCGGCCTGCGCCGCGGGCGTCGCGGTGCAGACGATCGTCAGGCGCGAGCGCCTCGTCGAGCGCGTCGCCGCCGAGGGACCGCGGTTCATGGCGGCGCTCTCGGCCGAGCTCGCCGACGTCGAGGCCGTCGGCGACGTCCGCGGCCGGGGATTCTTCGTCGGCATCGAGTTCGTGGCGGAGCGCGCGACGCGCCGCCCGTTCGCGCCGGAACTCGGATTCGCCGGGCGCGTCGGGCGCGCCGGCGTCGAGCTCGGGCTCCTGTGCTACCCGGTGTCGGGGATCGTCGACGGGGTCGAGGGCGACGCGATCCTGCTCGCGCCGCCCTACAACGCGACGGCGCAAGAGCTCGCGGAGATCGTCGCGCTCACCTCGCGCGCGATCCGTCGCGCGCTCGCCGGCCGCCCGGGGCGCTGACGCCTCAGTTCGCGGCGAGGTGCGCGAGGAGCGCGGCGTTGAACGCCGCCGGCCCCTCGAGGCTCGGCAGGTGCCCGACGCCCGGCAGCACCGCGAGCGTCGCGCGCGGGAGCTCGTCCTTCAGGCGCTTCGCGATCGCGTGAAAGTCGGGCAGGTCCTTCTCGCCGACCAGGACCTGCGTCGGCGCCGAGATCTGCCGGAGCGCCTCGAGCGCCGGGGGACTGCCGGCCTCCTCGGGGTCGCGTTCGCGCCAGTGCCAGCCCGAATAGCGCATGACGATCCGCTCGAGGGCCGCCGCCGCGAGCGGATTGGCGCGCGCAGGGGCGAAGAGCTCGTGCTCGAACCAGCGGCGTTTGGCCGCCTCGACGTCGCCGCCGCGCGCGATCGCCACGATCTCGCGCCAGCGCGTCAGCCACGCCTCGCTCATCTTGTAGCCGTCGAGCACGCTGTCGACGAGCGTCAGCGAGCGCACCAACTGCGGCGCGTCGAGCGCGAGCCGAAGCGCGACGCGCCCGCCCATCGAGAGGCCGACGACATGCGCGGGACCGAGCGCGAGCGCATCGAGCAGCGACTTGAGGTCGTGCGCGTGCGAATAAGGCGCCGTCGGCAGCGACGCCGCGCCGAAGCCGCGCAGGTCGTAGCTGAGCACGCGGTAGTGCCCCGCCGATGCCGCGACCTGCGGATCCCAGAACGCCCGGTCGAGCCCGAAGCCGTGCACGAACACGACCGGCACGCCACTGCCGGCGAGCGTGTACGGCAGCACCGCGCCGTCCCGGGTCCTGTGCGTCGTCGCGCTCATCCTCGTCGCCTCCCGCGCGGCTCAGCTCGGCACTTCGCCGCCGACCGTGGTCCGGTACATCTCGCGCCGGTGTCCCTGGTAGTCGTTGTACGCCTGGTGCACGCACAGCCGGTTGTCCCAGGCGACGACCATGTCGGGCTCCCACCGCAGCCGGCACGTGAAGGCGGGCTGGGTGAGGTGCTCGCTCAGGTACGCGAGGATCGGCGCGGACTCCTCGGGCAGCATGCCCTCGATGCCGATGCCGTAGGACGGGTCGAGGTACAGCGCCTTCTCGCCCGTCACCGGGTGCGTGCGCACCATCGGGTGGCAGGTGCCGCGGACCTTGCGCTCCAGGTCCTCGGAGAGCCGCGGGGCATCGCGCGTCGCCGCGAGGCGGCCGATCGGGCTGTCGCTGATCTCGACCGACTGCTGCGCGGACTTGAGGACGTCGCGCAGCGAGAAGTGCGTCTTCAGCGTCCCGACGATGCGCTTGTAGGTGTCGGAGAGCATGTCGTAGGCGAGCGCGCAGTTCGCGAAGGTCGTGTCGCCGCCGAGCGGCGGGATCTCGACCGAGCGCAGGATCGTGATCGCGGGTGGTCGCGGCAGGAACGGCGAGTCGGTGTGCCAGCCCTCGCCGAACACGTGCTTGGAGCGGTCCGAAGCCTCCTTGATCAGCGGGTGCACGTTGCGATGCCCGGCCACGCCCTGCGTGTACGCGTCCTCGGCGAAGTCGCCGAAGCGCAAACTGAACGCCTCGTGCTCGGCGTGCCCGATCCCGCGCTGGCTGCGCAGGTAGATGACCTTGTGCCTGAAGAGCGCGTCGCGCACCTCCGCGAACTGCTGATCAGTGATCCGCGTCAGATGCACGCCGAGGATCTCCGCCCCGATCGCCGCAGCGAGCGGCCGCGCCTCGATGTGCGCGTAGGTCCGGGCGTAGTTGTCGAACTTGCCGGTCGGGTGCAGTCGCATTGCGGAGCCGAGCCTCGTTCGCAGTCTGTTTTGTGGGCCCGCTGGGATTCGAACCCAGAACCAAGGGATTCACTTTGCCCCACCGTTTCCGGCGGGAGTGGACTATCTCTTCACCCTCGCGCGTCCGACGCGCGGTGGGGTGCGGGACGCTCTCGCCTGTCATCAAGGGCCCTCGGGTCCCGCGACCCAGCCCCCAGGTAGTCTCTGCACCTTCCGGCGGTGTACCGCCGGCTTGGCTCAGGGTTGCCATCCTGCCCTGCAGGTTCAGGGTTCCCTGAATTCATCCCGTCCACTTCGCGCGTTACCGCGCGAAGGCACCATCCCGACCTCGGGTCGATGAGTCCCCTGCTCTAACCGTTGAGCTACAGGCCCGGCGCGAGTCTAGCAAGTCGCCCCGATCGAGGTGCACTCGTCGGCCGCGGGGCGTTGCGAAGCGGTGCGGGGAGCGCCGGCGCGTCAGCCGTTGAGCGCGCTGTGCAACGCCTTGATCTGCTCGGCGGTCGCCGCCAGCAGCTTCTGGCAGTCGGCGGCACCAAGGCCGAGGCGCCGGAACGGCGCGACCGCGGTGACCGTCTCGTCGAGCAGCGCGCGGTAGAAGACGCACGGGACGAGCGCGATCGCAGCGGCGAGCACGTCCGACAGACGGTCCGAGCGCGCGGCGGGATCCGCGACCGCGCTCTGCTTGGCGACCGCTGCGATGATGACCGGCGCGAACTTCCAGTGCGCCAGGATCGCGCTCGCGATCCGGGGGTGCCACTCGCCGACGGCGCTGTCCTGGCCGTCAGCGGGCGGCAGCCGGTCGCCACGCTCGTGCATGCGCACCGTGATGTAGAGGATGCCGATGTTGTGCAGCAGGCCCGCGACCAGCGCCTCGTCCGGGTTGCCCGCGCGCGTCTCGCGCGCGAGGACGTAGGCGATCGAGGCCACCAGCGTGCCCTGGCGCCACAGTTCCTTGAGCTGGCCGCGCAGTTCGGCGTCGAGCTTGCCGGACTGCATCTGCTGCAGCGCGAACGAGACGGCCGAGCAGCGCACCAGCTGGTGCCCGAGGCGGTGTACCGCCTGATTGAGCGCGGTGATCGGCTTGCCGGACGGATTCAGGAAGGCCGAGTTCGAGAGCCGCAGGATCCGCGCCGCGAGCGCGGCATCGGCGCCGACGACGCGCGCGACCTGCGCCGGCGTCGTGCGCGGATCCTCGAGGGACTGCTGCACGCGCTGCGCGACGTCGGGAAAGGACAGGAGCCTGAGCTCCCCGGCTGCGAGCTCGGCGGCGAGCGCCCGCAGGAGCGCCTCCGGCGAGGCACCGGGCACCGCAGGCGCCGCAGGTTCGGCTGTCGCCATATGCGCCGGGCTCCATTCAGGCGAGGGATCCGCACGGGTTGTCGGCTGCACGGGCCCGGACTTGAGGGGCCAAGCGCGCCAGGCCGCGCAGCCGCGGCTCAGGTGCTCAGGGCATCCAAGAGCCCGTAGATCTGCGGCGCGGCCGCCGCGAGCAGCCGGTTGCAATCCGCGGTCGCGAGCCCGAGGCGCCTGAACGGCGCCACCGAGGTCACGGTGTCGTCGAGCAACTCGCGGTCGAACACGCACGGCACGAGCGAGGTCGCCGCGATCAGCACGTCGGCGAGCGCGTTGCCGCCGCGCTCGCGCTCCCAGGCATTCTGGTCGGCGACCGCGAGCGCGATGTGCGGCGGAAACCGCCAGTGCTCGAGGATCGCGCGACCGATCCGCGGATGCCAGTCGTGCAGCACCTGGTCCCACAGGCCGCTCGCGGCGTACTCGGCGTTGAGGGCGCCGGCGCGCACCACGAGGTAGAGGCGGCCGATGTTGTGCAGCAGGCCCACGATCAGTCCCTCGTCGGGACGCGCAGCGCGCGTCTCGCGGGCGATCACGTAGCCGACGGAGGCGACCAGCGCGCTCTTGCGCCACAGCTCCTGCAGCTGCGGCCGCAACTCGCTCTCCGCGTCGACGATCTGCATCTGCCGCAGCGCGAACGACAACGCCGCGCAGCGCACGAGCTCGCAGCCGAGGCGCGCGATCGCGTTCGGCAGGTCGGCGACGGGGCGGCCCGCGGGACTGAACACGGCCGAGTTCGCGATTCTGAGCACGCGCGCGGCCAGTGCCGCGTCGGCACCGAGCACCCGGGCGATCAGCGCCGGCGTCGCGCGATCGTCGGCGAGCACCTGCTGCACGCGCTGCGCAACGTCCGGAAACGACGGCAGCCGCACCTCGCCGCTCGCGAGCTCGGCCTCGAGCTTGCGCGTCAGGTCGAATGGGATCACCGGAATGGTCGCGAGCCGGGCGGCGTCAGCGGATTCGGGGGGCGACATCGGCATCCATCCGCTCGGTGTTCGGCACGGTCCCTGCGCCGGTTATCGGCCGGGCGCGGCGGTTCTTGAGCGATGCCGGCCCTCCCCCAAGTACACTCTGGCCATGACGACTCCGTTCCTGATCGGCATCGCCGCCGCTGGCATCGCGCTCGTCGTCGGCTACCTGCTCGGCGGCGCCCGGCGCGGCGCCGCGCTCGAGCGCCGGCTGCTCGAGCAGACCGCGCTGCGCGCCGCCGCCGAGGCCACCATCCGCCAGCTCGAGGGGCTCAAGACCGAGATCGAGCGCCGTGACGCCGAACTCGCGGCGCAGCGCGGGGAGCTGCGCGCGCTGGGCGAAGCGCGCCAGGCGCTCGCGACGCGGCTCGAGGCCGGCGAACGGGCGCTCGCCGAGCAGCGCCAGCTCCTCGACAGTGCCCAGGCCCGCCTCAGCGACGTGTTCAAGGCGCTCGCCGCCGAGACGCTCAAGGCCAACAACCAGCAGTTCATCGACCTCGCGCGCTCGCAGTTCGAGACGCTGCAGCAGGCGGCGCGCGGCGATCTCGAGAGGCGCCAGCAAAGCATCCAGCAACTCGTCGAGCCCGTGCGCGAGTCGCTGACCCAGGTGCAGACGCGGATCGGCGAGATCGAGAAGGAGCGGGTCGGCGCCTACAGCCAGCTGCTCGCACAGGTCGAGGCGCTCGCGACCGGGCAGCAGGCGCTGACTCGCGAGACCGGCAACCTCGTCGGTGCGCTCAGGCGGCCGAGCGTGCGCGGCCGCTGGGGGGAGCTGCAGCTCAAGCGCGTCGTCGAGCTCGCCGGCATGGTCGACCACGTCGACTTCCTCGAGCAGGAGCACGTGGCCGGCGAGAGCGGCGACCTGCGCCCCGACCTCGTCGTGAAGCTGCCGGGCGGCAAGAACCTCGTCGTCGACGCAAAGGTGCCGCTCGAGGCCTACCTCGAGTCGCTCGAGCTCACCGACGAGAAGGCGCGTGCGGCGAAGCTCGCCGACCACGCACGCCAGATCCGCGACCACATCGCGCGCCTGTCGCTCAAGGAGTACTGGGCGCAGTTCGACAACACGCCCGACTTCGTGGTGCTCTTCATCCCGGGCGAGGTGTTCTACAGCGCCGCACTCGAGCAGGATCCGGCGCTGATCGAGGCCGGCATCAGCAAGAAGGTCATCCTGGCGACGCCGACGACGCTGATTGCGCTCCTGCGCACCGTCGTCTACGCGTGGCGCCAGGAGGCGCTCGCCGAGGATGCGCGGCGCATCGCCGACCTCGGCAAGGAGCTCTACGAGCGCCTGCAGGTCATGGGCGGCCACTTCGCCTCGATGGGCGGCGGTCTGAAGCGGGCGCTCGAGGCCTACAACGACGCGGTCGGCTCGCTCGAGTCGCGCGTGCTGCCCTCGGCGCGGCGCTTTCGCGACCTCAACGTCGGCCGCGAGTCGAAGGACATCGCCGCGCTCGAGCCGATCGACGCGCTACCGCGCGAGCCGCAGGCCGAGGAGCTGCGCGCGCTGCCGCGCCACCCGGCCGACGTCGACCCCGAGCGCCACTGAGCTACTTCGTCAGGCGCCGGCGCGCGAACCAGGCGGCGATCGCGACGCCGGCCACGCCGTAGACGAACAGCACCGCGAGGCTGAACCACGGCCACGGCATCGGGTCGCCGAGCGTGAGCCCGCGCGCGAGCGAGGCGGCGTGCGCGAGCGGCAGCACCCACGCGACGCCCTGCACCGCCTTCGGCAGCTGGTGCAGCGGGAAGAACACGCCCGACAGGAACCCCATCGGCGTCACGAGCAGCGTGAAGTAGTACGTGAAGAAGTCGTAGCCCCGGGCGATCGTCGTCATGATGAGCGCCACGCCCGAGAAGCACAGCCCGACGACGAACAGCACCGGCACGACGACGAGCGGTGCCAGGCCGTGCGCGAATCCGAAGCCGTACATGACGACCAGGATCGCCGTTCCCGACAGCGTCGCCTTCAGCGCCGCCCACAGCCACTCGCCGACGACGACGTCGGTGATCGTCATCGGCGCGTGCAGGATCCCTTCCCAGGTGCGCTGCACCTTCAGGCGCGAGAACGCCGAGTACAGCGCCTCGGCCGAGGCGCTGTTCAGCGTCGAGAAGCACAGCATGCCGCCGGCGAGGAACGTGCTGTAGGGTCGGCCGTCGATCCGGCCGACCAGCGCGCCGAGGCCGAAGCCGAGGCCGAGCAGGTAGATCAGGGGATCGGCGAGGTTCGCGATCAGCGACGGGATCAGCAGCTTCCTCCAGACGAGGAAGTTGCGCTCGACGAGGTAGAGGAAGCGGCGGTTCATCGTCAGTCCCGGATGTCGCGGCCGGTCAGCTTGATGAACACGTCCTCGAGGTTCGCGGCGCGGCGCAGCACCTTGAGGCCGGGCTCGGCGGCGGCGAGCGCGAGCAGGGGCTCGGGATCGTGCATGTAGCAGAAGGCCGTCTCGCCCGTGACCTCGAGCCGGTCGACGACGCCGCGCGCGTGGCGCTCGGCCCATGCGGCGATCCCCTCCTCGCCGTAGACCTCGACGACGACCGGCTCGATCAGCGTCTCGATGAGCCGGCGCGGCGTGTCGAGCGCGATGATCCGGCCCTCGTCCATCACGCACAGCCGGTTGCACAGCCGCTCGGCCTCGTCCATGAAGTGCGTCGTCAGGATCAGCGTCTTGCCGCCGGCCACGAGGCGCTTGAGCCCGTCCCAGATCAGGTGCCGCGCCTGCGGGTCGAGGCCGG
>Ga0335080_10008006_pt1 | contig 10998 bp, 8 predicted proteins | sample Lox_Sample_34_FD_206720 | JGI IMG/M metagenome (GOLD analysis project Ga0335080, IMG submission 206720) | Soil microbial communities from Loxahatchee National Wildlife Refuge, Florida, United States - Lox_Sample_3.4 | ecosystem: Environmental > Terrestrial > Soil > Wetlands | place: USA: Florida...
CGTCAAGCCTCACCTACTTCCTGGTGAAGGCGAGGCTGCCGAACAGGCCGTGCGATTCCCCCTGCGGACCCGCAGTGAAGTAGAGAACGCTCGAGGAACCGCCCAGTCCGCCGTTGCCGAACTGCATGCCCCAGAGGCCATCAATGGTCACCGGGTGCTTGCGAGACGCATTCATCGTGCCGACAAAGGCGCCGGTGGACGCGTTGAAGGCGGCGATTTGACCACTGCCGAAGTTGCCGACCAGGAGGTCGCCGCTCAGCGGACCGAATCTGGCAGGAGCCATAGCCAGCCCCCAGGGCGCGTTCATATAGTTGCCGTGCTGGAACTGCAGAATCAGTGTGCCGGAGGGGCTGAACTCGTCCACATAGCCGAGGCCGGGTCCATCCACTTCGTCGTGCTTGTCGGCGTCCTGCTCGGCCCACGTTACAAAAATGTTGCCACCGATATTCTGGATGTTGAAGGGCCCATAGCCGGCGGGCACGGCCGGATCGACAAACGCCCCGGACGGCAGCGTGACGGGATTGAAGTTGGAATCGTAAACTTCGATCCAGCCGCTGTGGAAGTTGGCAGCGTACAGCACGTTGGCACCGTTCATCTGACCCATCGCGAGCGCTTTGTAAACGGCGTCGGGAGTGGTCACCTTTAGAATCGCGTCGGTTGCGTTGGCTGAGGAATTCCAGCCAGAAATGGTTCCGTCTTCGGTGTCAAAGAGAAAGAGCGCGGGCAAGCCCGGCGCGACCTGAAAATCCTGGGTGCCGTTAGAAACAATTCCAGTGGGCGCCGATGGGAACGGCGGCACGGCCACAATCAGAGGGCTTCCGGATGGATACGGCGCCCCAGTACTGTCATACACCAAGGAAAGTCCCGTGCCGTTGGCGTTGACCCACCATGGGCCTCCGCCGAGCAGGGCCATGCCCCAAGCGTTCACGAGGTCGGGATCGGTGTGAGTCGCAACACCGGTTTGGTCGGATACCAGATTCGTTTGAGTGTAGTTGCCGGTGCGGACGTCCACGTCGCCCCTGCCATCCGCTAATGCGGGGGCAGCCGCCACGGCAGCACAGAGAATCGTTCGAAGGAAAACTTGCCTCACGAGGCCTCCTATTCAGAGTTCAGAGTAGGCGGCAGAGGCGCGGCGCGTTGTTCCGCGGATGTAAAGGAATTGCAAAATCGAATCGGTTCCGCCGGGCGAACCATCGGGGCAACCGCGGCACGAATCTGTGCGCGGGTAGGCCGAACCGCCGAGGTCCGTTTACGCCGCGGGTCCAGGGTGGATTTCCACTTCTTCCGGGCTCACGCCTTGCCGTTCGGGCTCTGGGAGGCGGCCAGTGAAGTGGGCCCAGCCCCAGAACAGGGCAGTGGAAGAACTCAGGACGCCGGCTACAGCGCCGATGGTGCGAGGATTCCAGTAGTCGCTGGCGATGCCGGCGAGCATCAGGGAAATCAGCATCACCGACCAGGTGACGGATTCCATGGTGGCAAAGACCCGCCCACGCAAGCCGTCCGGGACGATGCGCAGCAACTGCGACATGTTCAGGACCGAGCTCATGCCCACGCCCGCGCGCGACAGGGCGATGAAGACCAGTGCCCACCCAAAACTGCTTTGGCTGAATAAGACGTAGGCGCCCCCGTGCACGAGATAGCAGGCCACGATAGCGCGCTTGTAATTCGTGAAGCTGAGACGGCGTCCCAACCCGTACCCCAGTGCGCCACCCGCAAGCAGGCCGAGTCCCGCGAACCCCCAGATGGTGCCGAGGCCCCAGGGGCCGCGGTTGAAGACGCGCTCGCCGAACAGGGTAAACAGAATCTGCGCCGCGCCCCCGCCGGAGGCCCAGCCCACGTTGATGATCAGCAGCCCCATGACCAGCGGCACTCCGCGCATATAGCGCAGACCCTCTTGGTATTCGTGCCAGGGCCGTACCACTTCGGTCTCCGTGAGCGCGCGCCGCGGCGGATGGAATCCGCGGCCGGGCAGACGCAGCCGCGAGATGCAGAGCGCCGAGATCAGGAAGGACAGCGCGTTGCCGGCGAAGGCCCAGTAGTAGCCGAACTGCATGACGCTCACGCCGCCGAGAAATGCGCCGATGGCTAACGTGGTCCACTGCGTGGTCTGCGTGAGTGAATTGGCGGTGTGGAGTTCCTCGCGTGTGGCGATCGTCGGCAGAATCGCGGAGCGCCCGGCAGTGAAGAATGGCGATGCCGCCATGAGCAGTGCGCTCAGCGAGTAGAGCAGCCACGTATCGCCGCGCCCGATGGCGAGAATGAAACCCAGCGCGACCACGGCGCGGATGAGATCGCTGGCGATCATCACCTGCTTGCGATTGAGGCGGTCCAGGACCACGCCGGCCGCCGGCCCGATGAGCATGGCGGGAATGGCGCGCGAAAGCATCACGCCGCTCACTACCATACCGGAGCGGGTGGCTCCTACGGCGAGGCTGAACACGGCGATGTTATTGAAGTGGTCGCCGATCTCGCTGACCACCTGGCCGATCCACGTGTAGCGATAGTTGCGGTTCCCGCGGAGCAGCGAGAAGAAAGGGTTCAACCGGCTGTCTCCTCGCGCACCGTGATGGCGGCGATGAAGTCGCGATCGAGCTCGTAGCCGAAGCCGGGCTGATTACGGAGCTCAATGGTGCCGCGCGGCGTGGTCTCCACTGCCGGCTGGATGATATCCCGCTGCCAATAGCGGCAACTGGCGGACACATCGCCTGGCAGCACGAAGTTGGGAAGCGAAGCCATCGCCACATTGTGTGCCCGGCCGATGCCGGCCTCCAACATGCCTCCGCACCAAACCGGAATGCCGGCGGCCTGCGCCAGGTCGTGCAGACGGCGCGCTTCGGCGAAGCCGCCCACGCGGCCCAGCTTGATATTGAGGATGCCGCAAGCGCGCAGGCGGATCGCTTGCGCGGCGTGGTGCGCGCTGCGAATCGATTCGTCCAGGCAGATCGGCGTCTGCAGCCGCGCCTGCAGTTCGGCATGGTCGATGATGTCGTCGTGGGCGAGCGGCTGCTCGATCATCATCAGGAAAAAGTCATCCAACTGGCGCAGATGCTCGGCATCAGCCAGGGTATAAGCAGAGTTGGCGTCGGCCATCAGTTTGATGCGCGGGAAACGCTCGCGGACGCGCGCCACTACGCCGACATCCCAGCCTGGCTTGATCTTCATCTTGATGCGCTGGTATCCGGCCGCCAACTCGCGCTCGATCAGCGCGAATAGTTCTTCCACCGAATCCTGGATGCCGATCGAAACCCCACAGGGGATCTCGCGGCGCGCACCGCCACCGATCTTCTGCCAGAGCGGCGCGCCTTCCATGCGGGCGGCCAGGTCCCACACCGCGGTTTCGAGGCCGCCTTTGGCCATGTTGTGTCCGCGTATCGGAGCGGTGAGCTGGTGGACCGCCTCAGGGCCTTCCAGTTCGCGCCGAAGCACGCGAGCCGCGGCATAATCGCGCAGAATGCACCAGGCGGATTCGGTCCATTCCTCGTTGTAAAAAGGATTCTCGCCGGCGGTTACCTCGCCCCAACCGGAAACTCCGTCTGCCTGCACCTCCACCAGAACGATGTGACGTTCGTAAGTGCGTCCGAAGCTGGTTTCGAAGAAGTGTACCAGCGGCATGCGGATCTGCCGCAGGGTTACGCGATCGATCTTCATGGCCATGGCTCCAGCAAGTAGGCTCCCCCTGCCGCGCCGCGTTCGAAACCGGTCACGGCCAGGCCGCGCGCAAAAGCGTCCTGAAACAAAGCGCCATTCGCTTTCTGGATCTCGCGGGCGCGCGCGGAGTCCTGGCTGCGTATCTGCGCGATATCGGAAGGGAAGAAGATGCGTTCCACGGCGCGAGCCGTGGGCCGCTGTCCCTCCAGTACCTGGTGCACGCGCGGCGAGTCCAGCCACCATTCGGCGATGCATCGGTCGGTGGGCAGACCGGCGTGCAGCGGGCTGGCGGTAATGCCGTATTGATTCTCGGTGTAGCGGCGCACGATTGCGCCTAGGCGCTCGATGTTGAAATAGGCGTTCCGCAATTCCAGGGGATCGAAGGTCCATTCGATCAGGGCGATCCCGCGGGCCAGCGCGTCTTCCCGCTGCCGCAGTTTGAGGTGGCGGCCGATGCCGGAGTCGCGGTAATCCGGCAGCACGCCCAGCATGTGGCTGTGCAAATACGGCGCCGGGCCGGCCTTGATGCCGGGCATGGCGAAACAGAAAGCCACCAGCCGCTCTCCGTCGTAAGCGCCGAAGATGTGGCCGCCCACTTTGTGGAGAACTACCAGGAATCGCATCGGCAGCAGGTCCGTGGGATCGAAGCCCCAGATTGCCTCCTGCAGTTCAACCACGGCGGCGAATTGGGACAGGTTGTGCAGCGGCCGTATGTCGATCACTGCTTGGCTTCCTGCCACAGGGCCTCCATCTCCTGCACGGTCGCGTCGGCCGGTTTCTTGCCGCCCTCGGCCAGCTTGCGCTCCACGTAACCGAACCGCTGGCGGAACTTGGCGTTGGTGGCGCGTAGGGCCTGCTCGGGATCCACCTGGACGAAGCGGGCCAGGTTGACGAGCACAAACAGCATGTCGCCGAGCTCGTTTTCAAGTTCGGCCCGCGATCCGCTGCGGCGTGCCGCGGCGAATTCGCGAAGCTCCTCGTCCAGTTTGTCGAGTACCTGCTCGGGATTCTCCCAGTCGAAGCCCACGCCGGCGGCGCGCGTGGAAATCTGCTGCGCTTCCACCAGCGCCGGCAAGGCGCGCGGCACGCCGGCCAGCAGGCTCTCCTCCGGTTTGCCCTGAGCGTTTTTCTCCGCCGCCTTCACTTCGCCCCAGATGCGTTTCACATCGCCGGCGTTTGCGGCGTGTTCGGCGCCGAAAACGTGCGGGTGGCGGCGCAGCAGCTTCTGGTGAATCGCTTCCAGCGCGTCCTCGATCGTAAAGAGGCCCTGTTCGGCGGCCATCTGTGCGTAAAATATCGCCTGCAGAATGTAGTCCCCGAGTTCCTCTGCCAGATCGGGCCAGTCGCGGCGGTCGATCGCGTCGAGCACCTCGTACGTTTCTTCCAGCGTATACGGCTTGATGGTGTCGAACGTCTGCTCGCGGTCCCACGGGCAGCCACCGGGCCCGCGCAGCCGGGCCATCAAGGCAATCAACTGCGCAAACTTTTCGGCGGCGCTCAATGGCCGGCTCCGGCGATGCCGCGGTTGGAGCGCCGGGGCATAACCTCAGTGCGTATAGTTGGCGTTGATGAACTCATCGACATCTTTATGCATTTTATCGTGGGCCTTGCGATCGATATAGACCATGTGGCCCGACTCGTAGTAGGCGAACCCGATATTCTTGCGAAGCGACGGGTCCAGATTCATATGGGAGACGGTCTCCTCGATGCCGTTAAAAGGTGTGGCGACATCATAATAGCCGCACAGCACGAGCACTTTCAGATAGGTCTCTTCCGTCATCGCCGAGCGCAGTACTTCGGCAACCTCGGTGTTTCCGGTCTGGTCCCACGGACGGACATTGGCGCTCACTTCGTAATGGAGGTCGCTCTTCCAGCCCAGTTCGCGCCGCACATAATCCTGGAAAGTGGCCACGAAGGCGCCCTCGTAGGATGCTTCGCTGGAATCGTATTCGTTGCGCTCGCCGGCGGCATCGGCGTCGATGCCCAGAAAACGCGAATCCAGGCGGCCCACCGTGCGGCGCTGGTCGCGGAGCAACTCTTTGAACCAGCGCTGCGAGCTGACGCGCAGATTGGCCTCTTCGAGGTACTGCGGCTTGAGGCCGGTGAAGCGGCCCAGATCGGCAACCACTTTCGCGCGCTCCGCGGTTGTGAGGCTGTCGCCTTTTTCCAACGCCTGCGCATACTCGCCGTGTGCGAACTGGCGCGCCGCCTGTGCCACGGCCTCGATATTCTCTTTCTGCAAGTCGGGCGGCAATAGGTGGTGGTACCAGGCCGTGGCGGTGTAAGTCGGCAGGAAGTAGATGAGCCGGTCGTCACCGCCCCAGTTGGAAAACGCCACTGAGGAGAGCAGCACGATGCCGTTCAGGTAGATCTGGTGCCGATGCTGCAGAACCCCGGCCAACTCCGCCGAACGAGTGGTCCCGTAGCTCTCGCCGATCAGGAATTTCGGCGACGCCCAGCGCTCGTTCCGGCTGATGTACTGGTAGATGAAATCGGCGAACCAGTTGGCGTCTTCGATGATGCCGTAGAACTGCGCCGTATTCTGGCCCGGCGCAGGCCGGCTATATCCTGTGCTGACGGCATCGACGAACACCAGATCGGTCGCGTCGAGGTTGGAATCCTCGTCGTCGACAATGCTGTACGGCGCGGGCATGCCGTGGCCATCGGGCGTGAGCACCACGCGCCGCGGCCCCATCCCCATGTGTGTGAACAGCGATGCCGACCCCGGGCCGCCGTTGTACACGAACGATACCGGCCGCTTGCTGCTGTCGGCTACGCCGTCCTTCGTGTAAGCCACATAAAAGAAGGAGGCCTTGGGCGTGTCGTCATCTGCCTTCAGCACGTAAGTGCCGGTCACAGCGGTGTAGTGGATCTCCTCAGAACCGATCCTGGCCGTGTGGTGAGTGACGACGGCCTTCTCCTCGGGCGCAGCCTGGTGTGCCGGCGCCGGTGCGGTTTCGGCGCCGCCCGCGCGCGCAGCGGCCGGCCGTTGGGCCGGCGGCATGCCTCCGCGTCCGCCGCTCTGCGCCGGGGGAGTGGTCATTGTCTCGCTTTGCGGCGCCGCGTGCGCCGCCACGGAGATTAGCAAGCCTAGTACAAGCGCGTGGAATGCCGGTTTCATCGCTGCCATCGAGTCCATCCTTTGAATCGCCAATCGTATAGGAATCCAGGCGGTGGAAGCAAGCCGTCCTTCGAGTCCTATTGCATCCGCGGCACAGTGACGATAACATCGATTACCTAGCGGATCCGGTGAGGCATTCGCGTTCCTCCGGAGCGATGAGGGCTGGGCCACGGAATACCGTGCCTCCGCTCCGCGGGCTGGTCCTCGGTGACCACAGCGACTTGGCGCGTTCGAAGGCCCACAACTCGACGATTGGGATGTTGAAACACCGCCGGCTATCTCGCTGCAGGCAGCTGGTTGGAGGAGACCGTATGACTCTCTGCTCGGTATTGAATCGGAAGTGGCGGTCGATGTCCGCCTGGGCTGCATGGACCGTCCTGTCTGCAACATGGGTTGCGTTCGCGCCGGCAACGCACGCCCAAACCCCTTTGAATACAACCGTCATGACGCTCTTGGGCCAAGCGCCTGCCGACGAATGTTACACCGGGCTCGGGTTGAACACGGTTCACGACTATCCGCCGTGCGCGGCCGGACAGATCCTCAAGGTAAATCAAGCCTATGTCTGGAGTGAGGCGGACTCGGGCGGCGATGTATGGTTTGGCACTACTGCCAATCCGCTGTGCCTTACCGAGGGAGGCGTCACCCAGGGGAGTATCGGCACCACGCCTTATCAGACGCCGTCGTGGGTGTGCGAGTACGCCGACAGCCCCTATGTCCCTCCGCTTCCCGGATCGCTCGGCGACTTCCGGCCGCCTAAAATCTATGTCTACAACAAGGCCACAGGCGTGCTGACCGATAAGACGCCGACCGACAGTGGCCCATCCGGCAGTTTGGACCCGCTGCTCAAGAAGACCTCGGGGCTGCGCGCGGCTACGATCACGGGAAACTACGTGATATTTTCCGGACCATCGCTGACCGGCGGACTCAATTTCTTTGCTTTTCAGATTGACACCCAGCAATGGGTCGCAAAAGGGACACTCGCCGGCTATGACAATATCCGCAAGTTCCTGACGGTCGACGGAGTCATTTACGCCGGGGTGGGCAAGACGAGCACCGGCGGAAGCGTTCTTCGTTACACCGGATCGTTTGCCTCCATCCCTCCCCCATCACCGGGCCAGGGCGCAGGTACCTGTTCGGCCTGCTTCACTTTCGATACGGTGGGCGCCTTGGATTCGGATGCCGCGTATCTCGCGCTGCACAACGGCAGGGTGTACGTGTCCACCTGGCCCCACGGCGGACTGGGCGGCATCTACATGGGCCCCCCGGTTCCCAGCGGCGGTTACACGCGAGCCAATGCGAACCAGTGGCTCAAAGTGTGGGAGGCCAGTCAATACGACCCGGACCCAGTGGTGGCCACCAGTTACTCTGGCGGTGCGCTCATGTCGTTCGGTGGCTATCTATATTACGGCACCATCAATGTGCCCTTCGCCAGCTATGATGCCTGGGTGGCTGCTTACGGCGAGCCAACGACCCAGCAACAGGCCGAACAAGTGATCGCATTCACATTCCGACCGGCGGTATTGTTCCGCACAGCCGGTTTCGATACCAGCCCGGTGCAGATCGACCTGCTCTACGGAGCCACCAGCCTGTGGGTCTACACGCCTCCCGCCGGAGGTGGCACAACCGGGACCTGGGCCCAGCAGCCGAACACCATGCCCGCCGCCAACGCCACTCCGCTGTACGGAGGCCCGGGTATCGGAAACGAGTACAACGTCTACATCTGGTCGATGGCGATCTGGCAGAACGAACTGTGGGTAGGAACGTTCGATTGGAGCTGGGTTGTGGCGCAGAGTGAGGACATCACTACCACCACATCCTTCCCATTTCTGGCAAAGCCCTACACGTTCACGCCCCCACCTTCGCTGTACGGAGCCGACTTGTTCTTCTTCCCGGACTCCAACTCGGCGGCAGTGGCCGAGGACACCACCGGACTCGGCAATATTACCAGCTACGGCGTTCGCAACCTGTTGCCCTCGGCCACCGATCCGAACTCGATGTACGTCGGCATGGCCAATAATGCGAACCTCCTCGGCGATCCCACCAATCCGCCTGTGGGCGGGTGGGAATTGATTCTCCTCCAGCCCAATCCCACAACCGCCAAGCAGCTGAAGCGGTAGCTCCCTTGCGGTCGGTTAGCGTCCCTGGGCGCCGGATGCAATCCGGCGCTCGGGGCTTCCCGTCGCGGCAGACGGACCCCGCGTGTCCCCCCAACAGGCTGCATTTTTTTTCGCTTGACAAGCGCATCGTTTAGTACTAATAAATTAGTATGAGACCGCCAAGCAGCATCCTGACCGGCCAGGAGCTGGAAATCATGAAGATCGTCTGGGAGCGGGAAAGTGTCACCGTCCGCGCCGTGTATGAAGCTCTCCTTGAACGCCGCAAGGTGGCCTACACCACGGTGATGACCATGATGAAGATCCTGGAGCACAAGAAATATCTGAAGAAGACGCAGGCCGAGCGGGCTTACGTGTACCGGCCGGCGCAGCCGAAAGGCAAAGTGATCGGCGCCATGGTGCGCGAGTTCGTCAACCGCGTCTTCAACGGCTCGGCCGAGCCGCTCCTGGTCCATCTGGTGGAAGAGCACGGCCTGTCGCGCGAGGACCTGCAGGAAATTGCCAGCCTGCGCAAGCCGGAGGGAAGGCCATGAGCACCGCGCTGGTTTGGAGCAACATTCTGGCTTATTGCCTGCAGGTGGGACTGCTGGTCGCGCTCGCCGCCTTCGTGCCTGCCCTGGTGCGGATGCGCGCGGCGGGCGCGCGCCTGGTTTACTGGCAGTTGCTGCTGGTGGCATGCCTGCTGCTGCCGTGGGTGCGCCCCTGGCATCGGGAAGTGATCGCGGCCAACATATCGGTGACCACGGTGGTAACCGGGGTTGCGGCTGCCGCGCCCGCCAGCTTCCATATTTCCCCCGGCAGTCTGCTTCTTTGGCTGCTCGCCGCGGGAACGGCTGGACGGCTCGCCTGGCTGGCCGTGGGGCTCTCGCGGCTGCGCAGTTACCGGCGCCGCGGCGTGCCTTTCGGAGACCCCGGCGTCCGCGCGGAGGTGCTGCTCTCGAACGAAATCTCGAGCCCGGTCACGTTCGGCTGGCGCCGGCCAGTGATCCTGCTGCCGCAACGCTTCCCGGAACTCCGGGAGTCGATGCGGCAGGCGATCCTTTGCCATGAACGCCTGCACGTCGAGCGGCGCGACTGGCTCTTCACCGTGGCCGAAGAACTGGTGCGCGCCGTGCTCTGGTTTCATCCCGCCATCTGGTGGCTGCTGGGCGAGATTCAACTGTCGCGCGAACAGGCGGTGGACGCGCGTGTCGTCCAGATCACCCGATCGCGTGATCCCTACGTGGACGCGCTGCTCGAGATGGCCGGCGCGCGGCCGGAACTGGATCTGGCGCCCGCGCCTTTATTCCTGCGCAAGCGGCACCTGAAACAAAGAGTGGTCGAAATCATTCGGGAGGCGAAAATGTCGAAAACGCGATGGATCTCCGCTCTGGCCGCGAGCGTGGTCTTCCTGGCTGCGGCGAGCTGGATGGTGACCGGTGCATTTCCTCTCGTGGCCGCGCCGCAAATGGTGTCGGATGCGCCCGGCGTGGCGGTGGATTTGGGCGGCGCCCAACTCATGCACCGCGCCGGAGTAGCGTATCCCGCGGCTGCTGTGGCCAAGGGCGTGCAAGGAACGGTGGTTGCTCAAGTCAAGCTCGACGCCAGCGGCGCCGTAGCCGATGCCAGCATTCTGAGCGGTCCTGATGATCTGCGCAAGCCCGTGCTGCAGTCGGTGCTGCTCTGGCACTTCGCCAAAGACGCTGCGGGCGGTACCCGGCAGGTGAGCGTGACGTTCGAACTGCCCAAGACGGGTGTGGCTGCGCCTGTGGCGCCAGGCGGGAACGGCGGCATCGCCGCGGGTGTGTCCGGAGGCGTGGGCGCAGGCCTGGGAATCGGCACAGGATTGGGAAGCGGAACCGCTGGCGGGATCAAGGGCGGAGTTTCGGGAAGCATCGGCAGCACTGCTGCGTCCAGCGGAACGCCCGCTCTACCGTCATTCGGCGTGCTCCGGGCGATTACAGTGAGCGGGCTCTCCGAAGGGGCGAAGGCGGAGCTCATGGCGCGCCTGCCGGCTCACGAAGGCGACACCTTGACCCCGGAACTCTCTGAGAAGGTGGTGCAGGCGGTTAAGGAGTTCGACGGTCACCTGACCGTCTTCTTTGGCTCTGTCAATGGCAGCACCCGAATGCAGAT
>Ga0335080_10008008_pt1 | contig 10996 bp, 11 predicted proteins | sample Lox_Sample_34_FD_206720 | JGI IMG/M metagenome (GOLD analysis project Ga0335080, IMG submission 206720) | Soil microbial communities from Loxahatchee National Wildlife Refuge, Florida, United States - Lox_Sample_3.4 | ecosystem: Environmental > Terrestrial > Soil > Wetlands | place: USA...
CAGAGCAACAGATACATGCATTTTCCTTTGCCGAGCATCCTGCGGAAACAAGTATGGCCAGACTCGGCGGCAGGCCATGAAAGCGAAACGTTCGAACCGTCCTCAAGGAACTCGTGGTTCCATTGGATACAGCCCAGCCTAAACTGCGGCGGCGGACGCAATCTTGTGAAAAGTGGAGTTGGCGACCATGTAAGTGTGGATGCGCACGGTGCCCTCGATCAGGCCAGCCAGGAGATCGGTAACGCCCCGGAATCCAGTCCGGTCGTAGCGTTCGGCATCTTCGCTGTTCTCCCAGAAGCTGTAGGCATAGATTTCTTTTCCGCTCTGGGAAATGAGCGTGACTTCATCGAGAAAACCCTTCTGTTTGCGCAACAGAGGGATGATCTCATCTTCCATTTTCTGAATGAAGGCACCGGCGGCGTCCGCCTTCAAGCGGACGGAAACTTTGCGTGCGAACATGAGACTCTCCTTAGTAAGACCAAGGGAGTCATCAGGAAGTAGCCGGAGGTCTGGAAGACCTGAAAGCAGCCTTGATCGCCAAGACCAGCATGCCCTAGTTTACCAATCTTGTCAAGTTTCGACGACTCCTGTACTGTATGCTTTACCAATCTAGTTAACCACGGGAGCGCCTATGGATGTTTGCCTGGCAATTCAGCAGCGGCTCAAGGAATTGGGCCTGGAACAACGCGACCTGGCCGTCGCCGCGCAGGTCACGGAGTCCTATATCTCGCAGCTGCTCACCCGCAAAAAGGCTCCTCCGGCCGTGAACCGGACGGACATCTACGAAAAAATGACCGCCTTTCTGCGGCTGCCGAAAGGGCACCTGGCGGCAATGGTGGAGGCGCAACGCCAGGAGGACTGGAAGCGGAAACTGGCCGACCCGCTGAAGCCGCTCTACCACGAGGTCCGGGAAGTGGTCATCCGCAAGTGCCAGCGCGAAAGGCAGAAGCAGGTGCGCGGGATTTTCGAGCAGCAAGCGTTTGGCGAGATGGAGCGCCTGGTAACCCAGAAACTCCTGGATATCACGAAACGCATCGCCCGGGAGGAACTTGAGAACGAGGACTGGCTGCGCAGCGTGGCAAAACTGCGAAGCCAGTCGTACGAGGAAGCACGGACCGTCATTCTGGACTTCCTGGATACGGACGTATTCAACATTTCCGTTACCCAGTGCATCACCTTCTTCATCCCCATGATCGAATCGTGGGATATCGACGTCGTGACCTTCGCCATGAAAGTGTTCTTGAACCCGCTGCTGTCGCCCGTACGGCTGGTATATGTCGAGTTTACGGAGCGAGATGAAGTCGATCAGGTTGAACCCGGCTTCGAGGAGTTTTTGCGAATGCCGGAATTGCGGGGAAACGCAACGCCCGAAGAGCTGGAGTTCCTGCGCAATTTGCGGTTCCGAAGCCAGCGGCCTACGGCGATGTTTTATTACCGGGAACTCGGGAATCTGCGAGATCCGTTGAACTTCCGCGATCGTTCGCTGCTTCGGCTGCACAAGCGAGGCGAAACGAGCACCACGCAAAGGCAGAAGCAGCTGGACTCTCGAAAAACGGCCATTCGCCGCTGGACAAAGAACCAGGGGAATTTTCGCAATAAAACCAAAAAAAGCAGCTGAGCGGCGATGGGCACACGCGGACGCAGTTGGAGCGGCTGGTTCTGCACGGTTTCCCCCGCGAAATGCACGCTGGAACAGGGGCTTCTTTTTTTGTGAGCGGAAATCGGAATTCTGTGTTACGCTGGTTTTGCGCTTAATGCATTCGGTTGTGTTGTGCGGTCCCTCTGCTCTACGGCATTCGAGAATACCCGCCCTCCGTTTCTTCCGTTCGTCTTCAGCGTAATAAAAAATCAGTCTGGCAATCCGGACTGCTCTGTTCGTCCAAGTGTGGGCGCAACGCAGCAATCCCGCCAGCAAGAAAGCAAAATGCAAACTTTTTCAGAACTATCCGTTTCTCCTTCCCTGAAGGAGAGACTCCAGGCGTCTCAGTTCGTGACGCCAACTCCGGTGCAGGCCGCGGCCATTCCGCAAGCGCTCGCCGGAGCCGATTTGATTGCCACCGCGCAGACGGGAACCGGCAAAACGCTGGCCTTCCTGATTCCGGTGGTGGAGACGCTGTCCCAACAGAAGGCAGCAGGCGTTGCCGCACTCGTGCTGGTTCCCACGCGGGAACTCGCGATGCAGGTGGCGGCGCAGTATGACGCATTGCGGAGCAAGGACTCACGCCCCGCGGCGTTGGTGGTTGGTGGCCTGCCGGAAGGGCGGCAACTGGATGCCATTCGCAGGGGCGCCAGGCTCGTGGTGGCAACTCCCGGCCGATTAGAGGATTATCTCGATCGTCGCCTGGTCTCCCTCAGCGGCGTGAAAACGCTGGTGCTCGACGAGGCGGATCGCATGCTGGACATGGGATTCCTGCCGGCAATCCGGCGCATCATTGGAAACCTTCCCAAGGAACGCCAGACGTTGTGCTTTTCCGCGACCATGGAGGCGGGGGTCGCCGGATTGGTGAAGAATTACACCCGAAACCCCGTGCGTCTCACCTTTGGTTCGACCTTGAAGCCCTCGGAGAATGTTCGTCTGCAGGCCTTCGAGGTGCCCGATGATGGAAAGCCCGATATGCTCTTCCATCTGCTCAAAACAGAGAGCGGCCGTTGCCTGATCTTCTCGCGCACCAAGCGAGGGACCGAGCGGATCGCCAAGAACCTGAATCGTCAAGGGATCAACGCCGCCATGATTCACGGCGATCGTTCGCAGTCGCAACGAACTTCGGCGCTGACCGGATTCCAACGCGGACAATATCGCGTGTTGGTGGCCACGGACGTGGCAGCCCGCGGAATTCACGTGCAAGACATCGCGCATGTGATCAACTACGATCTTCCCGATGTGGCTGAAAACTTCATTCATCGCATCGGCCGCACCGGGCGCGCCGGTGAACGCGGGGTAGCTTCCACATTCTTTGTGCGAGATCAGCGGACGGAGCTCTTTCAACTGGAGCGCACGCTCGGCATCCGGATGGAACGCGCGGCTGGTCCCGGGCATCGTTCGGAGAGCAATGAGAGACCTCGCGAACCGCGAGATCGGATGCCGGCAACTTCCCGGAGCACCCTGGTTCGCCTTCCCGGCGAATTTCTGCAAACCCAGATGAGTAACTAATCCCAACGGGGTTAGCACACACATCCTGGAGATTTTCCACAACCCGTGTGCGGATCGGGAGCCTTATTCCAAGGCTCCCGGTTTTGCCTATAGGGCGGGGTGTACACTATAAGGGCGCATCTGGAATTACCGAATCCAGAAAACTCGTTCACAGCGAGATGCAAGCGGCGAGAGGATCGCGGAGAGCCCGGGAAATCCAGTGGAGCCGCGAGACCACTCCGCCTTCCCTGTCCTGTGTCGGGTTCATGTACGTGTTCGCGACGTCCGCTGGAATTGCGGAGGCTCGGCCAGTTCTGGCAGCGGCTTGAGGAGAGACTTCTTTGTCGACTCAGGAAAATCAGACCAAGACGCACGATCTGTTGCAATTGGCCAGAGAGCGGGGTTATTTGCTCGCAAATGACCTGAACGCAGCACGCTCGGTTTCCGAAGGCGCGCCGGAAGAGATCGACGAACTGTTGTCCGCCCTCGAGCGGGATGGCGTGGAAATCTACGAGGACGCCGCGGAAGCGGTTGCGTCAACGGCGACCGCGGATCCCGGCCACATTCATGAGGATAGTCCGCCGCTGGATGACGCCGCATCCGGGCATGCACGGCATCCTGCGGAACAAGTTAGTGATCCGATCCGCACCTATCTTCGCGAAATGGGCAGCGTCCCGTTGTTGACGCGCGAACTGGAAGTAGAAATCGCAAAGCGCATGGAACGCGGCCAGTTGCTGGTGATGAAGACCCTTTCCCGCTCCCCCCTGATCCTCAAGGAACTGGTGGCGGTAGGTGCAAACCTTCGCCGCGGCACGGTGCCGATCCGTTCGCTGATCCATTTCGACGAAGAGGAACTCACCGAAAAGAAAATCGAAGAGAAGACGCGCGCGACCCTTCGGGTGATCGACCGCATCGAGAAATTCCGGGAAACTGCGCTCGATCATACGGTTCGGATGAAGCAGACGACCAAGTCCAATCGCCGCCGGCATCCGCGATTCGCCACAAAATTGGCCCGCACCAGAGTCGAGATGTCGCGTCTAACCCGCTCCATTCGTTTCCATGAACGCGAGAAGAAGCGCCTGATCGCCTTGCTGCGGACGACGGCGAAAAGGTTTCAGTCGCTGGAAGATGAGATTGCCCGGCTGAAGCGCCGGACGAATTCCGCGGGAGGAGAAAACGCCGCCCTGCGAAGGGAGCTGCGTGCGTTGCGATCGCAGCACGCCCAGCTCAAAGATTCCGCGGAAGTCCACGAGAACGATCTGAAGCGCAGTCTGGCGCTGATCACGCGGGGAGAAGCTCAGGCGGAACAAGCGAAACGCGAGTTGACGGAAGCCAATCTGCGCCTTGTCGTTTCTATCGCCAAGAAATATACCAACCGTGGCTTGCATTTTCTCGACCTGATTCAGGAAGGCAATATCGGCCTGATGCGAGGGACGGACAAATTCGAATGGCGGCGCGGGTATAAGTTTTCCACCTATGCGACCTGGTGGATCCGTCAGGCGATCACGCGAGCCATTGCCGATCAAGCCAGGACCATTCGCGTGCCGGTGCACATGATCGAGTGCATCAACAAGCAGATGCGTACGAGCCGCCAACTGGTGCAGGAGCTTGGCCGCGAACCGACCGCCGAGGAAATCGCCAAACGCATGGATGTTCCGGTGGAGCAAGTCCGCAAGGCCAAGAAAATCGCCCAATTGCCGGTTTCGTTCGAGACCCCGGTTGGCGAGGACGAAGAGGCGCGCCTGGGTGATTTTGTGGAAGACAAGGGCCTGGTGTCGCCTTCAGATGCAGCCATTCAGCTGAACATGAAGGAACAGCTGGCCAAAATGCTGAGGACCCTCACGCCCCGGGAGGAAAAGATTATCCGCATGCGTTTCGGCATGGATGATGGGAGCGAACACACATTGGAGGAGGTCGGCCAAACCTTTTCGGTGACGCGCGAGCGCATTCGGCAGATCGAAGCCAAAGCGCTGCGAAAGCTGCGGCATCCTTCCCGATCGAGCAAGTTCTGGGTGTTTGCGCAAGATTCGCACTGATCCGTTGGCAGGTTCCCGCGTCAGTAGATCCACGAGCAGGCAGCTTAGGGAGGCCCTATGGCCATTACTTTTCAGAAGCGTCAAAAGGAAATGAAGCGGCTCGAGAAACAGCGCATGAAAGAGGAGCGCCGCGCCCAAAAAAAGCTTGAAAAGCGCGCGAAGGCTCAAGAAAAAGACGAGGGGGCTCCCGCGGAGGTAAGCACTCCTGAAGAGGGGACCGATCACGAGCAGGGAGCCTGACGAGACGCTGAGGCGCGGGTGCAAGTGGCCGACCAAACTGGACCTGGTCGAGCCTCGCGAAGAATCGACATCACCCAATTCCGTAGATTCTGCAGTGCAGCGGCACCGTCTGTCATGAACGATGGGAACGGGGAGAGCGCGGTAGTTTCTACCCCGCCCTGTAGCCAAGGATTTCGAAAAGGGCTGGAGCCACGACCCAGCCCTTTTTTGTATTGAATTTGCGGTGACGACGATTGCCGCGGGATGGACGGAGCGGGCTACTGTTCGTAGTTTTCGACGATTTTGGCGGGGCGCACTTTGGCTTTGTCGGGATCGGCGCCGAATTCGCGGAGGGCGCGGCGCTGGCGGAGCAAGTCCCAGCACTGATCCAGCTCGATTTTTAGTTCGGCGAGGCGCACGCGGTCATTGTCGGCAAGTTCGCCTTGCCCGAAGAGGCGCTCTTCCTCGCGCACCAGTTCGTCAATGTGCCCCAGTACTGATTTATCGTCACTTCCCTTCGCCATGTTCGGCTCCTCTCCGTGGTACTCGGAATCACCATTCCAAGAGTTTGGATGCAGCGCGAACCGCAAAGGGCAAAGAAGAGTTGGCACGCGCGGCGTGGCGGCCCCGGGGGTGATCTCCGGCAGGTCGGCCATGGAGTCTAAGTGGATTGCGACCCCAACCCCCGTCCCTCCATCGGCACGGATATTTCCACCTCGGTGCCGCGTCCGCGCTTGCTCCACACGCGGATTTTTGCACCGGCGGTCGCCGCCCGCTCACGCATGCCGGTCAGACCCCAATGCTGGCTCTTCCCCGACTCCAGGATTTGCGAATCGATACCGATGCCGTTGTCGCGCACCCGGATCCGTAGCATCCTGCGCAAATACTCGATCTCCACTTCCACTTTGTTGGCTTCCGAATGGGTCAAGGCGTTGCGCATTGCTTCGCAGACGACGCGGTAAATCTCTTCGAAGATGGCGGGGTCGAGCGGTCTTGCTTGTCCAAGAATGATGATGCGCAAGCGAGCCCGGTCGCTCGGAGCAAAATCGTCCAGTCTGTGGCAGAGCGCCTGTTCCAGGCTGCCCTCCGGCAACTCCGGCGAACGGAGCCCGAGCACTGCGGCGCGACCCTCGTCGATGACTTTGCGCATCAGGTTGAGCGCCTGGCGCAAGACCGGCTTTGCAGGCGAATCGGCCGCCAACTGATCGTCGGCCAGGCAAAGTTGCATCGAGGCGCTCAAAAAACCTTGCAGCAAGGTGTCGTGCAATTCCCTGGCGATGCGCAGACGCTCTTTGTTGCGCTCGTTGCGAAGCCGAGTCCATTCGCCGTGACGCCGAACTGGAAGATCTCGCCAGAACACTTCCCGAATGCGTTCGGCGACTGATGGACGGAAGTTTTCCCAGGTCATGATCCCTCCTCCTGCCGCGATACTGCCTGGGAGAGGTGGGAAACGTCTTGAACGAATGATGCGGGGTTTGTACGTTCTTGCTGCATTCTCGAAATGGGAAAACAAGCGAGGGGAGCCCCGCCCTGCCTGCAGCCATGCGCTAAACAACTTATAATCAATAGGTTACGAAAACAAGGGGCGGTCAGCGGGCGGCGGCACCGCGCGCCAGGCTCGGCGGCATGCCCGTCAATCGGCGGAAATGCCGCGCCAGGTGCGCCTGGTCCGAGAAGCCCACCGACTGTGCAATCTGCGCCAGCGGCAATTGGGTATCGCGCAGCATCTGCTCGACGTGCTCCAACCGCCGCCGCAACAAATACTGATGCGGCGGGATTCCAACCGACTGCTGGAAGGCGCGGGCAAAGTGATTCGGGGAAAGCCCGGCCATGGAAGCGAGATCTCCTAAGCTGATTTTTTCGCTGCTGTGCGCTTCGATGTAGTCGCAGATGCGCTTTCGCATGGCGGGCGAGAGGCCCCCGCGGTTCGCTTCCGGCGCCTCGGGCATCGGCATGTACGGCAGCATGCTCAGGCGTGGGCGCGCATGGACCATGGCGTCCGGCCAATTTCGCGCGACGCCGGAGCGCGCGAGTGGCGGCGTGAGCAGCACGCGCCAGATTTCCTGCCGGCCCGTCCGATGCAAAGGAAGCGGAATGTCCTGTCCGCCGCGTTTGCGGAATACAGAGGGGCTGTATTCGAAGAGCGCGGATAGGTGCGTGCCGGCCGCGATGCAGTTGTCGTCAATCGAGAATGCAGATCGGGCAACGCGGTCCGCGCCAACGAGGCGCTGGTCTTCGTCCACGGCGAGCAGCAACCCGGCCAACGATTCATCCGCGGGCATCGTGGCGATGATCCAGGCGTAGCCGAAGTGTTGGCGAAACAGGCGCTCTTCCACGGCGCGTGCGGAGGCGATGGTCGCCGCCAGAGCGAGGTGCTCCGGCCGGTCCGGACCTTCCGAAGCGACGGCGGAAACATCCAGCACGCCGCTAAGTCTCCCTACGGCGTCAAAGATCGGCGCGCCGGCGCAGGTCAATTGACTGTGACGTGAGCGGTAGTGCTGCCCGCGATGCACCAGCACCGGCCGCTGTTCGGTAATGCAAGTGCCGATACCGTTGGTGCCTTCAATGCATTCGGACCACACACCGCCCAGCCAAATGCCCCAATGCTTGAAGTCGCCGGCGCGATTTTCATCGCCGCGGTGATGGATGGCGACCCCTTCGCTATTGCAGAGCAGAACGACGTAGCCCTGCTGGCGGACAATCGCATAGAGGCGATCGATCTCTTCGCGTGCCTGTGTGATCACATCCACAGCCGGCTCGGTGGAAACCGCCAGCTCGCTCGGCGTCACCACATTCGGGGATGTGCGGCTTCTGGGGTCGACGTGGTAGTCCACGAGGCAACGGCGCCAGGAGTCAGACACTTCATCCACCGCGGAATTGGGGCTTGGGGGTTCGGGAGGTCGCTGGCCCGGGGAGGCGGGAGTGGAAGCTATGTGGCGAGAGTCATCCCGATGTAGAAGCTTGGGGATCACGTTACCTTTCAGCGTCCCGCTGCTTTCGATGGCCACGAACCCGCGCGGGCATTTTCTCGCCAAGTGGTCCGCCTGATTTCTTGCGAGTTCAGAACGGTGCCGGTTAGTGTAACAAGGGCCTTCTGCGGCCACAACCAGAGTATCGGAGGGTCCGGGTTCGTTTTGATTGGCAGCCGGCAAATCCGTTTGGCACCACTTTCCTGGATTCCGGAGGGAAATTCCGGACGGGTGCCTGGGGGAGGAAGGCGAGAGACTTCACAGGGTAATGAAGCCACGGCGCGCGGCAATGGTGACGGCCTGGGTGTGATCGCGAGCGCCGAGTTTCTCCATAATGTGGCGAAGATGCACCTTCACGGTTTCTTCGGAGATGAACAGTTTGCGGCCGATGTCCCGATTGCGGTTGCCGCCGGCAGTGTGGCGCAGGATATCCACTTCGCGGTCGGACAATTCGTCCTCGTCAAGATACTCGGCGATTTTGGTGGCGATCTGGGAAGGGACGCGGCGTTTGCCGGCATGGAACTGCCGGATCGTGTCGAGGATTTCCTGGTAGGACATGCTCTTGAGAATGTAAGACGCGGCGCCAGCTTGCAGGGCGCGCCACACCGAAACATCTCCATCGAAGGTGGCCATGAGGATGCTGCGCGCTTGTGGAAAATGCCCGCGGATGGCAACCATATTCCAGACAAGGAGACCAAAGATGATTCGAGCTTTTCGGCTGTACACGGGTCCTGACGGGAATTCACACGTCGTTCGCGGCAGCATCAACGGCGAGAAACTTGTCGACGTGAAGACCATTATGTACAAGGAGACGCCCGCGCACTCTTCGTTTGACTGGCACAACGATCCCATTCCGCAATACGTGATCACCCTGGCGGGGGTGCTGGAATTTACGACCGTCGGCGGAGAGACCCTTAGCATCCATCTGGGTGACGTTCTATTGGCGGAGGACCACACGGGGTCCGGTCACAAATGGCGCCTGATCAATGACGAACCATGGAAGCGCGCCTACGTGGTCTTCAAGGAAGGCGCCAACACGCAATTCGTTCCCGATGGAGCGACCAGCGCGGCCGGCCGATGAAGGCCTTCCTGCCGCCGGCGCCCGCTCGAGATGAGCAATCACGCTTGCCTTCGAGCTCGCGCCTCCCGCCGTCCGGCACAAAAATCGGATAAAGATTGACCAGCGGGCGGGAGGAATTGCCCGTTCTAGTACTGGTCTGCAATTCGGATATTCGACTTCTTCCCCTCTTGATGATTGAAAGGAAACAGCTTATTTGGCTTCCTCGCGTGACTGTGTCGGCAAACGTATTGCATCCATGATTAGCCTTATCGAGAAGCCTCCGAGGGGGAGCAATGGAAGAGTATCAGGACGAAAGTCAGCCTACGCAGCAGGAGAATCGCGACCGTTGGGCGGATCTGCGGGCGCAGGTAAACCGGCCGTTGGCAGTGGCGGTGGCCGGGCTTGTGGTCTTGTTGGGTATCAGCGCGGGGTACGGTCTGCATCAGCGGGCGAAGGTGAGCGACTTGACCGCGCAATCGGCGGCAACGAATCAATCCATGGCGCAGCTCCAGAGCCAGGTGAATACGCTGACTTCCCAAATCCAGGGGATGACGCAAGCCTCGCAGGCCCAGGCGCAAGCGCAGAGCGCCGCGGCGGCAGCCGCCTCCGAGGAAGATACGGCACCGGAGGCACCGACGCCCGTCGCGCAAGCAACGGCAGCCCCTGCGGCACCGGCGGCGGCCGCGAAATCCACGCCCGCGAAAAAGCACGCGTTGAAGCACAGCACCGCCAGCGACAAGCGCTACGCGCAGCTGCAGGCGCAGCTCGCGGAACAGCAGAAGGAATTGAAAGACACGCAGGATCAAATGGAGAAGTACCGCTCCGACATGGAAGGCAACATCAGCTCGACGCGCACGGAGCTATCGGGCGCGATCGCCAAGAATCACGACGAGCTGCTGGTGCTGGAAAAGAAGGGCGAACGGAATTACTACGAATTTGAACTGACGAAGTCCAAGCAGTTCCAGCGCGTGGGCCCGCTTTCCATTTCCTTGCGCAAGACGGACACGAAGCACAAGAGCTACGACCTTTCCATGCTGGTGGACGACAACGAGCTGAGCAAGAAAAAGGTGAACCTGTACGAGCCGGTGGTGATTCACGCCGAAAACGAGGGGCAGCCCGTGCAGATCATCGTGAACCATATCGACAAGGACCTGGTGCATGGTTACGTGAGCGCGCCGAAATACCGGCCATCGGAATTGACGCCGGCCAGCGCTTCGGCTTCGGTGAGTCCCACGGCGGCCGCGGTTGCGCCGAATTCCGGCGTGGCCGCAGGCACGAACGCACACGGCCCGCAGTAGCCGCGGCGAAACACCCGCCAATTTCGCGGGAACCCTTGCGGATCCCGCAGACCACCCGACCCAGCACAATTCGTGTCTCCAGCCCATGCAAGTGTTCCCTCGCGAGATATATCGTGTTACGATATATCTAGGGCAAGGGATCAGCAACGCAACCAGGCCGAAGCCGGCCGGGGCATCCCGAAGCTCGACGGCGTGCAAACGACAGAAGCAACAGAGGACCTTGTGCGGATTACGCTGCGCTTGATCTTGTCGTTGATCGTGGGAGTGACGCTGGTCGCGTCGGT
>Ga0335080_10008009_pt1 | contig 10996 bp, 7 predicted proteins | sample Lox_Sample_34_FD_206720 | JGI IMG/M metagenome (GOLD analysis project Ga0335080, IMG submission 206720) | Soil microbial communities from Loxahatchee National Wildlife Refuge, Florida, United States - Lox_Sample_3.4 | ecosystem: Environmental > Terrestrial > Soil > Wetlands | place: USA: Florida...
CTGGCGCGGCCGACCTGGGCCGCCGCAAGAGGCGCCAGCAGGGCCGCCACCAGGATCGCTTTCGTGCGAATCGTCATGCAAATCCTCCACTTCGATGACGTCGCCCCATTCGCTGCCGTGGAGGGTTATCTTATTCTAAGTGCCCAACCACTCAGGCACGGAGGCAACCCATGAAACCGACCCGGATCCTGGTATTGGCGGCGTGCGCCGCCGGACTGGTGCTGACCCAGACGAAGCAGCCCCAGGACGAAGAGTACGCCCGCCTGGTGAAGGAATGGACCACGCGTCCCGAGTTCATGAGCCCTCTGGTCGATCACCTGCCCAAAGTAGCCGGCGTCCCCACCACCAAAGACGTGCTCGGCTACTATGTGGGCGCGCCCAAGAAACTCACCCGTACGGGCGACCTGGCTAAGTATTACCGCGCGCTGGCCGCCGCTTCGAAGCGGGTCAAGATCATCCCTGCCGGCAAAACCGACGAGGGGCGCGAATGCCTCGTGATCGCCGTCGCCGACGAGGACACAATCCGCGACCTGGACCGCTACAAGGGCTACCTCGCGCGCCTGGCCGACCCGCGCGGTCTCACCCCGGAGCAGGCGAAAGAGGTCATCGCGCAGGCCAAGCCGGTCTACATGTTTACCGGCGGATTGCACTCCGCCGAGACCGGGCCGCCCGAGATGCTGATGGAGCTGGCGTATCGGATCGCGGTGGAGGACTCGCCGCTGTACGACTCCATCCGCAAAAATGTGATCGTGATGATGACCGCCGCGGCCGAGCCCGATGGCCGCGACCGCTACGTGGACTGGTATTACAAGTACAAGCTCACCGAGGAGAACGAGCAGGACCGCACGCCGCAGCCGCCCTACTGGGGCAAGTACATCTATCACGACAACAACCGCGACATCAACTACTCGCAGATCACGATGTCGAACTGGCTGAAGTTCTACCTGGAATGGCACCCGCCGATCATGCACGATCTGCATGAGTCGCAGCCGTTGCTCTACACCTTCAGCGGGCAATCGCCGCAGAATCCCACGCTGGATCCGATCCTCTACGCCGAGATGCCGTGGTTCAGCGAATTCGAAATGACGAAGATGATCGGTTACGGCATGCCGGGTGTGTGGACGCACGCGTTCGTCGATATGTGGTCGCCCGGCTACCTGGATTTCATGAGCTCGAATCACAATGGCATGATCCGCATGTACGAGATCATGGGCAACGGCGGCGCCAACACCATGCGGCGCAATATCGGCGTCGGCGGGCGCGGCGGTCCCGGCGGTCCGGACGCCGAGCCGGTCGCGGCGCCGGAAGCGCCCGCGGGCCGCGGTGGTGCCGATGCGGCCGCCGCCGGACGCGGCGGACGAGGCGGTGGCATGGCCGCGCGGGAATGGTACCGGCCCCTGCCTCCGCCCCGCGACCTCGTGTGGAGTATGCGCAATAACACCAACTACTCCGAGACCGGAGTTCTCAGCGCGCTCGAGCTGACGGCGGCATTTCCCAAGACCGTCCTGGAGAATTTCTATTTGAAGAGCCTGCATTCCGTCGAAGCGGGCTCCAAGGACGCGCCGTATGCTTATGTTCTGCCCTCGAGCCAGAAGGACCCGACGCGCGTGGCGTTCATCGTGAACATCCTGCGCAAGCAGGGCATCGAGGTCGGGCGCGCCACCGGAGAAGTGAAGGCGGGCGGCGCTACGTATCCCGCAGGCTCGATGATCGTGAAACTGAACCAGCCCTACGGACGCCTGGCAAAGATCCTGCTCGAAAAGCAGATCTTCCCTACCGATGCCCAGACCACGTACGACGACACGGGCTGGACCATGGGCCTCATGAGCCAGGCCCAGGTGGACGAGATCGCCGACAAGTCGATTCTGAGTGCCTCCGTGCAGCCGGTGGACGTGTATAACCCGCAAGGCATGGTAAAAGGCTCGGGCCCGGTGACCGCCATCCTGCACAACGGCTCGAACAACCTGGTCACGCTGCGATACCGCCTCAAGGACCTGAAATTCGAAGCCATCGAGCAGGCTACGAAGGATCTGCCGGCCGGCACGCTGCTGGTGGCCAGCAGTCCGCGCGTGAAAGAGGAGGTCGAGAAGCTGGGTTTGCAGGCCGTCGCTATCCCGGCCGCGCCCGATGTGAAGAAGCACGAGGTCGATCTGCCGCGAATCGCGATGTTTTCGACCTGGAGTTCCACCCAGGACGTCGGCTGGGTCCGCTACGCCTTTGACCACTTCGAAATCAACTACGACCTGATTTACAAGGAGCGCATCCGGCAGGGTGGTCTCAAGGCCGCATATGACGTGATCGTGGTTCCGCACCAGGGCGGCCGCGGCGGAGCGAAGAGCCTGATCTTCGACGTGGAGCCGAAGCCTGGGAAGAAGTTCGCCTATACCAGGGACCCGGCCTTCCCCAGCCTGGGCATGTACGGCGAGAGCGAGGACATTTCCGGCGGCATGGGGTTGGAAGGCGTGGCCGAGCTGGACAGGTTCGTGAACCAGGGCGGCGTGCTGATTACCCTCGGTGCGGCCAGTTTCCTGCCGGCCGAGACATTTATCACGCGCACCGTCGATGCCGCCCGGACGACGGCGGCATTCTACGCTCCGGGGCCGATCGTGGAGGCAGAGGTTTTGAACCCGAATCATCCTATCTTCTACGGGTACACGGACCGCATCCTGCCGGTTCGATGGGCCGGCGGTCCGCTGCTGCGAGTGCCCAACGATGAGGCGCGTCGCACGGTCCTGATGCGATTCCCGGGCTCGGACAAGAGCGTCTTGAGCGGCTTGATGCGCGGCGTGGCGGAGACGCGAATGCGCCCCGCGATCATCGACGAGCCGGTAGGGCAGGGAAGAGTCCTGCTCTTCGCCACCAACCCGGCCTATCGCTGGCAGAACCTCGGCGAATTCAACATGCTGGCCAACGCGATTCTGAACTTCAACGATCTGCCAAAGCCACCGGCCTCGCCGCCCGCGGCTGCGACCGCTCCCGCTCAATAGCGCAGGCTACCGGAAGAGCCGCGGGAGCAGGTCGGCCAGGTAGTTGCGCCAGTTGCGCCACACGTGGCCTTCTTCGGAAGCCACGAAATTGTTGCGGATCTGGTGCTGGTCCAGCACCTGGTGAAACTGCTCCGACGCCGGAAAGAGGCTGTCTGCCTTGCCGCACGCGATGTACAGAATTCTGAGCGTCTTGTTCGTGGCGGCTGGGTCGGCCAGCAGGTCCTTGAATTCTTCCTCGAGATTGGGACTGCGCGCCGCCGCGCTGAACATGCCGACGTAGTGGAACAGTTCGAGGTGGTGCAGTCCGATCCGCATGGCCTGGCCGCCGCCCATCGAAAGGCCGGCGATCGCGCGTTCCTCGGGCTTGCCGGAAATCCGGTAGAGCTTCTCCGCGAACGGGATCGCGTCTTTGAGCAGGTCGCCTTCGAATGCCGCCGCGTCCGGCTGCGTGGAAATCGGCCCCAGGTAGACATCGCGGCGCGCGCGTCCGTAGGGCATCACCACGATCATCGGCTTCGCCTTGCCCGCCGCGATCAGGTTGTCCAGAATCATGTCGGCCCGGCCGATATTCGTCCATCCGGTTTCGGTGTCGCCTGACCCGTGCAGCAGGTAGAGCACCGGATATGTCGATGTGCCCGCTTCGTAGCCAGGCGGCGTGTAGACGTCGATCCGCCGCGGTACGTCGAGGGTCTTGGATTCGTACCAGTTCACGTGCACGGTGCCATGTGGAACGGGTTGCCAATCGTAGAGCGCCGGTGAGTCCGCCGCAACTTCGAACATCGCGGCGCTGCCGCTCTCTCCCTGCTTGATCATCGGGTTCAGCGGGTCGAGCACGCTGACGCCGTCGATGCGGAAGTTATAGCTGTAAATCGCCGGGCGCAAGGGCCCGAGCGTGACCGTCCAGGTGCCGTCTTCCCCGCGCTGGAGAAGCTGCGGGCCCTGGACGAAATCGCCGGAGACGGCCACCTGCGCCGCTTGCGGCGCGCGCAACCGGAAGGTCACGCGCCGGTCGGGCAGTACCTCGCAGTATTTGAGCGGCGGGGACGCATTGCCGCGTCCTCCGCGGCCGCCCGCTGCCGCTGTCGTTGCCGGCGCCTCGGCGGGCCGGGCGAGCCCATCCACGATCAGCCGCGCGAGGTCCGCGATCATGAGGAGTCCCGGGTTGTCCGGGGTCCAGTCCGGCTTGGGCATCCCATCGACCGTAATCGCCATGGCGATCGGACCGGCGGGCGAACGCACAAGAGCTACCTCGGAACGCAGCGCGTCCAGCGCGCCGGTCTTATTCGCGATCGACATGCCGGCTAACCGCCGCTTGACGCCGTTGCCGTCCTGGCATCGCTGCAGGATGGCCAGGATCTCCTTGGAAGCCTCGGGGCTGACGATTTCGCCCCGCTCCAGCTTCTCCAGGATCGTTGCCATGTCGCGCGGCGTAGACACCCCGATCCCGTACCTCTGATTTTCCGGGAGCTTGCCCGCGGCGCTCCAGCCCTCCGCCTCCTTGAGCTGCGTCCCGTCGCCGCGCACCTTGCGCAGCGAGCGCGTGGTCCCGATCCCGATCGTGTCCAGGTACCGGTTGACGGCGTCCGCGCCGAAGCGCTCCAGGATCATGTTGGTCGCGGTGTTGTCGCTGAGGACGATCATCAGGTGCGCCACGTCGCTGAGCGGCAACTGCACGCCTTCGGAAAACTCCGTGCCGAGCACCCCCGAGCCGGACACCTTGGCGGAAGAGGTAACCGTGAGCTTCTCGTCCCAGCGGGCCTGCCCCCGCGCCACCTGGTCGAAAACAGCGCAGAGGATCGGAAGCTTGATCGTGCTTGCCGTGCGCACGGGCTCCGTCTCGCGGATGCTAACCGTGGCGCCCGTGTTCAGGTTCTTGGCGTAGAGGGTCACGGTGCCTTGGAAATCGCCGATGCGGGCGCGGAGCGAATCCTGGAGGGGTTGGGCGGAGAGAGCAGCCGGTAGGAATGCGGCTAACAAAACAGACACGCGCATGCAGTGATGATACCGCCGTCGCTACCCCACCACTTCCAGGAAGGCCCTCGCGGCGTGGCTGAGAGCTCGCCGCGTGGGATACACCAGCCGGATCTTTCGCTCCACGTGCATCTCCTTCACCCGCACCTCGCACAGCGTCTTCTGTTCGATCTCCTGCTCCACGCACATACGCGGCAGGAACGCTACCCCGACGTCGTTCTGCACCAGTTTGCGGATGGTCTCGATCGTGGGCATCTCGACCTCCATAAGCAGGGGCACCTTGTGGGACTGGAATTCCCGCAGCACCACCTCGCGGTACGGAGAAACCACGTTGTGCGCGATGAAGATTTCCGAGCCCAGCTCCGTCAGCGAGACCGTCTTCCGATGCGCCAGCCGGTGCTTGGGTGACACCACGAACGCCAGGGCGTCGGTGTAAATCACCTTGGAGCGCAGGCGTTCGTCGACGGGATCGTAGCTGATCACGCCCAGCTCGAGATTGCCGTCGAGCAGCTCGTTCGGGATCTTGCTCGACAGGCTCCTTCGGACCTGTACTTTGACTTTCGGGTACATCTCGCGGTAGCGCTCGATGTGCCGGAGCAGGTAGAGGGTTGTGGACTCGTTAGCGCCGATGGTGAGGCGGCCGGCGGAATTGTCGCGTAATTCGGCTATCGAGTTGTCCAGCTCCTGTTGCAAGCTTTGAAACCGCCGGGCGTATTCCAGAACGGTTCGGCCGGCGTCGGTAAGGATGAGCTCCTTGCCGGACCGGTCGATCAACTTCTCGCCGAGTTCCAGCTCGAGTCTCTGGAGCGCCAGCGAGACCGCGGGCTGGGTGCGTAGAAGTTTCTCGGCGGCCCTGGAAAAGCTCTTTTCCGTGGCCACCGTCAGGAAAACCTGGAGCGAGTGCAATTCCATTCGGAACACACACAGTATAACACCAATTAATGTCTACCTCGAAAATTATAAATTTGCCAAATCCTGGCTCCGCCGGGATAATGGCTTCTGTGAGCGACCGCGTATACATTTTCGACACCACGTTGCGCGACGGCGAGCAATCGCCCGGTTGCAGCATGACCGTTCCCGAGAAGCTGACCATGGCAAAGAAGCTGGTCGAGCTCGGCGTGGACATCCTGGAAGCCGGGTTCCCGATCGCCAGCGAGGGCGATTTCGAAGCCGTGGATGCCGTCAGCCGCGAGTTTCCCTGGGCGCAGGTGGCCGGACTGGCTCGCTGCTGCACCCTGGACGTCGAGCGCGCCGCCCAAGCGCTGACCCGCGCCAGGCGCCCGCGCATTCACACGTTCATCGCCACCAGCGATATACATCTCAAGTACAAGCTGAAGAAAAGTCAGCAACAGGTTCTTGATGAAGCAGTTGCTGCTGTTGAGCTGGCTCGCCGCTATGTCGATGACGTCGAGTTTTCCGCCGAAGACGGCGCCCGCACCGAGCCCGAATACCTCGAAAAGGTCTCCAAAGCCGTCGTAGCGGCGGGTGCCCGGACTGTGAACATCCCGGACACGGTTGGCTACTCGAGCCCGAAGGAATACGGCGCCCTCATCGGCCGCGTCGCCAAGGCGCTCGGCGATTGCGCCATCGTCAGCGTGCACTGCCACGACGACCTGGGGCTGGCCGTCGCCAATTCGCTGGCCGCCATCGAGGCTGGCGCCCGCCAGGTGGAATGTACGATTAACGGCATCGGAGAGCGCGCCGGCAACTGCTCGCTGGAAGAGATCGTCATGATCCTGAAAATGCGCGCCGATGCATATCCCTATCACACCGGAATTCAGACCGAGCACCTCTTCTCCGCCAGCGAAACGCTGAGCTCGATCATCACGTTCGGCCCGCAGCCGAACAAAGCCATCGTCGGCCGCAACGCTTTCGCGCACGAGGCCGGCATCCACCAGGACGGCTACCTGAAGGAAAAGACCACCTACGAGATCATCGACCCGCGCTCGGTCGGCATCCCCGAAGGACGCCTGGTCCTCGGCAAGCACAGTGGGCGCCACGCGCTGCACCAGCGCGCCAGGGATCTCGGCTATGAGCTGGACAAGCGGGAGCTCGATGACCTGTATCATCGCTTCTGCGCAGTGGCCGACCATCGCAAGAAAGGGCTCATGGACGAGGAGATCGTCGCCCTGATTCATGAAGGCGAAAAGGCCATGAAGGTGGCCGCGGACTAGCCGATGCATCTCAACGTATTGGTTCTGCCCGGGGATGGCATCGGCACCGAGGTTACGCGCGAGGCTGTGCGCGTGCTCCGCCATGTGGCGGCGCGATGGAAGCACACGGTCAACGTGACCGAGGGCCTGCTGGGCGGAATCGCGATTCATAAGACCGGCACGCCGTTTCCCGAGGAGACGGCGCGGCTCGCCTCCGAAGCCGACGCCACCCTCATGGGTGCCGTGGGACTGCCGGAGTTCGACAATGCGCCGCCGGAAAAGCGGCCGGAAAAAGGATTACTCGGCATCCGCAAAGCTCTGGGCGTGTATGCGAATTTGCGCCCGGTTCGCGCGTATGCGTCGCTACTGGATTCTTCTCCCCTGAAGAACCACCTGGTGGAAGGCACCGACATGATCATCGTCCGCGAACTGACGGGCGGGATCTACTACGGAACTCCGCGCGGCATCACCGAAAACGGCGCGGAGACGCGGGCGGTCAATACCATGACCTACACGCGCGCGGAAATCGAGCGCGTCTCCCGCATGGCCTTCCACCTGGCGCGCGCGCGCCGCAAGAAAGTCACCTCCGTGGATAAGAGCAACGTGCTGGAGAATTCGCAGCTCTGGCGCCGCGTCGTGGTCGAAGTCTCCAAAGACTTCCCCGATATCGAGCTGGACCACATCCTGGTGGACAACTGCGCCATGCAGTTGATCCTGAACCCGAAGCGATTCGACGTGGTGCTCACCGAGAACATGTTCGGCGATATTTTGAGTGACGAAGGAGCGGTGCTGGCGGGATCGATCGGGATGCTGCCCTCGGCCTCGATCGGTGACCGCCGTCCGAGCGGTGCGTGGGTCGGGCTGTACGAGCCCGTGCACGGATCCGCGCCGGATATCGCGGGCCGGAACAAGGCCAATCCCCTGGGCGCGATCGGCTCCGTTGCGGCCATGCTGGCCTACAGTTTCAGTTTGAAGGAAGAAGCCGCCGCGGTAGAGCAGGCTATCGAAGCCGTGCTCGCCGGCGGCAGAGTGACCGCGGATCTGCGGCCTTCCGGCGCGCCCGCCACGACCGAACAGGTCGGGCAAGCGGTTTGCGCCGCCATCGGCTGAGCGCGGGGGCTTACCGGCCTTCGCGCTCAGCCAAGCATGCCATCAGCCATCGGCGAACAGCCGCACCGGGCGTATGCTGAGAGCTGACGTCTGATTGCTGAAAGCTTGTCCTCTATGCCACGTACCATCATCGAAAAACTCTGGGATTCCCACGTTGTCCACGAGCGTCCGGGTGCACCCACGCTGCTCTTCATCGACCTGCATTTGGTCCATGAGGTAACGTCGCCGCAGGCGTTCCAGGGCTTGCGCGAGCGCGGTTTCAAGGTCCGCCGCCCCGATCTGACCATCGCCACCGCGGACCACAGCATTCCCACCACCGACCGCTCGCTACCCATCGTCGACGAGATCGCCGCCAAACAGCTCGATCAGCTGGAAACCAACTGCCGGGACTTCGGCATTCGCTGCCTCGGCGTCCACAGCGACCGCCAGGGCATCGTGCACGTGATCGGTCCCGAGCTTGGCCTCACCCAGCCAGGGATGACCGTTGTTTGCGGCGACAGCCACACCGCGACCCACGGCGCGTTCGGCGCACTCGCGTTCGGAATCGGGACCAGCGAAGTGGAGCACGTGCTGGCCTCGCAGTGTCTGCTCCAGCGCAAGTCGAAGACCTTTCAGGTCCGCGTGGATGGACGCCTCAAGCCCGGCGTTACCGCCAAGGACATCATCCTTGCCTTGATTGCCAGGATCGGCGTCGGCGGCGGTACCGGCAGCGTCTTCGAGTACACCGGCGCCGCGGTCCGCGCGCTCTCCATGGAAGAGCGCATGACCGTCTGCAACATGTCCATTGAGGGTGGCGCCCGCGCCGGCCTGATCGCGCCCGATGAGACAACCTTCCAATATCTCGCCGGCCGTCCGCATGCTCCCAAGGCTGCCGCCTGGGATGCCGCGATCTCGCGCTGGAAGCAGCTTCCCACCGACGATGGCGCAGCGTACGATCGCTCGGTCGCCATCGACGCTGACGCGCTCGAGCCCATGATCACCTACGGGACAAACCCCGGGATGGGCGTGCCCATTACCGCTCCGGTTCCGGATGGCTCCGATCCGAATGTGGCCAAAGCCCTGGCATACATGGGTCTCGAAGGCGGCAAACCGATTCTCGGCCACCCCATTGACGTGGTCTTCATCGGAAGCTGCACCAATTCCCGTATCACCGACTTGCGTACTGCCGCCGCTGCCCTGAAGGGCCGCAAGGTGAACCCCAAGGTCCGCGTTCTGGTCGTCCCGGGAAGCCAGGAAGTCAAGCGGCAGGCCATCGCCGAGGGCCTGCCCGAGATTTTCCGCGCCGCCGGATGCGAATGGCGGGAGCCCGGCTGCTCCATGTGCATCGCCATGAACGGCGACCAGCTCGCGCCGGGACAGTACAGCGTTTCCACCAGCAATCGCAATTTCGAGGGGCGGCAGGGCAAGGGCGGCCGTACGTTCCTCGCCAGCCCCCTGACTGCCGCTGCCAGCGCCATCGCGGGCGCGGTTGCCGATCCGAGGTCACTCGCATGAAGCCGTTCACCAATTTCGAAAGCCGCATGGTCGTGCTCCCCATCGATAACGTGGACACCGACCAGATCATCCCGGCACGATTTCTGAAGACCACCTCCAAGCAGGGGTTGGATCACCAGCTCTTCTACGATTGGCGCCAGGATCCGAATTTCGTCCTCAACCGCCCGGAGTCCAAGGGGCGGCAGGTGCTGCTGGCCGGCGATAACTTCGGTTGCGGCAGTTCGCGCGAGCATGCGCCGTGGGCCCTCACCCAGTGGGGCTTCCGCGCCGTGATCAGCACCAGCTTCGCCGACATCTTCAAGCAGAACTCGCTGAAGAATTCGCTGCTGCCGGTAGTGGTCCCCCCGGATGTGCATGCCGAGCTCTTCGCCGCTGCGCCGGACGCCGTAGTGAAGATCGATCTGCCGAACCAGGCGCTGACCACGCCTTCGGGACGCACGGTCGGGTTTCCCGTGGACGCGTTTTCCAAGCACTGCCTCGTGGACGGCGTCGATGAGCTCGGCTACATCCTGCAGCAGGAGTCGAACATCGCGGCGTACGAAGCCGCCCACCCCGCGCCGATTCACACGCTGGCCTAAACTAATAGGGTGCCGGTCTGCCGCGGCTCGTTTCGCGCTCTGCTGCTCTACGATATCGCCGAGGAGATCGACCTCGACGAAGTACGGCGGCTCCTGGGCGCGGCGCCGCCCGGGCGTTCTCCTGGCTTCAAGAGCCCGGCTCCCGGTTACGTACGCTTCGAACGTCCCCCGGTAGTGGAATCCTGCGAGCCGATCCGGCTGGCCACCGGAGAGGTGGCGAGCGTCAGCCTGCGCTATTTCGACTACGGGGCAGTGAGCCTGGAAGCCGAGCTACAGTTCGAAAGCGACTGGCCCGGGCTGATCGCTCTTGCCAATCGCTGGATCGAGGCCGGCGAGGTGGAGCAGCGCGCGCAGAAACACATGCAGGATTGCGTCGGCCGGCTGCGCAAGGCCCTTCGCAAGCCCTACCCCGAATGGCTGGATGAGGTTTATTACGTCGTGCATCTGCGGGAGATGGCCGATGGCAGCGCAGCCCCGCCCGCCGGCGCGCGCCTGATCGCCGACTACGGCCGCGAGATCAGCCAGGTGATTCGCGGCGAAACCATGCCGTTGGCGGAAGTCGAGCAGCGCGAGGTGCTGGCCTCCAGTATTTCTTATTATCCGAACGACCTGATGGTGGTCGGCTGGCTGGCGGCGCTGGTTTACGACACGCCGGACGGCGCCGCCCCGATGATCCAGTTGCTCGAGTACGCCAACACGCAGC
>Ga0335080_10008011_pt1 | contig 10995 bp, 9 predicted proteins | sample Lox_Sample_34_FD_206720 | JGI IMG/M metagenome (GOLD analysis project Ga0335080, IMG submission 206720) | Soil microbial communities from Loxahatchee National Wildlife Refuge, Florida, United States - Lox_Sample_3.4 | ecosystem: Environmental > Terrestrial > Soil > Wetlands | place: USA: Florida...
GAGCAGCACAACATTCAGGCGGCCGAGAATCACCAGAGTCGTAAGGTCTACAAGGAAAAGCACAACGATCGCCAGCGCTGACCCCGGCGCCCGCACGAGAAAACGCCCGCTTTTGCGGGCGTTTTCTCGTCGCTCGAAGGCAGAAGACCAGGCTGCTCGAACGGTCCGCGTGAATCTGGTGGCTCTCCGTGCAAATTATCGGCGATCGAGGCGCAGGGCAGTGCCCCAACTGCGTTTTATCGATGCCGCGTTACGGGGTCTGGGGCCGAGCCCCGCGCAGCGCCAGCCGCACGGCCTGACTGATCGATAGAAGGAATAGGGGTAGTAAACGGGATAGTCGCCAGCGTACACACCTTCGTCGGCTGCGATAGGTGGCGACCGCCGCCACGCCAGCTCGTCCAGACGTGCCTGCTCCCTGGCTGTTTCCAGCTCGTCGCGTTGTCGCTTGTCGATCAGAGTCGCCAGCAGCTGTTGCTCCGACCGGAGCTGCTCGCGCGCATATTTGGCCGTTTGCTCTCGTTGTGCTATGCATTCCATCGTGTTGCACGCCCCCACGGCGGTAGTGATGTTCGAACTGCGGACGGCCCCTTGCTGGCAGGGCGCGTCGCTGTATGAAGTTTTGCCATCGGGCGCGATGCATCGAAAGATGTCCGCGCGCGCTGTCCCCCATGGAATCAGAATGAGTACGAGCAGAAGCAATGCGATTTGCTGACCACGGAACTGCATGTCGGCCTCACCATCGTTCGGCGACCACGCAGTCTGCCTGTCGCCTGCATAAAGCCTAGCACAGAAGACCTGCTTTCGGCCGTCGACCCGGGCGACTTTGTCAGAGCGTCGCCTTCCCAGGTAAACGGACTTCGGAATCGCGGCGTCCGGCCCTGAGTCTACCGGCTGTCTGCTTCTTGCCTCGGCGTTGCGGTAGCACAGGGCTCTCGCGCGAGCCAAGTGTCGATATTGCTACCGAGTATACTTGCTGCGAGGTATTCAACCATTGCCTGGGGGGATCTCATGCGGCTTTTGCGGCTTGGCTTTTCCGTTGTTGCAGCGCTCGTACTCCTGCAAGCTGGCCCAATGCGCGCGCAAGACCTAGGAACCGGCGCGTGCAAAGCAGACGCCGACAAGCTTTGCAAAGATGTACAGCCCGGAGAAGGCAGGATCGCCAGGTGTCTCAAACAGCATGAGTCGAGCGTATCGCCGGCGTGCAAAGACGCGATGATTCAGGCACGCCAGAAGATGCAGGCCCTGAGAGAGGCCTGCGCGGGGGATGCGAAGCAGTATTGCAAGGGTGTAAAACCCGGGCATGGGCGCATGCTGACATGTCTGCAGCAGAACGAAAATAAGCTGTCGCAAGGCTGTCGCGCCGCAATGCCGGGGGCTTACGGAGAGGGGACTCAGAAATGACACTGGCGCACGTTGGTCGCGCAGCCTTGCCAGCGGTTCTGAAAAAGTAGCCACCGGCTGAGAGGGTTGGAAATCGGAGATCGCGACTTTCACGCACCGCGGCTGGTCGTGGAGGCGCGGCAACGATTCGTTCGGTTGCCCGCACTCTGCTCCGGGCTCAGCTCGCTACCTTCATTCCTCGTGCAACACCGTCTCGCGCGGCCATGGCGGCTCCCCAGCGCTGCAGATTGGGCAGACCCCCTGCCTCGTCCAGAAGCGGCTTGCGCAACGCGAAATTAGGATAGAGCATCAAGTCGGCAACGGACAGTTCGTCGGCGAGGAAATCGCGGCCGGCCAGCCGCCGGTCGCATATGGCGAAGAAGTCGACGAGCCGTGTCTTGAAATACCCCAGGTTGGCGGCGCTCTTCTCCGGTGCTCTGGTGTCGACGTGAAATACCGCGTTGCTCGCGCCCGAGATATCGCTCGCCGCCTGCAACAGCCACTGCAGCGCAACCGCTCGGCGCGCCGCATCCTTCGGCAGCAGCCTGCCGCTCTTGTCCGCAGCATAGAGCAGGATCGCCCCCGATTGCGAGAGTGTGAGGGGTTTGCCTCCCGGCCCATCGTCATCGACGATGACGGGAACCAGCCCTGCGGGATTGAGCTTCAGGAACTCGGGCGAACGCTGCTCGCCCTTTGCCAGATCCACTTTGTGCGCGCGGTAGGGCAACCCCGCTTCTTCCAAGGCAACGGAGGCACGCAAACCGTTGGCCGTACCGGCGACGTACAAATCGATCATGATCGGCTCCTGGATTGCAGATGGGCGCGGCGAGTATATCGCCGCCCCGCGCAGGGCATCGTGATCAGTGTACCTCCAGCGTCTCCACCCAAACCAGCTCGCACGCTCCGTCGCCCGTGTCCTCGCGCGTCAAGGAACTGCGCCAGCGCCACCCGTTTGGGCCACGTGCCTCCACGAGATAGCCGGCCAGAGTCACGATTTGGCCCGCGCGAACGCGCACAAGCCGACGCTCGATATCGTCGGTCGCCGGAATCATGTGCATGTTCGCGCTGTGCGTCTCGATCTCGCGCCGGGGAATGGGAAACTGCTTCACGTGCCAGAAATAGAACCTTCCGCTCTGACTGATGTCGAATGCGTCCAGGATGGCTTGGTCAGACATCCGGCCCCACCCGAGCGCGAGGTCGACCGGCGCGAGGTCGGCGCCGGCGTCGAAACGGTAACGCTCCTTGCTGAGGACGCGGGCCGAAAGGGAGAACGATTGCAGTGGCGTGATCTGATAAGGCCCCCGCGCCAGCGGCCGGGCGGTTGTGTCGAGCGCGGATTGCACAGGATCCGCGGCCACCAAAACGCCCGACGGGTGTCCGACGGGGCGTTCGCTCCAGTAGTCCCATACTCCCCAGACGAGAGGAAAAATCAGCAGCCAGCGCCACGTCATGTGCAGCCTCGCGGAGGAGAGTTGCCCAGGTGCTTTGCAAATCCGATGCCTGAGATAAGAACACGAGGAGCGCGTCCGGCAGTGTTGTTCGCGCTCGACCCGGAGGAATGGGCAAACGAGGAGTCGGCGCGCTGGATTCCTTATCGTTTGCGCCTATTCGCACAATTGAAACACCCTTGTAGCCGTTTGGTTGCGACGTTCAGCCTCAACTCGGTTAACATTCGCCCGTTACGCGCTGGTTGGTCGATACCAGCTTTCAGTCGCGGAGCTGCCGCGACCCATTAGGAGAGCGATGCTATGGCAATTCACCCTTCGACTCTGGAGAAGCGCTCGGCGAGTTCGGTCAGCGCAACTGTTCTGAAGCTCACGCCGTTGCTGCTGGCTGCTCTGCTCGCCGCCTGCGCGACCAAAGCCCAGCGCATTGGTTCGTTGTCCGGAGACCCATCTCTGGCGGCGTCCCAGAACGGAAAGGCCCGCGGCGGCGTTCCCGATGCAACTCAACCCAGCGCTGGAAATGATGCGATGGGATCGCAAGGCAGCAATGCATCGGCGGAAGCCGGCGTAGACGGTAGCCATGGGGCGGCCGCAACGAGCGCGCAAGACGGTAGCGCTGGCGCGCGAGAAGCTGCGACGTCGTCCTCCGGCGACGATATGGCGACTGCTGGAGACAACGCAGGAGGCGATCAGGCCTCGTCTATGGCGGGTGCCGGGAAGCCGGGCGCGACTAGCAGCACTGGGAAAGACGGGGCGGCAGCCGGTCGTACCGGTAACCCAGCCGCAGCAGGTCCGGGTACGTCAGGCAAGACGGGAAACGCGAGCGGTGCTGGAAGCGCCGCTTCGTCTAGCGGGAATCGAGCGGGTGCTGTTGCCGCGGGAGGAACGCCCGCCGCGGCTTCCGCTGGAACCGATGCGGAGGGATCAGATCTTTCGAGTGGCGATTCCGTCGCTGCATTGGAAGGTAGCGCGGACGCTGACGCAGGAGGCAGGACTGGCACCGCTGCGGGGCGTCGCGGGACTGCCAGTGCAACTGGAGCCAGCGCCGCTGCCGGGACGACCGACGATGGCACGGCTACTGGAGGCGCCGCCACTGCCGGCGTAGAAGGCGACTCGCGCATTGCTGCGATCGATGTTCCCAGTGGGAAATTGAAGGTAGACGAGGAGTATCGTCCACAGACCCTGGGCGGAGTTCTCCCGCTGGTGCTGGGTGTGAACGAGGAAGGCCGATTCGATTTCGATCAGTATGCGCTGCGCCCGGAAGTGAAGGCGATCCTGGACGAGCTCGCCGCGAAGCTGAAGACGGCCGAGTACGACCGTCTCGACATCATCGGCTATACCGATCGCATCGGCACCAGCGACTACAACCGTCGCCTGTCCGAACTGCGCGCGTATTCCGTGGCCCAGTACCTCATCAGTAGAGGCGTACCGGACAACAAGATCCACTACGAAGGCCGCGGCGACAAGGATCCGCTGACGCAGTCTGGTCAGTGCCAGGGCTTGGCGCGCGAGGAACTGATCACCTGTCTGCAGAAGGATCGGCGCGTGGAAATCGAGGCCTCGATCCACCGCAAGCACGCGACCGTCGTGCAGTGAGCGTTTGAGATTTGCTGGGGTTGCCGCCGCAGGCCGGGCGTTGAACCAACAGGGGGCGCTTGAGCGCATGAGCTTTGGCGCCGCGTCCGCCTTTCCGGGGAGCTTAGCCTTCGCGCTGCTCTGGTAGCTGAACGGCGGTAGGCGCGATGGCCGACCCCAAACACCTTGCCCGTCTGAAGCAAGGTGTTAGCGTTTGGAACGCTTGGCGTCGGCGGAATCCGAAGCTCACGCCGGATCTGAGCCGGGCACTCCTGATCGACCTCGACCTGCGCGGCATCAATCTGGCCGGCGCGCACTTGGTGCGCACCAACCTGCGCCAGACAATCTTGAGCCGTGCGAACTTGACACGAGCCAACCTGCAGCGCGCAGACCTGCGCGCTGCGAGTCTTCGCCGTGCCAAGCTGGATCACGCGGACCTGACCGGCGCCGTGCTGCGGCATACCTCGCTGGCGGAAGTCAGCGTGGAGGACGCTAAGCTGACGGACTGCGAGATCTATGGCATCGCCGCCTGGAATCTCAAGGGCACCCCAAGGGATCAATCCAACCTGATCATCCGCGCCACGTCCGCAGACCCAGCTGTCACCGTGGATGACCTGGAGGTCGCCCAGTTCGTGTATTTGCTGCTTCACAACGGCAAGATCCGCAGCGTGATCGACACGGTCGGTCGCAAGACGGTGCTTATCCTGGGCCGGTTCACGGTGGAGCGCAAAGCGGTGCTGGACGCAGTGCGCTGCACGCTGCGCGCTCGGGGTTACTTGCCGATGCTGTTCGACTTTGCCGCACCGGACAATCGCGATCTTACCGAAACCATCGTGACGCTCGCGCACATGTCCCGCTTCATCATCGCTGATCTCACCGATCCGAAAAGCGTGCCGCAGGAACTAACGGCGATCATCCCCGATCTGCCTTCGGTGCCCGTGATGCCGATCGTGCTCGCGGCGCAGAAGGAATACGCCATGTTCGAGCACTGGAAGCGTTACCCGTGGGTGTTGCCGATTCTCAGGTATAAGAACGGCCCCGACCTGCTTGAGAGACTGCAGAAATCAGGTATCGACAAAGCCGAGCGTAAGGCGTACCGCCAGACTGGTGTGGCGCCGGGCGTCCGGGGTAGGATGGTTGCTAGCGCAGCGTCGCGTTGAAGCGGGCCAGCGCTTCCGCGCCCGGACAAAGCTCCGTTTCCGTCAGACCGTTGAAGGCGGCGCTGACAGTGTTGAGGTGGGCATGTAGATCCTCGGGCTCAGGATCCACGTAAAGCAATCCGGTGACGACTTCGCCTCTTGCTTCATGCTCCTGTACGAAGCTCATGGCTGAGATGCGATCACCGGGGTCGTAATGCGCAGCGAGCTTGCGCAGACGCAACACCGAACCATCGTGCTGAACGATCTCCTCCAGGGTTCCCGGTAGGTACTCTGCGGTGATCGGCTTTCTGGGCATCATCACGTCCAGCTGGTTAACGGCCTCATTGTGTTCGCGGACATAGTCGTAGCTCTTGGTGGAGCCGTCGTGATTGTTGAAGGCTACGCAAGGCGATATCACGTCTATAAACGCCGCACCGCGATGCAGAATGGCTGCCTTGATGATCGGGGTCAGTTGTTCCTTATCCCCGGAGAAGCTGCGTGCGACGAATGTGGCGCCGAGCTGCAGCGCGAGCATGACCAGATCGATGGGTGCGTCGAAGTTGACCGCCCCCTTCTTGCTCTTGGATCCCTTGTCGGCTGTGGCTGAAAACTGGCCTTTGGTGAGGCCATAAACGCCGTTGTTCTCGACGATGTACACCATGTTCACGCCGCGCCTCAGCGAATGTGCGAACTGGCCTAGCCCAATAGAGGCGGAGTCGCCGTCACCGGACACTCCAAGATAAATCAGCTCGCGGTTGGCGAGATTGGCACCAGTCAGGACCGATGGCATCCGCCCGTGGACGCTGTTGAAGCCGTGGGAGTTGCCCAGAAAATAGGTTGGAGTCTTGGAGGAGCAGCCAATGCCCGATAGTTTGGCGATCCGATGGGGCGGTAGACCTAGCTCGAAGCAGGCCTGAATCAAAGCGGCGCTGATCGAGTCATGACCGCAACCCGCGCACAACGTAGAGATCGCGCCTTCGTAGTCGCGACGGGTAAAGCCGAGTGCGTTCCGCTCCAGTGCCGGATGATGGAGCTTTGGCTTCGCGAGATAGGTCATGGTTCGGCTTGGCTCCCGGCTATTGTGCGATCTTGCGCAGTGGAGTTACCTTCAGCACTGCCACCTTCTCCGCGATCTCACCGATGATGAAGCGGGCGGTGATCGGCGTGCCGTCATAGTGCAGCACCGAAATGAGTCGAGCCGGGTCCGCTGAACCCTCGTTGATCAGCAGCATCCGCAGCTGGGCATCGCGGTTTTGCTCCACGACGAACACCTGCTCGTGGTCAGCGATGAAGTCGTAAATCTCGTCTTGAAATGGGAATGCGCGCACGCGCAGGGCGTCGATCTGTACACCGTCGCGCTCCAAGGCTTCGAGGGCCTCGTGCATCGCGGGGCCCGTCGAACCGAAATAGATTACGCCGAGACGTGTCGGTTGCCGCGCAGGTCTCAGAACAGGCTTCGGCACCAGCTCTTTGGCCGTTTCGAACTTGCGCAGCAGGCGCTGCATATTCTCCACATAGTCCGGTCCGGCCTCACTGTAGCGCGCGAAACGATCTTTGGTTGTGCCGCGTGTAAAGTAAGCACCCCGCGTCGGATGCGTCCCAGGATAGGTGCGATAGGCGATGCCATCGCCATCCACGTCGAAATAGCGGCCGAATTCTTTACCCGCGTCCAGCTCCGCAGCGGTGGTCACTTTGCCTCGGTCGTAGCGCCGTGCGTCATCCCAGGCGAGCGGCTCGCACAGCCGTTCATTCATTCCGATGTCCAGGTCCATAAGCACAAAAGTGGGAGTCTGCAGACGCTCCGCGAGGTCGAACGCGAGAACGGCGAAATCGAACGACTCCTTGGGGTCCTCCGGTAACAGCAGAACGTGCTTCGTGTCGCCATGCGAGGCGTAAGCGCAGGACAGGACATCCGACTGTTGGGTCCGGGTGGGCATGCCCGTGGACGGACCGCCACGCTGAACGTCGAATATGACGGCAGGGATCTCCGCAAAATATGCCAGTCCGATGAACTCCTGCATCAGCGAAATCCCGGGACCGGAGGTGCATGTAAATGCACGCGCGCCGTTCCAGGAGGCGCCGATGACGATCCCGATCGAAGCCAGCTCGTCCTCGGCCTGGATGACCGCATAGCGGGCCTTGCCGGTTTCTGCTTCGTGGCGGTACTTTCGGCAGTGACGGTTGAACGCTTCTGCGAGCGATGAGGAGGGCGTGATGGGATACCACGCTGCAACTGTCGCCCCGGCGTAGACGCATCCCAGTGCCGCCGCGCTGTTTCCTTCGAGGAAGACTTTGTTGCCCACGCCGTTCGCGCGCTTGACACGAAGCCCTATCGAGGGAAGGTAGCTCGCTGCGTAGTCGCGGCCCATGTGCAACGCCTTGATGTTCGGCTCGAGCAGTTTCTCCTTGCCCTTGTATTGCTCGCCGATCAGCTTCTCGAGCTCTTTCACGTCGACGTCGATCAAGGCCGCGAGGGCCCCGACATAGATGATGTTCTTGAACAACTGTCGCTGGCGCGGGTCGCTGTACTCGCGGTTGCAGATTTCGGTCAGCGGCATCCCGACGACGTGAATATCGTCGCGGAACTTCGCATCCGGCAGCGGCCTGGTGGAATCGTAGAACAAGTATCCCCCAGACTCGATCTCGGCCAGGTCTTTGTCCCAGGTCTGGGGATTCATGGCAACCATGAGATCTACCCCGCCGCGTCGACCTAGATATCCCGCCTCCGATACCCGCACTTCATACCAGGTGGGCAGACCTTGGATGTTGGAGGGAAAGATATTGCGCGGGCTCACCGGAACGCCCATGCGAAGGATCGCTTTGGCGAACAACGTGTTCGCGGAGGCCGAGCCGGAGCCGTTGACGTTGGCGAACTTGAGGACGAAGTCGTTGGTGCGGAGTTTTGGTTCAGGCAGCATGCGTGGATTCAAACCCGCTGGCTCGCGGGTCCTTGCGAATTGAGATTCCCTAAGTACCGTTCGTTCCAGTTCCTCATGCGGGCGCGGGGTCCACTACCTTGCGCTGAGTCCTGCACGCAGGACCGGCGTTGGTCATGTCCAGGAAAAACTTCTGCATGTCCCACGCCCCGGTGGGGCAGCGCTCGGCACACAGCCCGCAATGCAGGCAGAGATCCTCGTCCTTGGCCATGATGCGGCCGGTCTTGAGCGCTCCTGAGACGTACAGATCCTGCGTCTGATTCCTGGCCGGAACGCGCAAGTGTCGTCGCAAATCCGGCTCGGCGTCATTTTCAGTGAAGTTGATGCAGTCCATCGGACAGATGTCTACGCACGCATCGCACTCGATGCACAGCTTGTCGATGAATACTGTCTGCACGTCGCAGTTGAGGCAACGCTGAGCTTCGGCGAAGGCCAGCTTTGGGTCGAAGCCCAATTCGACCTCGACCTTGATGTCTTTGAGGGTGATCCGCGCGTCTTTCAGGGGCACCCGAAAGCGCTTGTCCTCCGAAATCTCGTTGTCGTAGCTCCATTCGTGAATGCCCATCTTCTGCGACATGAGGCTGAAATGCGGCGCAGGACGCACCTGCACGTCTTCGCCATGGCACAGCTTGTCGATGGAGATGGCGGCATCGTGGCCGTGCGCCACTGCCCAGATGATGTTCTTGGGTCCGAACGCGGCGTCGCCGCCGAACAGAACGTGCGGCAACGTAGACTGCATGGTCGCGGGGTTGACCACCGGCATCCCGGCCTTGTTGAACTCGATCCCGAGGTCGCGCTCGATCCACGGAAAGGCGTTCTCCTGGCCCACGGCTATGAGCACATCGTCGCACTCCATGTGCAGTTCCGGCTCACCCGTTGGCACGAGGTTGCGCTGGCCGTAGTCGTCATGCACCGCCTTCACCTTCTCGAACACCATTCCGGTCAACCGCCCCGCATTGTGTGTAAAGGCCTTAGGCACGAGATAGTTGAGGATAGGGATGCCTTCATGCATCGCGTCCTCTTTTTCCCAGGCGGATGCCTTCATTTCGTCGAAACCCGAACGCACGATCACGCGCACGTCTTCCCCGCCCAAGCGCTTGGACGAACGGCAGCAGTCCATTGCAGTGTTGCCGCCACCCAGGACGATAACGCGCTTGCCTATGCGATTGATGTGTCCGAAGGAAACGCTCGATAGCCAGTCGATGCCGATGTGGATGTGAGCAGCGGCTTCCTTCCGGCCAGGGATCGTCAGATCGCGTCCACGTGGCGCGCCGCAGCCGACGAAGACCGCATCGTAGCTTTCCTCGAGCAACGTCCTCATACTCGTGACCCGCTGCCCCATGCGGAGCTGCGGCTGCAAGTCCAGTACGTAGCCTACCTCTTCATCGATGACGGTCTCGGGTAGCCGGAATTTGGGGATCTGGCTGCGCATCATCCCGCCTGCGAACGGGTCGGCCTCGTAAATAACGACCTCATAGCCGAGCGGCAGCAGATCGCGCGCGACCGTGAGGGAGGCAGGCCCCGCACCGATGCACGCAATACGCCGTCCGTTCTTGTTCCTGGCGGGTTTAGGCAGGCGGTCTCGGATGTCGTCCTTATAGTCGGCCGCGACCCGCTTCAAACGGCATATGGCGACGGGCTCGGGTTTTTGCGCGTGACCCTCCTCGACGCGACCACGTCGGCAAGCCGGCTCGCAGGGCCGATCGCAGGTCCGGCCGAGGATGCCGGGGAAGACATTCGACTTCCAGTTGATCAGGTAGGCCTCGCTGTAGTGGCCTGCTGCAATCAGCCGGATGTACTCAGGAACGGGTGTATGAGCGGGGCAAGCCCACTGGCAGTCGACCACCTTGTGAAAGTAGTCGGGTCGACCGATGTCTGTCGGGTTCAAACTATCTCCTTATGGGCATCCACCGTTGTTGTTCCCCACATGCGACCGCTGAACAGGTCTCGCGCGGTTGCCGGTGTGCCGCCTTCTGAGTTCCGCGCATCCTACCCCTGCCCGCAGATTTTCACCAGCGCTGGCAGGTAGTTGCGACGCTCAGATGGCTTTCGCCGACCTTTCCTGACGATCGACCGCTGTGCTCAAGCGCAATCCTACGGTACGCCACCGCTACCGCGCTTGGTCGCTTGCACGCAATCCGTGCGCCAAGGCGCCGCGGAGCGGACCGCCTTGATCCTATAACCTTATGATTAAAAACGTAAGACAGATGTCTTCTGGCTCTTGCGCCTCACGGATGGGACTAAGCTGGGCGGAACCGCAGCCAGGGTTGCGAGGGCGTCACCTCAGCGAGGGGTCGTCTCCTGAGCGCGCTGGCGTAACTTCTCTACCATTTCCGCTTCGCGCGGATTGCTCACGGGGTCTGTCTTCACCAGAATCGAGTCGATCTTCCAGGTGTCCCGCTCCATCAGATAGACGATCTCCGTGTAACGCGTCATATCCGTACGCGGCCATCGATACAATGCACGGGCCATCTTGCCCGTGGTGTCGAGCCGCACGAAGTTGAGCGACTCGAGTGCAGG
>Ga0335080_10008012_pt1 | contig 10995 bp, 10 predicted proteins | sample Lox_Sample_34_FD_206720 | JGI IMG/M metagenome (GOLD analysis project Ga0335080, IMG submission 206720) | Soil microbial communities from Loxahatchee National Wildlife Refuge, Florida, United States - Lox_Sample_3.4 | ecosystem: Environmental > Terrestrial > Soil > Wetlands | place: USA...
GCTCGAGCCGGCACTCGCCGCGCACGTGATCGAGCGGGAGGGCGGGACGATTCGCTTCACCCACCCGCTGCTCTCCTCGGTCCTCTACCACGGGCTCGGCGAGGAGCGGCGGAGCGTGCACGGACGCATCGCCGCAGTGGTCGACGATCCGCTCCTCCACGCCCGTCACCTCGCGCTCGCGAACGGGATCGCCGGACGCGGGCGTCGCCGCAGTGCTCGACCGCGCGGCGAGCCTGGCGGCCGTCGCGGCCGCGCTGACGACGGTTCCGACCGCACAGGAGTAGTCGCGAGCAAAGTTCAGACGTTCTGACGTTTCCACGGCGTCTGCTCCCGGCGTAGCGTCGGGCGCGTGCCGAGCTACCTCGTCGAGACCTACCTGGCCCGCAGCCAGGCGGCAGAGCGCAGCGAGCGCGAGCGTCGGGCTCTCTCGGCCGTCGCGAAGCTGACGCACGAGCGCGTCCGCTTCGAACGCTCCATCTACGTTCCCGAGGACGAGATCTGCTTCTTCGTCTTCGACGCACCCTCGGCCCGCGAGGCTGCGCTTGCCGCGCAGCATGCCGGGCTCGAGCCGATCCGCGTCGTCGAGGCGGTCTCGTCCGAGAAGGAGGAGAAATGAGGAGAAGGACGATCTCGTTGCTCGTGCTGGCGGGGATCCTCGCGGTAGCCGCGACGGTCTCGCTGTCGGCCTCGGCGACCACCCGCAAGCCGGTCTTCGTGCCCCCCGACGCGGTCGTGACGTGGGACACCTACACCGTCAACGCGGTCCGCAGCTCGACGCCGACGAAGGTCCAGACCGACGGCATGGTCTACATGTCGTACGTCGAGGCCGCCGTCTACGACGCCGTCACGAAGCTGCTGGGGCGCTACCAGCCGTACCACGACTTCACGGCCACCGTCGTCCCCGGCGCGTCGGTGCAGGCGGCGGTCGCCGCGGCCGCGCAGACGACCCTCGACCACTACCTGCCGGACCAGCAGCCGACGGTCGATGCCGAGTACAACGCGTACATCGCAGGGCTGACCGGAAGCGGAATCAACGACGGCGTCAGCGTCGGCCAGGCGGCGGCGAACGACATCATCGCCCTCCGCACCGGCGACGGGCTCAACAATCCGAACGTGCCGAGCTACGGCCAGAACGGGCCGATCCTGCCCGGACAGTGGCAGCTCCTGCCCGGCCAGAAGGTGCAGACGCCGTGGTTGGCGACCATGCGTCCGTTCCTGCTCGACGAGCCCAACCAGTTCCGTGCTCCCCCGCCGCCGGCGCTCACGAGCGACCAGTACGCGAAGGACCTGAACGAGACGGAGGCGTACGGCTCGGCGACGAGCAGCGTCCGCACCCCCGAGGAGACCTACATCGCGTACTTCTGGGTCGGGAACAACATCAACCAGTACAACCTGGCGATGCAGAGCGTGATCGCCCAGCACAACATGGACCTCGTCGACGCGGAGCACCTGTTCGCGATGGGCAACATCGTCACGACCGACGCCGGCATAGCCTGCTACGACTCGAAGTTCTTCTACCAGGCCTGGCGCCCGACCGCGGCGATCCAGAACGCCGACAAGGACAACAATCCCGACACCACGGCCGATCCTTCGTGGCAGCCGCTCGGCAATCTGCCCGGGCACCCCGAGTACCCGTCGCAGCACGGCTGCTTCACGGCCGCGTTCGTGGACACGCTCGCCCAGGCGCTGCACACCCAGCGGATCGACGTCGACATCCAGGGTGGGGAGAACAACAGCAGCGTCCTGACCACGACCCAGCACTTCGAGAACGTCCAGGACGTGCTGAACCAGGTCGTCGACGCGCGCGTCTGGCTCGGCTTCCACTTCCGCAACACCGTCGAGGTGGGAGAGAAGCTCGGCAACAAGGTCGCGAACTGGGAGCTCAAGCAGTTCTTCAAGAAGGCCGACCAGTAGTAGCCCGGAGCCTCCACCGCACCCGAGTGGCCCGCCCCCGCGGCGGGCCACTCAGCGCGGGCGGTGACCGGAGAACGTGACGACCTGCTGGAAGGTCGGCCGGTTCGTCCAGCGCATCGTGGTCGGGAGGATCCCCGAGGTGAACACGATCCGCTCGGCGGTCGCGTCGGCGCGCCAGGCGGCCGGGTCCGGGCCCTGAGCCGCGGCGAGCTGCGTCCCCGCCGCGTCGAGCGCCGCCCACAGTGACGCGCGGCACGCGGCGAGGTCGCCGCCGCCGCAGTAGTGCGTCGAGAACGGGGCCTTCACCGGCCTGCCGAGCAGCGTGCGCAGGTCCTTGTCGACGTAGCCGTACCAGCCGTCGATGTACGAGGAGCCGCCGGGATTCGCGTCGTCGCTGCGGATGTGGAGCGCCGCGAGCCGCGAGACGAGCGCCGGGCCGAGCACCGGCGTCATCACCGCGTCGGCCCACCGGTTCCAGACCGCGTCCATGATCGCGGCGCCCGGATCGTCGATCTTGCCGTCGAGGTCGAGGTCGAGTCGGCTCGCGCCCTTCGCGGCCCAGTCCTCCAGCAGCTGCAGCATCTGCGCCGCGCGCGGGTCCGGCGCCGCACCGGTGTGCAGCACGGCGGCGACGTCCGGGAGCAGGAGCACGCCTCGCAGGTCCTGCGTGGCCGCGCCGTTCATCGCCGAGGCGACGTCGGCCAGCGTGAGCTTGCCCTTCTTCGCGTCGAGCTGCCGCTGGAGCAGCTGGACGCGCTGGATCGGCCCGAACGACCAGTTGTCGTCGGAGGCTCCGACGCCGGCCGCCGGCTTGTTGTTCCAGTTGAAGATCTCGCCGCTCTTCGGATCGATCCCCTGGGCGTGCTGGGCGGGCGTGAGGAAGCCGCGCCAGTCGTAGGCTCCGGAGCCGTCGGCCGGCAGCGCGGGGTCGGTGCCGGGCGCGCGCACGGGCAGGCGCCCGCTCGAGTACATCGCGATGTCCCTGTCGTCGGCGTAGAACCAGTTGAACGAGAACTCGACCCCGGCCATCGCCTTCACGAAGCTCTGCGCCGAGTCGACCTCGTTCGTGTCGAGCTTGTAGAAGGACTGCGCCGACAGGAGCTCGCGGCCCCGGGTCGAGCGCTCGAGCGACACCGCGACGCGGGTCCCGTCGACGGTCGCATAGCCCTCGACGGGGCCGTGCACGGTCTCGCGGAAGATCACCGGCTGGTCGGGCCGGCCCGACGCGCTCAGCACGCCGGCGTCGAAGGTGGTCATCGCGCGGCAGGCGCCCTTGTACATGTAGTGCGTGTCGTCGCCGCAGAGCGTCTCGATGAAGACGTCCGTGTTGTCGGCCTGCGACGAGGTCGCGCTCCACACGTCGTCGATCCCGCGCCCGATCACGACGAACGGCACCCCGGGGAACAGCGCGCCGCGCGTGGAGAAGCCCCCGCCCTCCAGGTCGACCTCCATGAAGAACTCCGGGAAGAAGTAGCCGACCTGGGGGCCGGCGACGAAGAGCGGGTGCCCGGTCGCGGAGCGCCCCGCGCCGACGAGCAGCGCGTTCGACATCGTCGTGGACTGCGCCGCGATCTGGGGAACCGCGAGCGGGACCGGCTGGAAGCTCCCGTCGTCGACGATCACGCTGCCGTCGCCGGTCGACGCCGGCTGCTCCTGCGGGAAGGTGCCCGGCAGCGAGACCGGCGCCTCGGGGTCGTCGGCCGAGCGGAGGTCGGCGAACACCTGCTGTCCCTTCGCCGCGCCGAGCTTCGCCTCGAGCGCCGAGAGCAGCATCGAGCGGCTCACCTCCGAGCCGCCGTTGGCGCCGAACCGCGCGGCGATCAGCGCGGCGGCCGCGATCACGTCGTTCGGCGTGAAGGGCTCGACCGGGACCCGGACCGACGCGAAGTACCCGTTGATCCCGGCCGTGTACGCCTGGAGCAGGGACACGAAGTGGCGCCCGAGAGGCCCCTGCGCCCGCAGGAGGGCGAGCTGCTTCGCGAGGAAGGCCTCGGTCTGCGCGCTCGGCTCGAACGTCTTCCCGGACAGCGCCAGCCCGATCGGGTCGATCCCCGGGATGTCGAGCGCCGCGGCCCGCGCCGGGCCCCGGATCAGCCCGAGCAGCAGGCCGCGGTCCTCCGCGGTCGCCCAGCCGGCGCCGTATTCGACGTCCTGCTGCGTCTTGCCCGTGATGTGAGGCACGTCCCACCTGTCGCGCTGGATCACGACGCCCGCGCGCGGCAGCTTCTCGGTGCGCACGGCCTTCAGGCCGCCGAGCCCGAGCGTCTCGGGCTTGAACCAGCGCTTGAGATCCGCGTTGCCGACCTTGTTGCGAAGCGGCGTGAGCCCGTCGTAGAGGGTCGCCTGGTCGGTCGTGTTGCGGTCGAATGCGACGCCCCCGTTCTCCCCCGGCGGGAGGACGTCGAGCGCGACCGCGGCGTAGTCGTGTGGCGGTGCGGCGGCGGCGGAGAGGGCCCCGGGCAGGAGCGCGGCGAGCGCGAGGAGGAGGGCGGCCCGCTTCACGGGGCCGGAAGCCTACTACGCTGCGCGGCGTGGAGGCGCTTCTCTCCTTCGGTGCGGCGCTGCTCTCGCTCAGGCTCGCGGGCGGGCTCGCCGGGCGCTGGCGCGACCGCCGGAGCCCGGAGCTCGCCGCGTGGGCGTGCGGGCTGCTCGCCTACGCCCTCGCGGCGGCCGCGCTCGCGTGGGGCTCCGCGCACGGCTGGGACGCGCGCGCCTTCCGCGTGTACTACCTCTTCGGCGGGCTGCTGACCGCGCCGCTGCTCGGCGCAGGGTCGCTGCTGCTCGTGGGGAGGCGCTGGGCCGCCCAGGCCGCGTTCCTGTGGACGGGGCTCGCGATCGGGGTGATGGTGGCGGTACCGGTCCACGGCGCGTTCACGGGAACCGGGATCCCGACCGCGCAGTCCCACCTCGACTTCCTGCCCGCCCGGCTGCTCGCGGTGCTCGGGAACACCGCAGGGACGGCGGCGGTGGTCGTCGTCGCCCTGCTCGGCATCCGCAGGCGACCGCTCGGGAACGCGCTCATCCTCGCGGGCGTCGGCACGGCGGCCGTCGGCAGCGCGCTCGCCGGGCTCGGCGAGGCCGAGACGGCGGTCTTCATCGCCGCGGCGGCGCTGCTGCTGTACCTCGGGTTCGTGATCCCCAACCGCTGGGGCGAGCGGCGCGCAGCGTCCGAGGGCTCTGCTAGCGTGGCCCGGTAGCCACAACCACGACGCGGCGCGGCCTCTGGTCGCGCCGGCCCGGACGGCTGCGGATCCATTCCCGTCCAGGTGCGTCGGCCCGTGTTCCCGTTGCAAGGGGTGCTGTTTGAGACAAGCGACTTCCCTTGCGCTGGTCCTCGCCGTGCTCGCGGCGTCAGGAGCCGGCGCAACAAGCGATCGTGCCGGGGCAGCCGACAGGCGCGTCGCATCGCGCGTGACCGACGCGGCGATCGGCACGAGATACCGCGCCGAGACCTGGCGCTGGCAGAAGGTGATGGGCAAGCCGCTCACCGTCGCGCACCGGGCTCTCCCTGCCGGCTTCTGGCGCTCCCTTGCGCTCGCCCTGCGCAGGGAGGCAGCTTACCCGCCGCACAAGCGTCAGTGGCTCTGCATCCACCGCTACGAGGCCTCGTGGCACGCGCACACCGGCAACGGCTACTACGGCGGCCTGCAGATGGACCTCGAGTTCCAGCGCTTCTACGCCGCGTGGCTCCTGCGGGAGAAGGGCACGGCAGACCACTGGACGCCGATCGAGCAGATGTGGGTGGCGGAGCGCGCCGAGCGCGTCAGCGGCTTCTGGCCGTGGCCGAACACCGCCCGGATCTGCGGCCTGCTCTAACCCAGCTTGGCGCGGACGAGCTCCGAGACGAGCTTCGCGTCGGCCTTGCCCTGGGTCTCGCGCATCACCTGGCCGACGAAGAAGCCGAGCAGCCCCTCCTTGCCGCCGCGGTAGGCCTCGACCTGCGAGGGGTTGGCGGCGAGGACCGAGTCGATCAGCGGCTCGAGCTCGGAGGTGTCGCTGACGACCTTCTCCGCGAGGTAGGGCGCCGCCGAGAAGGCGGCTCCGGCGCTGGCCGAGACCGCCGCGGCGAACTGCTCGCGCGGGATCTCGCGGCGCGCCTTCAGCAGGGTTCGCAGCTCGCCGGGGTTCGGGACCGTCTCGAGCTCGCGGCCCTCGTTCATCAGGAAGTTCGCCGCCTCGCGCGGATCCAGCTCGTCGTCGAGCAGCGACTCGTACAGGCCCGTGCGCCCGGTCGTGACGATGTCGCCGGCGAGCGCGAAGCCGAGCGCGGGCTCGAGGCGGCGGATCCGCTCGCCCGGCAGCTCCGGCAGCTCGGCGCGGAGCTGCTCGACGAGCCCGGCGGGCGGCTCGATCGGCACGAGGTCCGGCTCGGGGAAGTAGCGGTAGTCCTCGGCCTCCTCCTTCGTGCGCCGCGAGGTCAGCTTCCCGCTGCCGGCGTCGAAGTCGAAGGTCGCCTGCTCGACCTCGCCGCCGGACTCCCAGACGGCGATCTGCCGCGCCACCTCGGCCTCGATCCCGCGCGCGACGAAGCTGAACGAGTTGATGTTCTTGATCTCGGTGCGGGTGCGGTAGCCCTCCTCGCCCACTGGGCGCACGGAGACGTTCGCGTCGACGCGCAGGGTGCCCTTCTCCATCTCGGCGTCGGAGATCCCGAGCTCGACGATCGTCTGGCGCAGCAGCTGCAGGAAGCGTCGCGCCTCCTCGGCCGAATGGATGTCGGGATGAGTCACGATCTCGACGAGCGGGGTGCCGCCGCGGTTGAAGTCGACGACCGAGTGGCTCGCGCCGCCGATCCGGCCTGACGCGCCGCCGTGGTGGACCGTCTTCGCCGCGTCCTCCTCGAGATGGGCGCGCACGATCCGCACCGCATGCTCGCCGTCCGCCGTCGGCACTAGCACCTTGCCATCCATGCAAAGAGGTAGATCGTATTGTGAGATCTGATAGCCCTTGGGCAGGTCCGGGTAGAAGTAGTTCTTGCGCGCGAAGACCGCGCGCGTCGCGATCGTGCAGCCGAGCGCGAGCCCGAGCTTCACCGTCCACTCGACGGCCCGCCCGTTCGTGACCGGGAGCGCGCCCGGGTGCGCCAGGCAGATCGGGCACGTACGCGAGTTCTCGGCCGCGCCCCAGCCCGCCTCGCAACGGCAGAACATCTTCGTCCGCGTCTTCAGCTGAACGTGGATCTCGAGCCCGATCACCGGCTCCCACGTCATTGGAGCCGCTCCGGGACCGGGTCGAAGGCGAGCGCCCGCTCGAGCGCGTGGCCGGTGCGGAAGAGCGTGTTCTCGGAGAACTGGGGGCCGACGAGCTGGAGGCCGACCGGCAGGCCCTGCGAGAGCCCGCACGGGATGCTGAGGCCGGGCAGCCCGGCGATGCAGGAGGGGATCGTGAGCAGGTCGGCCGCGTACATCGCGAGCGGATCGTGCGCCTTCTCGCCGATGGGGAAGGCCACGGTGGGCGAGGTCGGGCAGGCCAGCACGTCGAAGCGCTCGAAGGCCGCCGCGTGCTCGCGCCGGATCAGCGTTCGCACCTTCTGCGCCTGACCGTAGTAGGCGTCGTAGTACCCGGCCGAGAGCGCGTAGGTGCCGAGCATGATCCGCCGCTTCACCTCGTCGCCGAAGCCGGCGTCGCGCGTCGCCTCGACCATCTCCATGAAGGTGCCGCCCGGCTCGCGCAAGCCGTACCGGACACCGTCGTAGCGGGCCAGGTTCGAGGAGGCCTCGGCCGGCGCGATCAGGTAGTAGCAGGGCAGGCCGTAGTCGACGGAGTACGGCAGCTCGCACTCCCCCACCTCTGCGCCAAGCCCGCGCGCGACCTCGATCGCCGCCTGCACGGCGTCGGCGACGCCGGGCTCGATCCCCTCGGCCTCGTTCAGCTCCTTCGGGACGCCGATCCGCACGCCCTCGAGGTCCTCTCCGTCCGGGAGCCGGACCGGTTCCGGAAGCTCGACGGTGGTCGAGTCGAACGGGTCGCGGCCGGCGATGATCGAGTAGAGGAGCGCGCAGTCGCGGACGTTCCTGGCGACCGGGCCCACCTGATCGAGGCTCGACGCGAACGCGACCACGCCGTAGCGCGGGACGGTGCCGTAGGTGGGGCGCAGGCCGACGTTGCCGCAGAGCGCCGAGGGCTGCTTGATCGAGCCCCCCGTGTCGGAGCCGAGCGCCCACGGCGCGAGCCCTGCGGTGACGGCAGCCGCCGAGCCGCCGCCGGAGCCGCCGGGCACGCGCTCGGGGTCCCACGGGTTGTGGGACGGGCCGAAGGCCGAGTTCTCCGTCGACGAGCCCATCGCGAACTCGTCCGTGTTGGTCTTGCCGAGCAGGGACATACCGGCCGCCTTGCACCGGCCGGCCACGGTCGCGTCGTAGAGCGGCACGTAGCCCTCGAGGATCTTCGAGCCCGCCGTGGTCGGGACGCCCTTCGTCGAGATCACGTCCTTGAGGGCGATCGGGATCCCCGTCCCGTTCGGCTCGTCGAGGGTGGTGAGATAGCAGTGGAGCTCGGGGTCGCGCGCGGCGATCGCGTCGACGTAGGCGGCGTGGAGCTCCGCCGCCGACAGCTCGCGCCGGTCGAGCAGCCCGATCGCCTCCTCGGCGGTGAGCCGGAGCGTGTCGATCATGGCCGGTCTCGCTTCCGGACACGTCTGCGGTCCCCGTCCCAAGCCCCCACCCACCCACGGGGCTCATGAGGGTAGCCGGCGCGTGCGCGCGGCTGTGTGGCGATTCTGTGCCGGTTCATGCGCTGGGAGGGACGCGGAAGCCGTCCCCCTCCCGGTCCGGTGCGTTCGCGAGCGCCTCCTCGACGTCGAGGCACGGGCGCGGCACGTCGTCGTCCCACACGTTGACGAGGTCGAGCGGGTGCGAGGTCGGCGGCACGTCGGCCAGGTCGAGCTCCGACACCTTGCCCACCGCCTCGAGGATCGCGCTCAGCTCCGACTGGAGCTGCTCGGCCTCGCCGTCGCGCAGGCCGAGGCGCGCGAGCCGGGCCACATGGAGGACGTCCTCGTTGGTGATCGCCATCGGTTCAGATCCTTCCAAAAAAGAGAGGCTCCCTTCCGGGAGCCTCTGCGCATTCGGTTCCGAAAGGGAAAGCTAGGCGGCCCGCACGTTCGCGGCCTGGGCACCCTTGGGGCCCTGCACGACCTCGAACTCGACGCGCTGGCCTTCGGTCAGCGACTTGTAGCCGTCCATCTCGATCGCGGAGAAGTGGACGAAGACGTCGTCGCCACCCTCACGCTCGATGAACCCATAACCCTTCTCGTTCGAAAACCACTTGACGGTGCCCTGAGCCAACGGTCCCTCCTTGGTACATCAAAACAACGACGGCCCGGGCACCGAGCCGCCGACCGATATGAAGCGCGCGAACTGTAGCCTCACGCCCGGGGGAACGCAAGGCCGTCCCGGCGCAACCCCGCGGCCCGCAGCGTGCTCTTCAGGAGCATCGCGATCGTCATCGGCCCGACGCCCCCCGGGACCGGCGTCAGGAAGCCCGCCACCTCGGCCACGGACGGGTCGACGTCGCCGCGCATCCCCTCCTCCGTGCGGTTGATCCCGACGTCGATCACGGCAGCGCCCGGCTTGACCATGTCCGGCGTGATCACCCAGGGGCGGCCGACGGCCGCGACGAGCACGTCGCCCTCCCGCGTCACGGCACCGAGGTCGGCCGTGCGCGAATGGCAGATCGTCACGGTCGCGTTCCGCGCGAGCAGCAGCATCGAGGCGGGCTTGCCGACGATCGCGCTGCGGCCGACGACGACCGCCCGCGCGCCCTCGAGCGGGATCTCGTACTCGTCCAGGAGCGCGATCACGCCGGTCGGCGTCGCGGGCACGAGGGTGGGCCGGCCGAGGTAGAGCTGACCCGCGTTGAAGGGGTGGAAGCCGTCGACGTCCTTGATCGGATCGACCGTGCGCAGCACGCGCTCCTCGTCGATGTGGTCCGGGAGCGGCAGCTGCACGAGAATCCCGTCCACGGCGTCGTCACGGTTCAGCGCCTCGACGAGCCCGAGCAGCTCGGCTTCGCTCGAGTCCGACGGCAGGTGGTGGTCGTGGGCGGTGATCCCGACCTCGGCAGCGGCCCTGTGCTTCATCCGGATGTAGATCTCCGAGGCGGGGTCCTCGCCGACGAGGACCGTCGCGAGCCCGACCGGCCCGAATGCCTCGAGCTCCGCGGCGACCTCGGCCCGCACGCGGGCCGCCAGCGCCTTCCCGTCCATCGGCGTCGCGGTCATCGAGGTGACCTTATCGCGGCGAATCGCGCGAGGAGGCTAGGCGCGTCGGTGGAGGACGATCCCGGTCAGGAGCTCGCGCACGATCCGCTCGGCGACGAGCGCCGTCACGTCGGCGGAGCCGACCGCGGTCGGGATTACCTCGACGACGTCCGCCCCGACGACCTCGAGTCGCTGCCCGAGCGACCGGCAGGCCCAGAGCAGGTCGGCCGAGCTCATCCCGCCCGGCTCCGGGGTTCCGGTGCCGGGAGCGAACGCCGGGTCGAGCACGTCGACGTCCACCGACACGAACACCGGGCCCGCGCCGACGAGGGCCACCGTTCGCTCGACCACGTCCTCGATCCCGTTCTTGCGGACGTCGTGCATGAAGAAGCTCGTGATCCCGCGCTCGGCCTGCCAGAGGAACTCGGCCTGGCCGGGCCAGTAGCCGCGCAGCCCGATCTGGACGTACCGCAGCGGGTCGACCCGGCCACCCTCGACGAGCCGGTACATCGGCGTCCCGTGCGAGACCTCGACGCCGAAGACCTCCGTGCCCGTGTCGGTGTGCGTGTCGAAGTGGACGAGGCCGACCGGGCCGTGCACCGCCGCCACCGCGGACATGTTCGGCTCGGCGATCGAGTGGTCGCCGCCGAGCACGATCGGCACCGCCCCGGCACCCACGACCTGGCCGACGAGCGCCTCGATCGCCGCGCGCGTCCGCACCGGGTCGGCCGGGATCACGGCGGCGTCGCCGAAGTCGACGACCCGCAGCTCTCGCGCCGCGTCGACGTGCGCCTCGACGTGAGGGCCCGGCGGGCAGCTCGCGGCGCGGATCGCGCGCGGGCCGAAGCGGGCGCCCGGCCGGTCCGAGACGAGGTCGTCGG
>Ga0335080_10008016_pt1 | contig 10992 bp, 8 predicted proteins | sample Lox_Sample_34_FD_206720 | JGI IMG/M metagenome (GOLD analysis project Ga0335080, IMG submission 206720) | Soil microbial communities from Loxahatchee National Wildlife Refuge, Florida, United States - Lox_Sample_3.4 | ecosystem: Environmental > Terrestrial > Soil > Wetlands | place: USA: Florida...
CCGCCGCGAGCTCCCAGTCCGGCCGCGGGTCGTCGGCCAGCTTGGCCAGCGCCACCGCGCAGCGCAGGCTCTGGTGGATGCTCGCGCATCCGGACAGCAGCGCGTACGTCCCCGGCAGGCCGGCCGCATCCCGTTCCCAGCGGACCTCGCCGCGCGCCGTGCGCAGCTCGAGCGCCCACTCCACCGCGCGCCTGACCGCCGGCCACATGGCCAGTGCGTGCCGCTCGTCGCCGGTCACCAGGTATTCGTGCCAGGCGCCGACGGCGACGTACGCGGCGTGGTGGCTCTCGGCCGCCGGATCGGTGACCTGCCCGGATTCGACCGAACGGGCCCACGAGCCGTCGGCCCGCTGGGTCTCGCGCAGCCACCGGTAGGCGCGCCGGGCCGGCTCGCGCAGGCCGCAGGCGCTCAGCGCCATCGCGCACTCGACGTGGTCCCAGGCGTCCACGTGTCCGTCCGGCCACGCGATCGCCCCGGACCGGTCCTGCATCCGGGCGATGGACTCACCGGTCGCGAGCACGTCGGGCAGTGTTAGCCCGGGGGGAACGATCCCCCCTACACCCCCCCTGCTCACCGGGGGGCTACCCGCCCCCCGGTACCCCCCGGGGGCTTCACGGCGTACACCACCAGGCTCTTCCCGATCAGCGGGTTCAGCGCCTGCTCGGCGAGCCGGGTCACGGCCGGCTTGCTCATGATGTCCCAGACCAGCAGCCGGTGATACGCGCTGGTCAGCCGGTTCTTGTCGTGGTGCACCCCGACCGCGCACTTCAGCCACCAGTACGGCGAGTGCAGCCCGTGGGCGTGGTGATGCCAGAGCGCGGTCAGCCCGGCCCTGGCCAGCTTGGCTTCCAGTTCGACCCGCGTGTAGATGCGCACATGCCCCCCGGGGACTTCGTGATACTCAGTGGACAACGCCCAGCAGATGCGTTCGGGCAGGAAGCTCGGCACCGTGATCGCGGCCAGCCCGCCCGGCCGCAGCACCCGGCTGAGCTCGTTCATCGCCTGCTGATCGTCACCGATGTGCTCCAGCACCTCGGCCGCGATCACCCGGTCGAACATCCCGTCGCCGAACGGCATGGCGGTCGCGTCCCCCGAGATGGCGGTCGCGTCCGCTTCCGGGCTGGCTTCGCCCGCCGTCCGCATCGCGCCGAACATCCCGGTCACCGGGGCCAGTTCGGCCGGGTCCAGGTCGAAGGCCACCACGCATCCGCCGCGGCGGTACACCTCGAACGCGTGCCGCCCGCCGCCGCAGCCCAGGTCGAGCACGCGATGGCCAGGCCGGACGGGGAACCGGCGGAAGTCAACGGTCAGCACTCGGCCTGTCCTTTCCCTTCCATGGCGGCCGGCCCGTCCATCGCGGCCAGGTACTGCCCGACCGTGGCCCGGGCCACCGCGGGCCAGGCGAACCGCTCACGGACCCGGCGCAGGGCCCGGTCCGCCAGCGCGGACCGCTCGGCGGGGGAGTCGTGCAGCCGCCGCAGCACGGCCGCGAGTTCCTCGTCCTCGCCCGGCGCGACCAGGACGGCGGCGTCGCCGGTGACTTCGGGCAGCGCCCCGGTGCGGCTCGCCACCAGCGGGGTGCCCGAGGCCATGTGCTCCACCGCGGGCAGCGAGAAGCCCTCGTACAGCGACGGCACCACCGCGATCTGCGCGCTGGCCAGCAGGGCGGAGAGCGCCTCGTCGGACAGGCCGTGGGTGAACGTGACCCGGTCCGCCAGGGACAGCTGGGCGGCCAGCCGTTCGGTCGCGGGCGCGGGCTTCCCGATCATGACCAGGTGCGCGTCGGTGTCCGTGGCGAGCTTGCCCACCGCGCGCAGCAGCGTGCCGGTCCCCTTCATCGGCGAGTCGGCGCTGACCACCGCGACGATCCGGCCCGGCACCCTGGCGGCCCCCCGCGGCCGGAACACCCGGGTATCCACGCCCAGCGGGATGATGCGCACGTGCTCGGGCCGGACCCGGAAGTCACGGCAGATGTCGTCCCTGGACGATTCGGAGACGGTGATCAGCGGCCCTCGTCCGGCCAGCCGGCGGGCCACCCGGGCCTGCATCCGGACGAATCCGTACCAGCGCCGCTTGGACAGGGCGGTGAGCCTGGAGGACGACGCCAGGTCGATCCGCCGGTCCACGCTGATCGGATGGTGGATGCTGGTCACCAGCGGCAGCCCGAGCCGCCGCACGCTGAGCATCCCGTAGCCGAGGCCCTGGTTGTCGTGCACCACGTCGAAGTCGCCGGCCCGTCCGGCCAGGACCCGCCGCGCCCGGATGCTGAAGGTCAGCGGCTCGGGAAAGGCGCCGCCCCACATCATCGTGGTCTCCAGCACGTCCGCCCAGCCGCTGAACTCGCGCCAGTGCGGCGTGCGGAACGGGTCGCTGTCGCGGTACAGGTCGAGGCTGGGGACCTCGCGGAGCACCGGGCCCGGATCCAGTTCGGGGTACGGCTGGCCGGAGAACACCTCGACGTGGTGCCCCAGCTCGCACAGTTCCCGGCTCAAGTGGCGAACGTAGACGCCCTGACCGCCACAGTGTGGCTTGCTGCGATACGACAGGAGCGCAATGCGCAGCGGGCGGTTCAAGATAACCACGGGGCACCTTACCACTCAGTAGTCCCCGGGTTCCGGAGCAGCCCCGAGTGGACCGGAGTCACCGCGCCTCCGGTCCCGTCCATCCTGGCCCCGCGCTTCCCTCTCGGCCATCCCGCCCCGATCTCCCCGCTTCCGCGCGTTTCGCACGCCGTCGGCCCTAGCCTCCCATCCCGGCGCGTTCTCGTCCCACCCAGGTCGCTCTGACAGCATGGAGTGGCATCCACACCATGAGAGTCCGCTTAAGGGGTGATAACGACGTGACGCATAGGTTTCCGGCGCTGATCGCGGCCGCGCACGCCGAGGGCCTGGACGGCTGCGCGGCGGCGATCAGGCACGGCGTGGACACCATCGAGCACGGCATGTACCTGCACCAGCGGCCCGACCTGCTGGAGGCGATGGCCGCCGCGAGCCAGGTCCTGGTGCCCACGCTGTCGGGCTACTACTGGATGGCGGGCCTGGAGGAGGCGGTGATCATCGTGGACGGCGACCCGCTGACCGAACCGCGGCTGCTCTCCGACCCCGGCCGCATCTGGCTCGTCCTGCAGCTCGGCGTCCCGGTCGCCGGCCAGGCCCTGAGCCCGGCCCTGAGCAGCCAGGTGCCGGGGTGAGCACACTCCGGGCCACCCGGTCGCCTGACGCGGCAGTGCGGGTCGTGCTGCACAGGTACGGCTTCGCCCTGGCCTACCTGGGCTGCTTTGTCGCCGTCGAACTCACCTACACCCTGCTGGATCCCGACGACCAGGCCCGGCTGATCGCCTGGGCCAGCACGAACGTGGCCAACCTTGAGCACGAGCCGGCCGGGCCGCTGCTGGTCTCGGCCTTCGTCACGCCCGGGTACTTCTGGACCTGGCCGGTGCTGATCGCGCTGGCGCTCTTCGGGGCGAACCGGGCCATCGGCAACGTCAGGACGGCGCTGGTCTGCCTGGCCGGGCACGTGATCGGGTCTTTGGTCAGTGAGGGCATCGTCGCCTACCGGATCGACGCCGGCCAGCTCCCCGCCGCGAGCCGGCATCTGTCCGACGTGGGCCCGTCCTACGTGGTGCTGTCGGCCATCGTGGTCGCGCTGGCCTGCGGCACCTGGCTCGCGCGCGCGCTGGCCGCCGTCGACCTCGTGCTGCTGGTGTTTCCCGGGCAGATCTTCGCCGGCCTGAGCCAGCTCGACGTCGCCGCGGTCGGGCACCTGACCGCGATGCTCACCGCCGCCGCGGCCACGGCCCTCATCGTCGCCCGCGGACGGCGGCGCGACAACGACGGGACGGCGGCCGGGACTCAGCCGGCCACCTGACCGACGGCCACGCCGATCAGGTGGGTGATCGCCACGGCGGAAGAAGGCTACCCCTAGGGACGCGCGGCGCGGTGCACCGCCGAGCGGCGCACCGCGCGGAACCTACCCCTTCGTGGCGTTGTACAGGAACAGGTGCCCGATCGCGGTCGGGTAGACACCGGACACGTTCTGCGCCGTCGCCGTCAGGAAGTTGTAGAAGTACCCGAAGATGATCGGGGTCTGGTCGAGCAGCAGCGTCTCGATCTGCCCGGCGACGCTCCTCTGGGTGGCCAGATCGACGGCAGCGACGTACTGCGTGAACAGCTTGTCGTACTGGGCGTTGCTGAAATGGGCGGCGTTCCACGCGCCGGTGCCCGTCGCCGCGTTGGTCGTCTGCAGCGGCGCGCCAAGGAACACGTTCGGCACGCCGCGGTGTCCGTAGTCGACCAGGCTCATGGTGGCGTCCAGCCAGTCCGAGCTGCCGAACTTGAACGTGCCGTAGTACGCGGACTGGTCTTCCACGTTCAGGTTGATCTTCACGCCGATGGCCGCGGCGGACTCCGCCACGATCTGGGCGTAGTTGGGGATCTCCTGGATGTTCTCGGTGGCCAGCTTGGTGGTGAAGCCCGAGGGGTGCCCGGCCGCGGCGAGCAGCGACTTGGCCTTGGCGACGTCCTGCGTGCGCTGCGGGATGCTGGTGTTGGTGGACGGGAACACGGGCGCGAACGGGCTGTCGTTGCCGACGTCGGCATTGCCCTTGAACAGCGCCTGCACGATCTGCGGCCGGTTGAGGCTGAGCGCGATCGCCTGCCGGACCCGCGGGTCGGTGAACGGGGCCTGGTCGTTGCGCATCGACAGCTGGCGGTGCGCGCTCGACTTCAGCTTGATGATGTTGTAGCTGCCGGTGAGCAGCGCCTCGCCGCCGGATACCGAGAACTGACCGAGGACGTCGATCGTCCCGCCGGTCAGCGCCACCACCGACGGCGGCTGGGTGGAATAGAACGTGAACTGGGTCTGCGAGGGGAGCGCCTTGGTGCCCCAGTACGACTCGTTGCGGGTGAACGTGGCCCCCGACTTGGGCGTGTACGAACCGAGCACGAACGGCCCGGTGCCGATGAACGTGCTCTGCCACTTGGCCGGGTCGTAGCCCTTCGGCAGGATGATCATGTTGTAGTTGTCCGAGGACGTCAGGTACGGGAAGTTCCCGTTCGGCGCCTCCAGGTGGAAGGCCACCGTCTGATCGTCAACCTTCACCACGCCGGACGGCGTGAGCACGCCGGCGAACGCGGACAGCGCGGCCGAGCTGCCCTTGGGGTTGGTGTGCAGCTGGTAGGTGTACACCACGTCGTCGGCCGTCAGCGGCTGGCCGTTGCTGAACTTGACGCCCGAGCGGATCTTGTACGTCCACACGTCAGCCTTGGCGTTCGGCGTCCAGCTCGTTGCCAGCACCGGTTTGAGGTTCAGCGTCTGGCCGGACAGGATCAGGTACTCGCCGGTCTGCCCGAGCATGTCCAGGCCGCCCTGGTCGGCCACGGTCACCGGGTTGATCGCCGCGGCCGGCGTGGTGATGCCCGCCCTGATCACCGCGCCGGGCTTGCCCGAGGCCGCCGCCGACGTGCCCGTACTAGCCGGACTCGACGTACCGCTGCTGCCGCAGGCCGCGAGGATCGGCCCGAGCGCCGACGCGGAGATCCCGACGACGGTGGCACGGCGGATGAAGTCGCGGCGGGACAGCCGCCCCGCGGCGAACTCGTCGATTATGTGGTTGGCGATCTCGCCCTGGCCCTGGCGCAGGCGTCCGAGCCGGCGGTGATCGATGTTCCTGGTCATGCGGAGCCTCCCTGGGACGGGGCGGATTCCTTGCGTTGAAGAATTCGCAGTTCGGTGATCGGGATATGGCAGCGGATCAGGTGACCCGGCTCTTCTTCGAGCAACGGCGGTTCGGTGGACTCGCAGATGCCGGTCGACAGCCTGCGCGGGCAGCGGGTGTGGAACACGCAGCCCGTGGGCGGGTTGGCCGCCGACGGGATCTCGCCGGTCAGCTTGATCCGCTCGGGATGGGCGAGGTCCAGCGACGGCACGGCCGAGAACAGCGCCTCGGTGTACGGGTGGTGCGGCCCGATGAAGACCGTCTCGGCCGGGCCGACCTCCATCACCCGTCCGAGGTACAGCACGACGATCCGGTCCGACAGGTACCTGACCAGGCCCAGGTCGTGCGAGATGAACAAATAGGTGGCGTGCTCCTGCTGCTGCAGGTCGGCCAGCAGGTTCAAGATGGCCGCCTGTACCGACACGTCCAGCGCGGACGTCGGCTCGTCGCAGACCACCACGTCCGGCCGGGGCCCGAAGGCGCGCGCGATCGCCACCCGCTGCTTCAGGCCGCCGGACAGCTGGTAGGGCCGCAGCGCCAGGTGGCGGTCCTCCAGGCGGACCGAGGCGATCAGCTCGGCCAGCCGGTCCCGCAGCGCCGTCCCGGAGAGCCCCGCCAGCCGGCTCATCGGGCGGCTGATCAGGCCGCGCACCGAGTGCCGCCGGTTCAGCGCCGAATCGGGGTTCTGGAAGACGATCTGCAGCGCGCGCAGGATCTCCCGCGGCCGCCGCCGCGCGTCCGGGTTGAGCGGCTTTCCCTCCAGGGTGACGACCGAGCCCTGGTCCGGCGCGGTCAGCCCGAGCACGACCCGGGCCAGCGTGGTCTTGCCGCTGCCCGACTCGCCGACCAGGCCGAGCGTCTCGCCCTGGTGCACGGTCAGGTCGACCCCGGCCAGCGCCTGGACGCCGCCGGGGAAAGTCTTCGCCAGCTTCTCGACCGCCACGATCGGGCCGCCGATCCCGTCGGTGGCCAGCGCGGGCGCCGAGGACGGCGTGGCCCGGGGCAGCTCCGGCGCCTGGTCGTGGTAAAAGCAGCGCGCGGCTTGCAGGTCCGCGACGTCGAAGAACGGCGGCGACTCGGCCCGGCAGCGGTCCTGCACGAGCCCGCACCGCGGCGCGAATATGCACCCGGCCATGGTGTGTCCCGGCGTGGGCAGGAAGCCGGGGATGGTGTCCAGCCGGTCGCGGTCCTTGCGCTGCCCGCGCCGCGGGATACAGCGCAGCAGCCCCACCGTGTACGGGTGCCGCGGGTCGTCGAATACCTGCCGGGCCGGGCCCTGCTCGACCAGCTCGCCCGCGTAGAGCACCCCCACCCGGTCGCACATCTTGGCGATCACCGCCAGGTTGTGGCTGATGAACAGGATCGACGTGCGGAACTCCTGGCGCAGCGCCGCGACCAGGTCGAGCACCTCGGCCTCCACGGTCGCGTCCAGCGCGGTGGTCGGCTCGTCCAGGATCAGCAGCGACGGCGACTTCGCCAGGGCCATCGCGATCACCGCCCGCTGCGCCATGCCACCGGACAGCTCGTGCGGATACCGCCCCATGACCCGGGCGGGATCCGATATCTGGACCTTCCGCAGCATCTCCTCGGCCGACTTCATGGCCGCGCCGGAGGACTCGCCATCGATCTCGAAGACCTCGGCGATCTGCCGCCCCACGCGTATCGACGGGTTCAGCGCCCGGCCGGGTTCCTGGTAGACCATCGAGACGATATGCGAGCGCAGATCGCGCAGCGCGGCCTTGCCCATGGCCAGCGGGTCCCGCCCGTTGATCCGGATCGTCCCGCCGCTGACCCGGCCGTTGCGCGGCAGGTACCGGACCAGCGCCAGCGCGGCCGTGGACTTACCCGAACCCGACTCGCCCACCAGCCCGTACGATTCGCCGCGGCCGATGGTGAACGACACGTCGCGCAGGGCCAGCCGGTCCTGCCCTCGCACCTTGTAGGTGATATCCATGTTCGAGACGATCAGCGTCGGCTCGGCCGGATCCGGGACCGCAGCCGGAGCCGGAGCCGGAGCGCTGTGTCCTTCTGGGCGGCTCATGAGGCGAGCACCTGCTCGATCGCGTCCGCGGTCAGGGTGATCGCGACCACCAGCGAGGCGATCGCCAGCGCCGGGAACAGCACCTGCCACCAGTACCCGGCCAGCAGGCCGGTGTAGTTGGCATAGATGTCCGCGCCCCAGTCGGGGGTGGGCGGCTGCACGCCGAAGCCGAGGAACGACAGTGTGGCCACCGCGAACACCGCGTACGCGAGTCGGACCGTGAACTCGACCAGGATGGCGGGCATGACGTTGGGGAGGATCTCGCCGAACATGACCCGGGCCGGGCGCTCGCCCAGCAGCCGGGCCGCGGGCACGTAGTCCAGGCTCCGCTCGGCCAGCACCGCGGCCCGCACAGTGCGCGCGATCAGCGGGGTGAAGACCAGGCCGATGATGATGGTGATGGTCGGCACGGACGGGCCGAGGGCGACGGCGAACAGGAACACGATGATTACGAAGGGCAGCGCGAGGATAGCCTCCACGATCCGGCTGGCCACCGTGTCAAACCAGCCGCCGAGATAGCCCATGGCCAGGCCCAGGGCGGTACCGAGGATGGTGCCGAGGATGGTGGCCAGCGGGCAGATGATCAGGATGGTCCTGGCGCCGGTGATGACCCGGGACAGCACGTCCCGGCCCAGCGGGTCGGTGCCGAACCAGTGCGCCCCCGACGGGGCCTGGTTGGCGGCGAGTAGCTGCTGCGCCAGCGGGTCGTACGGCACGAACGAGCGGCCGAAGACGGCGCAGACGATCCAGAACACCAGGATGACCGCGCCTACCCAGAAGGTTGGCCGGCGCAGCAGGAGCCGCCACGCGGCCGGCGCGACCCGCTGGGTCGGCGCCTCGACCGCGATCGCTACCGTCTGCGTCCCGAGCGCCCCGAGCGGATCAGCCGACGACGAGGGAGGTCCGCCGGGATCGCTCACGCCGACCCTCCGATCCGCAGCCGCGGGTTGAGCGCGGTCAGCAGCAGGTCGGCCGCCAGCGTGGCCAGCACGTACACCACGCCGATGATGAGCACCCCGGCCTCCAGCATCGCGAAGTCCTTGGCCTTCGCGGCGTTGTAGATCAAAAGCCCGAGGCCCTGGTAGTTGAAGAGCGTCTCCACCACCACCAGGCCGCCGATCAGGTACCCGGTCTGGGTCGCGATGACCGTGATCGTCGGCAGCAGCGAGTTCCGCAGGACATGGCGCCGGATCACGGTGGTCTCCGGCAGGCCCTTGAGCACGGCGGTGCGGGTGTAGTCCGAGTTCAGCGCCTCGATGGTCCCCGCCCTGGCCATACGGGAAATGTAGCCGAACAGGATGAGAACGAGTGGTATTGCCGGCAATATCAGGTGCCGGAACTGGCTCAGCACCCCCGCGCCCTGCCCGGCCGAGGCGGTGACCGGCAGCCACTTCAGCGTCACGCCGAACACTACGATGACCACGATCCCGGTCACGTATTCGGGCAGGCTGGCCAGGGAGAGCCCGGTCACCGAGATGACCCGGTCCACCCCGCGGCCCGCGTACAGCGCGGCGACCACCCCGCCGATGATGCCGAGGGGCACCACGATCACGAACGCGAGCAGGGCCAGCTTGAGCGAGTTGATCAGGGCCGCCCGGATGAAGGGCGCGACCGCGGACCGGTAGGCGTACGAGGTGCCGAAGTCCCCGTGGAGCACTCCGCCGAGCCAGCTGAGGTACCTGGTCAGCAGGGGCCGGTCCACGCCGAGCTGGTGATCGAGCGCCTGCACCGCGCTGGGCGAGGCGAACTGGCCGAGGGTGGCCCGGCCGGGATCACCCGGGAGAATCTGGCCCGCGAAGAATACGATCAGGCTGAGGATGAACAGCGTGAGGATCATCAGCCCGAGACGCCTCAGAAGGAACGCAGCCATCTCTGGCCTCCCTTGTGCTGGGCCGCCTCACGTGAACGTCCTCGGGCGGCAAAAGCCTAGCTCAGTTATAGATGGGTGAGCAAAGAATGACGATCCGGCTCAACGGAAGTGACCTGACTGTTACGCAGGTCGTGGCGGCCGCCCGGCACGGCGAGGCGGTCGCGCTGGCGCCGGAGGCGATCGCCGCCATGCGCCGGTCCCGCGCGGTGGTCCAGGACGTCCTGGCCGGCGGCGAGCCGGTCTACGGCCTGACCACGGGGGTCGGCGAGCGCAAGTCGTACCTGCTCGACCCGGCCGAACGGCAGCGGTTCAACCACCGCCTGGTGCTCAACCACCGGATCGCCCAGGGTGACGCGGCCCCGGCCGACGTGGTCCGCGGCGCGATGCTCTGCCTGGCCAACAGCTACGCCAAGGGCGTCACCGGCGTCCGGCCGGAACTGGCCGAGATGATCATCACGCTGCTGAACGAGGGGTTCGCGCCACCGGTGCGCCGGCTCGGCTCGATCGGCCAGGGAGACCTCGGCCCGATGGCCGACCTGGCCCACGGGCTCATCACCCGCAGCGGCTTCGAGGTGGCCGAGAACGAGGGCCTCGCGCTGGTCAGTAGCAACGCCTTCACCACGGCCTGGTCCTGCCTGGCCATCGCCGACGCCGAGGCCCTGCTGGCGGTGTTCGACGTGGCGGGCGCGCTCGACCTGGAGGCGTTCGGCGCCAACCTGGACTGCCTGCACCCGGTCATCGAGCAGACCAGGCCCTTCCCCGGCCTCGCGGTCACGCTGCACCAGCTGCGGCTGCTGCTCGCGGGCAGCTACCTGTGGCAGCCCGGCGCGGCCAGGTTCCTGCAGGACCCGCTGACCTTCCGCTGCATCCCGCACATCCACGGCGCCGCCAGGGACGCGCTGGACTACGCGCGGAACATCCTGCACCTCGAGCTCAACTCGTCGCAGAGCAATCCCGTGGTGGTCGTGCCCGCCGGAAATGAGCGGGGCCGGATCGTCTCGGTCGGCAACTTCGACACCGGCCCGCTCGCGGCCGCCCTCGACTTCCTCAGGATCGCGCTCGCCCCGGTGGTGACCAGCGCGAACGAACGCGCGGTCAAGCTGCTGCAGGCGCCCTACTCGGGACTGCCGGCCGGCCTGGCCGCCCTCTCGGGCTCCCCGGATGATGCCCTGGCCGAACTGGCCACCTCCGGGCAGGCCATCACCGTGGAGGCGCGCACGCTGGCCCATCCGGTCTCCTACGAGCTGGCCAGCTCGGTGAAGGGCGAGGGCATCGAGGACCGGGCCACGATGGCGCCGCTGTCCGCGCGGCGGCTGGCCGACATGATCGCCCTGTGCGCCCGGGTCGCGGCGATCGAGTTCGTGG
>Ga0335080_10008018_pt1 | contig 10992 bp, 8 predicted proteins | sample Lox_Sample_34_FD_206720 | JGI IMG/M metagenome (GOLD analysis project Ga0335080, IMG submission 206720) | Soil microbial communities from Loxahatchee National Wildlife Refuge, Florida, United States - Lox_Sample_3.4 | ecosystem: Environmental > Terrestrial > Soil > Wetlands | place: USA: Florida...
CGGGATCATCGCCTGCACAACGGGGTGGTCGATGCACAGAACGGCGAAGCCGTAGAACGGGATGTTCTTGACGAAGTCCTCGTAGGCGCGGTTCATCGCCTCGACCGTGCCGTAGTGGTCGAGATGCTCCGGGTCCATGTTGGTGACGACGCAGACGGTGGCCGGCAGCTTGACGAAGGTGCCGTCGGACTCGTCGGCCTCGACCACCATCCAGTCGCCTTTGCCGAGCCGTGCGTTGGTGCCGTAGCTGTTGACGATGCCGCCGATGACGACGGTCGGGTCCATGCCGGCGGCGTCGAGGAGGGCGGCGACGAGCGAGGTCGTGGTCGTCTTGCCGTGCGTGCCGCCGATGGCGACCGACCATTTGAGGCGCATCAGCTCGCCCAGCATCTCGGCGCGCCGCACGACCGGCAGCAGCTTGGCGCGCGCGGCGACGACCTCCGGGTTGTCGGACTTCACGGCCGAGGAGACGACGATGCAGCCGGCATCGGCGAGGTTCTCGGCGCGATGGCCGATCTCGATAGGGATGCCCAGGCTGCGCAGGCGCTTGACGTTGGCGCTGTCGGCCTGGTCGCTGCCGCGCACCTTATATCCCAGGCTGTGCAGGATCTCGGCGATGCCGCTCATGCCGATGCCGCCGATGCCGGCGAAGTGGATGACGCCGACCGCGAAGGGAAGCTGCTTCATGCGGCCTCCTTCCGGCTGGAGCCGTTGCTGCGGATCAGCGAAAGGACGAGGTCGGCGAGCCGCGCTGCGGCATCGAGCCGGCCCTGCCGGCGGGCGGCCTCGGCGGCGCGGGCGAGCGCGGCGGGATCCGCCAGCAGCGCGGTAAGCCGTTCCGCCAGGAGCGCCGGCGGCGTTGCCGATTCCGGCATCAGCCAGGCGGCGCCGGCCGCTTCCATCGAGCACGCATTGGCCGTCTGGTGATCGTCGGTGGCGTACGGGAAAGGGACGAGGATCGCCGGCCTCCCGGCGGCGGCCAGCTCGGCCACGGTCGAGGCGCCGGCGCGCGCGATGACGAGGTGCGCGGCGCGCAGCCGCTCCGGGATGTCGGAGAAGAACGGCGCCAGCTCGGCGCTGGTGCCCTGCTGGGCGTAGGTGGCGCGCACGGACTCGAGGTCCTCGGCGCGCACCTGCTGCACGAGGCGCAGGCGGCGGCGCAGCGACTCCGGCAGCGCGGCAAGCGCCTCCGGCACGAGCCGGCCGAACACGCGGGCGCCGAGGCTGCCGCCGACGACGAGCAGGCGGATCTCGCCATCAGGCGCGATCGGCACATAGGGCTCGGGTGCCAGGGCTGCGATCGCCGGGCGCACCGGGTTTCCGGTCAGCACGGCGCGGTCCGCCGCGGCGATTCCGGCGACGGACGTGAAGGAGGTGGCGATCCGCGTCGCCCGCTTCGCCAGCAGCTTGTTGGCGCGGCCGAGCACGGCGTTCTGCTCGTGGAGCACGGTCGGGATGCCGGAGAAGCTCGCCGCGAACACCGTCGGCACGGACGCATAGCCGCCGAAGCCGACGACGACGCCCGGCGCCAAGCGGCCGAGCAGGCCGCGCGCCTGGAAGAAGCCGAGGCCGAGCTGCACGACGCCCTGGGCGCGGCCGACGATGCCGGTGCCGGCAAGGCCGCCGGCGCTGATGCGATGCAGCTCGACCGCCGCGAGCCGGTCGCCGAAGCCGCCGCCGCGGCGGTCGGTGACGAGCGCCACGGCATGGCCGCGTGCCAGCAGCTCGCTCGCCAGCGCTTCCGCCGGGAACATGTGGCCGCCGGTGCCGCCGGCCGCGAGAGCAATGCGCGCCGGCCCCTTCATGGAAGGTCCCCCAAGCCGGCGCGCCGGCGCGTCAGCGCCAGCACCATCCCCATGCCAAAGGACAGTGCCAGCAGCGATGACCCACCGTAGCTGATGAAAGGCAACGTCATGCCCTTGGTCGGCATGAGGTGCAGGGTCGAGGCCATGTTGATGACGGCCTGGAGGCCGAAGGTGACGATCAGGCCGGCCGTCGCCAGGAGCACAAAGAGGTTGTTCTCGTGCAGCAGCCGGGTGAGGCCGCGCAGCACGATGAAGCCGAAGAGCCCGACGAGGAAGAGGCAGAGCAGCAGGCCGAACTCCTCGCCGGCGACGGCGAAGATGAAGTCGGCATGGGCGTCCGGCAGCCCCATCTTCACCGTGCCTTCGCCGGGGCCGCGGCCATAGAGGCCGCCGTTCATGAAGGCCTCGAGCGAGCGGTCGACCTGGTAGCTGTCGCCGGCGCTGGGATCGAGGAAGTTGTCGACCCGCTCGCGCACATGATTGAAGACGAGATAGGCGCCGCCGAGGCCGAGGAGGCCGACGGTGGCGAACGCTCCGACCCAGAAGATCGGCAGGCCCGCCAGGAAGAACTCAGCGAACCAGAGGGCGCTGACGACAACGGTCATGCCGAGGTCGGGCTGCAGCAGCAGCAGCGTCACGACGATGCCGTAGAGACCGATGGCGACGAGGTTGCCCGGCAGCGGCTCGCGGCCGTGCTGGGCCGCGAACATCCAGGCGGCGACCACGGCGAAGGTCGGCTTGATGAACTCCGACGGCTGCAGCGAGAAGCCGGCGATGTCGATCCAGCGCGTGGCGCCCTTGATCTCGCTGCCGACGACGAGGGTGAACGCCGTCAGCACGAGCGACACTGCGAGCCCGACGGCCGCGACCCGGCGCAGCGTCCGCAGATTGAGGAGCGACGTGCCGAAGACGATGGCGATGGCCACCGGCATCAGCACGAGGTGATGGCGGGCGAGATAGAAGCGGTCGAGGCCGATGCGGACGGAGACGGCCGGACTCGCCGCCAGCACGAGGATGACGCCGCAGAAGAGCAGGATGCCGAGCGCCGCCAGCATCCAGCGGTCGACCGTCCACCACCAGCGGGACAGGACGCTCGTATCGGTGCGGGCGAAGGTCATCATTGCAGCCACCGCCGCGCCGCGCCGCCGCTGGTATTCGCCGGCGTCACGAACAGCGCCTGCACCAGCTGGCGGAAGACGTTGCCGCGCTCCTCGAAGTTGGCGAACTGGTCGAAGGAGGCGCCGGCCGGCGACAGCAGCACGACCGCGCCCGGCTTCCGTTCCGCCTGGGCCAGGCGATGGGCCGCCGCGACGGCGGCCGCCAGCGTCCCGCATTTCGAGTACGCGACATGGCCCTCGAGCGACGCGGCGAACCGCTCGCTCGCCTCGCCGATGAGGAAGGCGTGGGCGATGCGGGGATAGAACGGCTCGAGGCCGTCGAGCCCGGTCTCCTTGGCGCGGCCGCCGAGGATCCAGTAGATCGGCTGGTAGCAGGCGAGCGCCTTGGCGGTGGCGTCGGCGTTCGTCGCCTTGCTGTCGTTGATGTAGCTGACGTCGCCGATGGTGGCGATCAGCTCCTGCCGGTGCGCCAAGCCCGGGAAGCTCTTGATGCCGGCGACGATCGCCGGCGTCGCCAGCCCGGCGGCGGCGCAGGCGGCGAACGCCGCGGCCGCATTCTGCCAGTTGTGGGCGCCGGGCAGCCGCGGGGCCTCGGCGAGATCGAGGATGCGCTCGGCGCGTCCCTTGCGGTCGTCCACCAGCCAGCCGCGGTCGGCATAGACTCCGTTGGCAATCCAGCGGCTGGCCGAAATCGGGATGACGACCTGCTGCCGGGCGGCGGCGATGCGCGCCTGCAGCCCGCAGCTGTGCGCGTCGTCGACGCCGATGACGGCGGTCTGCGTCGGACTCTGGCGCTCGAAGATGCGGGCCTTGGCGGCGATGTAGCCGTCCATGCCGCCATGACGATCGAGATGGTCGGGCGTGATGTTGAGCAGCACCGCCACGTCCAACACGAGCGTCGGCGTCAGTTCCAGCTGGTAGGACGACAGCTCCAGCACATAGGTGCCGTCGCGGCCGAGCGGCGCCAGGTCGAGGGCGGGCGTGCCGAGATTGCCGCCGACCTCGACGCGCCGGCCGGCCGATTTCAGGATATGGCCGATGAGCGCTGTCGTCGTCGACTTGCCATTGGTCCCGGTGATGCCGATGAAACGCGCGCCGAGACCGGCACGTGCCATCAGCTCGATGTCGCCAATGATGGGACAACGCCTCGCTGTCGCGAGTGCCGCCACCGGGTGCGGCGTAGGAAACGTGTGGGGGACGCCGGGCGAGAGCACGAGCGCCGCCGGTTTCGACCAGTCGCAGGCCGCGAGATCGACGAGCGGAATGCCGGCCGCGCGCGCGGCGTCGCGCGGACCGGCGCCGTCGTCCCAGGCCCAGACGTCGGCGCCGCTCGCCATCAGGGCGCGCGCGGCCGAGAGGCCGGACTTGGCGAGGCCGAACACGGCGACCGTCTGGCCGGCCATGGCGGGAATGCGGATGCCTGCGGCGCTTGCCATGACGCTCACCGCAACTTCAGCGTCGCCAGCCCGGCGAGGGCCAGGATGGCGGCGATGATCCAGAAGCGGATGACGATGGTCGGCTCCGCCCAGCCCTTCTTCTCGAAGTGGTGGTGGAGCGGCGCCATGCGGAAGACGCGCTTGCCCGTCATCTTGAAGGAGGCGACCTGGACGATGACCGAGACCGTCTCCAGGACGAAGAGGCCGCCGATGATGACGAGCACGATCTCGTGCTTGGTCACCACGCTCATGGCGCCGAGGGCGCCGCCCACGGAGAGCGAGCCGGTGTCGCCCATGAAGACCATGGCCGGCGGCGCGTTGAACCACAGGAAGCCGAGGCCGGCGCCGACCATGGCGGCGCAGAAGACGGCCAGCTCGCCCGAGCCGGCGACGTAGTGCAGCTGGAGGTACTCGGAAAACACCGTGTTGCCGACGACATAGGCGATGAAGGCGAAGCAGCCGGCGGCGAACATCGCCGGGACGATCGCAAGGCCGTCGAGACCGTCGGTCAGGTTCACGGCGTTCGACCAGGCCGTCATCACGAACACCGAGAACGGCACGAAGCCCCACACCGTCAGCTCCAGCAGCAGGTTCTTGGCGAAGGGGAAGGCGAGGCTGGTGGCGATGTCCGAGCGCGTGAGATAGGCGATGGCGATGCTGGCCAGCAGGCCGACCAGGAGCTGGGCCAGGAACTTCGTGCGGCTCGGCAGCCCGCGGCTCGAGCGTCGCGTGAGCTTGAGGAAGTCGTCAAAGAAGCCGACCAGGCCGAAGCCGACGGTGACGAAGAGGACGACCCAGACGTAGCCGTTGCGCAGGTCGGCCCAGAGGAGCGTCGACAGCGCCAGCGCGAACAGGATCAGGACGCCGCCCATCGTCGGCGTGCCCTGCTTGGTGATGATGTGCGATTCCGGCCCGTCGGTGCGGATCGGCTGGCCCTCGCGCTGCTTCTTCTTCAGCCAGCGGATCGTGCGCGGCCCCAGGATGAAGCTGATGACGAGGGCGGTCATCACGGCGCCGCCGCTGCGGAACGTCAGGTAGCGGAAGAGATTGAAGACTCCCGACTCTCCAGCCAGCGGTGCGAGGAGGTTGAACAGCATCGCCCGCCCCTCAGTTCCCGTTGGCCGCGCGCGGCAGCGTGGCCGCCGGGCGATCGAGGGCGCGCAGCGCATCGACGATGGGCGCCATGCGGCTGCCGAGCGAGCCCTTCACCAGCACGACGTCGCCGGCATGCACGGCGTCGACGACGGGCGGAACGAGGGATTGTGAATCGTTGGCATGGCGGCCGCGCATCGCATCCGGCAGCGCCGCATGCAGCCATTCCATCAGCGGCCCGGCGGTGAAGACGAGATCGACGCGACTGCTCTTGAGGTCGGTCGCCAGGTCGGCATGCAGCAGCCGCGCGGTCTCGCCGAGCTCGCGCATGTCGCCGAGGACCGCGATGCGGCGGCCGCCCGGCCCGGGCTTCGCCTGCGCCAGCACCTGGAAGGCGGCGCGCATGGCGGCCGGGCTCGCGTTGTAGCTCTCGTCGATGATCTCGAAGCTGCCGGCGGCGAGACCGATCTTCACGCGCTGGCCGCGGCCCTTGAGCGGCTGCAGCTGGTCGAGCGCCGCGGCCGCGACACCGAGCGCGACGCCAACCGATTTCGCCGCCGCCAGCGCCGCGAGGCTGTTCAACGCCCAGTGTGCGCCGGGCATCTGCAGGCGATAGCTCACGGTCTCGCCGAGGATCTCGGCGGTGATCTGGCTCGCGGCAGGCTGCAGCGTGCAGTCGACGAGGCGGGCCTGTGCCTCGGCATGGCGCCCAAAGCCGATGATGCGGCCGATGCCTTGCGCGGCGGCCCGCTGCGTCAGCCGGTGGAAGTGCGGGTTGTCGCGGTTGAGGACGGCGATGCCGTCGGCGTTCATGCCTTCGAAAATCTCCGCCTTGGCGTCGGCGATGGCCTCGACGGACTCGAAGAATTCGAGATGCGCCGGTTCGACCGTCGTGATGACGGAGAGCACGGGCTGCACCTGCCGCGACAGCGGCCCGATCTCGCCGGCGTGGTTCATGCCGAGCTCGAAGACGCCGAACGCGCAATCGCGCGGCATGTTGGCGAGCGCCAGCGGCACGCCCCACTGGTTGTTGAGGTTGCCGAGGCTCGCATAGGTCTTGCCGTGGGCGCCGAGCGCCAGCCGCAGCATCTCCTTGGTGCCGGTCTTGCCGACGCTGCCGGTGACGGCAAGGAAGACGGCGGCCGACCGGCGACGCGCCGCGCGGCCGAGTCCTTCGAGCGCCGTCATGGTGTCGGCGACCATGAGCAGGGGCGCACCCGCCGGCACGACTTCCGGGACGCGGGCGGCGACGGCGGCGGCGGCACCGGCCGCGAGCGCTGCCGGGATGAAGTCGTGGCCGTCGAAGTTCGGGCCCTGGAGGGCGACGAAGAGTTCACCGGGCTTCACGGTGCGGCTGTCGATCGACACGCCGTTTGCGTCCCAGGCGTGCGTCAGACGCCCGCCCGTGGCGGTGGCGGCCTCGTGGGCCGGCCACAGCGGCGCCGTCGCGGCGGACGCCGGAGTCATGGGTTGCCTCCGCCGCGGCGCCGCTCCGGCAACCCCGCCAGAGCAGCGCGCGCGACCGATGCATCGTCGAACGGCAGCGTCCTGTCGCCGACGATCTGATAGGTCTCGTGGCCCTTGCCGGCGATGACCAGGAGGTCGCCGGCGGCGAGACCGTTGATGGCAGTGCGGATGGCCTCGGCGCGGTCGCCGATCTCGGTGGCGCCCGGGCCGGCGGCGAGAATCTCGGCGCGGATCGCAGCCGGGTTTTCGCTGCGCGGGTTGTCGTCGGTGACGATGACGCGGTCGGCGAGCCGCATCGCGATCTCGCCCATTTGCGGCCGCTTGCCGCGATCGCGATCGCCGCCGCAGCCGAAGACGACGACGAGCTTGCCGGCGGCGTGCGGCCGCAGCGTCGTCAGCACGGTCTCGAGCGCGCCCGGCTTGTGGGCATAGTCGACATAGATGGCGGCGCCGTTGGGATGCAGCGCGACCCGCTCGAGACGACCGCGCACGCCGGCAAGCCCGGCAAGGGCCGCGAAGGCCGCTGCCGCGTCCTCGCCGGCACCGATGACGAGACCGAGCGCCGCCAGCGCGTTCATCGCCTGGAAGGCGCCGGCGAGCGGGAAGTCGATCTCGCGCGCCGTGCCCTGGAGACGCACGGCGAGCCGCTGCCCCGCCGGCGTCGGCGTGGCGCGCTCGAGGCGGATCTCGCTGGCGTTGCGGCCGTAGTCGAGGATGCGCAGGGCGCGCCGGCGACAGATCGCGGCCAGCGCAGCGTATTCGGGCGCGTCGGCATTGAGGACGGCGATGCCGCCATCGACCAGCAGCGTCTCGAACAGCCGCTGCTTGGCGGCCAGATAGGCCTCCATCGTCGGGTGATAGTCGAGATGGTCGCGGGCCAGATTGGTGAAGGCGGCGACGCTAACGCGCACGCCGTCGAGCCGGAACTGGTCGAGGCCGTGGCTTGAGGCCTCCATGGCCAGATGATCGATGCCGGCCTGGGCAAGTTCGGCGAGCTGCTTGTGGAGGGCGACCGGATCGGGCGTCGTGAGCGCGCCGTCGACAGTGCGCTCCGGCGTCACGAGGCCGAGGGTGCCGAGGCTGGCGGCGCGGCGGCCGAGCCGCGTCCACAGCTGGCGCGTGAAATCGACGGTCGAGGTCTTGCCGCTGGTGCCGGTGACGGCGGCGATGCGGCGCGGCTGCGCACCGTAGAACCGCGCCGCCAGCAGCGCCAGGCGGCGGCGCGGATTGGCGTCGCGCAGCACCGCGACCGGCCGCGCCAGCGGCGGGAGCGCCGCATCGGCCGGCACCAGCAGCGCGGCGGCGCCGCGCGCCACGGCATCGGCGATGAACTGGCGACCATCGGCGCGGCTCCCGGGCAGGGCGGCGAACAGCGCGCCCGGCGCGACGGTGCGGGAATCCGCCGTCACGCCGCTGATCGAGACGGCATCGGCGGCCACCTGACCGCTCACGACGATGTCCGTTCCGGCGATGAGGTCGCTCAGTCGCACACCCTATTCCGTTGCGCTCGCGGGGATGAGGAGGTCGTTCCGGGCTTCCGTGGCGTTGTCCGGAAGCGGGGCCATGCCCAGGATCGGCGCCATGCGCTCGATGACGCGGCCGACGGCCGGCGCCGAGACCCAGCCGGCGGTCGCGAAGCCGTGCGAGGCCGCGTTCGGCTTCGGCGAATCGACGATGACCAGCACGGCATAGCGCGGCGCGCTCATCGGGAAGGCGGCGATGAAGGAGGCCAGGCTCGCGTTGCTGTTGTAGCCGCGGCCCATCGTCTTCTCGGCGGTCCCGGTCTTGCCGCCGACGAGATAGCCGGGGACGTTGGCGGACTTACCGGTGCCGCTCTCGACGACCAGCCGCATCAGTTTGCGGATGTCGGTCGAGGTCGCCTCCTTGATGATGCGGCGGCCGGCGAGCGGCGCTCCGCCGTCGCGCTTCATGAGCGTGACCGGCCGATACATCCCGCCGTCGATGAGGCCGGCGACGCCGGCGAGCAGGTGCAGCGGCGTCACGGCGATGCCGTGGCCGTAGGCGATGGTCATCGTGCTGAGGCTGGTCCAGCGGTCCGGGTACATCGGCTGGCCGAGCTCCGGCAGCTCGAGGCTCACCGGCTTCAGCATGCCGACGCGAGCCATGAACTCCTTCTGCCGCTCGGTGCCGACTTCCGCGGCGATCAAAGCCGAGCCGATGTTGGACGAGTACTGGATGATCTCGGGGACCGTCAGCCAGCGGTTCTCCGGATGGAAGTCGTGGATCGTGTAGCCGCTGACGCGCAGCGGATGCGTGGCGTTGAAGCGGTCGCCGAGCGAGATGACGCCGTCGTCGAGCGCCATCGCCGTGTTGAACAGCTTGAACGTCGACCCCATTTCGTAGACGCCCAGCGTGTTGCGGTTGAAGCGCGTCTCGTCGGGCGCCTCGCCGGGAGAATTGGGGTCGAAGTCGGGCAGCGAGACCATGCCGAGCATCTCGCCGGTGTCGATGTCCAGCACCATCCCGGAGCCGCCGACGGCGCGGAAGTCGGCGATCGCGCGCGACACCTCCTCGTGCAGGATGTTCTGGATGCGGATGTCGAGGGCGAGCGCGATCTGCCGGTGGCCCTGGCGCAGCACCTCGTCGAACGACTGCTCGACGCCGGCCAGGCCGCGATTGTCGATGTCGGTGAAGCCGATGACGTGCGCGGTCAGGCGCCCCTGCGGGTAGATGCGCCGCTCCTCCTCCTGGAACGACAGGCCGGGCACGCCGAGGCGGATGACGGCGCTGCGCTCGCGCGGAGTCAGATTGCGCTTGATCCATTCGAACGAGCGCCCGCTCGTCAGCTTGCCGCGGATCGTCTCCTTGCCGAGGTCGGGGAAGAGACCGGCGAGGCCGTTCACGGCCTCGTCGACGTCCATGATCTGCTGCGGATTGGCGTAGAGCGAATAGGTCGTCAGGTTCGTCGCCAGCACGACGCCGTTGCGGTCGACGATCTCGCCGCGCTCGACGGGGGCCGCCTGCGCCGGTACGGCGGCGATGCGCGGCTCGGCGCCGTCGGTGAGCAGCATGACCGTGACGAGCCGCACGGCGATGACGAGGTAGGCGACGACGAAGAGGGCGCCGGCCACCAGCAGGCGCGTGCGGCCGGTCTCGATGGCGCGCTTGGCATTGCCGTCGAGCTGGACGATTTCGTCGCGGCGCGGCGGCGGCGGGTCCGCGTGATGCGGGCCGAGCGGACGCGAACGGGGGCCGATGTCGCTCATTATTCCGCGCTCGTCCGGTTGATGAGGTCGGTGATGCTGGTCGGCGGCTCCGCGGCGCTGAGCTTCGCGGGCGGCGGCGTCGGGTGGCCTTCCGTCGGGGCATGGTCGTCGGCGGCGGCCGGCGCATGCGCGGCCGGCAGCGGCTGTGTCTCGGCGACGAGCGGCGGCAGGCGCAGCGGCAGGTCCTCGATGGCGACCATCTGGGTCGCCTCCAGCGGCGCCAGGTTCAGGTGGCGCTGCGCCAGCTCGGCCAGCCGCGTCGGTTCGTTGAGATAGCTCCACTCGGCGTTCAGCAGGTGGATCGTGTCGCGCTCGGCCAGGATCTGCCGGTTGACGCGCGTCAGCTCGTCCTCGAGCGACTGCACGCGGTAGGAGACCTGGAACAGGCCGACGCCGGCGACGATGGCGAGCGCCAGCCACAGAAGCGTGCCGCGGCCGATCATGCGCGGGCCTCCATGCCTGTGGTTTCCGGCCAGGCCGGGTGGGCGGTGCGCTCGGCGGCGCGCAGGCGCGCCGAGCGGGCGCGCGGATTGGCGCGGATTTCTTCGGCGCCGGGCGTGGTCCCGTTGGCCGGCAGCAGGCGGAAGGACGGCGCCGGATCGCCGGCGCCGGCCGGGCGTTCCGGCAGGTGCCGCGACTGGCGCGGCGAGAGGCCGCTGCGCCGGCGCAGGAACGTCTTCACCCTGCGGTCCTCGAGCGAGTGGAATGTCACGACGGCGACGCAGCCGCCGGAGCGCAGCAGCCGCTCGGCGCCGACGAGGCCGCGATCGAGCTCGCCGAGCTCGTCGTTCACATGGATGCGCAGCGCCTGGAAGGTGCGCGTCGCCGGGTCGATGCCGTCGCGGGC
>Ga0335080_10008019_pt1 | contig 10991 bp, 10 predicted proteins | sample Lox_Sample_34_FD_206720 | JGI IMG/M metagenome (GOLD analysis project Ga0335080, IMG submission 206720) | Soil microbial communities from Loxahatchee National Wildlife Refuge, Florida, United States - Lox_Sample_3.4 | ecosystem: Environmental > Terrestrial > Soil > Wetlands | place: USA...
GGATGCTCTCCTCGAGCAGCGCGCGGGCCTCCTCCATGGCGCCGAGGTCGAGCTGAACGCGCGCGAGCCAGCGCAGCGCCGCCGCCTCCTCGCGGCGCTCATCGATCTCGCGGGCGAGCGCGAGCGTGTCTCGAAGGACGCGGTCCGCCTCGACGAGGTTGCCGTCGCGGTACTCGACGATGCCGAGGTTCGACGTCGCGATCACGCGATTGCGCTCCTGGCCGGCCCCGGCGTAGCTGTCGACCGCCGCGGTGATCAGTCGCCGCGCCTCGACGAGGTCGCCGCGGAACTGCGCGAGGTTCCCGAGGTTCGACAGGGTCGTCCCGATGCGGACGGGATCGCCGAGCTCGCGCGCCAGCTCGAGCGCCTTTGCGAACGCGTCCGCTGCCGCCTCGAACTCCCCCAGCTCGGCGAGCATGATCCCGAGTCCGTTCTGGCACTGCTGCACCGCGAGTAGCGGCGCGTCGCCCTCGAGCGCGAGGACGGCCTCGTACACGCCGCGCGCCTCGACGAGGTACCCGTGGATGTTCCAGAAGGCCGTCAGCCCGGCGGCCATCCTCACCGCGCTCGCCCGGTCGTGCTGCTCGATCGCGAACGCGAGCGCTTCGCGCATGTTGCCGTGCTCCCGCTCGAGACGGTCCAGCCTCTCCGCCGCCGCCGTCTCCTTCGGTCGCACGTTCTCGACGAGCGCCAGATGGTGCGCGAGGTGCGCGCGCCTCACATCGAGCGGCACACCGACCTCGGCGGCGTACTCGCGCAGCAGCTCGAGCATCGTGAACCGATCTCCGCCGCGGCGCACGAGGCTCTTGTCGACGAGCGACGCGAGCGTGTCGATCGTGCCGCCGCAGACCTCCTCGATCGCCTCGAGGGACGCGCCGCCCGAGAAGACCGAGAGCCGGACGAAGAGCCGCTGCTCGTCCTCGTCGAGCAGCCCGTAGCTCCAGTCGATCGTCGCGCGCAGCGTCTGCTGGCGGGTGGGCGCGTCGGCGCGGCCGGCGGTCAGGAGATCGAGGCTGCGCTCGAGCCGTTCGGCGATCGCGCGCGCCGACAGCAGCTTCACCCGGGCGGCGGCGAGCTCGATCGCGAGCGGCAGCCCCTCGAGCCGCCGGCAGATCTCGGGCACCGCGTCGTCCGCGGCGAAGGACGGGTCGACCGCACGCGCACGGGCGACGAAGAGCTCCTCGGCCTCCTCGAGCGGCGGAACCGGAAACTCCTGCTCGCCCGCGACGTGCAGCACCGCGCGGCTCGTGACGAGCAGGCGCAGCTCCGGCGCCGATTCGAGCAGCTCCGAGAGGAACGGCGCGGCCGGGAGGAGCTGCTCGAAGTTGTCGAGCACGATCAGCTCCGAGCGCGGGCGCAGGAGCTCGAGCAGTGTGTCGCGGTTCGCCTCGGGAGCTCCCACGGCCTGTGCGAGCGCGTCCGGCACGAGCGCCGGATCGACGACCGTCGAGAGCCGGACGAGCACGGCGCCGTGTCGCAGCTCCGGCTCGACCGCGCGGGCGAGCTCCAGGGCGAGCCGCGTCTTCCCGATTCCGCCCGGCCCCGTGAGCGTCATCAGCCGCACACCGCCCGCGAAGAGCGCTGCCGCCTCGGCGAGCTCGCGGCCCCGGCCGATCAGCGGCGTCGGCGGCACGGGCAGTCGCGACGCGGGAGCGCGGTGCTCGGCCGGCGGCGGCGCGAGCGACGCGTCCTGCTCGAGGATCAGGTGCTGGAGCCGGACCAGCTCCGCGCCCGGCTCGACGCCGAGCTCCTCGACGAGCGTCTCGCGCGCCCGCGTGAACTCGGCGAGCGCATCGGCCTGGCGGCCGGCGCGGTACAGCGCGAGCATCAGCTGCGCGCGCGGCCGCTCCCGCAGCGGCTCCGCCTCGACGAGACCCTGCAGCTCGGGGATCACCTCCGAGTGGCGGCCGAGCCCGAGATCCGCGTCGATCCGGTCCTCGAGCGCGGCCAGCCGGATCTCCTCGAGGCGCAGCCGGTCGAACTCCGGCTCGCCGCGCCAGAGCGCGAGCGCGGAGCGCAGCCGGTCCGCGCCCTCCGCAGGCGGGAGCGACGCCGCCTCCGCGCGCAGCTCCTCGAAGCGTGCGAGGTCGAGATCGGCGGAGGCGAGCTCGATCACGTAGCCGGAGGCGCGGCGCGTGACGACGTTGCGCCCGAGGGCCTTCCGCAGCTGCGAGACGTGGGCCTGGAGCACGTTCCTCGCCGTCTCCGGCGGGTCGTCGCCCCAGAGCGCGTCCGTCAGGCGCTCGTCCGACACGACCTCGTTCGCGTGCAGCAGCAGCGTCGCGAGCAGCGCGCGGGGCTTCGCCCCGGTGACGGCGACCGCCCGGCCGTCGTCGACGACCTCCAGGGGGCCCAGGATCAGGAACTGCATCGGCGAGCTTTCGTAGCAGTTTCGGGCCGCCGATGCCTGCTTCAGCGGGCTTTCAGTCGTCCTTCAGGCCGGTCCTCGACCCTGGCGGCGTCCCGTTCGTCGATTTCCGAAAGGAGCACGACAATGACGCACCACCTCTACCGGACACTTGCACTCGCAGGCGTCCTCGTTCTCGCGCTGACCGCTTTCGTGTCGACCGGCTCCGCCGCCGGCGTGCATCCGGACCCGTTCCAGTCCGGCTCCGCACCGAAGGTCGACGTGCGCAGCCACGCGCCGAAGGTGGACGTCTACAGCCATCCGGATCCGTTCGGGTCGACCGGCTTCAGCTCGGGTCCCGACCAGGACGTCCGCTCCACTCCGAACCAGGACGTCCGCTCCACTCCGGACCAGGACGTCCGCTCGCGCACGCCCAAGCAGGACGTCCGCGGCCACGCCGCACCGCGCGCGGCCAAGACGTGGGCGAGCAAGGCGTGGGGCAGCAGCTGGTCGTAGCGTCCAGGTCTGCGTGCACGCTGCGCAGAGCCGAGATGCCGTGGGGCGGGTGCGCCGCAGTGCCCGCCCCGCGCCTCGGTCAGAGCCGGTAGACCCGGAGCGCGTTCTCGCGGAGGATGGCTCGCGCCGCCGGCTCGAGCTCGTCCTCCGCGAGCAGCTCGGGGAGCACGTCCGCGAGCGCGTCGCGCCACCACGTCGCCGCGAGCAGATAGAGCTCCGGCGTGCGCGCCGCGTCCGATGCGTAGAGCAGCTTCGACACCGGCGCGAGCTCGAGCGCCTCCGCGAGCGCCGTCGCGGGACGGGCGACGTGCGGGATCGTGAGCGAGAGGTCGAAGCACACGTTCGGGTAGACGTGCGCGAGCCAGCCGGCCTGGCGCACGAACGGCCAGCAGTGCAGGAGCACGAACGTCGTCGAGTCGAAGCGCTCGATCAGCGGCTTCAGCAACGAGGGGTCCGACCGCCAGAGATGCAGGTCGCTGTCGCCGAAGCCGCAGTGCACCTGCACCGGCAGCGGCGCGCCCGTCGCCTCGTTCGCCTCGAGCGCGGCGACGACGTGCTCGGAGACGCGGTCGAGCCCGCCGCGGTACGCGGCGATCGTCTTCAGCCCGACGAAGCCGCGCTCGCGCGCCGTCGCCGTCTCCTCCGCCGCGTGCTCGCCGCGCGTCTCGAGCCGGAGGACCGGGACGACGCGGCAGCCGGCGAGCTCGCCCATCTCGTCCCAGCTCGTCCCGACGTCGACGGCCGGGAAGCCGTCGTCGACGATCAGCAGCTCGGTATTCGTCGCGCGGAGGAACGAGGACGCGTACTCGGCCGGGTCGGCGGCGAGCCGCGCGGCGTAGACCGCGTCCTCCGTCGGCTCGCAGCCGAGGTGCGCCGCCATCGCGCGGACGGCGCGGCGGTACGTCACGCCGGTCGCGATGTGCGGCCACTGGCGTGGGTCGGTCGCCTCGGAGAAGAGCCCGCGGAACTCGTCGAGCGACGCCGGCGGCGCGCGCAGGATCCCGTGCGCGTGGTGGTCGACGAGCGGGACGCCGTCTAGTACTTCTCGAAGTGACCCTGCTGCTCGAATCCCGCGTCTCCCGCGGAGTAGGCCGCCCACTCGGAGCGGCGGACGGCGAGGTAGGCGCCGGCGAGCACCGGGCCGAGCGCGCCGGTGAGCAGGTCGTCCGCGGCGAGCGCGTCGAGCGCCTCCTCCTGCGTCGCCGGGAGGCGCACGATGCCGCGCTGCGCGCGCACGTCGTCGGGGATCGTCGCCGGGTCGACCTGCACCGGCTCCGGCGGCTCGAGCCCGCGCTCGATCCCGTCGAGCCCCGCGGCGACGATCCCGCCGAGCGCGAGGTACGGGTTGCACGTCGAGTCGCACGCCTTCAGCTCGGCGTTCGTCGACGCCTCCTCCGAGCCGCGGAACGGCGACGCGACGCGCACCGGCGCCTCGCGGTTGTCGTAGCCCCAGCACGTGTACGCGCCGGCCCAGTACTGCGGGACGATCCGGTGGTACGAGTTGAAGCTCGGCGCGGCGAGCCCGCAGAGCCCGGGGAGGTGCTCGAGCACGCCGGCGATGAAGGAGCGCGCGGTCGCGGACAGGCCGTCCTCCGTCGCACCGTCGTAGAAGCGGTTGCGGTCGCCCTCCCAGAGCGAGAAGTGCACGTGGCCGCCGTTGCCGGCGTTGTCGGGCCACGGCTTCGGCGCGAGCGACGCGACGAGCCCGCGCGCGGTCGCGACGCCGCGGATCGTCTCGCGGACGAGCAGCTGCTCGTCCGCCGCCTGCAGCGCCGGCGCGTGCGGCGTCGAGATCTCCTGCTGGCCGTGGCCGAGCTCGGCGTAGTACTGCTCGAGCGGGATCTCCTGCGCGTCGAGCGCCGCGGCGAGGTCGTCGACGTAGTCCTGCGACGCCGTCGCCGCGATCGTCGAGAAGCAGAGCGCCGAGTCGACCGGGACGTACGCGCCGTCGACCTTCGTCGCGAGCGAGAACTCGTTCTCGAACGACGCGCGCAGCACGAGGCCGCGGTCCGCGAGCCTCGCCTCCATCCGCTTCAGGAACGAGCGTTGGCACACCGGCGCCGGCGTCCCGTCGCGGTTCATGTGGTCCGTCAGCATCGCGCCGGTCGCCGGCGCGTACGGGAGGATGCGGAACGTGTCGAGGTCGGGGACGAGCCGGATCTCCCCGACCGGGCCCATCCCCTCGACCGGCTGGAGGTGGTCGAGGCCGTTCATCGCCTGCATCGCGACCGTCAGCCCGATCCCGCTCTCGAGCCGGCCCTCGAGCCCGTTGCGGGCCGACGACTTCGCGCGCATCGTGCCGTCGTTGCCGCACCAGAGGAAGCGGACGAGGCGGAGACCCGCCTCGTCCGTCCTCTGCAGAACGTCTTTCGCCGTCACGCAGGCGTCGTCGTCGGCGTCGGCTGCGCACGCCGGATGTGGTACTCGCTGATCCCGTAGATCACGATCGCCGCGAGCACCGAGACGGCGCACAGCGCGCCGAGCCAGATCCGCCAGTGCTGGGTGGTGAAGAGCCCCGTCCACGGGCTGCGGAACGTGACGTAGGCGCCGAACGCCGACGCGAGCATCCCGATCACGCCGCACGCGTACAGGACGTACGGATGCGCCGCGCGCACCTCGTCGAACTTCGCCGGGAACGCGCGCTTCACGAGGAAGATGTCGGCGAAGAGCAGCACCATCGAGATGCACCAGATGACGGTGACGGCGGCCTGGAAGAGCCAATACGCCCTCTGGTTGTTGTCGCCGCTCACCCACGGGTTGAAGATCGCGACGACGAACAGCGACGACAGGATCGTCTGCGTGACGATCGCGTAGACCGGCACCTTCGTCTTCTCGTTCACGGTGCCGAGCTTCGGCGGCATCCGCTGCTCGAGCCCGGACACGAAGAGCAGGCGCGAGAACGAGTAGTTGTAGACCACGGTGTTCGAGACGAAGAACCAGATCAGCACGAGCGCGATGATCACCGCGAAGGCGTGCGACCCCCAGAAGCCCTTCTGGACCGCGACGAGGATGTCGGTCGTGTTGCCGACGCTCTTCGACGCGGGCAGCGCGAGCATCGTGCCGAGCGTCGCCCAGAGGTACGCGACGATGACGACGAGCGAGCCCCAGAAGAGGTACTTCTTGATCGACTTGATGTGGACGATCTCGACGCCCATGTTCAGCGGCACCTCGATCCCGAGCAGCGCGAGGATCACGAAGCCGAACCACGTCCACTCGCCGCCCCTGACCTTGTAGTTCGCCGCGTCGCCCCAGCCGGTCGTCGCGGAGTGGCCGGAGCCGATCAGCCAGAGGATCCCGGCGAGGCCGATCACGAAGATGCCGGCGCCGTAGAACACGACGGCCCAGTTCGCGTACGTCTGGGTCATCCGCAGGTGCAGCATCGACATGAACGCCGAGAACCAGAGCACGGCGAGGATGACGAGGCCCTGCTGCCACGCCTTCGGCAGCCCGCCCTTGTCGATGAACTGCCAGAGCGTCACGACCGCGTCGCCCGTCGCGACCATGACGAGGATCCCGGGCCACCAGGCGCAGAAGCCGGCGAAGAAGCCCCAGAACGGGCCGAGCGCCTTCTGCGTCCACACGTAGAGCGACCCTTCCTGCGGGAACATCTGGCCGAGCTGGGACGTGACGAGCGCCCCGGGGATCAGGAAGAGCAGGAACCCGAGGATCCAGTACGTATACGCGGCCTGCCCGGCCTGCTGGATCGCCGACGCGTTGATGATGAACAGGACGACCGCCACGAAGATGATCGTCATGTCGAACGAGTTGAGGACCCGCGGGAGCATCCCCGGGGCCAGCTTCTCGGACACCATCACGCGCTCGCCTGCATTCGCAGCCATGCGGTGCCTCCCTTCGCGGAACGTGACAGTTGCGACGATACGGCTACAGGCCGGGGTCACGCAAGATCCGCGCCAGGAGCTCGACGCGGGTCTCGAGCGAGGCGACGAGCACGTGCTCGTCCTCCGCGTGGGCGCCGCCGCCCTCGGCGCCGAGCCCGTCGAGCACCGGGACGCCGTACGCGGCGACGAGGTTCCCGTCCGAGCCGCCGGCGACCGCGGCCTCGCCGAGGTCGAGGCCGAGCGCGCGGCCGTGCTCGCGCGCGCGGTCGAACAGGCGCGCGCCGCCCTCCGAGCGCTCGAGCGGCGGCCGCGTCCAGCCGCCCTCGAGGACGAGGCTCGTGCCGGGCGTCTCCGTCGCGAGGTTCCCGAACTCGCCGGCGAGCCGGTCGCGCTCTTCGATCGTCGGGACGCGGACGTCGATCAGCGCGCTCGCCTCGGCGGCCACGACGTTCTCGCGCGTGCCGCCGGAGATCACGCCGACGTTCACCGTCACGCCGGCGTCCGGGTCGTTCAGGTCGTGGAGGCGCGAGACGAGCCGCGCGAGCTCGGCGACGGCGCTCGCGCCGCTCTCGGCCTCGGCGGCGTGCGCCGCCCGGCCGGTGACGACGAGGCGGAAGCGGCCGAGGCCCTTCCGCGCCGTCTTCAGGTCGCCGCGCGCGGTCGGCGGCTCGCACACGAGCGCGGCGGCGGCGCCGTCGGCGGCGCGGCGGAGCGCGTCGTGCGCCGACAGGCTGCCGATCTCCTCGTCCGCCGTCAGCGCGACGCGGAGCGCGCGCGTCCCCTCGCGCCGCCGGATCGCCTCGAGCAGCACGACGAGGCCGCCCTTCATGTCGTAGCTGCCGGGCCCGTATGCGCGGCCGTCCTCGACACGCCACGGCAGGCGCGCGAGCGAGCCGCGGGGCCAGACCGTGTCGAGGTGGCCGAGGAGGAGCAGCGGCGCGCCCTCGCCGGGGAATGAGGCGAGGAGGTGCTCGCCGGCGTGCTCGACCTCGCCGCCGCGCGCGCGGAGCTCCGCCGCCATCCGCTCGCCGAGCTCGCCGGTGTCGCCGGTCGGCGACTCGATCTCGACGAGAGCGCGAAGCAGCTCGATCATCGCTCGAGCGCGTCGAGGAGGGTCTTCGGCGCGACGGTGCAGAACGCGTCCTCGACGATCCCCGCGACGTCGTCCCAGTCGACGTCGCCGTGGAGCAGGACGCCGAGCCAGCCGCGGTGCCCGACGTACGGCGGCCGGAAGAACCGCTCCGGGTCGCCGGCGACGAGCGCCTCCTGCGTCCCGGCCTCGGCGGCGCACCAGATCGCGAACCGCCCGTCGCCGTGGTGGTCGTCGAGCAGCATGAGGAAGCACGTCTTGCCGCGGACGAAGAACGACGGCGCCCCGTGGCTCGGGCGCTCGCTCGTCTCGGGAAGTGCGAGGCACACCGCGCGGAGCCGCTCGAGCGCGGCCGCGCGGGCCTTGACGGAGGGGTAGCTCACGGCCCGAACTATGGCGCGTCAGCGCGGCGTTAGCGGCGCTTTAGCGCGGTGCGCGAACGTCGAGCCGTCGATTCACTGCTGCGGAAAGGAGCACCGCAATGAAGCACCGCGTCTACAGGGCCCTCGCCGTCGCGTTCGTCCTCGCGGTCGCGCTGACCGCGTTCGCCGCCTCCGGCAGCGCCGCCTCGAGGCCGAACCCGTACCTCCAGCGCGGCGTGCACCACCCGGACCCGTTCGTCTCGACCGGCGTCCGCATGGATCCGTACCAGTCGCGGAGCGTCCGCGACGCGTTCTAGCGGCGGTTCACCGTCGCCTGCGCGCGCTCGACGCCCTCGGCGTCGAGCGTCTCGACGGCGTCGGCGGCCCGGGCGACGAGCGCCTCCGCGTCCTCGTGCGGCTCGAAGTCCGAGAGGACCCAGTCGGCGAGAGGGCGAGGGTCGCCGCGCTCGGGCCGGCCGACCCCGACGCGCAGGCGGAGGAAGTCCTGCGTCTTCAGCTGCGACGCGATCGAGCGCAGGCCGTTGTGGCCCGCGAGCCCGCCGCCGAGCCGCACCTGCAGCCGCCCGGCCTCGAGGTCGCTCTCGTCGTGGACGACGAGCACGGCGTCCGGCGCGACCTTGAAGAAGCGGGCGGCCGCGCCGACGGAGGTCCCGGACTCGTTCATGTACGTCTCGGGCTTCAGGAGCGCGAGCTTGTGGCCGTCGAGCCGGATCTCGGCGAGCTGGCCGGAGAACTTCGAGCGCCACGAGCCGTCGTGGCGGCGGGCGAGCTCGTCGACGACCATCGCGCCGGCGTTGTGGCGGTTGCGCGCGTACTCGCGGCCGGGATTGCCGAGACCCACGACGAGCAGGTCGAGCGACGAGCCCTGACGCCGCGGCCAGAGCCGCACGGCCTAGCCCTCGTCTGAGGACTCGGCCGGAGCGCCCTCGGTCGGTCCGCCCTCGGCCGCGGGCGCCTCGCCCTCGGCGCCCTCCGCGCCCTCCTCGGCCTCGACCTCGGGCTCGACGACGCGCGTCGGCGCCATGACGCTCGCGACGACCGTGTCCGGATCGTCGAGGAGCTTCACGCCGTCCGGCACGGTGATGTCGGAGACGCGGAGCGAGTTGCCGATCGAGAGGCCCGACACGTCGAGGTCGATGTGCTCGGGGACCTCGAGCGGCAGCGCCTCGACGCTCAGCTCGCGGAGCGGCTGCGAGAGCACGCCGCCCTCGCGCACGCCCGGCGCGTTCTCGCCGTTGACGAGCTGGACGGTGACGGCGGCGGTGATCGTCCGGTCGAGGCGGACCACCTGCAGGTCGACGTGCGTCACGCCGCCACGCACCTTGTCCACCTGGAAGTCCTTGAGGATCGACGCGTGCGTCTCCCCCGCGCCGTCGATCTCGACGTCGAGGATCGAGTGGAGCCCGCCGGCGCCGGTCAGCGCGCGCCGGAGCTCGCGCTCGGCGACCGCGATCGCGACCGGCTCGCCGCCGCCGTAGAGCACGCCGGGGACGATGCCCTGGTGGCGCAGGCGCCGCGTCCTGCGCGAGCCGAGGCTCTCCCGCTTCGTGACGACCAGCTTTGTCCGCTCTCCAGCCATACCGGCGGGCAATGGTACAGACTGGCGGGCGGTGTTCGAGGAGCTGCTCCGGGAGTGGGACGGCGAGGAGGCGGTCGTCCGGTTCGACCGCGAGAGCGGCGCCTGGATGTTCGTCTGCATCCACTCGACCGTCCGCGGGCCGGCCGGCGGCGGGACGCGGCTGCGGGTCTATCCCACGCCGGCGGACGGGCTCGCGGACGCGATGCGGCTCTCGGCGGCGATGACCCGGAAGATGGCCGTCGCGGACATGCCCCGCGGGGGTGGGAAGGCGGTGCTCGCAGTGCCCGAGCTGCCGAGCGGCGAGGCCCGGCGCGCGCTCCTGCTCCGCTACGGCGACCTCGTCGCGTCGCTGCGCGGGACGTTCCACACGGCGGGCGACATGAACATCGCGCCGGAGGATCTCGACGTCGTCGCCGAGCGGTGCGAGTTCGTCTTCGGGACGACCGGCGGCGGCGGGTCGAGCGGCCGCGGCACGGCGCGCGGCGTGCTGCACGGGATCCGCGCGAGCGTCGAGCACGTCTACGGCTCGCCCGCGCTCGGCGGTCGGACGGTGCTCGTCCAGGGCGTCGGCTCCGTCGGCGCCGATCTCGCCGCGTGGCTGGCAGAGGACGGCGCGCGCGTGCTCGTCTCCGACGTCGACGCGGACGCGGCGGGCCGCGTCGCCGGCCGGGTCGGCGGCGCGGTCGTCGCGCCCGACGCGGCGCTCGCGACCGACTGCGACGTCTACGCGCCGTGCGCGGTCGGCGGCATGCTCGACGGCGCGTCGATCCAGACGCTCCGCTGCCGCGTCGTCGCGGGCTCCGCGAACAACCAGCTCGCGGAACCGGAGGACGCGGACCGGCTCGCGGCGGCCGGGATCCTCTACGCGCCGGACTACGTCATCAACGCCGGCGGCGTCCTCCAGCTGCTCGGGCTCGAGGGGCTCGGCTGGGACGAGGACGAGCTCGAGCGGCACCTCGCCGGGATCGGCGACACGCTGCGGACGATCTACGCCGAGGCCGACGCGGAGGGGATCACGCCGGAGGCGGCGGCCGCGCGGCTGGCGCAGCGGCGGATCACCCCAGCGACGTGATGTAGGCGCGGTACGCGGCCTTGCTCTTCGGCTTCGTCGCGAGGTCGAACACCGAGCCGGGGACGCTCTCGAAGTACGCGAGCATCTCGGTGCGCTTGTGCGTCCGGACGAACTGCCCCATCGTCTTTACGAAGACGGGGTCGTCGATCCCCCACAGCCCCCACT
>Ga0335080_10008020_pt1 | contig 10991 bp, 9 predicted proteins | sample Lox_Sample_34_FD_206720 | JGI IMG/M metagenome (GOLD analysis project Ga0335080, IMG submission 206720) | Soil microbial communities from Loxahatchee National Wildlife Refuge, Florida, United States - Lox_Sample_3.4 | ecosystem: Environmental > Terrestrial > Soil > Wetlands | place: USA: Florida...
TGCCCTGCATGTCGATGCCCGGCGCGCCGCCGCGAATGACGTCGATGCGTTCCACCTGCGACGCCGGAATGCGCGTCAGGATGTTGACCAGATCGTCCGTCTTGCTCGCCGGACGCTGACCGTCGATCAGCACGTTGCCGGCCGCGTCGGCGAAGCCGCGCACGGCCGTTCCATCGTCGAGCACGAAGCCCGGCGTGCGCAAAATCATGTCGTAGGCCGTGTTCAGTCCCATCGTCGCAAAGAACGAAGCGGGATAGGGCGTCACGCTGTGCGGCGCAGGGGCGCCGTTGGGCGTGGGCCCTTCGTCGCCCAGAGCGGGGAAGGCGAACAACGCGGCGAAAACCGCGGCCAGAATCCAACGCACCGTCTGCTCCGCTTGTCGGTCCCGCGCAGGATGGCCGCGCCGGGCCGCGAAGCGAAAGTGCCGGACGGCACCGCGCCGCCCCATGACTTTCGTCACGTTACGATCGGCGCGCAGAGTGGTAGACTGGCCTCATGACGCTGGTGCAACGTTATTCCTGGTTGTTCCTCGCCATTGCGGTGTCGGCCTGGCTCGCGGTCGGCGTGTTCGTGATGGCGCTGCTGTTTCCCGATTCGAAACACGCCGCATCCACGTTGATCTGGACGTCGCTGTTTACCGCTTTCTGCGCGGCGCTGCTCACGTCGGTGTTCATCGGACGTCGCTCGCCGTTCGCACAGGTGCTACTCATAGCCTTCGAGCTGCTCGCCGTCCTGCTGATGGCGGCGCAGCCCGGACGCGGCGATGCCGGTCCGCTGCTGGCGCCCATCGCCCTGCAGGCCGCCCTTCTGTTCGGCACGCGCATCGCGCTGTATTGGGTGGCCGCGCAGTCGGTGCTGATCTGGTTCGCGCGCTGGCAGTTCCTGCCCGACATGGCGAGCTGGCTCTATTGGGGCCTGAACGTGTCCGCCGAAGTGATCGCCGTGGGCGCCATCTATCTGGTGCGCCGCGAAGCCGAAACCAGCCAGGCGCTGGCCCGCATCAACGCCGAGCTGCGCGCCACGCAGGCGCTGCTCGCCGACCGCGCCGCCGCCGCCGAGCGGGCGCGGATCTCGCGCGAGCTGCACGACGCCTGGGGACACGATCTCACCGCGCTCAGTCTGCAGCTGGAATATGCCTGCCACGTGTCCCCGCAAATGGCGACCGCGAGCGTGGTGGAAGCGCGCGACCTGACCAAATCGCTTCTCGCCAAGGTGCGCGACGTGGTCGGAACCCTGCGCCGCTACGAGGGCCACGACATCAAGCCGATGCTGGAGGCGCTAGCGGCCGGCGCGCCGCAGCTGGTCGTCCATCTCGACGTTCCGGCAGAGCTGTCGCCGCAGTCGGCCGAGACCGCCCAGACGATCACGCGCTCGGCGCAGGAGATCATCACCAACACGCTGCGCCACGCCCATGCGCGCAATCTCTGGCTCACGCTGCGCGAGGACGAAGACGGTCTCCGGCTCACGGGCCGCGACGACGGCACGGGCGCCGACACGGTCAAGCTCGGTCACGGCCTTAGCGGCCTGCGCGAGAGGTTCGAGCATCAGGGCGGCAGGATCAGTTTCGAAAGCGTGAGCGGTGAGGGCTTCCGGGTCGTCGGCTGGCTTCCCACGCCGCGGGCGCAACCATGATCAAGGTTTTTCTGGTCGACGATCAGACGCTGGTGCGCAAGGGTGTGCGCAGCCTGCTGTCGCTATTGCCGGACATCGACGTCGTCGGCGAGGCGTCGGACGGCATAGAAGCCGAGAGTCTCATTCCCGCGGCCGCGCCGGACGTGGTCCTGCTAGATATCCGCATGCCGGGGCTGAACGGACTGTCGGTGCTGCGCCATCTCGCGGTTCCGGGCCGCGCACCGTATTTCATCGTCCTGACGACATTCGACGACGCCGACGTGCTGTTCGACGGCTGCAAGGCGGGCGCGCGCGCTTTCCTGCTCAAGGACGTTTCGCTGGAGCAGCTCGCCTCGGCGATCCGTGCGGTGGCGGAGGGGCGCTCCATCCTGCAGCCTTCGATCACCGAGACGCTGCTGCGCAACCTCAACGGCCGCGCGACCGACACGTCCGGCGAGAACGTGACGGAGGCTCTATCGGACCGCGAGCGCGACGTCATCCGGCTGATGGCGGGCGGCTTCAGCAATCGCGAGATCGGCGAGCTGCTCGGATTGACGGAAGGGACGGTGAAGAACCACGTCTCCCGTCTTTTGCTCAAGCTCGACGCACGCGACCGCACCAGCGCCGTGCTGAAGGCGATCGCCAGCCGCCTGGCGTGACGCCCCGTCGCTAGCGGCCCTTGAACACCGGCTTGCGCTTTTCGAAGAAGGCCTGGCGCGCCTCCTTGGCGTCCTCGCTGCCGAAAGCCATGCGGATGTTGGACACTTCGTAGCGCAGCTGCTGCTCCATGTCGGTGCTTTCCAGCGACTTGACCATGCCGCGCTTGAGGAGTCGCAGCGTGATCGGCGACCACTCGCAGAGCTGACGGCAATAGTCGGCAAGTCGCCCGGCGAGCTTGTCGTCGTCGACGACTTCGCCGGCCATGCCCAGCGCGACGGCTTCCTCGCCGTTGGCGGTGCGATTCTCCATCATGAAGCGCATGGCGCGTTCATAGCCCATCGCCTGGGGCAGCGTGATCGTGAGTCCCGCGTCGGGCGAACCGCCGATGCGCGTATATCCCGCCATCAGGCGGGCGCCGCGCGCGACGATGCGCGCGTCCGTCGCCATCGCCAGTCCCAGTCCGGCGCCGACCGCGACGCCGTTGATGCCGCCGATGACCGGTTTGTCGCACTTCTTGCGGATCGTCAGCAGGAACTGCCCGACCCAACTGATGTCGTCGAGCTGCGCGGATTGCGGCGAGAGCGGGTGAAACCGTTCGCCGCCGGAAAGATCGAGTCCGGCGCAGAACGCGTCGCCGCTGCCCGTCAGCGCGATGACCCACACATTGTCGTCGCGCGCCGCATCCTCGACCGCGCCGACCACGCCCCAGGCCAGTGCATTGCTGAGCGCATTCTTCTTGTCCGGCCGGTTGAGAACGATCGTCCTCACATGGCCCGCATCCGAAACCTTGACCAGATCGGTCATGAGCACCCTCCCGCTTGCGGAGTCCGGGCCGCCGGACTCCGTTCACTTCTCGATCCCGGCCCGGTCAGTGCCGGCTCAGTTCCGCGCGCCCCACCACCATGTGATGGACTTCGTCCGGTCCGTCTGCAAAGCGCAGATGGCGCACGTCCGTGTACATTTCGGCCAGCGGCGTCCATTGCGAAATGCCGGTCGCGCCGTGGATCTGGATCGCCTGATCGATGATCTGGCAGGCGCGCTCGGGCACCATGGCCTTGACCATGCTCACCCAGACCCGCGCTTCGCGGTTGCCGAGCACGTCCATCGCCTTGGCGGCCTTGAGCACCATCAGCCGCATCGCTTCGATTTCGATGCGCGCGCGCGACACCAGCTCGAGGTTCTTGCCGAGCTGGATCAGCGGCTTGCCGAACGCCACGCGCGTCGTGGCGCGCTTCACCATCAGATCCAGCGCGCGCTCCGCCTTGCCGATCGTCCGCATGCAGTGATGGATGCGGCCCGGTCCGAGCCGCACCTGCGAGATTTCGAAGCCGCGGCCTTCGCCGAGCAGGATGTTCTCTTCCGGCACGCGGACATTGTTGAAGCGCAGATGCATGTGCCCGCGCGGCGCGTGATCGTGGCCGAACACCTCCATGGGACCGAGAATCTCGACGCCCGGCGTGTCCATCGGCACGAGGATCTGCGACTGCTGGAACTGGGCCGGCGCATTGGGACTGGTCTTGACCATGACGATCATGATCTTGCACCGCGGATCGCCTGCGCCGGAGATGTAGTACTTCTCGCCGTTGATGACCCATTCGCGGCCGACCAGCTCGGCGCGCGTCGAGATGTTCTTGGCGTCGGACGATGCGACGTTCGGCTCGGTCATGGCGTAGGCCGAGCGGATCTCGCCATTGAGCAAGGGCTTGAGCCACTTCTCCTTCTGCTCGGGCGTGCCGACCCGCTCCAGGACTTCCATGTTGCCCGTGTCCGGCGCCGAGCAGTTCAGCGTTTCCGAGGCGAGCGGCTGCTTGCCCAGCTCGGCCGCGATGTAGGCGTAGTCGAGGTTGGTCAGGCCGCGGCCGATCTCCGAGGTGGGCAGAAAGAAATTCCACAGGCCCGAGGATTTCGCCTTGTTCTTGGCGCGTTCCAGCAGCTCGAGCTGGCCCGGCGCCCAGCTCCAGCGGTCGGTGCGCGCCGCGCCGAGCCGTTCGAACTCTTCCTCGATCGGCGCGACATTCTCGGCGATGTGCTTCCTGACCGCATCGAAAAGCGGCTGCGCGTCCTTCGACATCGCCAGATTGTTCAGTTCGGCCTCGATCTCTTCGGGACTCATCTGGGCCTTGGCGGTCGCTACGTTCATCGTCGTTTCCTCGTTTGGGCAATTGCAGTCGGGGGATTGTGGCGCAAAACGCGGTGTGAGTCTTGGACCCGGATCGGTCGCGGGGACTGTGACCGAACGAAGCGTCGTCGCCGCCGGGTCGCGCTTCCGCCGGAATCCGGTATCGTCGCAAGCCAGAGTCGCGTCTTGGGGAGAATTCATGGGGTATTTCGGTCGATCCGCCGCCGGCTGCGCGGCGGGGGCGCTGCTCGTGCTGCTTTCGTTCGCGCCGGCCGCGGCTGCCGAGGATCCTGCCATGGAGCGGCTCGCCACATGCCGCGACTCCTGGCTCGACTGGCAGAAAGCGAACGACCCGCGACTGAAGAGTTTCGCCGAGCACTTCCAGACGACGTTCACACGCGGCGACAACGATCCGTTCTTCAAGCCGAAGGCGAACGTGTCGATCGACGGTTTGCGCATTCTTCAGCTCTTTCCCGACAGCGTCGGCATGGGGGTCGGATTTTCCGTCCTCGTCGACGCGAAATTCGACAAGGCGCGGAGCGTCTTCGAAAAGACCCTCGGCAAGGCGCTCGACAAATGCGAAACCGGCGACGGCATGCGCACCTGCGGACTGGAACTCGGCGAGAAGCGGACCTTCACGCTGATGGCCGAAGACAGCGCGAAGAGCAATTCGACACTTGTCGGCTGCTACTATTATTACGAAAAATAGTCCCGGCGCCGCCGCCGAATCGCCACCGAGGTGAGGAATTTGTCAGACACGGGAGGTCTCTATCGACGCGAGCGCGTGCGGCCGGGCAAGGTCCCGGTCTCGACCAAACTGTTCCAGGGAATCGGCGCCCTGCCAGAGGCGCTCAAGAACTTCGCGTTCAGCACGTTCCTGCTGTTCTTCTATAACCAGATCCTCGGTCTCGACGCCTTCAAGGCGTCGGTCGCGATCGCCGTCGCGCTGACGATCGACGCGGTGTTCGATCCGCTGATCGGATCGTTTTCGGACGGTCTGCAGCACCGGCTGGGACGGCGCCATCTCCTGATGTATTGCTCGGCGGTTCCCATCGGCGCCGGACTCTATTTCGCCTTCTCGCCGCCGGCCGGTCTCTCCGACACGCTGTTGCTCGGCTGGCTGTTCGTCACCGTGGTCCTGACGCACATCTCGATGAGCCTGTTCGTCGTGCCCTGGACCGCGCTCTATGCCGAATTCTCCGAGGACTACGGAGAGCGGACGTCCATCGTCACCTGGCGCTATGCGATCGGCTGGACCGGCTCGATCGCCTTCATCGTTTCGGCCTGGTCCTTCATCTTCAAGAGCACCCCCGCCTACACGCCGGGACAGCTCAATCCCCACGCCTACGCCGTTTTCGCGCCTGCCGCGGCGATCGTCGTAACGGCGGCCGTGCTGCTCACGACACTGCTGACGCAGCGCGAGATTCCATTTCTGCTGCAGCCGGTCAAACCGACCCCGCGCTTCAGCTTCCGGCGCGTATGGCACGACGTCTCCGGCACCTTCACCAACCGCGATTTCCTGATCCTGTTCGTCGCCGCCCTGATCACCGCCGGCATCACGGGCACCACCGACACGCTCGGCACCTATATGTCCACCTTCTTCTGGGGATTGGCGCCCGAACAGTTACGCTGGTTCCAGCTCTCCATCGCCGGCGCGATCGCCGCTTTCCTCACGCTGGGAATGCTGGAGCGCGTGTACGACAAGAAGCCGGTGCTGATGGCGGCATTCGCCATTCTCATGGTCGACGGCATCGGGGTCACGGGGCTCAGGCTGCTGCATCTGATGCCGCCGAACGGCTCCGTCGTGCTGCTCGTCATCCTCGTCGCCAACGAAATCGTGCGGACCTATCTCGGCACGCTGCTCGGCATCATGTTCGTCTCGATGCTCGCCGATACGATCGACGTCCAGGAACTGGCGACGGGCAAGCGGCAGGAAGGCGTATTCGCGGCCGCGCTGGCCTTTTCGGGGAAGGCGACGGCGGGCGTCGGCGCCATCGTCGGCGGATTCCTCCTGCAAGAGGTGGTGCATTGGCCGGCGCGCGCCGATCCGCACACCGTCGGGGCAGCCGCCATCGTCCAGCTCGGCGTCGTCTCCGGCGTGCTCGTTCCGCTTCTTCTCGTCATCCCGCTGCTGATGGGCTTCGCCTATCGCATCACACGCGAGCGCCACGCGATAACGCGCCGGGAACTGGACCAGCGCCGTGCGATCCTGCATGCGCCGCCGGCCGACGAGGCGCATCTGGCGCTCGAAATGGTGGTGACGCCGGTCGGCAACCAGCCGATCGCCTGACGCGGGTCCAACAGCCCCGCGCCTCGGGGCGGGCTCGAATATCCCTTACAACGCCCCGGCGAAAGAACCGCGGCACGCCGCGCTTGCCGCCGATTTCGCGTGCCCTGCTGTGCGTCAACTTGCCCGGACGGGATTTCTCCGGCCCTACCTGTCGCGTCATAGGCGCCATGACGGCGCGATCGGACCGCGAAAGAGGCTTGAGACGGAACCGCTTGAAGAGTACCTCGGTAACGGACATGAGCGTTGAACCCGAGAACATAGTTGGCACGCCGCCCGACGAGCCGCCTTCCGAGCAGGAAATCGCCGAAATCGTCCACCCGCGGCGTTCGGGACTGATCAACGTCTTCCGCCACCGGAATTACCGGCTGTTTTTCACCGGTCAGCTCATCTCGCTGATGGGTTCGTGGATGCAGAACACGGCGCAGCCCTGGCTGGTCTACAGCTTGACGCATTCGACGGTCCTTCTCGGCGTCACCTCCTTCTGTTCGACGGTTCCCGTGTTCCTGATGACGCCGTTCGGCGGCATGGTCGCGGACCGGGTCGACCGCCGCAGGTTCCTGCTCTTCACCCAAAGCGCCGCGATGATCCAGGCGGCGATCCTGGCGACGCTGACGCTCACCGGGGTCGTCCGGGTCTGGGAGATCATCTGTCTTGCCCTGGCGATGGGACTGATCAACTCGTTCGACATTCCCTCGCGCCAGTCGATGACGCTCGACATGGTCGGGCGGGACGATCTGCGCCACGCCATCTCGCTGAACTCCATGATGTTCAACGGGGCGCGGATCATCGGTCCGACAATCGCGGGCGCGCTCATCGCGCTGGTCGGCGAGGGCATCTGCTTCGCGCTGAATGCGGTGTCGTTCGCCGCCGTCCTCGTCAGCCTGCTGATGATGAAGCTCGCCGAGCGGCCGCCGCGCGTCAACCAGAACGCGCTGCGCGAGGTGGCCGACGGCTACCGCTATTCCATCGCGTCGCCGCAAATCCGCATCTCGCTGTTGCTGGTCGCCGTATCTTCGATGTTCGGCGCGGCCTATGTCACGATGATGCCGGCGGTGGCGCGCGACCTGATCCACGGCAATTCGACGACGCAGGGCACGCTGATGTCCGCGGCCGGGGCGGGAGCACTGATCGGCGCCTATCTGCTGTCGCGCATCACCGAAAGACAGCTCGTCTACGCGCCGGTGCTCGCCAGCTTCTGCTTCGGCCTGGGCCTGATCCTGTTCTCGCACTCGCATCTGCTGTGGCTGTCGGCGTTCCTGCTGCTTCCGACATCGGCGAGTCTCATGCTGCTCGGCGGCACGACCAACACGATCATCCAGATCGTGGCGCACGAGCATTATCGCGGCCGCGTCATCTCGCATTACACCCAGAGCTTCATGGGGATGATGCCCTGGGGCGCATTGTTGCTCGGCACGCTCGCCAGCCGCGTCGGCGTCACCGACGCCATCAGCGTCGGAGGACTCGTCGTCATCGCTTCCGCGAGTTTCGCGTTCTACTATCGCCGCGCGACCGGCTTCACCATCCAGCACGCGCCGGCCGAATGACGGACATCTACGCAGGCGTCCAGGGCGAAGCGCAGCGCGAAGCGGTCTATGAGAGCTTCGTGTGGCGGAATCTGCGCCGCAACTATGCCGGCCATTTCGTACACGGCATGCTCGGCATGACCGGCTTTCGCCTCGTCAACGCGCCGACCTTCATCCCCGCCTATCTGCATATGATATCGGGTTCGGATTTCTTCGTCAGCCTGGGAGCGAGCCTGCAGCAGCTCGGCGGCGTGATTTCACCCATCGCGGGCGCCGCGCAGATCGAGCACCGCACCAGGATCCTGCCGGTCTCGATGTTTCTCGGCACGATGATGCGCGTGCAGATTCTTGGCATCGCTCTGGCGGGCTGGTTCCTCGGCGGCACGCCGCTTCTGTTCAGCGTCCTGCTGTTCCTTTTTCTGCTCGGGTTGTTTTCGGGACCGCAGGGCGTCGCCTTCCAGTTTCTCCTCGCCAAGATGATTCCGATCGCACGGCGAGGACAGTTGCAGGGCTGGCGCAACCTGACGGGCGGCATCATCGCCGCCTCGCTCTCCTATTTCGCGGGCAAGTATCTCATCGGCCACAACGTCTTCGGCAACGGCTATTCGACGACCTTCACGCTCGCCTTCATCCTCACCAGCCTCGGCCTGACGGCGTTCCGATTCCTGGTGCGCGAGCCCGAGCCGCCGACGGTGCGTCAGCGCACGCCCATCGGCCAGAGGCTGCGCGAGCTGGTGCCGATGCTGAAAAGCAATCCGGGCTTTCTCTATTTCATGGTCGCGCGCACCTTCGCGATCGCCAGCCGCGTCGCGCAGCCTTTCTACATCATATACGTCGGCAAACGGATCGGCTTCTCCGGCGACGTCGTCGGTTCGCTCTCGCTTGCGTTCCTCGGTGCCGACACGGTGATGAGCGTCGGCTGGGGCTATCTCGCCGACCGCTACGGCTTCCGCTCCAACTTCATCATCGCGCTGGCATTCTGGATCTCTTCCACCGTCCTGCTGATGAGCGTGTCGTCCCCGACCTGGCTGTTCATCGCCTTCTTCGGGCTGGGCGCCGGCAATTCCGGCTACCAGATGAGCGCACAGAATATCGTGTTCGAGTTCGGACATCGGGACGACATGGCGATGCGCCTGGCGTTCTCCAATACCGCCGAGAGCGTCATGAGCGCCGCCGGACCGCTGATCGGCGGCCTGATCGCGGCCAGCTTCGGCTACAACGCAGTGTTCTGGGTGGCGATCGTGTGCGAGGCGGTGGCGCTGTTGCTGCTGATCATGCTGGTCGAAGAGCCGCGCAAGAAACGTCTCCAGCTCGAGGCCGAGCGCGCCGCGGCGCTTGAGGAGACGTCGACGACCGACCTCGCTACGCGCGAGGACGAGACCGGCAATCTCTAGCGATGTCCTTCATGGAAGTGGGGCGCGCGCTGCGCTAGACGGACCGGCGTCGGCGCGAGAAGAGCGCGGCGGCACCCGCGGCGAAGACGAACAGCGTCGCCGGTTCCGGCACGGCGGTGGGATCGGCCGGTACACAGTCCGCGCCGGTACAGCCGCCGCCGATCGTGCCGCCCGTCGTGCCGCCATTCGTTCCATCTGAAGTTCCGCCGCCGCAGCCGCTCGTGTCCTGCGTGGAGCAGCCCGGATCGGGCGGAGCGACGACGTCGAAGCTCAGTCCGCCGCCGCCGGGGAAGAAGCCGCCTGTGCCGGGAGAGTGTCCGTCGCCGTCGGAGTCGTGGCCGCCGCTCGAACCGCCGCCGCCTGCGCCATGGCCGCCGAAGCCGCCGGTCCCGCCGCCGACTCCGCCGCCAAACCCATCCGGATCGAAGCTCGCGAAATTGACGTCGTCGAAGTTGTTGTCGCCGCCGGTCGAATCCGTCAGGGCGATCTCAGTGTGCGATTTGTGGCGCAAGCCGCAGGGATGGGCGGCGCCCGGCGGAGAGCGCAGACACAGATCGAGCAGTGCGAGCTGGGTCAAAGCCTTGCGCACGTGCCGCGCATGTTTCTCGGAATCGGTCGAGGTTTCATAAAGGCGATTGTTGAAGGCGCCCGCAGACGCGGCCGACACGCCGTTTCCGGTCCGCGACAGCCACGACAGGCCGGCGGTCAGGAGCAGGAACAGGAGCGCCAGCAGGACGAGTTCGAGCCGGCGGCGTCGACGTCCGTCTGTCGCGGTCAGTTCTGGTGCGTCTCGTTGTGTCAATTTGGGCAACAAATGGTTCGCACCGGGACAAAGCTCCTATGGAGCAGCCCGTGCCGCGAACACGTCGCATGAACGATGCCAGTTAAGCCTGTTTGGCGCGCGCGCTGACGATCCACGTGGCCGCGTTGAGCCGGACTCCGTCCGGCCCGTCATGCACAGCGAGCGCCTTGCGCACCGGCCCGGCCAGCACGGGCCCGAGCAGCGGATGTTCTCGAACGATCGCGCCGAGCGATCCGACGCGCAGCGACAATGCAAGCATGGTGTCCAGGTCGCCGGTGCCGACAGGCACATCATGGGGCACGATGTCGATCTCCTCGAACCCGGCGCGCGCGAGAACGTCACGCACTTTGTGCGCATCCGCAAAGGCGAACGGCGGCGCGGCCGCCGGATCCGGAAGCTGCGGCGGCAGGTACGGTGATGCGGCCTGCAGCGGCACGTGATCGAGATCGTTCTCGCGCAGCGCGCGCCAGCAGACGAAGGCAAGTCGCCCGCCCGGCTTCAGTGCTCGGCGAATGTTCCGGAAAGCCGCGACCGGATCGGCAAAGAACATGACTCCGAAACGCGAGAACGCCGCGTCGAACGACTGCAAGGC
>Ga0335080_10008021_pt1 | contig 10991 bp, 11 predicted proteins | sample Lox_Sample_34_FD_206720 | JGI IMG/M metagenome (GOLD analysis project Ga0335080, IMG submission 206720) | Soil microbial communities from Loxahatchee National Wildlife Refuge, Florida, United States - Lox_Sample_3.4 | ecosystem: Environmental > Terrestrial > Soil > Wetlands | place: USA...
GTCGCGGCGCGGGCGCGACTCGCCCGGGGTTCCACAGGCCACGCCCGAGGAGATCCTGCGCGCGCTCGCGGAGCCCTCACGGCTCGCGGTCGCCGGTGCGCTTTCCCGCGGTCCCCTGACGGCGAGCGCCATCGCGCAGGAGACCGGTCTTCGTCCGGATCCCGTGCGTCGCCACCTGTCGCGCCTTGCCACAGTCGGGCTCGTCGAGGTCGACTCGGACCGGCGAACGTACCGGTTGCTGCCGGCGACGCTCCGACGTGCGGCAGAGGAAGCCGGCCCCTCGCGCGACCCGGGCGTGGCGCTCGGCGCGGTCGATGAGGAGGAAGAAGCGGTTCTGCGGCAGTACTTCCGTGGCGGCCGGTTGACCGAGATCCCCGTGCGTCGCTCGAAGCGGCTGATCGTGCTGCAGCGGCTCGCGCTCGAGTTCGAAGTCGGCGAGCGCTACCCCGAGCGGCAGGTGAACGTCATCCTCGAGAAGTTCCACCCCGACTACGCGGCGCTCCGCAGGTATCTGGTCGACGACGGGTTTCTGTCGCGCGAGCGTGGCGAGTACTGGCGCACCGGCGGCCGCGTCGACGTGTAGCGCCCGGTCGTCACACGCCCATCGCGTGGCCGAGCACGATGCCGGCGACGTCCCACGCCATGACGAACGCGAGGATCAGAATCGGCCAGACGAGCGCGCGCGGCCGCGTCCGCAGGAGCAGCCACGTCAGCACCCCGACCAGGATCACCTTGGCGGGCAACCCGATTCCCCGGACGACCGGATTCGCCTCCTCGATCTGACCCGTTCGCAGGAACACCCACGTCACGGCCGCGTCGGCGACGTTCAGTCCGTTCGCGATCGCGAACAGCGACCACGGTCGGTCCTCAAGGCGGCGCAGGCCAGCGGCCAGGGGCCGCCAAGCCGCGCCCAGGAAGGCCGCGAACGCGAAGGGGGCAATCCCCGTGACGAACGTCGAGAGGGGAGTGAGGCGCAAGGGTCCGGTCATGACGACGATCGCCTGCCACAGCCACCAATAGAGGGCGACGGCACCCGCGAGCACCAACCACGAGCGGCGGGCGAAGGGCAGGAGGGCGCCGAGCGCGAACAGCGGAAGGACTCGAGCAAGATCCGAGGTCCACGTGGCCCCTGCGTCGCCGGACGCCGCCGCGGCGGTGCTCTGCCACAGCACGAATACGCCCGCGCAGAGGGCGAAGGCCCCGGAGAGGAGCGCACGATCCGTCGCCAGGCGCGGGGTGGCGCCTCGCTGGAGCGAGACGACCAGCCCGGGAAGGCTCACGAGCGCCAGTTCGAAGCCGGCGACGAGCCACACGTGGGAGCGCGGCGCATAGATGCTCATCGAGAACGGCGGCGCCGCGAGGCGGCTCCCCTCGTACGGGCCGTCGATCAAGCCGAAGAGGGGCGGCCCCACCGCCCAGAGCGTCACCGGGATCCAGAACGTCCAGCGCGGTCCCCACGCCGCCACGGCGGTCGTCACGGCAGCGAACGCGACGAATCGAAGCAGACTCGACCCCGTCCACCACACGCCGTAGGGGAATCGAAGCCATCCCGGAATCCAGCTCGGGTGCTCCAGGACGGCTCGAATCCCGGGGAAGAAGGCGCTCGGCGGGAACCGACCCGAGGCCCAGGCCTCCTGCTGGCCTCGGAAGCTCCTGGAGAGAAGGTCGACCTGCATGATGGCGAACACCAGGAGGGACGCGACGCCCGCAATGATCGGCAGCCGGGCCCTCCCGAGTCGCTTCCATCCGACGCGTCGGGCGGTTCGCTGCTCGACGGCGACTGCCATACCGCGAATATCGACAATCCTGCCGCCGGCCTGGATGGGCACTCGACGAGGAATCTTCGTCCCCGACATAGCGATACTGCTATTGCCGTGCTGATCGGTGGTCTCGCCGCGACCTTCCAGGGGTCGCCGCTCGTCACGACCGACGTGGACGTCACGCCGGAACGGGCGCGCGACAACCTCGAACGTTTGTCGGCCGCCCTGAAGGAGCTCGGAGCGAGGATCCGCACGGACGCCGCGGCGGAGGGGATTGCGTTCGACCACAGCGGGGAATCGCTCGGCGCGGCAGCCATCTGGGGCCTGACGACCGACGCCGGCGATCTCGACATCACGTTCGTGCCGTCGGGCACGGGCGGCTACCCGGACCTCAGCAGGGGCGTGCGCGAGATCGACGTGATGGGCGTGCGAGTGCCGGTCGCCTCGCTCGCCGATATCGTGCGCTCCAAGCAGGCGGCAGGTCGGGAGAAGGACGCGCGCAGCTTGCCGACGCTGCGACGATTGTTGGAAGCAGAGGAGGACGAGCGCCGCCGCAATACCTAGCCGCGGCTCTCCTGCATGAGTCCTACGGTCGCCCACGCGAACAGCAGGAGGCCGGCGACCAGCAGCCAGATGCCGTAGATGAGGCCCTCGACCCCCACGACGACCCCGATCGCCATCATCAGGGGCCAGAGGCTGCCCGCGGAGAAGTGGCCGATCTCGTCGCCGGCGTCGTCGGCGTAGGAGATCGTCTCGGCGTCCTCCGGGAACTGTTTGCCGCTCGTCCGCCGCCACACCACGTAGCCCATGATCAACGTCGCGACGCCCATGAGGATGAGCAGCACCGTTCCGAACGGCTCGTACGTGATGAACCAGTAGACGATGCCGATCGCGATCCCGAAAAGCCCGGCGAAGCCGAAGAAGCGAATCGACGTCTTCACGTTCCTCCGCCCCCGTGCCCGCCGTCACCGCCCGCGACGGCCTCGGCGTCGTTCCGGTGGTCCCAGTCGAACACCGGGCGCTCCGACCGGATCGGGGGGAGCCACGTGAAGTTGTGCTCCGGGGGCGGCGACGAGGTCGCCCACTCGAGCGTCCCCGCGCCCCACGGGTTGTCGCCGGCAGGCTCGCGGGTGCGGAACGACACGATCAGGTTGACGGCGAACAGGATCACGCCGACGAGCAACACGAAGAAGCCGATCGTGGCGAGCGTGTTCGGGTCGGTCCAGCCCGCGCTCGGCGAGTACGTCTGGATCCGCCGCGGCATGCCGCGCAGGCCCACCACGAACAGCGGCCAGAACGTCAGGTTGAACCCGACGAACGTGAACCAGAATCCCCACTTGCCGATGCGCTCGGACAGCCGGAAGCCCGTCATCTTCGGGAACCAGTAGTAGACGCCGGCGAAGATGGCGAACAGGCTTCCGCCGCCCAGCACGTAGTGCATGTGCGCGACGACGAAGTACGTGTTGTTCATGTTGTAGTCGATCGGCGCCGAGGCGAGCATGACGCCGGTGATCCCGCCGATGAGGAAGTTCAGCAGGAACCCGATGCACCAGAGCATCGGCGTCTCGAACGTGAGCTTGCCTCGCCACATCGTCCCGATCCAATTGAAGAACTTGATGCCGGTGGGCACGGCGATCAGGAACGACATCCCCGAGAAGAACGGGTTGTCGACCACGCCGGTCGTGAACATGTGGTGCGCCCACACGGCCATCGACAGCCCCGCGATCGCCATGGAGGCCAACACGAATCCGGCATAGCCGAAGATCGGCTTGTGCGAGAACACCGGGATCACGTCGGTGACGATGCCGAAGAACGGCAGCGCCATGATGTAGACCTCGGGGTGCCCGAAGAACCAGAACAGGTGCTGGTACAGGACGGCCGACCCCCCGAACGCCGGGGTGTAGAAGTGACCGCCGAAGTGGCGGTCGATGAACAGCAGCGCCAGCGCGCCCGCCAGCGGCGGGAAGGCGACCAGGATCAGCAGTGACGTGATCAGCATGTTCCAGGTGAACAGCGGCATGCGCCACATGGTCATGCCGGGCGCGCGCATCATGACCACCGTCGCCATCAGGTTGACCGCCGTGAGGATCGACCCCGTGCTCACGCACAGGATTCCCATGATCCACATGTCGGTGCCGGCGCCGGGACTGAACTGGCCGTCCGAGAGCGGCGCGTAGAACGTCCATCCGGCCGACGCCGGCCCGTGCGACGAGAGGAACGACGCGTAGATGGTGAGGCCGCCCCCGATGAAGAGCCACACGGACAGCGCGTTCATCCGGGGGAACGCCATGTCGGGCGCGCCGATCTGCAATGGGACGAAGTAGTTCGCGAAGCCCAGCCCGATGGGCGCGATCACCAGGAACACCATCGTGGTGCCGTGGATGGTGAAGATCTGGTCGTACGTCTGCCGCGAGAGGAACGTCATGTCGGGCCGCGCGAGCTGGATGCGAATGAGCATCGCGAGCAGCCCTCCGGCCAGGAAGAAGACGAACGTGGTTCCCAGGTAGAGCCACCCGATCTGCTTGTGGTTGGTGGTCGTCAGCCAGCCGACGAGGCCGAGGCGGCGCGTCTTCGGGTGCTCCGCGGAAGGGGCGGCGGTGGTCGTGCTCACGCCGACGCGCCTCCACTCGATCCCTGCGACGCGAGCCACGTCGCGAAGTCGGCGGGCGAGACCGCGCGCACCGTGAAGATCATCGAGGTGTGGTCGAGGCCGCAGTACTGCGAGCACGCGCCCGGCCAGACTCCCGGTGACGGGATCGTCAGGTCGAAGCGGTTGACCACGCCGGGAATCGCCTGGCGCTGGAACAGGAAGTCGGGTACGAAGAAGGCGTGCACGACGTCCTCCGACCGTAGGACGATCTGCGTGGTCTCGCCGGCCGGCAGCACCAGCGTCGGAACGTGGCCCGGGGTCCCGACGACCGTCACGCCCTTGCCTTCGTAGGTGAACCGCCACTCCCACTGGAATCCGTCGACGTCGACCACGATTGCCGGGTTCGGCGCGACGCGGTCCACGTTCTGCTCGGCCCGGTACGTGAAGCCGAAGATCGCCGCGACCATCAGAATGGGGATGACCGTGTACGTCACTTCGAGCCGCAGCGCGTACCGGGTCTGCTTCGGCAGCGAGCCGTCGTCGTCGGGCCGCTTCCGGTAGCGCACGATCGACCACAGGATGAGCCCGTAGACGATGACCCCGACGGGGATCGCGAAGTACCAGAGCACGTGGTACAGGTCGGCGATCGTCTTCCCCTGGGTGGTTGCCCCGGGGGGTGCCCCGAAGTCGCAGCTCGAGAGCGCGAGCAGGGCCGCCCCGCCGATCGCCGCGCGGAGCCACAGGGGCGTGCGCCGACGGGATGGCTCCGGTCCGGCGGCAGCTCGGCGTTTCCACGAACGATTCACGGGTTCCCTATCCTCCGGTCCCGGGGAGGTGAAGGGCAACTCCCCTCGTCGACGCAGGTCATTCTTGCAGCGGTCGGCGCCGGATAGGGTGGTGGCACGGAGGGACGCATGGAGCTCGAGGTCCTGGTCACCGTGGAACTGGGGGACACCGGCTACGTCCTGGTGTCCGAGGGGGAGGCCCTGGTCGTCGACCCACAGCGGGACGGCTGGCGCTTCGTCGCGGCGGCCGAGTCGCGGCGAGCCCGGATCCGGAGCGTCCTGGACACCCACGTCCACAACGACTACGTCTCGGGTGCGGGCGAAGTCGCGGCGGCGACCGGCGCTGAGATCGTTGCGCCGGCGCTGGGCCGATACGAGTTCCCGCATCGCCCCGTCGAGGAGGGTGATGAGATCCGCGCCGGCGCGCTCACGTTGACGGCGTGGCACACGCCCGGCCACACGCCGGAGCACACCTCCTACGTCGTGCGGGAGGACGATTCGCCGGAGCCACTCGCGATCCTCACGGGCGGCAGCCTGATGGTCGGTGCCGCCGGCCGGACCGACCTGCTCGGGCCCGACCGGACGGACGAGCTCTCGCGAGCGCAGTTCCGGTCTCTTCGCAGGATCGGCGCCTTGCCGGGCGGCGTCCGGGTGCTTCCCACCCACGGGGCGGGCAGCTTCTGCTCTGCGGGCTCGGGCGGGGGCGCGCGGACGTCCACCATCGCGGCCGAGCGCGTCGCCAACGCGGCCCTGGCCGTGCGCGAGGAGGACGACTTCGTGCGGCTGCGGACCGCCGATCTTCCCCGGTATCCCGCCTACTACGCGTACATGGCGGTCATCAACCGGGCGGGGCCGCGTGTGGCGGGCGCCTCACCGGGGGTTCCCGCGCTCGAACCCGGCGAGGTCGAGGCGCTGATCGCTTCCGGCGCCCGCGTCGTGGACGGGCGCGACCGCGCGTGCTTCGCCGAGTCGCACGTCACCGGCTCGACCAACGTCGAGGTCGGCGGCTCGTTCTCCGCGTACGTCGGCTGGCTCTTCCGGCCACAGGATCCCATCGTGCTCGTCGCCCCCGACCCCGAACCCCTGTCGGCCTCGCGTGCAGCCGTTCAACTGTTCCGCATCGGCTACGAGAACCTCCGGGGCTACCTCTCGGGCGGCGTGGACGCGTGGAAGGCAGCGGGCGGCGCGGTCTCGTCCTATCCCGTGGCGGGCCTCGACGAGTTGTGCGGCGAGATTCGTGCCGGCGCCGACCCGTACATCCTCGACGTCCGGCAGCCGGTCGAGCACCGGGAGGGAATGGCCGAGGGCAGCGCCGGGATCTTCGTGGCCGACCTGCCCGGCCGGCTGGACGAGCTGCCGGCCGGGCGCGTCCCGTGGGTCATCTGCGCGAGCGGCCTTCGCGCCTCGATCGCGGCGAGCATCATCGACGCGAGCGGCCGCCCGGTGCGTCTGGTCTCCGAGCGGGGAGTGACCGATCTGATGGCCGAGTGTCCGCCGCGGGCGGCCGAGAGCCCCTCCCCGCAAGCAGGGGCCGTGCGATAGCCTTGACGGGCCGTGGCCCCCTCATCGACGTCGAACGTGCTGCTCACCGCGCCAAACGAGCCCGCCCACGCGGCTGAGGTCGCCGCGGTCTCGTTGTCGCGCGTCACTCGCGTCTTCGGCGTGACGCCGGCGCTCGTTCGGGTCGACCTCGAAGTGGCGCGGGGCGAGGCGCTGCTCGTTCGCGGCCCCAACGGCGCCGGCAAGAGCACGCTCCTCTCGGTGCTCGCGACGGCCCTGTCGCCCACCTACGGGACGGGGTCGGTCCTGGGGTTCGCGCTCGACCGCGGGCGCGACGAGATCCGCCGCCGGACCGAACTGATCGGTCATCGCACCCGCCTGTACGAGGACCTGTCCGGCCGGGAGAACCTGCGGTTCTGGGCGCGGCTCACCGGGGTCGAGGAGGCGCGCGTCGACGGCGCGCTCGAGGCGGTGGGCCTGAGCGCCGCGGCCGACGACCGCGTCGGCGGGTACTCGCAGGGGATGCGCCAGCGCGTGGCCGTGGCCCGGGCGACGCTTCGCGAACCCGACCTCCTGCTGCTGGACGAGCCCTATGCCGGGCTCGACGACGAGGCCAAGGAAGCCGTCGACGGGCTGGTCGCGCGGACCGCCGCGCGCGGGGCCACCGTGGTGCTCGCCACGCACGACCCGACCCGCGGCGCGGGGGCGAGCAGGACCCTGTACATGGACGCCGGGCGCATCGTTCCCGACCCCGCCTCGGGGGGCACCCGCAGATGACGCTCGTGCGCCAGGCGGGCGTGATCGCCGCGAAGGATCTTCGCATCGAGGTCAGGGGCCGGCATGCCGTCGGGACGATCCTGCCATTCGCCGCGACGCTGCTCATCGCGTTCGGCTTGTCGATCGGCCCGGGGCGAACGCTGCTGCAGCAGACGGCGCCGGGACTCCTGTGGCTCGCCATGCTCTTCGCCTCGGTGCTCGCGTTCCGTCGTTCCTACGAGGCGGAGGGCGAGGACGGCGCCCTCGAGGGCCTCCTCCTCGCCCCGATCGACAAGGCGGCTGTGTTCCTCGGCAAGGCCGCCGCGGTCGCGCTGCAGCTGATCGCGTTGTGGGTCGCCGTGCTGCTGCTCGTCGCGGCGCTGTTCGACGTCTCGTTGGGAGGCGACACGGGCATCGTGGTCGCGGCGTGCCTGCTGGGAACCATCGGGCTCGCGGCGGTCGGGAGCCTGTTCGGCGTCCTGACCGAATCGCCGCGGGCGCGCGAAGCGGTCGTGCCGCTGCTCGTCCTGCCTCTGGCCGTCCCGGTGCTGCTGTCCGGTGTCAAGGCGACCTCGCTGGGCCTCGCGGGGCTGGGATCGCAAGCCGGAGGATGGCTCGGGCTCCTCGTCGCCTTCGACGTCGTGTTCCTGTCGGCGGGGACGCTCGTCTTCGAGTACCTGATGGAGGACTGACGCAGGTGAGGATCGCGACGGGCGGCGAGCGCCTGATGGGCAAGATGGCGGCGCGCACGGGCGAGAAGGTGCTCGGCTGGGTCTCTCTGGTCGCCGTCGCGGTGACGCTGTTCATGTCGCTGGTCGTCGTGCCGCCCGACGCGTCGCAGGGAGACGTGCAGCGGCTGATGTACGTGCACGTGCCCGCCGCCTGGCTCGCCTACCTCTCGTTCTTCGTGGTGTTCGTCGCTTCGATCGCCTACCTGGTCACCAAGCGGATCCGTTGGGACCGGCTCGCCGCCGCGTCGGCCGAGGTGGGCGTGCTGTTCACGGCCCTCACGATCGCCCTCGGGATGCTGTGGGGAAAGCCGGTGTGGGGGGCGTGGTGGACGTGGGATCCGCGGCTGACGACCACCGCCATCCTGCTGCTGCTCTACCTCGGGTACCTCGCCGTTCGGCGCCTGCCCGAGTCGCCGGCCCGCCGCGCGCGGTGGGCGGCGGTCATCGGCATCGTGGCGTTCCTCGACGTCCCCATCGTGCAGCTGTCGGTGACGTGGTGGCGTTCGCTGCACCAGGGCCCGACGGTGCGGCTGCTGGGCGAGTCGACGATCGCGCCGATCATGCTGACCACGCTGCTGATCGCGGTCGGCGCGTTCACGGTTCTGTACTCCTACCTGATCGTGCTCCGGCTGCGCGTGGGGCGGCTCGAGGAGCGCGCCGTCGCCGAGGCGCTGTCGCCGCGGATCGGCGTCCCGGTCGCGGAGGTCGTCGACGACGTCGACGAGGGCGAGGAGGCGGTCGCCCGTGGATAACGCGGGCTACGTCGCCGCGGGGTACCTGCTGACGGCCGCGGTGCTCGGCGGATACGTGCTGCGGCTCTTCTCCCGCGCGCGCCGGGCGCGGAGGGTGACGGAGGCGGTCGTCGCCCGGCGGGACGCCGGTGCAGGCGGCGGGTAGCCGGCGAACGGCGGTGCGGCGCGGCCGGGTGCTCGTGGCGCTCGCCCTCATCGTCGGGAGCCTCGGCTGGGTGGCGTTCAAGGGTCTGGGGAGCAGCCTCGTGTACTACCGCACGCCGACGGAGGTCCTGGCGACGCCCGACGTCGGACAGTCGGTGCGGCTCGGCGGCTTCGTCCTGCCCGGGACCGTGCAGCACATCGGATCCACGATCCGGTTCGTCGTGACCGACGGGACGACGCGCATGACCGTGATCGACACGGGCGGCGTGCCGGCGCTGTTCCGCGCGAACCAGGGAGTGGTCGTCGAGGGCTCGTTCGGAGCCGACGGCGCGTTCCACGCGGACACGGTGCTCGTCAAGCACAACGGCGTGTACGAGCCGCCCCGGCCCGGCGAGACGCCGACCTCGGCGAACCTGGCGGGGGACGGCTGAGTGGACCGCCTCGGGACCTTCGCGCTCGCGCTGTCGCTGGCGCTCGCCGTCTACGGGGCGACGGCCGCGATCGTCGGCGCCCGCCGGGGCCGCCCGCTGCTGGTCGAGAGCGCCCGGACGACGGCGTACTCGCTCCTCGCGCTCGTGGTCGCCGCGAACGTGATCATGGAGCTCGCCATCCTGACCAACGACTTCGCGCTCCGCTACGTCTTCGAGAACTCGAGCCGGGCGACGCCGGTGTTCTTCAAGGTGCTGTCGCTGTGGTCGGCCGACGAGGGGTCGCTCCTGCTGTGGAACCTGGTTCTGGCTGGCTACATCGCCGTGGTCGCGTTCCGGTTCCGCCGCACCCGGCCCGAGACGCTGCCGTGGGCGCTCGCCGTCATGTACCTCGTGCAGATCTTCTACCTGGTGCTGGTGCTCGGCCCGACGCAGCCGTTCGCGGCGTTCGCCGTCGCGCCGCCCGACGGGCGCGGCCCGCTCCCGCTGCTGCAGAACCATCCGCTGATGGCCGTGCACCCGCCCTTCCTCTATCTGGGGTTCATCGGGTTCACGGTGCCGTTCGCGTTCGCGGTGGCGGCGCTCGTGACGGGCCGGCTCTCGGACGCATGGATCAGGACCGTGCGCCGATGGGTCCTCGCCTCGTGGATCTTCCTGACGATCGGATTGATGCTCGGGGCGCTCTGGTCCTACGGCGTCCTCGGGTGGGGCGGCTACTGGGCATGGGATCCGGTGGAGAACGTCGCGCTCCTGCCGTGGCTCGTCGCGACCGCATTCCTGCATTCCGTTCTGCTGCAGGAACGCCGGGGCATGTTGAAGGTGTGGAACCTGTCGCTCGCCGTCGGCGGGTTCGCGCTGACGACGTTCGGGACGTTCCTGACGCGCGGCAGCATCCTCTCGTCGGTGCACAGCTTCGCCCAGTCGCCGGTGGGACCCCTGTATCTCGCGTTCCTGCTCGTCGTGCTCCTCGGCGGCTTCGGACTGATCGCGGCGCGCGCGTGGCGGCTGCGCTCGGAGGCGAGGTTCGACGCGGTGCTGTCGCGTGAGGCCGCGTTCCTCGGCAACAACCTGTGCCTGGTGCTGATCACGCTCGTGGTGCTCGTGGGCACGATCTTCCCGCTGCTCGACCAGGCGATCACCAACCGCCAGGTGACGGTCGGCGAGCCGTACTTCGTGGAGACCACGGCGCCGGTGTTCCTGGTGCTGCTCTTCCTGATGGGCGTCGGGCCGCTGCTGTCGTGGCGGCGCACGAGCCTCGACCGGTTGCGTGATCGGGTGGCGCTGCCCGCCGCCGCGGCGGCCGTCACCCTGGTCGTGCTCGCCGTCGCGGGCATGTGGAACCTGCCGGCGGCGCTCGCCTTCGGCTTGGCGGCGTTCGTGCTCGTCGCGAACGGGCAGGAGATCGTCCGCGGCGTGCTCGCGTTCGGACGCGCCACGGGGACGCGCGCGATGGGGGCGGTCGCGCCGGCGATCGCCCGCCATCGCCGGCGCTACGGCGGCGACGGGGCGCACAACGGCCAGGCCCAGGCCGCGATCGCGATCACG
>Ga0335080_10008022_pt1 | contig 10991 bp, 10 predicted proteins | sample Lox_Sample_34_FD_206720 | JGI IMG/M metagenome (GOLD analysis project Ga0335080, IMG submission 206720) | Soil microbial communities from Loxahatchee National Wildlife Refuge, Florida, United States - Lox_Sample_3.4 | ecosystem: Environmental > Terrestrial > Soil > Wetlands | place: USA...
TCCCAACCGGTTGGCGCCGTGATACTGGAACTCGCACTCGCCGGCGGCGTAAATGCCGGGGATGTTGGTCTGCTGGTTGTAATCCACCCAGAGCCCGCCCATGGTGTAGTGCATGCCGGGGAAGATCTTCATGGGCGTGTCGCGGGGGTCGTCACCCACGAACTTTTCGTAGATTTCGAGGATGCCCTCCAGCTTGCGGTCGAGGATTTTGCGGTCGATGTGGGTCAGGTCCAGATAGACCATCGGCTGGCCGTCGATGCCCAGCTTGTGCTCGTACACGACTTTGCCGATGGCGCGGGTAGCTACGTCGCGGGGCACGAGGTTTCCGTACTTGGGGTACCACTCTTCGAGGAAGTACCAGCGCTCTTTGTCCGGGATCGTCCTCGGGTCTCTCTTATCTCCCGGTGTTTTCGGTACCCAAACGCGGCCGCCTTCGCCGCGGGCCGACTCCGACATAAGGCGGAGCTTGTCCTGCCCAGGGATCGAAGTGGGATGCACCTGAATGAACTCGCCGTTGGCGTAGTAGCAGCCCTGCTGGTAGAGCGCAGACTGCGCAGAACCGGTGCAGACCACGGAATTCGTGGACTTGCCGAAGATGGCGCCGATGCCGCCGGTGGCGATGATGATGGCGTCGGCGGGGAAGCAGCGCACCTCCATGGAGCGCAGGTCCATGGCGCAGATGCCGCGGCAAACGCGCTGCGAGTCGAGCACAGCAGAGAGGAATTCCCAATGCTCGAACTTCTTCACCTTGCCCTCGGACTCGTAGCGTCGCACCTGCTCGTCGAGCGCGTACAGGAGTTGCTGGCCGGTGGTGGCGCCGGCAAACGCGGTGCGGTTGAAGAGGGTTCCACCGAAGCGGCGGAAATCGAGCAGGCCTTCCGCGGTGCGGTTGAAAGGGACGCCCATGCGGTCGAGCAGGTCGATGATGCCCGGGGCGGCGTCGCACATGGCCTTCACCGGAGGCTGGTTGGCGAGGAAGTCGCCGCCGTAAACCGTGTCGTCGAAGTGCTGCGCGGTGGAATCGCCTTCGCCCTTGAGGTTCTTGGCGGCGTTGATGCCGCCCTGGGCGCAGACCGAGTGCGAGCGCTTGACGGGGACGATGGAAAACAGGTCAACACTGCCGCCCATTTCGGCGATCTTGATGACCGCGGACAGTCCGGCCAGACCGCCGCCGACTACGATGATCTTGGGAGTGGTTGCCATCTTCTAGTCTATAGTTGTTTGCGATTTTTCCCTTTGCGGTCTCTGCGCTCTTTGCGGTTTATAAGCTTGTTGCAGAGCTCTTCACGGCAAAGATCGCAAAGGACGCAAAGAGAACCTATTCTGTTGCCGGCGCTGTTTGTGTCTCCACTGCGCGGGCTCCTTCCGGATCGGTCGGCTGTTGTGGACGTTTGCGAAAACTGGTCAGGCTAGCCAACCCGGCGGCGCTCAATACCACGAAGAACGCCAGGCATAGCACAAGAAATCTCTTGCGTGCCTTTTCGCCGGAAACGATGCCCCACTTCGCGGCAAACAGCCAGATGCCATAGGCAAAGTGCCAGGAGGCGGCAATCAGGCCCGCCACGTAAAACAGGAACAGGCCGGTGTGAAAGACTTCTGCCTGCACTTTGCCGAAAGATGCTCCGGGAAGTTCGTGCAGGTCCACGCCGGTGAAGCGCATGGTCCAGGTGTGCCACAGGATGTAAACGAAGGCGATGCCTCCGGTCCAGCGCTGCACCGTATACATCCAATTACCGGCCCAGGGATAATCAACGTAGTTCATCTCGCCGCGGTACCAGATGTAAAAGCCGTAAAGCGCATGAAACAGAATAGGCAGCCAGATTCCGAACAGCTCCAGCACCGGAACCAGAGGCAGACTGGCGAGAAACCGCACCTGTCGGGCATAGGCCGCAGGCCCGCTGATGGCGGTGGCATTCGAAATCAGAATGTGCTCGAAGAGAAACGCGCCGACGGGGATGATGCCGGACAGAGAATGCAGGCGCCGCAGCAGGAAAGAAGTTCCTTGCCCCGCCCGCAATGGAGCGACTCCGCTTTTGACACTCACCGCAGATGGAGGACTGGCCGTTGCTGCCAACGAACGCTCCCTAGCTATCTCAGAGATTACGGCTGAACCCCTTATTATCTTGGGGTAGTGGAAGTTAAGTCAAGGAAACCGGGGAGGGTTTGCTCAAGCTCAGTGCAACTTTGGTCCGCGGAGTTGGTTGGACCGGCCAACCTGACTGAAGGGCGATGGTTCCACGCCCACTGGTTGGCCAGCAGCGGCGGCAGGACAGCGAGGAATCAGAATGTCGCTAGCGTACAATGACAGCGCCGAGTCAGGAGGTTCTGCTCATGTTTGGACCCAAGGGCCCTTATTGCCAAAGTTGCGGGATGCCGCTTTCGAAAGACGCGAAAGGGGGTGGCACCCGTGCCGATGGCAGCCGCTCGTCGGATTTTTGCAGCCACTGCTATGTGGCGGGCACTTTCACAAATCCCGAAATTACTGTGGATGAGATGGTAGAAACAGTGCAGAGAAAGATGAAGGAAATGCATGTGCCAGGATTTCTGGCGCGACGGTTTACCAAGGACATTCCGAGTTTGAAGCGCTGGGCTCGGAGCTGAGGTTCTGGTGACGTCTGTCTGCCGACTTTTGTGGAGCGCGAGATCCGCCGCTCTGCGCGGAATGACAAGAGTGAGGGATAGTACAGGAGCCAGCGCCCTGCTGGTGACTTAGAATAGGGACCTTGCCTGCTCCTGTGGAATTCGGTCATTTGCGAGTGGTGCTGGTCAGCTCCCGCAATCCCCTTAACATTGGCGCTGCCGCCCGCGCGCTGAGCAACTTCGGGTTCCTCAACCTCCGGCTGGTAAATCCTTACGCGGTCGCTTTTCAGAATGCACGCTCGGCGGTGGGGCCGGCTGCGGAACTGCTCGCGCACGCGCGGGAGTACGGAACTGTTGCGGAAGCGGTTGCCGATTGCACGCTTGTGGTGGGGACCACCGCGGTTGGTCATCGCGAATTGCAGCATCCTTTACGAATGCTGAAGGAGGGCGCGCGGCTGATCCGGCGCCAGATGGGGAGGGACAACGTTGCGTTGCTGTTTGGGTCGGAGAAATTTGGACTTTCCAATGAAGATCTCAGCCACTGCCACTGGGTGATGCGCATTCCGACGCGGGAAGAGCACATCTCGATGAACCTGGGGCAGGCGGTGGCGGTGTGCGCTTACGAGTTGGCGCGTGGGGCGCGGGTTTCGGGGCTTACCGGAAAAAGGAAGGCAGCCCGGGCGGCCGAGGTCGAGCGCTTCACGGCCTTGCTGATGGAAGCTCTGCATAAGAGCGGTTATGTGAAGCCGCGGACGGAGGCGGGAACGGAAGAGAAGGTACGGCGGTTGGTGCGGCGCATGGATTTGCGGGCGGCGGACATGGAGATGTGGCTCGGGATCGTGCGGCAGATTCTATGGAGAGTAGGCAGGCCGCAGAAGTAGCGGGCACGGGCGGTCATGAAACTCGGGCGAAGCAAAGGACCCCGGGTTGGTTCTGGCGTGTAGCACAAACCCTGATCCCTCGGGTTGCTCGGGATGACATCGCCCTTGGGGCGGAGAATCGCAAAGGACGGCGGAATCGCGGGCGTGGGCGGTCGCGGGCCTGGGCGATGGAGAGCGGGGATCGAGTATGCGGAGGATCGAGTATGTGGGCGATCGAGAGACGACGCCTATTGACTCGAGCCCTGGTACCAGCGCAGGAACTGCCGGAACGCGGAACCGCGGTGGCTGTATTGGGCTTTTTCTTCCGCGCTGAGTTCAGCGAAGGTTTTCTCAATCCGGGGGAAATAGAAAAGCGGGTCGTAACCGAACCCGTTTGTGCCTCTCGGGTGGTCCAGGATGAGGCCTTCCGCCTGGCCGCGGAAGACTGCCAGGGTCTTGCCATCGCGTGCTGCAGCAATCACACAGACGAAGCGAGCGGTGCGTCTTTCGCGCGAGACGTTTTTCAGTTGGCGGATCAGCTTGGCATTGTTGGCCTGGTCGTCGGTATTCTCGTCCGCAAGATGTGGCTCGTCCGCGGCGTAACGCGCGGAGTGCACGCCAGGTGCGCCGTTCAGTGCATCCACTTCCAGGCCGGAGTCGTCGGCGAGGACGATCTCACCCGCGGCAGAGCGGCTGTACTCAACCGCCTTTTTTTGGGCGTTAGCCTCGAAGGTTAACCCATCCTCAATTACGGCGGGAAGAGAAGAAAGGTTCGGGAGGGAATCGACCTCGACATCGAACGGGACGGCAGCGCCCGCGAAATCGCGGAGTTTACCGGGATTTGAGGTGGCGATGAGGACTCGTTTCATTCCTTCGTTATCTCCTGGTTCGCTGGCTCACTTCTCCCCGGCGAGACGGGGCGACCCCCGTCCCCACACGACCATGGCCAGTCCTAATGAGGTGAGGATTGAGACGGCGCCGCCCAGAGTGCGGTCCCAGGTGCGAATGAAGCGTATTTCCACGCGATTGTCTCCCTCTGGCACGGAAACCAGCATCTGGCCTGTAAGTTCTCGGGTCTGGGCGGCGACCGCGTGCCCGTTTACTTCTACTTGCCAAGCCGGATAGTTGAATAGGCGCAATGCCAGCCGGGTGGGCTGGCTCACCTTGGCGGTAAACAACTTGAATTCCGGGTCCCAACGCAGCACGCGGAACTGGGCGGTCCCTGGCCCGTCCAGGGTGACCCATCTGGCGTCGTGGGTGGCTTCGGCAGGATCGGCGCCAAGCGGCACGTATTCGTCGGTGCCCTCGTAGCCGGTTTTTTCCGTGGTGTAGCGCTGCAGTTCGGCAATGTCGAGAGCGGTATCCCACCATGGGCGTTGTAGATAGCGCCAGCAGAAGACGATTGCGGTCAGCAGAACGGCGCAAATAATCAGGCGGGGCAACCAGCGCTTCCAGGCAACGGTGACAAACAGGGACAGCGGCACTCCCAGGCACAGCAGCCATCGCCATGGCAGTTGCACAAAGCGCAACTTGGGAAGATAGGCCCACAGCAAGAAGGTGAACGAAAACAGGAGAAGCGCGGCGGCGGCGGTCCAGGTTGCCAGCAGCCACCATGACGGCCTCAGGTTTCGCTTACGGAATGAGAGCGTGGCCCCCGCCAGCGCGGTTATTATTTCCGCGAACGCCACCAGGGAAACAATGAAGTTGAAGCGGGCATGTTCGGGGTCGACGGAGTTCGTAAACAGGAAGTTTTCCTGCGGGCGAACTCCGGGAGAGAAGACCTGGGAGATATCGACCCAGCGCTGCTCGTAAATGGCGGGAATCAAGTAAAAGGATGCCAAGGCGAAGCCCAGGCCGATTGCCAGTGCGCCGGTGAGGACGATCCGTGGCGAACGGCGCAGGACAGCTAGCGCCACCACCAACAGTGCAAGCGAATAGCTCACCATCACCGCCGCCGGAACATTGGTGAGCCATGCCGCGGCGACGATCATTCCCAAGGGAAGGGAAGCGCGTGGTCCGTCATTCCCGGCGCGCAGAACAAACAGCAGCAGAATAGGAAGCAGGGCCCCGGCGAGCAACTCTGCGTAGGCGCTTCTCCAATACACCACGAGCAGAATGTAAGGATTCGTGGCGTAGAGTACCGCGGCGAAGAGGGCGTCATTTCTCTTCAGCCAGCTGCGCGCCAGAAGAAACATGGAGGACCCGGAGAGAGAGAGCGCGATGAAGATGTAGGCTCCGGAGACCGCCTTCCAGGGCAGGATTAGACCTAACAAGGCGCCGAGTGTCCACGATGCCGGAGGATAAAAGAGGAAGCGGGCTTCTCCGTAGCCATACTGCGCCCATTCTGCCCAGCGGGGGTACAGAATGCCCTGCTTCCATTGATTTTCCACTTCGATCCAGGAGTTCAAGTGGAATTCGAAGTCGTGGCCTGAGGCGTTACCGAGAAGAAGCAGCGGCACGATGACCGCGAACGCCGCCGCGAGGATGGCGAGTAATGGCCACGAGAATAGCGGGGCGGGCACCACTCGCGGCGGTATTGGCCGCATTCCGGCGGACTGAGGATTTGTGTACGTGACCAGGGAACCGCTCCGCAAAAATGGTTGAGGATGAGAGATTGTTGCTTACTTGGAGTAATTGGGCAATGGTCAGAGGGATTTTGAGTACCCGTGAAAGTCTTAGAACGCCGAGATCGCCGAGAACGGCCGCCGAGTTCGCCGAGAAAATCCTGGTGGCCTTAGACTGCCTGGGCGCGTTGGCTGCGCAGTTGGTCTAGGAATTCGTCCTGACTCAGAGGATCGTGATGGCGCAACAGGTTGAGGAGCGGATCTTCGGGAACACTCTCCAGCGGAAGAGTGGGGCGGGATGTGTCGGAGGACAGGAGGGCGGGGATCAGGGATAGTTCCGGAATGGCTCCGGGATGGCTGCTCAGCAGGGTGATGACGTTGCGTACCTGCTCGTTGGTGCCGGCTGCAAACTCCAGGCCCATGCCGAAGCCGGGATGCATGACACGGACGGTTCCCTGGACCTCCACTTCGACTCCGCCAGCTTTCAGTTGGAGGGCTGCTCCGGCGTACTCAGGAAGGGGTGATTCAGTTTCCACGTAGCATCCACCGAGGCTGATATCAGTGAGCTTGCAGGGCAAATCGGGCTCGAGTTCTTCCGATTGGGCGGTACGGGCCGCAGCATCGACCCATTCTTTCAGCCTGCGTTGCGGACCTTCTCCCAGATCGGCGAAACGAACGCCGGCTTGTCCGTTGGGATTCGCCCAGGCTACTTCGCCGCGGCCTTCGATCGGCATGCCGTCGGGAAGGCTGAATCGGAAACCGACCGAGGCTGACGCAGCTAAAGGCCGGGCGGAGAGGACTTCCATGCCGCTCTCGCTGAGGTCAAGCAGGATGCCATCGATGTCGGGTCCGCTCTGGATGCGCAACCACACCGGAACTTGCACCGGGATGCGCACGGAACGGCGCCTTTCGCGCCGTAATAACGCGACTGCGGCGCGCAGGGTAGCCTCCGCATGAGCGGCGGTTACGGGCTTGTAGACTACGAAATTGCCGCCGATGTGGAGTGCGCTTCTAACCCTGGTCTTGTCGCCGAGCAAAACAACCGTGACCGCGCCGAAGGAGTGTTGCAGTACGTGGGCCGCGTTCTGCTCATCCTCGAAGTCGACGACAGTCGCGTGAAATCTCTGGGCGAACAGCCGCTCGCTCGCCTCTGATTGCGCGCAGCTCTGCACGTTCAACCCGAAACCGGCGAGAACTTGAGAGATGATGGAGACTGCGTCTTCGTCGTTGCTGACCAGGAGTGCCTGAAAAGTCATGAGTTCAGTGACTGCAAACCAGTTTGCCGGCTATGGCCAGCGCGGAACGGTGGCACGGGTTATGGGAGCCGGCGCCGGCGCTTCGGCCTGCGGAGCGGCGATTCCGGCAGAGGCGGCGGCGGCAAGGGAGTTCGGCCGCCTGGTTTCTTCCTCCACATCAGAGAGGAGATTCCCCGCGTCTTCGTCGTCCGCCAGCAATGAAGCCACTTGCTGCAGCTTCACCTCGACATCCTCCAACAATTCGATTTCCTTGGCGAGCTGTGCCTGCTGCGCCCGTTTGCGGCGCAGCACCTGTTGAATATCTTTCATATGGCCTCTCTTGGCGCAATTTAAGGTCCTGGAAGAGTTGGGTCAATTGCAATTGCGGCACTGCGGATTACTCGCGTAACGTGCCAGGCAGGTCAATCAAGCCTCGCGGGCGTCTTCCACGACCAGTATTTTCGCCGATAACTCCTTGCGAAAGTGAATTCATGGAACGCAGCTGGTTACTTTTGTACTCACAGATTCGCGCGTCTCGAGGGCGTAGCCGCGCGGTGCCACTCAATAGCACGATCGTGGGATTTACGATTCTTGCAGTTGAACGTATCGTGTTCTTGAGCAGTTCTGGGGGAGGGCTGTTCGGGCGCCCCGCAATCCTGACCGATTGCGGGGCGCTTCTTACTTGTACGGCAAGTGGCTTTCAAAATACCGCGCAGGTATCGGAGGGCAGCCCCGTCTTGCGCTCTCCGCATACAATACGAAAGGGAGCCAGAGTGGAGACGGATGGTGACTGCAATTTTCCCGCTAACCTTCAGGCGCTCCAGGCCGTCTGATATTTATTGGCTTCCATCCGGAGCCTAATTCGCCATGGTGGGAGCGTCGTATCTGAATGAGCTGGAGGCCCGGCGCAGACCAACTGCGCCGGCATGCATTTCCCTGGCTCTCCATGTGGTCCTGCTGGCCTGGCTGCTGCATCGACCAGCACCACGCTTCATTTCCCCATCGTCGGTGGCGAACGGAGAGGGCGGGACCTCTCTGACTTTTCTTTTCCATCCTGATCCCGCGGGCGGCGCCCAGGCGAGCGCTGTGGCCCGTCAAGCGGTTATCTTCAGACAGAAGTCACAGCCTAAGAAGAAGGACGCTCATTCCAGACAGCAGGCCGAGTCGCTGGCTGAACAGAAAGCCCCGGAGACTGCGAACGCAGCGCCTCCGGCAGGTTCACGTTTTGGGAGCCAGGTGGGAGGCCCGATCACAGGCAGCGAAGTCCGGCCCGCGCTGCGAGTTTCCGGCTCTGAGCCCTCGGTGGCGCTCGATGAGTTGCGGGGCGCAGAAGGCAACGTGATCATCGAAATTACGATTGATGAACACGGAACGATTGTTTCGAAGAGTGTAATCCAGAGCCTGAACGCCACGATCGACAAGAAGGTCCTTGCGGCGCTCGAAGATTGGCACTTCCTCCCCGCCACCGAAGACGGGGTCGCGATTCCTTCCAAGGAAGATGTGTATTACCACTTCCCGGTGCGACGGTAACAGTCGCCGGTCTTCAGCTACGGCCTCGGCGCTTCGCGCGCCCGGTGCTTGCCTGCGGCCAACTCTCCGCTCATCTTTATTTCTGCTCATCTTTCTTCCGCTCATCCTCGCCTCCGCTCATTTGTCCTCCGCCCGTCTTTCCTGCGCTTATCTCTGCGGCGCTCGGCGTGGCGCGAGATATACTTTTTCTATTCCCAGATCTGTTTCCAGAATCCTTTTTCCAGAACCCTGAGGAGACACTGATGCAATATCGCTCGCTTGGCCGCACCGGTTGGAGAGTTTCCGATATCAGCTTTGGTGCGTGGGCCATCGGCGGCGCGTGGGGGCAGGTTTCGGATGAGGAATCGATGGCGGCCTTGCACAAGGCGGTCGACTCCGGCGTGAATTTCATCGACACGGCCGACGTTTACGGTGGAGGTCGCAGTGAGCGATTGATCGCTCAACTCAAAAAGATCCGCAAAGAGGAGATCATCGTCGCGACTAAAGCCGGCCGCAAGCTTCCCCAGCAGACCGTGGAGGGTTACAGTCGCGAGAACCTGACGGCGTGGGTCGACGAGAGCCTGCGCAACCTGTCTGCAGATACCCTGGATCTGCTGCAGTTGCACTGCCCCTCCACCGATCAGTATTACGACGACGAGGTGTTCGGGATTCTCGACGACTTCGTCAAAGCCGGTAAGATCCGCTACTACGGCGTGAGCGTGGAACGTGTGGAGGAGGCGCTCAAGGCGATCGAATTTCCCAACGTGCAAACCGTACAGATCATTTTCAACTGCTTCCGGCAGCGGCCCGCAGATCTTTTCTTTCCGCGAGCCCACAAGAAACAGGTTGGAATCCTGGCCCGGGTACCGCTGGCGAGTGGGATGCTCACGGGAAAATTGCGGCCTGATTCCACATTCCCCAAGGATGATCATCGGAATTTCAACCGGCACGGACAGTCCTTCGATAGGGGAGAGACCTTCGCGGGCGTCGATTATGAAACTGGGTTAGAAGCGGTAGAAGAGATCCGAGCGTTGTTGCCCGCAGGAGTGTCCATGAGTCAGTTCGCGCTGCGCTGGATATTGATGTTTGATGCGGTCACTTGCGCGATACCCGGCGGCAAACGCCCCGATCAGGTCGCCGACAACTGCCGAGCCTCGGAACTGCCCCCTTTCAGCAGGGAGACCATGGCGGCAGTGCAGAGAATTTATGAAAAGAAGATTCGCCGTCTGGTTCACCAGCGCTGGTGAGAGAGTATCCATCCACATCTGAGTGGAATGCTCGGCAATGGGCTCTCCGTACCATGAAACGCCCGAGGTGAAGCCGGAGGATGATGATGGGGCTGTAACACGAGCGACGCCCGCGCCTGCATTCCGGACTAAGGTTGCCGTTCGACGATTGCTTCGTACTCGGGCATGAGCTGGATGTCCTTCACGCGCGCTACTTGTCCGCTTGCAGGGAATTCAGGGCGGCTGCCGAGAGGGATGTAGACCGGTGCGTCCCGGCGCAGCGGAAGAATGGTGAGGTTGAGATTGAGGCCCGATTGCATTCCGGGCAGCCCAATCACCCACGGAGCGCCGTTGTAGAAATTGTCGGTGAGCAGATGATCTCCGGCGTAGATTCGCGCCACGTCGCCTTCGTAGGAGATGCGCAGGAACATTTTCTTTACTGCCTTCGATTGGATGGCCGGCACCTGAATCGACCAGCGGGCGGCAGTGTGAAAGTCTGCGTCCTGGGGCGCCAGGGCGACGTCCCTGCCGATTTTGGCAGGAGGAACCACTTCGGCCTGCTTCACCTGTGTTAGCTTCGCCTGCAATGTCATCGGCTGGACCGTGGCGTCGTAACGATGGAAGATTCCGTTATCGCCGTGGTCTGTGAATCCGGCTGGAATGCTGTCGAGCTGGGGGAAAGCGCTTAAAGTCAATTGCGAAGGATCGCTGCCGCGAAGGTGTACCCGGCCTTGCTCGGCGAAAACACTCGACGGAGAGAGGAGGAGTCGCTCCCGCCCCGCCAATTTTGTTTTCCAGATATCACCCGCCTGCTCGCGTGAGAGCACAACGATGTGAGCCGTGCCGCCATTTTTGTTTCGAAGTTCGATTGCGTTCTGGAGCCCGGGCTCGATTCCGCTGATTGTAATGGTCCCATCCGTATGGCTCAGGTGAGCATGCGGTGCGGTCACGGAGATCCCGGCTTTTTGATCAAACACAAATTCAGCGGGAACGCCTGGCAAGGCAAAAAATACAAAC
>Ga0335080_10008023_pt1 | contig 10990 bp, 5 predicted proteins | sample Lox_Sample_34_FD_206720 | JGI IMG/M metagenome (GOLD analysis project Ga0335080, IMG submission 206720) | Soil microbial communities from Loxahatchee National Wildlife Refuge, Florida, United States - Lox_Sample_3.4 | ecosystem: Environmental > Terrestrial > Soil > Wetlands | place: USA: Florida...
GGACCACGGAAAAACGCGCGCAAGAACTGCTGGAGTTCATGCAACTGGCCGACCGCGAAAAGACGATGGTGGCCGACTATTCCCACGGGATGCAGAAGAAATTGGCGCTGGCCGCGGCGGTGATTCACGGACCGCGCATTTTGTTTTTGGATGAACCATTTGAGGGCGTGGATGCGCTGGCGGCCGGAGCGTTGAAGGCGTTGCTGGGAAGAATGACGGAGCGTGGGGTAACCATTTTTCTGACCACGCACGTGCTGGAGATCGTGGAGCGGCTGTGCAGTCACGTGGCCATCATTCACAAAGGAAAATTGGTGGCGCAAGGATCGCTGGAAGAGTTGCGCGCCGGTGTGCCTGGGACGGAAGGCGAAGAAGGGCAAAAAACGCTGGAGCAGGTTTTTCTGTCCATCGTGGGGCAGAGCGGCGGAGAACGGGCGAAATTTGAGGAACTGACGTGGCTGACCTAGCGCAAATGCCGGGGGTGTGGCAGCAACTGAAGCTGGTTGGGGGACTGCGCTGGCACATTTTGCGAAACGGTTTGCGGCGCAAGAACAATGTCTGGGATCTGATCGGGATGATCTGGGCGGTAGTGTTTGGCGGAGCACTGGTGCTGGGATTATGTTTCGCGTTTTATGCGGGCATGCACGAGTTTCTGGCCAAGAACCGCTCGCAATGGATTGCGCTGCTGTTCTGGGGACTGTTCGTGTGGTGGCAGATATTTCCACTGCTCGCCGCGGGGTTCGGAGCCAATTTCGAATTCAAAACGTTATTGCGATTTCCGTTGAGCATGCGCGCGTTTTACCTGCTGGGCATGGGTTATGGGCTGGCGGACTTTGCGGCGGTGTCGTCCATTGTGTGGCTCCTATCGATGCTGGCGGGAGCAGCGACGGCGCGTGCCGGCGTTGTTCCGGTGCTGCTGCTGGTAAGCGCGCTGTTTGTGTTGCTGAACGTGACCATTGAGCGGCTGATCGGGTCGTGGATGGAAAAAGTACTGGCGAGACGCAAGACCCGGGAGCTGTTCTTTGGGCTATTCATATTGTCGATGGTGTCTCTGAATTTTCTTTCGCCGATTATGCGCAGCGTGGGAAATTCCCCCAATGCAAAATCCTTCGAGTTCGTTCGCTATTTATGGTGGACGCCCCCGTCGCTGGCAGGCAGCGGAGTGTCCGGAGCGGTGCATGGCGACTTTCGCGCGTTTCTGGTGGGCTTTGCCGGGCTGCTGATCTGGATTGGAGTCACCAGCGGGTTTTTGTGGAGCCGGTATCGCGCGCAATACTCCGGCGAAGAGTTGGGCGAAAGCGGCGCGCCGCGAACGGCAAAGAAAAAAGCGTTGCGCGCCGACGATTCCGGCGAATTGCCGCGCTTCCTTTCGCCGCCAGTAGCGGCCGTGATGGCGAAAGAGTTCCGGTATTTGACGCGGAATGGATTCGCGTTCATAACCTTTCTGCTGCCGCCGATCATGGTGATCTTTTTTTCCATGCAATTCGCCGGGAAACATTCTGTTTTGAAGGAACACGGACTTTCCACGGAGATGTTTTTTCCGGCGTTGATGGCCTACCTGATTTTGATTCTACTTTCCCCGGCTTACAATTCGTTTGCGTTTGAAGGCAAGGGGATTCAGACCTACTTCATGACGCCGGTGCGATTTCGCGATGTTCTTTTGGGGAAGAACCTGCTGCTGGCAGTGCTGGTGATTTTGGAATTGTCGATCTCGGTAGGGGTGATGATCTGGCGGGTGGGCTGGCCCAGTCCGGCGATGTTTGTGTCTACGGTGGCGGCGGTGGCCTTCGCGGTGGTTGGGCAACTATCGATTGCGAACTGGTCGTCGCTGATGTTCCCGAAAAAGATGGAAATCGGGAGAATGAAGGGGCAGAGGAATTCGGGCGTGGCGGTGTGGATTGCGTTTGGCGCGCAGATTACCATCGGAGGAATCTGCGCGGTAATTTTGTTTGCGGGAAGATGGACGGGGAATCCGTGGCTGCCGGCGATCGCGTTCGCGGGGCTGACCGCTGCGGCGGCGGGCGGTTATACTGCGGCGCTGGGGGCGATGGACGGGCTGGCGGAGAAAAAGCGAGAGCTGCTGATCGAGACGCTTTGCCGGTAAGAACAATTACCGCAGAGGATACAGAGGTCAACGACATAGCTAAGAGCAACCGGCTGTTGAAGGGGGCAAGGATGAAGTCGTCCATTCGAACTGCGATTCTTGCGAGCGCGACCTTGGCCTGGACAACTTGCAGCCCGGGACAAGAAAACCAAGTGCAAGGAAATTCGCTGCGTCTGCAAGACACGCCAGCGGTAAGCGGCTACGAACAGGCGCTCGCGGCGGGGATTGCCCAAAGACTGACACGGTTCGGACCGAAGACGGACAACGTGGGAAATGTGTGGGTAACGCTGGGCAGCGGCGCCCCGCACAGGCTGATGGTTGCGCCCATCGATGAACCTGGATACGTGGTGAGCGACATTACCGCCGACGGCTATTTGCGGGTGCAGCGACTGCCGCAGGCGCCGCCGAACCCGGTGTTTGATGCGCTGCATTTTGCGCAGCCCGTTTGGGTGATGACGCGGGACGGCAAGGATGTGAACGGAGTATTTGCAGGCTTGAGCGTGCATTTGCAGCCAGGCCGACTGAATGCGCCAAAAATGAATCATGTGGAAGAGCTGTATGTGGACATCGGCGCTAGCAGTGCGGCCGAAGTGCGAACGGCGGGAGTGGATCTGCTGGACCCGATTGCGCTGCAGCGAAAAAGCTTTTCGGTGGGCGATTCTGGTGTGGCAGGACCCGCGGTTGGTGAAGAGGGGGGAGTCAACGTTCTTTTGGGCCTGTTAACGCAAGGCCGGGAAATTAAAGCCAAAGGAACTACCACCATCGCGTTTGTGACCCAGCAGTGGACGGGAGGACGCGGGCTGAATCGTCTGCTGACGGAAATACATCCGGACGAAATGGTGTTTGTTGGCCGGGTGATTCTGCCAGCACCCGCGAACAAGGATATGCCGGTGGAGGAACGGAAACCGGGCAGCGGAGTGGTGCTTGGAGTTACGGTGGAGTCCAAGAACGGCGCGGAAAGCCTGGCGGAGCGGCTGAAAGCGATTGCTGAGAAGCAACAGATTCCGCTGCAGATGGTGGTAAATGCCGCGGCGCCACGCATCGCGGGCTATGCGAAGAGCGCGGCGCTGCCGGACAACTTTGCGGAGTTGGGAGTGCCCGAACTATGGCCGGTGACACCTGCGGAGACCGTGGCGCCGGGCGATACGGAGCGACTGGAAAAACTGCTGAGCGCGTACCTGGAGATCGCGAGTTCGCCGACAAGCGCCGGAGGCGGTGGAGGCTCGGGCAAAGAGCTTTCCGCGATTGGCGCGCTCACCGAGGCCTATGGAGCGAGCGGGCACGAAGCAGCTACGCGAGAGACGGTGAAGAAACTGCTGCCGAAGTGGGCGCAGGAAAAAGCAATGACGGATGCGGCGGGCAATCTGGTGCTGCATGTGGGCGACGGCAAGGTGGATGGGAAGACGCCGCGAATCGCATTTGTCGCGCACATGGATGAGATTGGGTATGAGGTGAAAAAGATTGAGGATGACGGGCGGCTGCAGGTGGAAGTTGTAGGAGGCGGGTACCTGCAATATTTTCTGGGACATGTGGTTCTGGTGCACGCGAAGAAAGGGCCCGTAGGCGGCGTGCTGGAACTGCCGCCCGGTTGGGATAAGCCGGGATTTGAATGGCCGAGCGGACCGCGATCGATGGATGATCCGGCGCACGTGTACGTAGGAACGCACACGAAGGAAGAAACGGGCAAGCTGGGCATCGCGCCGGGCGACTACGTGACAATTCCGAAGGAATACCGCCCGCTGCTGGGAACGCGAGCGAATGCACGCAGTTTTGACGATCGTGTGGGATGCGCGGCGCTGATTGCCGCGGTGAACGCAATTGGGCCGGAATTGCAGGGGCGCGACGTAACGTTCGTTTGGTCGACGGAAGAGGAAGTCGGCCTGAAGGGAGCGGCGGCGTTCGCGGAGCAGGCGGCGAAAGAAGGGCGCGTGCCGGATTTTGTGTTTGCAATTGATACGTTTGTGAGCGCGGATTCGCCACTGGAGTCGAAACGCTTCGGAGATGCGGAAATTGGAAAGGGATTCGTGGTGCGCGCTGTAGACAATTCGAACGTGGTGCCACGGGAATATGTGGATCGCGTGGTGGCGCTGGCGAAGGAAAACGGCATTCCCGCGCAGTACGGCGTGACGGGCGGAGGTAATGATGGCGCGGTGTTTGTGCGCTATGGGTCGGTAGACGTGGCGCTGGGCTGGCCGCTGCGCTACTCGCATTCGCCGGGCGAAGTGATCGACACGAAGGACCTGGACGCGTTGAGCAAAATTGTGGAAGTACTGGCGCGGAAGTGGTGAGACTCACGCCTAAGGATTAGCGTCGACAGGCTTTGCATTCACCATGTCGAGGCTCGGTTTGTCGCTCACCAGAAAGAGAACGAAGCTGCAGTCTGCCATGTATTTTGAGCAGCTAACCCATCCCGCACGCAGAATTCTGGCCGGGGAGCTATCGGGAAAGGTCTGGCGATAGTCGACGGTTGCCAATGCCTGGGCCTCAGGCAACAGCTCGCGATCTCCGCTGACAAAGTGCGCTTGAGCAGTACTTCGGCCATTTTCGATGGCGATGGTGAACAAGGCAAGTTTTGAGGCAATTTTCGAGTTCGCAGGGAATTCAGCCTTTCGCGGGAGACGAAAGGTGCGCATGTCGGAAAGCTCTGCCAAGGCCGGCGGACGAAATGGTCTGGCGTCAACCGTGCCGGACTCTGGCTTTGAGATGCCAATGCGTTTTTGTGCGGCGAGAAGTTTTTCCTTGGTACCGGGTTCCGCTGTGAGGCCCGGAGCGGCGAGGGCCAAACGGCAAGTGTGATCTGCTTCGCGTTTCTTGCCGAGCTTCTCATAAACCTCAACCAAATGTTCGCCGACCAAAGCGGACGGATTGAGGGTCCACGCGGATTGAATATATTTTTCGGCGGATGCGGTATCGCCGGCGCGAAACTTTGCCCAACCCAGCGTGTCCCACACGGCAGACACGAAGGTCATGCTAAGAAAATTATCTGAAGTCGCCAAATCGAGCTTGAAGTTCATGGTTTTGCGGGAAACTTCCGCCACGGCACGTGACGCATACTCGACCGCCTCAGAGAGACGGAGATTGGAATTCGCATACTCATAGGCAACATCGTTCAACAAGCCAGGGCCCGGATTGCTGGCAAGCAGCTTGTCGAATTGTTCGGCTGCCTTGGCTTCGTCGGGAACATGCAGGTACGCCGATCCCAAAGCGAAAGCGAGCTGTTGATTGCTACTATCCTGCGCAGCGGCCTTTTCCAGAAGGGTTACGGCCTCGGAAGTCTTCCCTTGCCTTATTAAGGCTAGTCCCTTGACCACAGGGTTGTCCTGATCGAAATTACTGGTCAAGAAAATCCATCGTTGCATATCCTCCTGCATGCCCTTCACAAACGTGCTGTAGGCAGCGCGTTCGGTGCCGGGAACCGCACGGACCTTCAGCGTCAGCCGGCGCGCACCGTACAAAGTTCCGTTCTCAAACCGGTAGGTCGCGGTGTAATCGGCGAATTCAGTCTTTTGTTCAACATTGGGAGGAGGCACGGGCTGAATTCCAGGAGGCATCTTGAGAGAAGCCTGGTAATAGAATTCATTTGGAGAACCAAGAGGGAGTGCGTCCTTGGATTTCTTTTGCGCTTCATTCAATTCCGGTAGAAACATGGGAGGAAACGGAAGAGTAATTCTGTTGTCCTTCCAGTCCGAATAGTCGGCGCGATGATAATCGTAAGTTATCCAGAACGGATCGGCAGTTTTCTCTGGTTGCGCGGCCGCAACCTGGCTCACCGTTCCGCCGAATCCCATGCGTCCTGAAATCGCTTGTGTCAGCTCTTTCCACTGATTTTGCGGGGTGTCGCGGTAAGCGAGCCTCAGTAAAATCTCCGGATCCCCACGTTCTTCAAAGTGGGTTTTGCCGTCCAAGGTTCCTTGCGAATCGATGGAGGCATCCATCTTAAATTTCTCGATATTGAGCGACGGAGGGTTGGCGGGTGTGGTCACCAGCCGGGCGGGAGCGCTTGCTGGCATCACCAGTGCTTCGCGATCACGCAGCGCGGACAACAACATGCCGTAGGGTGCTACTTCGGGAGTCGTGTCCAAGAAAAGAAAGGAATCACCCTGGGGAACGGCCGAAATGACGTGGTCGAACAGACTGGCAGACGGCAGGCTAGCATCCAGTTTAAACTTTGAGCTGATGAGAACGGGATAGGCGTGCAGTCCCACCGCTTCAAGTAACGCGGCGAACAGGGTGTGCTTGTCCTTGCAGTCGCCATAACGGTTGGCGAGCACTTCATCTGCCGCATGAGGAGTGTAGCGGCCCGCCCCCAAGTCAATCCCGATATAGCGAATTCGCCCGGCGACGTAGTCGTATATGGCGCGAATCTTCTGGTCGTCGGTTGTCTTCCCTTTGGTGATCTCCTCCGCAACGGAACGGATCTGCGACGTTACTTGAACACGCGACTGCTGAAGGCCGGCATACCAGGCCCCAACATCGGACCATGAAGTAAACGAACTGATGCGCAGCGCGGGCGGCTCAATCCCGTAGAAGTCCTTTTCCCAGGCTGGAATTTTCTGATCCTCGCTCAGGTCCTGCGGCTTCTCCAGATGCGACGAATGAAAAGAATAGATTCGGCGAGTGCCGTCCTCTTTGATCTTTGGAGGTGGATTTAAAGATGTGAGTTTGACAGGAGTGTCGCGAGGGACATTCAGTTCGAACTGCTCGTCAAGACAGATTCCTTGCAGGACAAAATCATGGTCATACCAGAAGTGGCCCGGGGCGATGGCATCGTGACCGGTCCAGCGTAAGTCGACTTCCAGTACATCACCGACGGCAAGGGACTTCACCGCGATATGTTTTTCACGCTGGTCGGTGTACATGGGAGCTTGACGGCTAACCGCGGAGTCCAGTTCCTGGATTTCGCTCGTGGGTGTTTCCACAACTGTTCCATCTGGCTTTCGTACCCGCGTGTAGACCACGTCAAACGATTCGAAGCTCGACATAAATGGATATACCAGCAAGCCAAATTCGCGGACGGCCGACTCCGATTGAACACGGATTCGAACTATCGTCTCGCGTTGACTTTTGCCGTCCGCTTCGAACCTGACAATGGTACGCAGCTGTTCCACCACGTAAGGTTCGTCCGCAAAGCGATGTTCATTGGATTTGGGCGGTACAGCGGTTTGCGCGCGGGTAAGCGTCACGAGCAGCGCTGATAGAGCCAGACTCAGGCAAATCGGGCGGGGGATCTGCATTCGAGTAAGCCTTTATAAGTAACGTATGTTCCTAATATCTCATAATAATGACGCAGCGATTCGAAAAGTCTCGAGGAGATTGCCATGAGAATTGTCGGCGATGGGTTGGCACAACAGTCCGTAAAGAATACTGAGAGACTATGGACACAGGAGAGCGGCGAAGCGGGCGGCAATGGATGGCCAGGAGAGGTTCGATTGGTAAACGGCGCGGCTGCGTGCGGCTAGATCCGCGCGATAGGCAGGATCGGCGAGGATGTGGACTAGCGCGCCATTGAGTTTCTCGGGATCATCATGAGGCACGAGGATGACGCCGGCGTCGGTGATTGGTTGGCCGGTTTCCGAGCCAGGAAAAGCGATGACGGGCAAGCCGCAGGCAACGCCCGCAATAGCACTGCCGCGACGTGAAGAGATTTCCCCTCGAACGAACAAAAAGACGTCGCAGGCGCCAAGGCGTTGAACGACTTGTTCGGGCGCAACGACTCCTTCCACGGAAAGTTCCACCGGCGAATCTTGAAGGCCGCAGCGCAGAGCGGCTTCGTAGAGTTCGGAGTTTCTGCCAAAGACGCTGAGGCGCAGCTTGCCCAGTTTTTGTGCGGCGTGGCGAACGGCGGCAACAATGAGTTTCGTTTCGTGAGCGCCAGCTTCACCGCCAGTGATGCTGAAGACGCCGACGGCGGGTATATCGTTGGTTGAGCGATCGTCGACGGAAGAAACGGAAATCGGGAGGTTAGCACCGACCGGAATGAAATGGGCGTTAGCAGGAGGGTTCGGGAGCCAGGTTATTTTTTCCAGCGGCACAGGGAAGACGGCCAGGTGGGCGTGGTAGAGAATGCGGCGCATGGTGCGGAGTTGCGCGCTGCGGCGGAGGCGGTCGACGAATCGCGAGCCATGGAAGGGTTCGACGTCGTGAAAAACCACGCCGACACGCGCGCCCGCCTTCTTGAGAATGTGCAAGACGCGCAGCACGCGCTGCGGGAAACCACGCGCAGACCACGCCAAAGCAGTGTACTGCACCAGCACCCAGGTACCGAGCCACCCGGCCGCCTGCAAACGCAGCGCGTCTCGAGAAGCTGGCCAGCCATGAATTTCCCACGGGACGCGGCGGATTTGCAGTTGAAAGTCGTGAGCCTGCAGCGCCTCGCCAAGGTAGCGGCAATATTCTTCGACGGCATCCGTAGGCTCGTCCCTGCGGCCAAGCAACGCGATGAAGGGACGCGGCATTGCTATTTTTCTACGAGGAAGCTGCCGAGCACCAGGGCGTCCATGCCGGAGCTGAAAAAAGTGCGGATAGCGTCGGTGGGCGTGTGCACGATGGCTTCGCCACGAAGATTGAAGGAAGTATTCATGATGACGGGCACGCCGGTGCGTTTGCCGAACTCATCGATGAGGCGATAGTACAGCGGATTGACGTCTTTTTCGACGGTTTGCGGCCGGGCGCTGCCGTCGACGTGGGTGACGGAAGGAATCACCGCGCGTTTTTCCGGGCGCACTTGCGCGGTGAGGATCATGAACGGCGAGTCGTAGGCGGATTCGAGATATTCGGGGGCCGCTTCTTTTTTGAAGGAAGGAGCGAAGGGGCGCCACCACTCGCGGAATTTCACGGCGTTGTTGACCTTGGCGTTCATTTCAGGGTCGCGCGGATCGGCAATGATCGAGCGGTCGCCGAGCGCGCGCGGCCCAAACTCCATGCGTCCCTGAAACCAGCCGAGAATCTTGCCGTGAGAAAGCAGTTCCGCGGCGGTGGCTGCCGGGTCAGATAGATGCGAAGCGCGGATTTTGTAGGTTTTCAGCGCAGTTTCGATGGCGCTGTCGTCGAAGCACGGACCGAGATAGGCGTGGCGCATCGGTTTCAAGGGCAGGCGCTGGCCACCGTCGAGGAAGGGAGCGAGAGCCGCGCCAAGGGCGACACCATCGTCGGCCGCGGCAGGCTGCACGAAAATCTTGTCGACTACTCCGGAAGCAACAATTTTTCCGTTGGCTTTGGAATTGAGAGCCACGCCGCCGGCCAGACAGAGATTCTTGCTGCCGGTTTTGGCAATGGCGGCGCGCACCACGGTCATCATCGCGACTTCGCACATTTCCTGAACCGCGTAAGCGATGCTTTTGTGCAATTCGCCGATGTCGCTTTCCGGTTCGCGCGGACTGCCGAGCGAGGCGGGCCAACCGGAGAATGGTTTGCCACCATCGCCCATCAGCCGATGCACATGAACTTTGTAGGGAAAATCGGCAGGCTCAAGAAACGCGGACAAATCAACGCCGGGTTGGCCATAAGGAGCCAGACCCATCACTTTCCATTCATCGGCATTGGGCGTGAAGCCGAGGAATTCGGTGAATCGCGCGTAAAAAAGACCAAGCGAGTTGGGCCAGTCGATCGTCTGGAGGTGCTCAACGCGGCCTTTGCTTCCGCGCCAGATCGAAGTGGCTTCCCACGCGCCGCGGCCATCCATGACGATGATTGCGGAGTCATCGAAGCCGGAATAGCTGTACGCGCTGAGCGCATGCGCGAGATGGTGATCGACAAAACGATAGCGAGGTTTAGGACTGAACTCGCGCGCAAAAGGATTGGCGCCGCCGCGCTGGTGCCACATGCTGAGGAAGTGCCGGGTAGAATTCAGCACATTCAGGTAATTCGCGGGCCAGTTTCCAGTGGCAAACAGCTTCAGGTCGTGGCGATAGGTTGCGCCGGGAGTCTGCCAGCCGACACAGACTTCATCGACTTGTTCGGGGCGCAGCTTGGCAAAATCGAGGCAGGCGCGGATGGCGAGCGAAGGGAAACGGGCGTCATGTTTCAGCCGGCTGATGCGCTCTTCGGCGACGGCAAAAAGGAGTTCGCCGTCGCGAACCAGGCAAGCGGAGGAATCGTGCATTTGGGAATAGTTCAGACCGAGAGTGATCATGCAGACGATTGCCCTTCGCGCGCAAGAATGCGACGGAAAAAGTTCTCCAAAAGCTGGGCGGAACGCTCCCAAGTATAACGTGACATCGATTGTTGCGCCGCCCGGCCAAGGCGCTCGGCCAAATCGGGAGAGTTGGCGAGGCGAAGAACCGCCTGTTCAATGGCTGACGCATCCGCTGGGCGGACCAGCAAGCCATTGTAGCCATCTTCGACGACGTCGGTCATGCCGCAGGTTTCGGAGGTGATGACAGGCATGCCAGAGGCCATGGCTTCCAGCAACACGTTGGGAAGACCTTCCATGAGCGATGGAAAAAGAAAGATGTCGTGGGAAGCATAGAGTTGTTGCATTTTTTCAGAAGGGACGGTGGGAACGATCACCACGGTGGAAGCCAGTTGCGGGCCAAAAAAGTCTTTGATGGTTTCCGGAGGGCAACCACCGCCGGCGAAAGTCATGCTCAAACCGGGGAGCTGCGGCGCGAGGCGCTGCAGAGCTTCGCGAAGATAGAAAATGCCGCGTTGGTCGAGCCAGGTACCGGCATAAAGAAGGCGAAGCGGGCCGGAGCGCTGGTAGGAACGAGAGAGAAGAAAACGCTGGTCGACGCCGTTGGGAATATACGCGAGGCGTTCGGAATCGAGATTGTAGTGGAGTTGAAGAAAGTTCCAAACGTCGCGGCTGAAGACGTGCGCGCCATCGGCATTGCGAATGGACCAGCGAAAGCGTGGGAAGATATACAGGCGGTGCCAGAAGCGATTCTTCGC
>Ga0335080_10008024_pt1 | contig 10988 bp, 6 predicted proteins | sample Lox_Sample_34_FD_206720 | JGI IMG/M metagenome (GOLD analysis project Ga0335080, IMG submission 206720) | Soil microbial communities from Loxahatchee National Wildlife Refuge, Florida, United States - Lox_Sample_3.4 | ecosystem: Environmental > Terrestrial > Soil > Wetlands | place: USA: Florida...
GGTGAAGAAGTTCACGGGCTGCGGGATCACGTCGATCGGATGGCCGAGGCGCGCCATGGCGCTACGCAGGTTCTCCGAGCAGCTCGCATGCGGTCCGACGAATCCGAACTGCTCGTAGCGCGCCTGGTCGCAGGCGGCGATCATCATGTCGTGCATGCCGCCGGCGCCGTCCTCGACGAAGTCGAGCAGCGGACGCCGGAAGCGCGACAGGAACGTGTCGCCGGGCCGCGGCTTGACCGACCGTGTCGTCACCCAGCTGTGCGCCGGCGATAGCCATTCCCGCAGATCGTCCGCCACATAGGCGAAGAAGTCCGCCGCCTGCGCGCCCTTCGGCGTGATGATGCGAAGGCGCTGTCCCTCTTCGACGCGGAGCGCGAGCCCACCGCTGGCGGGAATCTCGTGCCTTGCCACGCCCCTACCCCTCCTCCTGCAGGCTCAGCAGCGAGGCGTTGCCGCCGGCGGCGGTGGTGTCGACCGTGAGGGTGCGCTCGGTAGCAAAGCGATGGAGATAGCGCGGACCGCCGGCCTTCGGCCCGGTACCCGAGAGGCCCTCGCCGCCGAAGGGCTGCACGCCGACGACGGCGCCGATCATGTTGCGGTTGACGTAGGCGTTGCCGACGCGCAGCCGTTCGTGGATGTAGCGCACCGTCGAATCGATCCGGCTGTGGATGCCGAGGGTGAGGCCGTAGCCGGTGGCGTTCACGTCGTCGAGCACTCGGTCGAGGCGGTCGCCGGCGAAATGGACGACGTGCAGGATCGGCCCGAATACCTCGCGCTCCAGGCGGGCGAGCCGGTCGATTCGGAACGCGCGCGGCGCCACGAAGCTGCCCGCCGCCGTCTCGGGTCCGAGGGTCACGGCATGCAGCAGCCGGCCCTCCGAAACCATCCGCTGGGCGTGTGCCTCGAGCGTCGCCTTCGCCGCGTCGTCGATGACCGGGCCGACGTCCGTCGACAGGAGGGCCGGATCGCCGACACGGAGTTCGGCCATGGCGCCGATCAGCATCTCCTCCAGCTTCTCGGCGATGTCTTCCTGGACGAAGAGCACGCGCAGCGCCGAACAACGCTGGCCGGCGCTCTGGAACGAGGAGGTCAGCACGTCGCGCACGACCTGCTCCGGTAAGGCCGAGGAGTCGACGATCATCACGTTCTGCCCGCCGGTCTCCGCGATCAGCGGGACGATCGGCCCGCCGCGCGCGGCCAGCGACTGGTTGATCGCGCGCGCCGTCTCCGTCGAGCCGGTGAAGGCGACGCCCGCGATGCGCGGATCGGCGACGAGCGGCGCGCCCACCGCCGGCCCGTCACCTGGCAGCAGGTGCAGCACATCGCCCGGTACCCCGGCTTCGTGCAGGAGCCGCACGCCGGCCGCGGCGATGAGCGGCGTCTGCTCGGCCGGCTTCGCCGCCACGGCGTTGCCGGCGGCGAGCGCCGCCGTCACCTGGCCCATGAAGATGGCGAGCGGGAAGTTCCAGGGCGAGATGCAGGCAAAGACCCCGCGGCCGTTGAGCGCGATCTGGTTGCGCTCGCCCGTCGGTCCCGGCAGCGCCAGCGGCGTCGCGAAGTCGGCGCGCGCCCTCGCGGCGTAGTAGCGGCAGAAATCGACGGCCTCGCGCACCTCGGCGAGCGCGTCGGGAATCGTCTTGCCGGCCTCGCGCACGCAGATCGCCATCAACTCGGCGCGGTTCTGCTCCAGCAGGTCGGCGGCGCGCTCGATGGCGGCGGCCCGGTCGCCGGCCGGCGTCGCGTTCCAGTCCGCCGCCGCGCGCGTGGCGCGCGCAAGGGCATTCTCGACATCGGTCTTGCCCGCCTCGATGACCTGCCCCACGGTCTGCCGCCGGTCGGCCGGGTTGGTCACCGGCCTCGGCGCGCCGCTGCGGCCGAGACCGCCGATGAGCGGCGCCGCACCCCAGCCGCCAACGGCCGCCGTGTCCATCGCCTGAGCCAGCGGCGCCAGCTCCTCCGGGTCGGTCAGGTCGATGCCGGCCGAGTTCTTGCGCCCACCGCCGAAGAGATCGACCGGCAGCAGGATGCGCGGATGCGGCTTCATCGGCAGCTTGCGCACGCGCGCCACCGGATCGGCGATCAGCTCCTCGATCGGCGCCTTCTCGTCGACGATGCGGTTGACGAATGAGGTGTTGGCGCCGTTCTCGAGCAGCCGCCGCACGAGGTAGGCGAGCAGGTCCTCGTGGCTGCCGACCGGCGCATAGATGCGCGCGGCAAGCCCGAGCTTCTCGGGACCGACGACCTGCTCGTAGAGCGCCTCGCCCATCCCGTGCAGGCGCTGGAACTCGAAGTCGCGCCGGTTGCCGGCCATCTCCAGCACGGCGGCGAAGGTATGGGCGTTGTGCGTCGCGAACTGCGGGAAGAAGGCGACGGGATCCGCCAGCAGCTTGCGCGCGCAGGCCAGATAGGACACGTCGGTCGATGCCTTGCGCGTGAACACGGGATAGCCCGGCAACCCGCGCTCCTGGCTCCACTTGATCTCGCTGTCCCAGTAGGCGCCCTTGACCAGCCGCACCATCAGCCGCCGTTTGTGCCGCCGCGCCATGTCGGCGAGCCAGTCGACCAGATCGATGCAGCGCTTCTGGTAGGCCTGGATGGCGAGTCCGAAGCCGTTCCAGCCGGCCAGGGAGGGCGCGGCCGACACCGCTTCGATGACATCGAGAGACAGGTCCAGGCGATCCGCTTCCTCGGCATCGACGGTGAAGCCGATGTCGACCGCCTTTGCTGCTTGCGCCAGTGCCGTCAGCCGCGGCACAAGCTCCGCCATGACACGATGCGCCTGCGCGAACTCGTAGCGCGGATGCAGCGCCGAGAGCTTCACCGAGATGCCCGGGCTCTCGATCGACCCGCGTCCGCCCGCCGCCGCGCCGATGGCGCGGATCGCCGCGCGATAGGCCCGGTCATAGCGCTCGGCGTCCGGCATGGTGCGGGCAGCCTCGCCCAGCATGTCGTAGGAATAGCGGTAGCCGCGCCGCTCCATCGCCGTCGCCCGCTCCAGCGCCTCGTCGATCGTGCGGCCCATGACGAACTGGCGGCCGAGAATGCGCATCGCCTGCGTCACCGCCTGGCGGATCACCGGCTCGCCGCTGCGCGTCACGAGCCGCCGCAGGACGCCGCCGAGGTCGCGCGTCTCGCCGCTGTCGAACTTGACGATCCGGCCCGTCAGCATGAGCGCCCAGGTTGAGGCATTGACGAACAGTGACTCGGACGTGCCCAGGTGCTTCTCCCAGTCTGCATCGCCGAGCTTGTCCTTGATGAGCAGGTTGGCGGTGTCGGCATCGGGGATGCGCAGCAGCGCCTCGGCGAGGCACATCAGCACCACGCCCTCGCGGCTCGTCAGCTGATATTCGTGCAGGAAGGCGTCGAGCCCGCCTTGGCCGACCCGTTCCGCGCGCACGCTCTGCACCAGCTTGCGCGCCCGCACGGCGATACGGTCCAGCGTCTCCGCCGGCAAATCGGCGGCGCTCAGCAGCGCTTCGACGCTGGCTGTCTCGTCGACACGGTAGGCTTGGCGCAGGCGGCGGCGCAGCGGATCGGGCGGGGTGGGCGGATCGGTGAAGATCATGGCGCTAGTCCGGGCATGGCGGCTTGTCTACTCTCCGGCTCGATCGTCGAGCCCCATTCACTCTATTGCCTCTGGTGGAGAAGTCCATGCGTCGCAGTTCCCTGGCCACCCCTCATGCCCACGCGCTCGCGCGGTACGCCATCGCCTGCGTTGCTGCTTTCCTGCCGGCAACGGCGGTGGCTGCGGACCTCTCGTGCCCGATGGCGATCGAAGCCACGCAGAAGCTGGCGGCACCGCAAAAGGGGTGGACGGAGGGCACGGACAAGCTGCCGACCGAACTCTCCGGCATCGCGGTCTTCGACGGGCCTCCCTCGGAGATGGCGGACCTTATTCCTGACGAAGGACCGAAGAGCGCCGACACCGTCAGCGACACCTGGGACCTGCCGCCAAGCGACCGCGGCTACTGGATCACCTGCCGCTATGGCAACACCACCGCCACGTTGACACGCCAGCTGCCCAAGTCGGTGACGCGCTGCGAGGCGATCTTCGAAAAGAACCAGAGCTTCGCCGGCGGCGCCTCGGTGGCACGCAGCGCCAAGTGCGGGCCGGTGCAGCCATGATCGCATCGACCTAGGCCGCTAGAACCTTCGCGAGGCGGCGGACGACGGTGTCGACCTGCCGCTCCGGCAGTGCCGTGTAGCCGAGGAGCAGGCCCTGCCGCTTCGCCGGGCCAAGCCAATGGCTCGATAGCGGCGGCGTCGTGATGCCGACCGCGGCGGCCCGCCGGCTCGCCTCGCGGTCGTCCATCCGCGCCGCCAAGTCGGGGTGCAGATAGCCGATCAGGTGCATGCCGCCGGCGTCGGGCGCGAGGTCGAGCAGGCCGCGCAGGTGCCGGCCCGCGGCATCCAGAAGCAGTGCCTGGCGCGCCTTGTAGCGCCGGCGCTGGCGGCGCAGATGCGTCGCCAGATGGCCACCAAGCACGAATTGGGCGAGCGCCGGCTGCGCGAAGACGCCGGGCTGATCGTCGAGCGCGTGACGGGCGGCCAGAAAGGGCTCGCGCAGGGCCGCCGGCAGCACGACGTAGCCGAGCCTGATCGACGGAAACAGCACCTTCGAGAAGGTGCCGGCATAGAGCACGCGGCCGTCCTGATCGAGTCCTTGCATCGCCGGCAGCGGGCGCCCGGCGTACCGCCACTCGCTGTCGTAGTCGTCCTCGAAGATCCAGGCGTTCACCTTGCGGGCATGGTCGAGCAGCGCCAGGCGGCGCGCCGCGGTCATCGTCATGCCGAGCGGATATTGATGCGAAGGCGCAACGCAGATGAGCCGCGGCGATTCCGTGGTCACCGGAATCCGCAGGCCCTCGGCGTCGACGTCGACCGGAACAAGCTTGGCGCCGGCCGCCGTCAGCGGGCCGCGGAGTCCGGGATAGCCGGGGTTCTCCAGCCAGACGATGTCGCCCGGATCGAGCAGGAGGCGCGCGACCACCGCCAGCGCCTGCCGGATGCCGGCGACGATGACGACCGCCTCCGCCGTCGCGCGGACGCCGCGGGCCGCCGCAAGATATTCGGCAATAGCCGCGCGGAGCGCCGGCAGCCCTGCCGGCTCTTCGCCAAGCAGGAGGCGCCGGTCGGGTGCGCGCCAGCTGCCCGCCAGCAGCCGCGCCCACAGATCGAAGGGGAAGCCGGCGCAGTCGGGCTCACCCGGACCGAGCAATCCGCGGCTGCGAAGCGGCAGATCGGCCTGCCTGGCGAGCAATCCGGAGCGCTTTGCCAGCGCCGGCGGCCGACGTCTCGCCGTCGCCCTGCGGCTCGGCTCGACCGGCCGCACGTCCGGCAGGTCGCGCGAGACGTAGGTGCCGGAGCCGTGGCGCGTCTCGACATAGCCTTCGCTGTGCAACTGCTCCAGCGCCAGCAGCACCGTGTTGCGGGCCACGCCGAGATCGTCGGCCAGCATGCGGCTCGACGGCATGCGCGCCGCCGGGCGCAGGCGGCCGGAAAGGATCAACTGGACGAGGTCGCGATAGACCTGCCGATGCAGCGGCTCCGCGCGATCGCGATCGACATGCACGGGCGCCAGGGCAGCGTTGTTCGCACGCGAGGGCATCGTAAGTGGCTCTATCTACTTGGTGTAAGTGGTCCTTTCACAGGGGCCACTCTACGGCTAGCTTCAGTCTGAGGCAATCGGGAGTTCACGACATGGATGCCTATGCGCCGAGCGCGCGCTCGAAGATCCGTCGCCTGCCCAAGCGCGCCCACTATGACCACGACACCGTCCACGCCGTGCTGGACGCGAGCCTATTCTGTCACATCGGCTATGTCATCGACGGCCAGCCCTATGTGACGCCGACCGGCTATTGGCGTGTCGGCAGCCGTCTGTACTGGCACGGCTCGTCGGCCAGCCGCATGCTGCGCGCGCAGAGCAGCGGCATCCCCGTCTGCTTCACCGTCACGATCCTCGACGGCCTCGTGCTGGCGCGGTCGGGGTTCCACCACTCCGTCAACTATCGGTCGGTCATGGCCTTCGGCAAGGCGGCAAAGATCGAGGATGCCGAGGAGAAGCGCGCAGCGCTCAATGCCTACATCGACCGCTTCCTGCCCCGCCGCAACGCCGAGCTGCGGCCGATCAATGGCCAGGAGCTGAAGGCAACCACCGTGCTCGGCATGACCATCGAGGATGCCGTCGCGAAGATCCGCACCGGGCCGCCCATCGACGACGAGCCGGACTATGCGCTGCCGGTGTGGGCCGGCGTCGTGCCGATCCGGCAGGTGTTCGGCGAGCCGCTCGCCGATCCGCGGCTGAAGGAGCGGACGCCGGTGCCGCTGCACATACAGACCCTGGCGCCGGGCGCCGATTTCAGCGAGGTGATGTGGCGCCTCGCCGAGCGTCAGTACGCCTCGGTCGAGTGAGCGGCGCCGTGCCGGGCATTCAGACATTGCTGTTGTTTACCGCGGCCGCCTTCGCGATGAACATCTCGCCGGGACCGTCGAATCTCTACGTCCTGTCACGCAGCATCTCTCAGGGCTCCCGCGCCGGACTGGTCGCGGCGCTGGGGCTGGCGACCGGCAGCCTGTTCCACGTGACGGTCACCGCGCTGGGTCTCTCGGTCGTCCTGAAATACTCGCCGGCGCTCTACCTGGCGGTGAAGCTGGGCGGTGCCGCCTATCTCGTCTTTCTCGGCATGCGCCTTCTGCTGTCTCGAAGCGAGACGGCGGTCGCCGCCCTCGCCGGCGGCAATCGGAGCCACGGCCGCATCTTTCGGCAGAGCATCCTGGTCGAGATCCTGAACCCGAAGACGGCGCTTTTCTTTCTTGCCTTCCTGCCACAGTTCGCCGATCCGGCGGCGGGTCCGTTGGCCCCGCAGCTGTTGTTGCTCGGCGCCATCGTCACGCTGACCGCGATACCCTGCGACGCCTTCGTCGCACTGGCCGCCGGCCGGGCCGCCCGCCTGATCGCCGGCCGCGCGATCTACCGCCGCCTGCAGAACTGGATTTCCGGAACGATACTCGTCGGCCTCGGACTCTACGTCGCGGCAGCCTCGCGCGAGTGACCGAGCCGGCGGATGTCGGGACATCAGTGAAAGTCCCGCGATGGAAAGGCGGGGTCGCACGCGCTGCGCCGGGCAGTTCCGCGTGCATCGTGGCCAGGACGTTTCACTTCGTCGGCGCGGGCCAGTGGCGGCAACATTTCTTGCGCATCTTCTGACAGCGTGCGCAGGTGATGCGAGAGGTCGACGAGGCGCTCGGCGATGACGTGAATGACGATGCCCTCGCGCTGCAGCGTACCGTCGATGCCGAGCAGGCTCGCGGTCAGCACGATCCGGCGGTAGCGCTCGAAGGTCTTGGGCCAGATGATGATGTTGGCGATGCCCGTCTCGTCCTCGAGGGTGGCGAAGATGACGCCGCTCGCCGTGCCCGGCCGCTGCCGCACCAGCACGAGACCGGCGACCTTGACCCGCTTGTCGTTGTCGATCCTCGCCAGCCGCGTTGACGGCACATAGCCGGCCGCTGTCATGTGACTCCGCAGCAGCGCCATCGGGTGCTGCTTCAGCGTGAGATGCAGCGTGCGGTAGTCCTCCATCACGTGCTGGCCGATCCCCATGTCAGGCAAGACGACTGCCGATTCCTCGCCCTGCTCCTCTTCACCCATGGCCGCGAAGAGCGGCAGCGGCGCGATGGGCAGTCCCTTCACTGCCCACAGCGCCTCGCGCCGGTCGAGGCCCATGGAGCGGAAGGCATCGGCGCGAGCCAGGGCGGTCAGCGCCCGCGTCCGCAGCCGGCCTTTGCGCCACAGCGCCAGCGGATCGGCATAGCCGTTGCCGCGGGCGGCGACGAGCTGCTTGGCATCCTCTTCGGCAAAGCCCTTGATCTGCCGGAAGCCCAGGCGGAGCGCGTGACCCGGCTCCAAAGTGCAATCCCATGCGCTGTCGTTCACGTCGACCGGCAGCACGCTGACACCGTGGTCGCGGGCGTCGCGCACGATCTGGGCCGGCGCGTAGAACCCCATCGGCTGGCTGTTGAGGAGCGCGCAGGCAAAGACCGCGGGATAATGGCATTTCATCCAGGCCGAGATGTAGGCGAGCAGCGCGAAGCTCGCCGCATGGCTCTCCGGGAAGCCGTATTCGCCGAAGCCCTCGATCTGCTTGAAGCAGCGTTCCGCAAAGGCGACCTCATACCCGCGCGCGACCATGCCGCCGATGAACTTCTCGCGGAAGGTGTGGATGGTGCCGGTGTGGCGGAAGGTGGCCATGGCGCGGCGCAGCCGGTCGGCTTCTTCCGGCGCGAAGCCGGCGGCGACGATGGCGATGCGCATCGCCTGTTCCTGGAACAGCGGCACGCCTAGGGTCTTGCCGAGCACCTGCTCCAGTTCCTTGGACGGATAGGTCACCGGCTCCGTGCCGTCCCGGCGCCGCAGATACGGGTGCACCATGTCGCCCTGGATCGGGCCCGGCCGCACGATCGCCACCTCGATGACGAGATCGTAGAACTTCTGTGGTTTGAGCCGCGGCAGCATCGACATTTGCGCCCGGCTCTCGATCTGGAAGACGCCGATGGTGTCGGCCTGCGAGATCATCTCGTACACGACCGGATCGTCCTGCGGCACGGCCGCGAGGTCGAAATTGTCGCCATAGTGCCGCTTGATGAGGGCGAAGCCCTTGGCGAGGCAGGTCAGCATGCCCAGCGCCAGCACGTCAACCTTGAGCAGGCCGAGCGCATCGAGATCGTCCTTGTCCCATTCGATGACAGTGCGATCCTCCATCGCCGCGTTCTCGATCGGCACGACTTCGTCGAGCCGGCCGCGTGTCATGACGAAGCCGCCGACATGCTGGGAGAGGTGGCGCGGAAAGCCGATGAGCTCGCGCGTCAGTGCCAGAGTCTGCTTCAGGCGCAGCTCGTGCGGATCGAGGCCGATCTCGCGCACCTGCGCCGCGGCCACGCCTTCGTTGCTCCAGCCCCAGAGCTGGTCGGCCAGCGCGCCCACCGTGTCGAGCGACAGGCCCATGGCCTTGCCGACATCGCGGATGGCGGAACGGCCGCGATAGCTGATCACCGTGGCGGCGAGGCCGGCGCGCTCACGCCCATATTTCCGGTAGATGTACTGGATCACCTTCTCGCGCTGCTCGTGCTCGAAATCGACGTCGATGTCCGGCGGCTCGTTGCGGGCGGCGCTGACGAAGCGCTCGAACAGCAGGTCGTGATGGGCGGGATCGATGGCGGTGATGCCGAGGCAATAGCAGACTGCCGAGTTGGCGGCCGAGCCGCGGCCCTGGCAAAGGATGTTCTCCTTGCGGGCGAACTGCATGACGTCGTGGACGGTCAGAAAATAGGGGGCATAGTCGAGCTGCGCGATGAGCGCGAGTTCGCGCTCGATCGTGTCTCTCACCTTGTCCGGCATGCCCTTCGGGTAGCGCCAGCGCGCGCCCTCCCAGGCCAGCACCGTCAGCTCTTCCTGCGGCGTGCGACCCTCGCGCGTGAGCTCGTCCGGGTATTCGTAGCGCAGCTCATCGAGGCTGAAGATGCAGCGCTCGGCGATCTCGATGGTGCGGGCGAGCGCGGCGGGATGACCGGCGAAGAGCCGCGCCATCTCCGCCGGCGGCTTCAGGTGACGCTCGGCGTTGGCAAGCAGCCGCCAGCCGGCAGTATCGATGGTGCAGTGCTCGCGGATGCAGGTGAGCACGTCCTGCAACATGCGCCGGCTCGGCTCGTGATAATGCACATCGTTGGTGGCGACGAGCGGCGTGCCGCATGCCTTCGCGAGGGCTTCAAGCTGCGCCAGCCGCCGCGCATCGTCGCCCCGATAGAGGCAATGCCCGGCGAGATAGGCGCGGCCGTGGGAGGCCTCGGCGAGCGTGTGGAGAAGGTGTTCCAGGGTTACCGCGTTCCTATTCGGTGTCATCGCCGGGCTTGACCCGGCGATCCAGTCTTGCGCCCGTTTCAGTCGCGCGGCGGCGCGATGGATGCCCGGGTCAAGCCCGGGCATGACGATCTTTTTCGATTTTTGTTCCGATGACTCATCGGCAGGCAGCGCAACGACGATCTGTCCTTCGGCGTGCGCCAGCACGTCGTCGAGCGTGAGATGGCACTCGGCCTTCGGCGCGCGGCGCTTGCCGAGGGTGAGCAGGCGTGTCAGCCGGCCGTAGGCGGCGCGGTCGGTCGGATAGGCGAGCAGGCTCGGCGCATCCTCGAGATCGAGCCGCGCGCCGACGATACAATGGATGTCCTTCCCCAGCGTCTCCTTGATCTCCTTGGCAGCCGAATAGGCCTGCACGACACCGGCCAGCGTGTTGCGATCGGTGATCGCTATCGCTCGCATGTCATGGAGCGTCGCCGCCAGCACCAGGTCTCGCGGGTGCGATCCCCCACGCAGGAAGCTGAAGTTGGTCGTGACCTGCAGTTCGGCGTAGGCGGTCATGCGAACAGCCCGTGCAGGTACCAGCGGCCGTCGGCGGGGGGTTGGCCGGCGCGGTAGAGCCAGAAGCGGCGGCCGGCTTCGTCCTCGACGCGGAAGTAGTCGCGCGGCGGCGCCGCCGCATCTTCCGGCCGCCACCATTCGGGCTCGATGCGCTCCGGCCCTTCGGCATGGGCGATGCGATGCAGCCGGGCGCGCCAGCGGAACATGACGGGCGGATGATTGGGCAGGAGCGCCACCGCATCGACCGGCTCCGGCCGCGCGAACAGGCGCAGGGGCCGCGGCGGCAGCGCCGGCCAGCCTGCCGACTTCGCGGTGAGCGGCACCACGGCCTGCACCGCGCGTTCGGGAACATGGCTCTCCCGCGGTGCCAGTTGACGCAGACTGGCGAAGCCGAGGCGGTTGCCCAGGGTGTCGAGCAACGCCGCGAGATCTTCACGCGGCTTAGCCTTGGCCCCGCCTTCCTCCGCCAGCACGATCTGCAGGGCGGTAAGCGGATCGACCGCCGGCGCTGCCAGCGCCATCGCCTCGATGCCGAAACCGGGATCGATCCGCTCGAGCTGGCCGGCGAACAGCC
>Ga0335080_10008027_pt1 | contig 10986 bp, 8 predicted proteins | sample Lox_Sample_34_FD_206720 | JGI IMG/M metagenome (GOLD analysis project Ga0335080, IMG submission 206720) | Soil microbial communities from Loxahatchee National Wildlife Refuge, Florida, United States - Lox_Sample_3.4 | ecosystem: Environmental > Terrestrial > Soil > Wetlands | place: USA: Florida...
ACCTTAAAATCAGCTGCATCCAGAATGTGAAGAACACGGTCCCCCGCGGCAATGTCGATGTCTACCAGCGCTGCTTTATCCATCGCAAAACTCCGTGCCTTCGGTCGGCCACGGCCGACAGCATATCCTCAGCAGATTCCGGCGGGTGTTTCTTGTACCGGCTCTGCTCTGACCAATCCTTGACGATGTTCCAGTTTGCTCCGAACACAACGTCTCTGCCCACTTCGTCAATGTGTGCATCCTCCAGTTGCGCCGCCTTGATGAGGTCGGAAAGTCTATGTGTGTGACTTGCATCAGCCGTCTTCTTGTCCGGAAATTCATGCCGGCGGGTCCGCTTCGCAATGCACGCCTTCAGCGCGCACTCTACAACATACCCACTCAGATAGTAGGCACCGTCATGATGGCCATTCCTAAGCAGGACTTGGGCCTCCTTTAACCTGATCAGGGCTAACTCGCGAAAATCACGCCTCGTCACGTTACACGATTTTCGGCAATCACGACCATTGTTGTTATCCTACCTGAGTGCCTTCCTCACCGCACCGGCGAATACGGCGTCGCCTTGAACAGGGAAATCTGAATGATGCTGCTCATCTGCCCGTGCTTCTCGATCGACTCCTTGCGCACCTTGATCCACTCCGGGTCGGCGGCGAACGCCTCCCATGCCTTTTCGCGCGCCGCCAGGTTCTCGAACGGAATCAGATAGCACAGGTTCGGCATGTTCGTGCCGATTAGCGTCGACGTGTAAAGGATCGGGTTGACACCCACGCGGTGGAAGATCTGGATTTCCGGTCCTGCGAAGCGCTCGTGCAGCGCCTTGAGCTGGCGCCATGTGGGCGAATGATAGACACGCAGCTCAAAAAGACGCGGCGTTTTGGGTGGCTCGGCCGGCATGACGATCTCCGGGCTGTACTCGGCGGCCTGCAAGATCGTGCTGGATGCCTGGTCGAACGGGGGATCGCCCGAATCCCACTGCTCGAAATTCTTCACCAGTTCCGCGTTCTGCTGGATGCGCGATTGAACACTCCACATATGGTCCAATGACTGGAATCCGTACACCGCCACCATCTGCGGCATGTGAGGCGCCACCAGCGATTCCAGAAAAACTACCGGACCCGTGTACTCCACGCGCTGCAGCGCCGGCAGTGCCAGCTTGCTGAAGTAGTCGTGCATGCGCGCCACCTGCGAACCCTGCTGCAGGTAGAACGCTTCCAGCACGTAGAAGGCGGTTCGCTTCTCACCCGCCGCCCCCGCTGGGCGTGCCGCTGCCATCATTCCCATTCCTCCCATCAAGCCAAAAAACGATCGACGATCCACGGTTCGGTCCCTCCTGGCCGTGTGGGTATTCTAATGGCTGCTCTGGTGAATGCGCAACGATCAACCAACGCGCGCGAGCTGGCGGATCGAAAGCGCCGTAAGAACCAAAGTCACACTTGCAAGGACGAGAATATGAACCGTGGCTGCGCCTTGGCTGGACGCGCCCAACGCTCGGAACATCAGATGGTCCAGATGATAGGCGGGCCAGATAATTGCCGTCGCCTGCATGGTCTTGGGCAGAGGAATCATGATTCCCGAGAGATAAATCATCGCCATGTACATCACGTTAGTGATCGCGGGCGCCGCCTTGGCTGAAATCCGCGTACCGATGAATAGCCCGATAGCGCAAAACGGCAGCGCGCCGAGGATATTGATGGCGGCCACACTGAAGCACTGGCCGGCGGTGAGCGGGAGGTGGCCGAGCGTCAGCGCCGCGACGATCATCGTGGCGGTGACAATAACGCCAAACACCGTCGCCATGGCCATCTTCGCAAGCAGGTAGGCGGCTGGGGGCATGGGCAGCGCGCGCTTCAGCGTGAGCAATCCTTGCTCGCGCTCCATTGCCACCACAACGCCAAAGCCAAACATGCCAGGTCCCATCACACCCAACACATCGAAACCCGCAAAGACGAACAGGGCCCCTTTCGGGTCGCTGCGCAGAGCCTCACCGAAAAGAAGAACAGCAAAAAGAAGATACAAAGCCACCGGGAGACTGAGAAACGGGATGCCGAACGCGGGCGAGCGCAGCATGCGCACAGATTCGTACCTGGCTTCTTTGAAAAAAGCGCCAAACACCCGGCGGGCCGGCATCACCGTGCGGCAGCCAGGCGCACGGCCAGTTTCCAACGACGTTGCATTCATCATGGTTTCCGCTACGCGAGTTCCGTTCATGCCACCACCTCCTGTGTGAGTTCTGTGAACGCTTCGGCGAGACCGGCGCGGAGGACTTCCAATTCCTCCAGGTCCTCATCGGCGGCCAGCAACCGCCGCACGACGGTTTCCGCATTGCTCACGGTAATGTTCAGGCGCTGCCCATCGCGGCTCACGCTCTGCACGTCCGGCCAGGTTGCGACCTCTTCAGTGGTGAGCGCAGTGACGCAAGCAATGCGCTTCCGCACCACATGGCCGCGAATCTCGCTCACCGTGCCGGACGCGATCATGCGGCCTCGGGCGAGCACCGCCACGCGATCGGCCAGGGCCTCCGCTTCTTCGAGATAGTGGGTCGTCAGGACGATGGAAGATCCCTCTTCAACGAGCTGCCGCAGCGTGGCCCACATCAGTTCTCGTGCCTGCACGTCGAGTCCGACCGTCGGCTCGTCGAGAAACAAAAGCCGGGGACGGCCACAGACCGCCAGAGCAAACTGAGCTTGCCGCTTCTGTCCCGCCGAAAGCTTTCCGTAGGGGCGGTCTCGGAGCGGCGTCGTGTCGGTCATCTCCAGAACCTCATCTGGGGACAGAGGATCAGGATAGTAACTCGCCACCAGGTCGATCAGTTCGCGGATCCGCAGCTCGGCGGCGAGCGTCACTTCCTGCATCATGACGCCAATCTGACGCCGCGCTTCCACGCGTTGCGGCGATTGGCCGAACAGGAGCGCCGATCCGGCGTCGGGTTGCCGAAGTCCTAATAACAGCGATATCGCTGTCGTTTTGCCGGCGCCGTTCGGACCGAGAAGCGCGAACAGTTCGCCACGGCGCACGTCGAGGTCCACCCCGTCGAGCGCCACAATTTTTCCGAAGCGCTTGCTCACGCCCGAAAGTTCTGCAAGGCAATCAGTGTTCATGCATCCAGTCTGGAGTCTGAACAGAGATTGCGAAAGCGGATTTTGACCAAGTGGCCGAATGGATTTACGAACGGCCAGCAGCGGACCAGTACCTGCTGGCCCCACATTAGAATGGATTCGCCGCCAGCAATTTCAGTTTTTCGTGATACATACGGCCAGACTGAAGCCGGACGCCATTCTGCAGCGTGACCACGTATTCTCCATGCAGAGCAGGCTGCAGTTCCTTGATCCGCCTCACGTTCACAATGACCGAGCGATGAATGCGCTGGAACGTCTCGGGATCGAGAGACTTCTCCAGTGTATTCATGGCCACGTGGAGGAGATGCCCCGATTGTGCCGTGTGCAGTTGAACGTAATTCTCCGCCGCCTCGATCCAATCTACATCCTCAACCTCGACGAAAACCGTCTTGCCCGCCGACCGTACGGCGAGACGCTTCAAATATCGCCGCGGCGAGGCGATGGTTTCCAGTAGCGATAGAATCTGCCGGCTGGCTTCGTCTGCAGGCTTGAGATGAATGCGAAGTTTCGCCCGCGCAAGCGCCTGAGCAAATCGCTCCTCGGTGACGGGTTTAAGCAGATAATCGATGGCGCTGATTTCGAATGCCTGAATGGCGTATTGATCGTGAGCCGTCACGAACACAACCGCGGGCATGCGCTCCGCGCCGATTTCCTTCACCACTGCGAATCCGTCCATCTCCGGCATCTGCACATCCAGAAGAACCAAGTCCGGACGCGTGTCATGGATCGCCGCCACCGCCTCGCGCCCGTCTCTGGCTTCGTGAATTGCCGTGACCTCCCGATCCCGGGCGAGGAGCATGCGCAGGCCCTCGCGCGCCAAGGGCTCATCGTCAACGATCAGCGCTGTCAAGCTCATGCAGTTCCATCACTTCTGTTTCCGAAATTCCCGGCGTCAGATGGTACGGGAGAACCATGGTCGCGACCGCCCCGCCTGCCTCGCCGTTTTCCACCGACAATTGCGCGGCTTTGCCGTAGAGTTGTTCAAGACGCGCCCGCGTGTTCGCCAATCCGATTCCCCGGCCCGTTGACAAACTCAGCCCCGGCCCGTCATCTTTTACTTTGATTTGTAGCGTCTCGTTCACACGACGGGCCACGATCTCAATCCTGCCCGCCGACGAACTCCGCCCGATGCCGTGGCGAATCGCATTCTCCACAATCGGCTGCAGTCCCATATGCGGAACCGCGGCATCCAGAATCGCCGCATCCGCGGATATGTCGACCTGCAAACGGTCTTGAAAGCGAACCTGTTCAATCGACAGATACAGTTTCAAATATTCCAGTTCCCGGCGTAGCGGCACCTCCTGGGCCTCCACATCCTCCAGGACGCAACGCAACAGATCGCTCAGACGCGCCACCATCTCTTCGGCCTGCCGTCCCTTCTGCTGGCGGACCAGCACCATGATGGCATTCAGGGTGTTGAACAGAAAATGCGGCTGCAGCTGCATCTTTAACGCACTCAACTGCGCCCGCATCAGTTGCGACTGCAGTTCAGCCGCGCGCAGTTCCAGCCGTAATGCCTCCCGCTGGCGCTCCTGATACTTGCGGTAGTAGCGGAATCCGTATTGAATGCCCAGTATTGTGAAGTACGTCGTGATATTCCCGTGAAAGCCCAGCATGAATACGACAAAAAAAGTCGATACAAATCCCTTCATCACAGAAGGGAAGACTCCCGTATGCGGAAGAATGGTACTCTCCCACGCAAGCTGAACGAATGAGAAGGCGACACTAAAAAACAAATGGAGCGCCACGCGGCGCAACCAGTTTCGGCGCTCGATGGGGAAACGGCGGCCGAGCCAGAGGATGACGGGCGTCAAGCAGGCGCTGGTGTACACTCCAGCGAGCCAGGCGACCAGAAAGTGCCACCATGGCGTTGGGTCCCGCGAAAAGAGTTTTTGCGTCAGGCTCTGGGTAAAGAAGAAAATCCCAACCACGGTCCAGGCCAGGAAAATCAGCCCGTAATTCCGCAGGTTGCGTTTGGTCACATCTCCACCCGGCCAGTAGCTTACCTCAAAATGGCGGTAATCGGCCTCAGGATTTGACGAACTGGCCTTTTTGGATGTCCAGCCGCGCAAGGGAGCGCGGATCCGTCGCCCGCAGGTATCGTCAGGCCCGCGTCACGCCGTGATTCTCTTCGTCGCAGCGTCCCAAAACACGGGCTTCTTCTGGAAATACGACTCGTTTGCCATGTGGCAGGCGATGGCGGCGTGATTGCCGAATACCGCGTCTTCCACCACGGGTTTGCGCGACTTCACCGCCTGGAAGAAGTTCCACAAATGTGGTTTGACATCGTCCCAGTCGTGGCCGCGATAGAGGACGTCGTCGCTGAATGGCTCCTTGCCGAGCGGAGGATCGTTCTGGGCGTGCCACTGCGCGAGATACTCATCGCGCATCTTCTGTGGAAATCCGGTGGTGTAATAGCTGGGCGCCAGGTCGATGCCCTTTTGCGGGGAATAGCGGAGGTCGAACTCACCCGCATCGAGAATTCCCTTCGGACCCATGAAGCGGGCCAGCTCAGGAGTCTCCGTGCCAAGACCGAGCCGCACGTAAACCGGAATGCCGTGATAGTCGAACAGAACGACGTGCAGATCCGGCATGTTCCGGCCGTCTTTCCAGCGGAAAATGCCGCCCAGCGCGGATGCCGACCGCGGCGGTTCGTTCCATCCCAGGGTGTACTGCATGCCACTGATGAGGTGCACCATCAAGTCGCCGCCCACGCCGGTGCCATATTCTTTCCAGCAGCGCCATCGTGCGAACCGGTACCTGTCAAAAGGAATTCTGGGAGCGTCGTTGAGCCACGTGTCCCAATCCAGATTCTGCGGAGACAGGTCAAACGGCGGCGGATACTCCCAGGCGCCTGTCGGATCGTTGCGACCCAAACTCAGCTCGACCATCTCGATTTCACCGATGGCGCCGTTGTGGTACATCTCGCGAGCCTTGGCGCACAGATTTGAGCTGACGCGCTGCGAGCCAATCTGCACGATGCGATTGTTCTTGTGCGCCGCCTCCACCATCTCGAACCCTTGTTCGGCGGTGTGCGACATCGGCTTCTCGCAATAGATGTCTTTGCCGGCATTGCAGGCGTCGACCACCACCCGTTTGTGCCAGTGATCCGGCACCGCCGCCACAATGCAATCGATATCCTTGCGGTCGAGCAACTCCTGGTAATGCCGGGTGACCGGCAGGCTGAGATTGTTGGTGATTTCTTTGGCCAGAGTGTGCCGGCCGTCATAGAGGTCGGCGGCGCCGACGCACTCCACCCCGGGCAGGCTGATGGCGTTGGGCAGCAGCCCCGAGCCCTGCATGCCAATTCCAATCTGGCCGAATCGTACGCGGTCACTGGGCGACACCGGTTTGGAGCCTTGGCCGAGCGCCAGGGGCTCGAGCAGGATGCCTCTGCCTGCCGCGAGACTGCCCGCGGCCATCGCACTGCTCTGGAGAAATTGACGGCGGGGAAAACCGTTCTTCATGGGACAGCTCCTTGATTGAGATTTGCTAGTCGGTGTGCCGGATCGAAAGCTCATCGGGCGTGATGGCTGACGCTGGTCACCCTCGCCTGAGATTGTATGTCATCCGCTGGCCTCGCGTGTGACGCGGGGATATTGCAGGCAGCATCGTTACCTGAGTTCCGCCATCATCCCCGGTAGGCTCCACTGCATCTGCATGCCGTTGGGAGCCCAGCCGAACTCCGCCATCATCACTTTGCCCACCTCGTCCTGACTCTTGCCTTCACGAATCAGACCGGCCGCGCGGTTCCGCAGTTTCTCCACATTATTCCGATAGGCCAGCAAGCCGGCCTTGTTCGTCACAGGACCGTGGCCCGGAATTACGGTGTCGAAATCGAGCTTCAGCACTGCGTCGAGCGTCTTGGTCCACTCCACCACGCTGCCGCCTCCGAGGTAGTCGATCAGCGGCGTCGTGCCCGCCATCATGTCGCCGGTGTGAATCGTCCGCTGCGCCGGGAAATAGATAAAGGCATCGCCGTTGGTGTGCCCGCGTCCGAAGTGACGGGCGCGCACTTCCTTGCCGCCGAGAAACACCGAACATTCCTCGGTGAATACCACCCGCGCCGGCGCCATCTCGGGCGAGACGTTCGGCTGTTTGTGTCCCACGATATTGGCCCGCGCGTTCGCCGTCGAGATGATCTCCGCCGTCGGCAGGAACTTGGCATTGCCGCCGCTGTGGTCGGAATGATGGTGCGTGCTGAGCACATACTTCACCGGCTGGTCCGTGACGCTCTTCACCTTTTCCGTGATTGCCTCGTGATCCCGGTCGAACTTATCGTCGACGAGGATCACACCTTCATTGGTGAGATACACGGCGACATTGCCTCCGTCGCCTTCGATCTCATAGAGATCGTCCTTAACTTTGTTGAGACTCAACTGCGGAGGTTGCCCGCCCTGGTTTTGCGTGTAGGCGATCCAACAGCCCAGCAGGAGAAAGCCTCCCAACGAAGCACGTGCGACAAGTGTTCGGTTCATTTCCGCACACTATATCAGATGTTCGCTGGCTCGAATCAACCATGAACCGCTCCGCGCAAATGGAAATTCGCCAAATTGCATTTGCGGCCGCTCATGGCCCTTTGAACGGTACCTCAATAACCACCTCAACCGCGACCGGCTTGCCGTCCTTCTTTCCCGGCCAGAATCTCCATCTCCTCACCGCATCGATGGCTGCTTGGTCGAGCCCGTATGGCGAGGGCTTGTCGACCCGGAAGTACTCCGGCACGCCCCGCTCGTTAACTACGAAACGGAGCTTTACAGGAGTTGGTTTTATGCCGGCACGGGACGCCTCCCGGGTAAGAAGCGCTGCCACGGTCTGCAGCGGTTGGGGCAGCGAGATTCCAGGACCTGGACGGTACACTCCCGCATCACGGTTTTCCTTCGCCTCATTCCGCAGCCTGGTTGCGACTGGGTCCAAAGGTTTCAGGGCAAGGGTATGCTCAATATCCTGAAGAGCCTCGTTCCATCTGCCGAGTTCGAAATATGCGCCGCCCCGGTTGAAATAGTACGCAGCCTGATCGGGCCTTAATTTAATGGCTTGGCTGAAATCAGAGATCGCTCCGGAATAGTCCTTACGTTGGTGTGCCTCCACACCGCGTAGATTAAACGTCCCGGCAAGCTGATCCGGGTTCGGTTGACCCGCCTTGGGAAATTCCTGGGTAATCGGCGAAGTCTGCAACGCGGCCGGAAGGCTCCCAGGACTCATGGGCCCCTTGTCAGGCGGTGGTAGCAAGTCAGGGGGCGGCGGGGATGCTTTTCCAGCCTTCGCTACAGGTGGCTGCCCAGAACCGAGGACCAAAGGTCGGTGTGGTTCAACACTCTTTTTGCCCGGATTAGAGTGACTACCCTCGTCCCTTTGCTCGCTTACGGCGGCGACTTGTTTGGTCTCCGCGGAAACCGTGTTCTTAGATTCGACCCCGTGCGTAATGCCGGAGTCCGTTGATGCGGATTTGGTTTCAACGGCCTTCATAACGGCGGCGCTCACGGGTTTGTTAGACGCGCGTGGGCGCATCTGCTGGTAAACGACCGCGATGGATACGCCGAGTATTGCAGCCGCGGAAGCGATCAACGCAACCCGCCGTCCGTTACCTTGCAATCGATTCCCGGCCCTGGGTGGCGCTTCGGAAGTCACCGGCAGTGCTTGCGTAGGCGGCAGCGCCCTCTCGCGATGCTGCGCCTCTTCAGCCTTCTGCCTGGCGTGGACCTGTTCGCGCGACTGAGCGAGCAACAGGCTAAGTTCGGCCTCCCCGGGGAATCTGCGCAGATGCTCCTCAAGCAATGAAATGGCGGGCTCGAAGCGCTGCTGGCTCATCAGCGCGCGTGCCTGGTTGGAAACCCGCTGCACTTCTTCTGCCTGCTTCTTCCAGTCCGCTTCGATTCTCGCTTTCAGAGTGACAAGCTCCGGATCCCCTGGATGGGAGCGCAATAGCGGTTCGACCACAGCGGCTGCTTCAGCGAAGCGGGCTTCGCTGCACAACTGGCCACCTTGCCGTATGCCTGCCTTTCTTTCCTGTTCTTGCTGGTAGCTGGAGCGCGCCAGGCGAGTAGCCTCCAAGCACCGGACCAGTGAGGCATCTTGCGGATACTGCCTGAGGGTTTCCTGAACCAGAAGTTCCGCGCGATCGAACTGCCGTGTCTGAGCTAGCGCCGACGCCTCGCTCACAACCTGCCGCACAGCTTCCGCGTGCTGCTGCTCCACCAGCCTCGTTTGAGCGACTTCGAGAAGTGCCGCCAGCTCCCGGTTTCCCGGATGCTGAGCCGTCGCTGCCTGCAGCATGCGCGTGGCGAGGTCCGGGCGGTCCTGTGTCAGCAGGTCCCGCGCCTCGCTCATCATTTTCTCGATTGCTCGGATACGGTTCTGAAGTTCCCACTCAGCGCGCGCCCGCTTTCGCAGTTCGCCTAGCGCCGGATCGTCTCCATGCGCGAAAACAAATGCGTCAATGCGCCGCAGCGCCTCTTCGTGCCGCTGTCCGGCAAGAAGCTCCTCGAGGGACCGCAGCGTCTCGGCGAGCGCTCCCTGGCGTGCGAATGCAGCCTTAGTCGAAATCGCAGTCTGCAGCAGATAAGATAGGGAATCTTCCCCAGGAAACACCCGCAACGCTTCGTTCAATGTCTCTATCGCGCGATCGAATTCGCGGGAGTCCAGCAAAGCGCGCGCTTCATGGGTAGCCTGCTTTAGCCTCTCTGTCCGGTGTTGGGAGGCAAGTTCCTCCTGTGCGTAAGAGAGCAGGTCGCGCACCTCGGCTGTCTCGGGAAACTCCAGAGCAAGCTGTTCAAGAAGCTGCGCTGCCTCAGCCAGCCGTTTGTTCCGCAGCAGGTCTTTGGCCCCGGCGATGCCGGCCATCAGGCGCTGCCGCCGTTCGTGGACCGACTTGTCCAATCTGACCCGCCCCAGCAGCTCGGCCAAGTCGCGCGATTCCGGGTAATCCGGCTGCAGTTCCAACAACAAGGTGATCGCTTCGTCGAAGCTCTGGAGCATCAGAAGACCCTTCGCGCGGCTGATCCCCTGTTGCAGACGGCGCTCTCGCTCGCGGGACGCCATCTCCCGCAGCACTTCCTCCATGAGCAAGGTCGCTTTGGCGTTTTGCGGATCCAGCCGCAGAGCCTCAGTCGCGTTCTGGTACGCCCCAGTGAGATTTTTCAGGTCAAGCGCGCGCTGCGCCTCCTCCAGCAGAATCCGCGCCTTCTGAGCCTGCTCCATGGCGGCCCGCGCCTGCTGGATCACGGTTTGTATATCAAGATTCGACGTGTCGAGTCGCCGCGCCGACTCGAAGCTTTCTATAGCCGCCTCGTAATCCTGCTCCGCCATTTTCTCGTGGCCGGTCTTCAGTAGACCCTCCACGCGCGCGCGGACCGCTTTCCTTTGCGCCTTCGCCTGCAACATCTCATGGAGTTCGCGTGCCTTCGCGTTTCCGGGATCACCCCGCAGAATTTCCCGAACCAGCGCCTGGGCCGCATCCACCTGTCCCCGCGTCGCCAGGTCCTTAGCGTTCACCAGCAGCTCGGCATCGTGCCCCTTTTGCAGTTCGAGCAAGATTGGCTGGAGATCGAATTGCACATCTTCCAGCGATTGGTAACGCAGATCGCGTTCCTTATAGAGGAGCCGTAGGACGACCGGTTCCAGCCCCTTTGGACAATCCGGACAAAGCTCGCGAATAGGCCGCGGCTGTGCTCGCAGGATCTTGCCTATTACACCCGCCGGTTCGGCCGCGTCGAAGGGATGCGTTCCGGCCAGGAGTTCGTAGAAAATCAGGCCATAGGAAAAAATGTCACACAGGTTGTCTGCGGCCGTGCCCTCCCACTGCTCAGGAGCCATGTAACGGAAAGTCCCGATCGTCGTACCCTGAGGCGTCAGCCGTGGGCCGGTCGCTTGC
>Ga0335080_10008030_pt1 | contig 10985 bp, 12 predicted proteins | sample Lox_Sample_34_FD_206720 | JGI IMG/M metagenome (GOLD analysis project Ga0335080, IMG submission 206720) | Soil microbial communities from Loxahatchee National Wildlife Refuge, Florida, United States - Lox_Sample_3.4 | ecosystem: Environmental > Terrestrial > Soil > Wetlands | place: USA...
GTGGCGAGCTTCAGGTCGAAGGCGCTTAGGACCAGTATCCCACCTCGAATCAAAGGTGTTACCGGCCTCGAAAATGGAATTTTGAGCGTCGGCTGGCGGCCTGGAAATCCCCGTTCGCTGATGCCTGTGCCCGAATGTCGAGTTTTACCACACTCCGTGTGGTGCGGCACTCGCGCCCGGAGCCCGGACTCGCGCCCCAGCCGTCGCCTCATTCCAACGTCGCGGAGGCATCCGCGCGCCGCGGAAATTGTGCTAAGTACGCGGCACTAGAAAAGCGCCGGGAACTGGAGGTAGGCATCCTGGTTTGTGAAGAGCAGAGACGGAGGCGTGTGCTATGCCGTTGAAGGGTGTCGTTGACGTTTCGGAACAGAAGGGCTTGAATGAAGCGCGTGAACCGGGTGTCCCGTGGAAAAAGTGGGGGCCGTACGGGCATCGGCATGACACCCGAACAATCCGCACGGCTGTTCCAGGCGTTCTCACAGCAGACACTTCCACTACGCGCAAGTTCGGCGGAACTGGCCTGGGCCTCTCGATCAGTAAGCGCCTGATAGAAATGATGGGAGGCAACTCTCGGTGGAAAGCGAGCCCGGCGCCGGCAGCACATTCATCTTTACGGCCTGGTTCGGCATCGGCGCCGCTGTCGAACGCAAGCGTTTCGTTCCCGACATGGCCGGCATCCGCGCTCTCGTTGTCGACGATAACGCCCAAGCCCGCGAGATCCTCACGGATTCGCTGCGTGCCTTCGCTCTTCGCGCGGAGGCGGTGGGGTCGGGAGAAGACGCTATTCGGACGCTTGCAGCGGCCGACACGTCGGATCCCTACCAGTTGGTGCTAATGGATTGGCACATGCCGGGCATGGACGGCCTGCAGGCGAGCGCCATCATTAAGCGCCAGGGCCGACTGCAGAACGTGCCGCGCATCGTCATGGTCACGGCCTTCGGACGCGAGGAGGTCGGCTCACAAACCGAACAGATCGGTATCGACGGGTAGATGCTGAAGCCGGTGAATGCTTCGGTACTCTACGACACGATGATGGACCTATTCGGCGGTGCCGGTCAGCATGTCGGCGGCCCGCAGCAGCGCAAGGGCGAGTCGCCGTCTTACGATGCCTTCGGTAGACCCGAGGTCGAGGACGATCTCGCCAGCTAATAGGATGAAGACAGAACATCTCGCCTGACGACCAACCGGTGGGTGAGCATCGATATCCAAAAGCAAGCGATACCTTCTGTGCGAAGTCAGCGGGTCAGAGTGCAAACTACCCACCCACGAATGTACTTTTGGTATTTAAAAATCAAATTTCTTGCAAAAAATATTTGGTCTGTAATCGAGGAGATGGCGAGGGCTGTCTGGTTCGGGACCAGGCGGTCGAATGTCTCGGGTAGTGATCAACACTCATTCGTAGAGCTTCACGTCTGACGGGCAACAAATTCTCGGAATTAATGTTTTGAGCCAACGCGGTCCTGTGCAGTCCTTGATCGGGTGGCGCTTCCATCCTTCTGCAAACCCAACGCGACTTGGAGCAGCCATTCCCCTCCCGCGGGATGGTTTCGGCGGGGCCGTCCAACTTCCTTCCGAAATTCCGAGAATCTTTGCCCCTCATGGGCTAGGGAAGATGTTCCCATAGCAAACGAATCGCATAAGGCTGGATGCTAACGTGTGGACGCACAGAATTCCGAGATTCTTCGCCCCCTGGCGCTACCAAGATTGGGACGGGCCCGACAGAGCGAAAAAATCCGAGAACATATTCCTCCCAGATATCGTTTTTGTGCACCGGCAATCCTCCACTGGCACCGGCCGACTGTCCCCCGGCTCGCGTGTAACAGGGTAACAGGGACGCGATCGCGAATTCCAAGTTTGTTTGCCCGGCAATGTCGGCGCCCGTCGCGAACGTTCGATCAACGCTTCGCATCCGGACGCAAACAGAGCACGCTGAGCGCCGCCTTCGTCTTTGGGAGCGCGGCCATTTTGTGGATGCCACGGGCCGGTGCACAATCCATTCGGGATGGTTCAAAATGGGGACCACCGCGCCTGGGTTCGTAGACTTCAAATGTAAGTTGCACGTGGGCACCCGGGTTTACCGAAACTCGGTTCTGGCCAACGCGCCCGATTTGGGCTGTTGCGAATGTGGTTGCCGAGTAAACAGCCGTATTCGAGACCGCAGTCGCGCCCAAGATATTGAACCCGCTGAGCATCGAATGGAGGCTACTTTCGAAGAGAGACCAATGGAGATATTCGGGTACGAAAATATGTGTGCAGTAGGTGTGCACTAAATGTATCGTTTTGGGGCATTTTATGGCATTCCATGTCGGACCTTGGCGCTCGCAAGCTGCTGATAACACAAGTAAGTCCATGATTTGATTAGCCCAGAACGCAAATCTGTCACGTCGGAGGTCGCGGGTTCGAGCCCCGTCGTCCCCGCCATACTTTCCAATCACTTCCAGACATTCCCTTTGAAAACCCAAGACTTTCGGCGATAAAATTTGGACCCGTATCGGACCCGTAAGAACGCCGATGTTGGCGTTTTGGACCCGTGTTGGACCCGTGGGGTCCAAGCATAGACCAGGAGGGTCTACATCTATGTCCCGCGCGGTCGTACTCGCCTTTCCAAAACATCTCCCTTCGCTTTCAAAAGCGAAGGGAGAGAACATTTTGGCTCTCTTATAGAGCGTGGGGTCAAATCAGTATCGGGTGCGCCAAAGGATATTTGGGCATCCCAGCGGGAATGGCGCTTGACTACGGCGTTCCGCTGACGTACAAACGAACACTGTGGGTCTAAGCGTTTGTCCCGTCGCCATAGTTGCCGCCTCGGTGGAGGTGGTCTGGGCGAACCTCACAGAATGGGAACGCTATTTCGATTGGAGCGGTGTCCGGGTTAAGCGGATGGAGCCGGAAGGCCCGGTTGCCGCCGGTCAGACCGTCGAGTTCACCGGCATGGGCGTGGGCTTCACTTTCAAGGTCGTAGCCGTCGATCCCGCCGGACACGAGATCGGCGGGCATGCCTTCTTCCCCTTGGGACTGCAGGAGAAATCACACATCGTCTGCACGCCCATTGACGCGGCGAGGTGCAGTGTCCAATACCATTGAGACATCATCTTCCCACCAGGTTGGTGGGGTCGGCTCCTCGAAAAACTTGGCTCGAAAACCATCTCCGCCAGCGTGGATGAATCCCTGCAGCGCCTCAAGCGCGCCTCCGAGAGACAGTTCTCAGCAAGCGCGGGCAGCTCTTTCTGATCAGAGCCGCCATGCCGGGCTATCCCTCCCGCAGTAGATCAGGACGCAATGCGGCCTCCCCGTGCGCTGGGTGTCGATGCCCGGCACCGATGACCGCGACCGCGAAGAGGACGAAGCGTACGTGATCCTGCGCGGGCTGGGGCTGCCCGCCGACGATTACTTCGGGGAGTGACGGCCGGATCTGGGCCTGCACGACTATCGTGGCGAGGCCAGGCTCAGTATTGCGCGTGATGCGGCAAGTCGAGCCTCGTTGACTCGATTGCGAGGGAGGCCCTAACATGGGCTATGATCGGCCAGGCCCTTGGCCATTATCGGATTGAAGCAAAGCTCGGTGAAGGCGGAATGGGCGTGGTCTACCGGGCGTTCGATATGCATCTCGACCGGCCGGTAGCCATCAAGATCTTGCGTGCAGGTGCGACTACCAGCCCCGAGCGCAGGCGACGTTTCCAACAGGAGGCGAAGGCTGCCTCGGCTCTGAATCATCCCAACATTGTCCATGTCTATGACATCAGTTCTTCCGGCGGCACGGATTACATCGCGATGGAGTTCGTCGATGGCAAGACTCTCGGCCAGTTGATCGGCAAGACCGGCTTGGCGCTGAGGGACACTTTGAAATATGCGATCCAGGTTGCCGATGCGCTGGCCCGCGCCCATGCGGCCGGAATCGTGCATCGCGATCTCAAGCCGGCCAACATTGTTGTCAGCGAGGACGGTCGCGTAAAACTGCTGGATTTCGGCCTGGCCAAGCTGACCGAGACGGCCGCCGCTGCCGATATCGATTCTGCGGCCGGCACGGCGACGATGACCGCTCGACAAGACGTTCAGACAGAAGAAGGCACGATCCTCGGGACGGTCGCCTACATGTCTCCCGAGCAGGCCGAAGGCAAGAAGGTGGATGCGCGTTCCGATATTTTTTCCTTCGGCTCGATGATGTACGAAATGGTCACCGGCCGCCGGCCGTTTGAAGGCGCCAACAACATCTCGATACTTTCGGCAATCCTGAATAAGGAGCCGCCGACGCTCGCAGAGGCCGCGCCGGATGCGCCCGCCGAACTCGATAAAATCATCTCGCGCTGCTTGCGCAAGGACCCGGAGCGCCGTGTGCAGCACGCCGGGGATATTAAGCTAGCACTGGAGGAACTCAGAGAAGACCGCGGATCGGGCAAGCTATCGGGGGCCCCGCCGGCCGGCGGCCAGCCGGTCGCGAGAACCGAAGAGCAGCCCACCGTGATCCGAAAGCTCTTCGGACCGGCGGCCGTCAGACCATACCGGGCTTGGCAGATTCACCACATAGGGATTTGTTTGCGGTGCGCCTTCCTCGTCTATCTGGGGTGGCGATTCAAAAACGTGACAAGCGGAACGTGGAGCCTGGCGCTGTTTTTCTCGACCTTTCTCTTTTGCACGATTCAATCCATCATGGCAGCCGTCTTACTCTCTGCGGGCGGTTTAGACAAAGAATTCCTTCGTGGGGAGGCGCGACAGCTCGCACCCTGGCTTCGCGCGTTCGGGCTGGCAACAGGCGCGCTAGCACTGATCATGACGGCATGGATCGCAGAAGGGCACACGATTTTGGCCGCGCTGATGGGTTTCGTCGGGATTGTAATGGGTGTAAAGGCGTTGGCCGTCAAGCCCGCGATGGACCGGGTGGCCATCTACGATTCGAATCGCCGATGAAGCGCGCTATGCCGCTTCCTCCCTTGTACTCGCGTTTCGCGGCCTCTCGGCAGTCGGCGCAATACTTCTGGCCGTGCCCACGGTGCCGCCCGCAACGCGTCTAACTCGGCCATGCGGTCGGTCATGCCGCCCTCCCCGCCACTATGCAGCAGCCGCCTTGGCCGCCCCACGCTTCTTAGCCATCTCCTTGGTCACGCGCCGCATGCGTTCGGCAGCCGCCCGGCGCATGGCAGGCGTCCACTTCACCTTCTTACGCTCTGGTTTCGCGACACGCGTCGATCCTTCCTTAGCGCCAGGCCGGGGACCATTGCCCGCGCGGAACGCCGCCCACCACTTTTTGAGCGCGGTAGCGTGCGGCGTGGCGGTCTGTCGCGCCTCCTTCTTGTTCGCCGCCCATCGTGCCCTTTGCGCGGCGGCGATGTTGGCGCGTCCTTCGGCGCTCAAATGCCTCCTAGCTGGTTTGTCCAACCCCAACCGCCCTCGCAATTCCGCCACGCGCGCATCCAACCGGCGACGTTGAATCCTGCAATCGATTAATTCATTGAGCAATTGCTCCGTCTTGGTCATTCCCGCTCCTTCCTTTCCGTTCTTCATCCAGTACTCTTGCCGCCTTGACCGTCTCCCAGGCGTTCGTCGAGGCCAGATACGGCGTGGCCAGATGCGCGGTCTTGCTCTCGACGTGCGTTCTCTTGCGCTTCTCTCCGGGCTGTTGCTTCTCCTGGCTACCACGGGCGTCCACATGGCCAAGCCGGGCGCAACGTGCGTGCCCCCCTGCGCGCCGGTCGCGGGAATTCTCCTTGCTCCTATAGGGAGTTTTTAAAATCCTTCTCACTTCGCTTTTGAAAGCGACGTGTAGCAACGACACGTTGAAAATATGCTTCCATGGTATCCATACTCCCAACGCCATGAGTCTAAACCGGATGTCCTGGCAGAGACACGGGTCCATCCTGCCGGAGAATCGTCGCGATTCGTGGCCGAATTGGACCCGTGGTTGGTCCCGTGGAATACCGTAAGTGATAGATACAAAAGAGAAAACGCGGTTGTGGACCTTAACTGTCACGTCGGAGGTCGCGGGTTCGAGCCCCGTCGTCCCCGCCAGCTCCCAACAGCTCATCTCCGTTTGTGCCGATTCACGTAATTTGAAGTAGGCGCGGCGTGGTCCGGCAGCCCACGGCTGTCGTACGCGACAAAAACCTCAACCCGGACGACGACACTCGATCGTCCGCCCGGCCCCGGGGATGCGGTCCTGCACCGCCCGCAATAGGTCGCGCAGCAGAAAAGGTTTGAACAGGAACGGTGTCTCGGACGCAATGTCAGGGCCGAAGCTCCCGGACATGAAGATAGGTTTGACGTGCGGCAGGAGGCGGCGGAGCTTACCTGCCAGTTCCAGGCCTCCCATCCTGGGCATGGACACGTCGGTGAGCAGAACCTGGATCATGTCGCCGCGGCATGCCGCCACTGCCAGCGCGTCCTCGGCGCTGGATGCGCCAAAAACGGAATACCCCGCCTGCGCCAACGCCGAAGACACCGGCGTGAGCAATGCGGGCTCGTCCTCCACCACCAGGACAGTTCCCAGGCAAGCTCGAGCAGGCTGTTTTCCAGAGCTGGCATTCAGAGCCGCGTTCCTCATCCCTACGCCTCCCGTCATGGACCGGATATGTTGAGCTTAGTGCTCGAAGCGGTACGATTCCTATCCTGCAATCGTATGAGTACCCGTCGAGCTGCCGCGCGCCGTCGCTCCACTTCTGGCTGACTGCCGCATAGCAGAGCAAGCTACGCAATTGACGGCGATGCCGACTCGAGCCGTCGACCTGCCCGGACCTTTGACAGCGCCTGCCGTCATATGCCAGATGCAGATGCGGAATCGCATCCTGTCGGTAACACTATTGGAATCTATTGGATATGTTTTACCCTGTAGTCCTTCCGAGTCCGCGCCGGCTCTAATATCCCCTTGTCCCCCGTCACGCTGGAGCAGCCGGACTCTACCTTACGAAGTCCGAACAATATCCTTCGTTTGCAGTATGTCCCTTGTCCGCGTTCGATGCTTAGGATGAATTCTGTGGCAGTGCGAATTCTCATCGCGGACGATCATTCCCTGATCCGCAACGGATTACGGAATGTGTTGGCACGTCAGGAAGGATTCGAAGTGATCGCCGAGGTTTGCGACGGCCGGGAGGCCGTTGAAGAGGCCGAGCGGCGGATGCCGAATGTCGCGATCCTCGATATCGGGATGCCGGCGCTCAACGGCATCGAAGCTGCCAGGATCATCTCCGAAAAACTCCACGAGGTGCAGATCGTGATACTCACCGTCCACACCGATGAATGTTACCTGGTCAACGCCCTCAAGGCCGGCGCCCGCGGATATGTACTGAAAAGCGCCGCGGAATCCGAGATCGTCCAGGCGGTGAGGGCCGTCAGCCAGGGAAAGGCCTTCTTCAGCCCTAAGGTCAGCCGGATCCTCGCGGACGATTACGTCCGGTACTTGAGCAGTAAGAACGTGGAGGACACCTATGATCTGCTGACCGGGAGGGAGCGCCAGATTTTGCAGTTATTGGCCGAAGGACAGGCCAACAAGGACATTGCGAATATTCTGAATCTGAGCCCGACTACTGTCGTCAGCCACCGCCAGCACATTTTTCAGAAGCTCAATCTTCACAGCCTGGCGGAACTGATTCTCTACGCGATTCGGAAGGGAGTTGTGGCGTCGCAGCGCAGTGGCTGCGCCCACGGCGACTAGCGGGGCCACGCCGGGACGGTGCGCTTGTGATCACGACGCCCCCCACATCTTCCGTCGCCGGAATGGCGCGGCGCTTTCTGACGACCAGAAGGGTGCTGACCTCCGGATTCGGAGTTCTTTTGATCCTTCTGGTTCTCTTGGGAGTGAATTCCATCCGGGTCCTCGGAGAACTGCGCTCGAGCAACGAGAACATCCTGGCTGATTTTGTCGACCGCGTGCAAAGGCTCGACGAGATCCGTTCGGCGATCTATCTGTCGGGCACATACATACGCGACTTCTTGCTGGAGCCCGAGCCCGACCAGGCGGAACAGAACCGGCAGGCCTTGAAAAACTCGCGGGCGCGAATCGAGTCGCTGCTGGCAACGCACAGCTCGCAGATGGGCGATGCGGACCAGGCGCTGTACGAAGCATTGCGGCGGGAAATCCAGGAGTACTGGCGAGTCCTGGACCCGGCGCTCGCGTGGAACGCCGGGCAGCGAAAGAAGGATGGATACCGGTTTCTTCACGACGAAGTCCTGCCCCGTCGGTCGAGCACGCTGGGCATCGCCGATACGATCGGCTCGGTAAACCGGCAGCAGCTCCTGCGGCGCGACCAGCGTCTGATCGGGCTATTCTCGGGCTTACGCAACGAGTTGGCGGTTGCTCTGGCCGTGATGTTCCTGTTGGGCTTCGTCATGGCGGCGGTGGCATCGGCGCGGATTCTGCAACTGGAGCAACAGACCCTGGCTCATCTGGCAGAGGCAAAACAGGCGCGGCAGGAGCTGCGCAGCCTGTCGATGCAGCTCGTCGCCACGCAGGAGAACGAGCGCAAGAACATCTCGCGCGAGCTCCACGATGCCGTCGGGCAATCCATGTCGGCCGTGCAGTTCGAACTCCACGACTTGGCGAGCGCGCTGGCGCCCTATCCGAAGGACCTCACGACGCGAGTGGACCTGATCCGCGAGTTGGTCGAGAGCTCGGTTGCCATGGTGCGCAACATGGCGCTGCTCCTGCGTCCGTCGATGTTGGATGATTTGGGGCTCGTGGCGGCCATCGAGTGGCAGTCCGCCCAGCTTGTCCGGGCCACCGGAGTGCGAATCAGCGTCAGTTCGGACGAGCTGCCGCGGGAATTGCCGGATGAGCATAAAACGTGCATCTTCCGAATCGCCCAGGAGGCGTTGAATAATGTGTGCCGCCACGCCAACGCGAACTCCGTGGAGATCCAGTTGAGCGCCCCGGGGCAGGGAATCGCGGTTGTGATCCAGGACGACGGCAGGGGATTTCAGCCGACGCGCAGCAAGGGAGTAGGACTGATTGGAATGCAGGAGCGCGTGGAAGGTCTTGGCGGCACGTTGATCATCGACTCCGGTCCTGGGAGGGGTACTTTGATTCGTGCCTGGCTCCCTCTGCCGCCCCGGCTGGATCCGAAGAGCCATGCCGGCGCAATTGTCGCGAGCGCTGCGGCACCACGTGAGCCTGCCTTATGACGACAGGTGTGCAGGCACCGGCTGGGTTCCGCCCGGGATCGGCAGAGAGGGCACAACATTCAGGCACCAACGTCCCGTCCGTGAAGCTGGACCGGTGGGTCTGGACCCTGATCGTTGTGCTTTCCGCAGTGGTTTACCTCATTGCGACTCTGTTCGCCGGCATTGACAGCCCGCTGTTCGGGCTGGCCATGATCGTGCTTCTGGCGCGCGAAGTAACCGGAAACGCGGCGCGCTCGTGAGGATTCGGATGCCGGATCAAAGATCGCCGGCGGCACAAACGGGCATTGCGCCGCCGGCGCTGGGGGAAGTGCTGCTTATGCGGTCTGTTCATCAACCCATGCTTGATGGATGTCTCCACAATACGGCGCGTGGCTCGCGATTCCAATCCCCTGCGCTATGTAGGGATGGAAAAAAATCGAAGGACCCGACTTCGATCCTGCAAGGGACGGCTATGTTGCGACGTGTGACCGCCGTGATGGCACTTGTACCGGCTGCGGCAGCTCTGAGCTTCGGGCAGGTATCCCCGGCCGGGAAGAATGCTCTGGTGCAGCTGAGCGGGTCCATCCGCGATTTGACGAGGCGGGTAGCGCCCGCTGTAGTGGAGGTCGTAGTCAACGGCTTCGGGTCGAGCGATGACGGCGGGCGCGGCAATCAGATTTCGCGCCAGCATTCCAGCGGGTCGGGTGTGATTCTGGACCCGGCGGGTTACATCATCACCAATGCCCACGTGGTGCAGGGCGCGATCAGCGTCAAGGTCCTCCTGGCCACGGCCCATTCCTTCGATGCGAAGCTGCCTCAGCGACCGCACGTGGCGGAGGCGAGAATCGTGGGAATCGATCGCGACTCGGACCTTGCGCTGCTCAAGACCGATGGCTCCAGTTTGCCTTCGCTCACGTTGGCGGACTCTGACGAGCTGCGGCAGGGCGACCTGGTGCTGGCCATCGGCAGTCCGCTCGGCTTCCACAACTCGGTTTCGATCGGCGTAGTGAGTTCCCCGGGGCGTGCCATCAACGACGAGAATCCGATTCTGTACATCCAGACGGACGCCACGATCAATCCCGGGAACAGCGGCGGAGCGCTGGTGAACACCAGCGGCACGCTGGTGGGACTGAGCACGTTCATCGTCAGCCAATCCGGCGGCAATGAGGGGCTGGGCTTCGCCCTACCCAGCAACGTCGTTCGCAACGTGTACCAACAACTGAGAAAGCGCGGGAGAGTTTCGCGCGGAACGGTAGGAATGTTCGTCCAGGATATTACACCGTCAATGGCAAAAGGTCTTTCCCTGACCACCGAGGAAGGGGTCGTGGTGGCAGACGTGGAGCCCGAGGGCCCCGCCGATCTTGCCGGACTCAAGCGCAGGGACGTGGTGTTGAGCCTGAACGGAAACTCGATCGAGGCGGCCCGGCAGTTTGACGACGACGTCAACCGGCGGCGCCAGGGCGAGAAGATCAGGCTCGAGATCCAGCGCGGCGTCACCCGCATCATGCTGACGGTGGAGGTGCAGGAACACGCGGCTCCCTGGGATCCTCTCGCCGACATGGTATCCCTGGAGCGGAACCTGGTGCCCCGCCTGGGCATCCTGTGCATCGAAATCGACCAGCGCGTCGCCAGCCTGTTGCCGGACTTACGGCGGCAATACGGACTGATTGTGGCGGCAAAATCTCCCGAGGGCCAAGCGCAATTCATCGACCTCCGGCCGGGAGACATCATTCATGCGGTGAATAATCTGCAGGTGTCTTCCCTGGAGATTTTCCGGGGCATGATTGGCGAGTTCCATCGCGGGGACGCCGTGGTTCTGCAGATCGAGCGGGATGGCAGATTTCAGTTCATTGCGTTTGAGATCGAGTGAGCAGGCAGCCCGGTGCGGCACGGCTTCA
>Ga0335080_10008034_pt1 | contig 10985 bp, 11 predicted proteins | sample Lox_Sample_34_FD_206720 | JGI IMG/M metagenome (GOLD analysis project Ga0335080, IMG submission 206720) | Soil microbial communities from Loxahatchee National Wildlife Refuge, Florida, United States - Lox_Sample_3.4 | ecosystem: Environmental > Terrestrial > Soil > Wetlands | place: USA...
CGCGCGGGCGCGGCGCAGCAGGCTGTTGACCGATTGGGCGGTGGTGCCGAGCATCTCGGCGACCTCCTCCGCGCGGTAGCCGAGCATGTCGCGGAGCACCAGCACCGCGCGCTGCTGCGGCGACAGGTGCTGAAGGCCAACGATGAACCCCAGCTCGATCGCCTCTTTGGTGTCGTAGCGCGCCTCCGGCCCGGGAGCCTCGTCCGGGATCCGGTCGAGCAGGACGTCGGGGAAGGGCTCCAGCCAAATCGCTTCGGCGTAGCGGGTGGGTTCGGGCATCTCGGTCATCCGCTGCAGTTCCCCCGGGCGGCGTCGGGTGCGCCGGAGCGCATCGAGGGCCCGGTTGGTCGCGATCTGGTACAGCCACGCACGGATCGACGCGCGGGCTTCGAAGCCCTCGAGGCCACGCCAAGCGGTGAGGAGCGTCTCTTGGAGCAGGTCCTCCGCGTCCTCGACCGACCCGACGATCCGATAGATGTGCACCTGAAGTTCACGCCGGTACGGGTCGGTAAGCTCGCGGAAGGCGGCTTCGTCGCCCGCGCGTGCACGCGCGAGCACCCTGTTGGTCACGCTCGCATCCTCGCACCAAATGTCCCTCTCACCCGCATCGCAGTAAGGACGTCGGCGCGCCCGGAAATTCGTCGCTCAATTTCCCGCGCCCCGAACGCCTCAACCCACGCTACTCCCACAAGTCCAAACAAGGAGAACCAAATGGGAAAGATCGTGGTCAGTCAGAACGTCTCGCTCGACGGCGTCGTCGAGGACCCTTCGGGCGAGGGAGGATTCAGGCACGGCGGCTGGTTTGAACAGTTCATCGGCCAGGACTGGGAAGCATGGTTCGAGCTTGAGCTCGCCGAAGCACAAGGCGCCGAGGCGCTGCTCATGGGTAGAGGGAGCGACGAGTACTTCGGCACTCGCGCGCCAAACCTCAGCGGCGATTGGGTGGACGCGTTGAACAATCTGCCCAAGTTCGTCGTGTCCTCAACCCTCGAAGAGCCCAAATGGACGAATGCGACCATCCTCAGGGGCGAGGTGATCAGCGAGGTCTCAAAGCTCAAGCAGCAGACAGAGGGGGAGATCGTCGTGTACGCCAGCCGCCCGCTCGTGCACACGCTGATGGAGCACGACCTGATCGACGAACTGCGGCTGCTCGTCTTCCCGGTCGCGCTCGGCGCGGGTGAGCGTCTGTTCGCCGAGACCAGCGACAAGCGACCCCTGCGCCTGATTCACACGAAGACCATCGGGAGCGGACTCGCCCACCTCACGTACGAGCGCGCCCGGGAGGCCTAGACGAAGCGGTCGGAACGCACGCGCCTCGCCTACACGCCCGCATGCCCGCCCGCGCCCGGTGAGCATGCGGGCAAGCGCCGCATATCAGCGCTCGACCTCACACCGACCATTGACGCGTCCGAGACATCTGGCATCCGGGAGGCCGCTTCCCGGCTTTGCCTTCTTTCCGCGCGGAGCAAGGCGACCGCCGGTTCGAGCGCGATGCACACGTTTGCACCGAAGCGGGTGTCGCGGTGACGGGCGATGTCGTGATGTTCGCCGCCACCGGGTCAGGTGCGAACCGCCACAGCGATCAGGCAGTCGAGACGGAGCAGAAGCTTGTCGGCGTGCTGTTGGCCTCGGTCAGCGACGAAGGCCGTGAGCTCGTCACGCAGTCGATGCCAGTGACCCGCGGCACGCAGCGTGTGTTGGTAGCTGACGATATGTCCGGCGGTTCGGATCAGGAAATCGGCGCCGGCTGGCGCGTCGTCAAACCGAAGCGTCAAGTGCTCGACCGTCGTGAGCTGTAGTGTCGCTCCGGCATCGTTGAGCAGTACTTGCAGGGCCTCAGGGTCACCCCATTGGCTTGGAGGCCCGCTGGCCGGGGGCGGAGGGGGAAGGTAACCGGCGATGACGCCGCCCATCGCCGGCATGACGCTCCCGGGAGTCCACGCTGCGAGCGCGAGCCGGCCGGGAGGCGCGAGCACCCGGACGAGTTCCCGGGCAGCCGCGGCGTGGTCGGCGGCGTACATCGCTCCGAAGACTGACACCACGACGTCGGCGTGTTCATCGGGTACGGGCAGGGCCTCAGCGTCGCCCTCGATCCACGTGACGTCCAGGCCGGCGGTCACGCGTGCGCGCGCCAACGCGAGAAGCGCAGGTTCGGTGTCTATGCCGAGCGTGTGGGCGCCGCGTGCGGCCGCCAAGAGAGCGGCGTTGCCGGTGCCGGTGGCGACGTCGATGACCCGCTCGCCCGCGGATACGTTGACTGCGTCAATCACCAGGGCGCTTGCCGGCTGCAGCGCCTGGGCCATCAGGGCGTACTCGCCAGCGCCCCATGTCGTCTTCGTCTCGTGCATGGCCCATTCTCACTGGCCGGAGGCGCCGTTGCTGACAGGAGCGGGAGGGCCGCTGGTCGAGCTCAGTCGCAGCGCCTCTTGCGCCGACCGGCACGCCGTACCTGCCGACGCTGCGCTCCCAACCGAAGATCGGTGGCTGGAGACGACTCGCGCGGCGACCTCGAGAATTTCGGCCAACTCCTGCTCAAGGGCGGTTCGGTGGAAGCACGAGGTTCACGTTGTCAGCGCCGGCAGCGAACCAGGCAGCGATCCTTGCTTCGGCCTGCTCGTATGTTCCGAACAGGGTGACCTCGTGTGCCAGGTCCTCGGCCGCGGCCGCTAGCTCAGGATTGTGGCGGTCGCGCGCCGCTTGGAGGACGGCCGTTGACGGCGGTGGCCATGCCGAAACGTCGCGAGAGCATCTGCGGATACAACGGCCCCATGCGGGTCGCATGCGTTGATAGCCACCACGCGGCACGGTGACGCGCGCTTTGCTCGTCGGCTGCCAGCGCAACGGGTACCCCGACAGCGACTCGCGTCCGGCTAGCAGCTAGCGGTCTCCGAGCGAGATTCGCCATCTTGAAGTAGATCTCGTCCTTCGTGTAGGCGGGACCGCGCCCAGAGGAAGGGAATCCACCCGTCGGCGAGGCGGATCGATCCCGGCGACAGTGCCGCTAGGACGATCGGGACCGGCGATTCGGGAACGATACCCAGGCGAAGCGGCCGTGCCCCGCCCGCGGCATCTGGTAGGCGGTCCCCTGTGAGTAGCGCCCTGACGGCGGTCGGCGTCTGGCGCAGGCGCGCCAGCGGCTGGTCCCAGGGGATGCCATGGAACCCTTCGGTCAGCGGCGGGTCGCTGGCGCCGATCCCGAGTGAGAAGCGACCTTGGCTGCACCATTGGAGGCTCGTTGCGCCGAGGGCGATGGAGGCCGGCGTGCGCCCCCATGCCGAGACAACCGACGTGCCGAGACCGATGCTCTGAGTGCTTGCCGCGAGCTGAGCGAGCAGGATCATCGAGTCGTGCGTCCACCCCTCCGCGAGGTCGACACGGTCAAGACCCAGCTTGTCGGCCTGGCGCCCCAGCCGCAGGATGAGATCGGCGCGGTTCTCAAAGGGCGTGAACGCTACGCCTATACGGCGCTGCTCAGCATTTTCTCGACGCTCGACCGGCTCATTGGATCGCCGGGGGGATGTGTCGTTGTGATGTGTGTTCATGCGATCGGTCCTTTCGTAATCGAGTCACCCTTCAAGCTCAACCGCTGATGTGCGGTCACCGGACGCATGCCTCGCCTTCCAGGGCGATCACGCTCCGAGACGCGCTCAGCCAGTCCGGGTTGCGCCTCGACGGTGAACAGTCCCGGGATCACCCGGGCTGATAGGCGGCATGGCTGCTCCTTCGTGTTGGAAGATGGTTCGGCTGGCCTGGGTCGCCGCGGCAACTGGTGCCCCCAGTCACGAGATCGGGCGTCAGTTCGAGTCCGAATTCGATCTCGTGGCGGTGGCTTGACCGTCGACTGAAGTGCAGAGCTCGCAGCAGGGCGTGGGCGGGTGCGTTCTGATGTAGCGTGGTTGCGGTCACGTGTGTGAAGCCGTTGGCGCGGGCGCGTTTGAGTGTTTGGATTGCGAGCTCCGTGCCGATGCCCTGTCGTTGAGCGTCGTCTGCGACTTCGATCGCCACCTCGGCAATGTGTGGCTGATCTGGCAGCTGCACGTACCGGGCAGCGGCGACGAATGAGCCGTCGGCTTCGTCGACCGCGGCCAGCGCCTCGTGGTGGACGTGATCGATATCGACGAGGTATGCGAGTTCACGCTCGGTCAGCTCAGGCTTTGGTGAGAGGTAGCGCCGGTAGCGCGATTCGGGCGTCAGCCGCATGAAGAGGCGTCTGAAGCGATCGCGGTCCTTGCGCTCGATCGGCCGGATCTTCAAGCGCCTCCCGTCGGCGAGCAGGACCGGGTCCGCCGCCGTGCGTCTGGAGCGCTCAGCTGCAGCGCGCATCTCCTCGCGCTGTTGCTCAGCGATGATGTAGGTCAGGTGGGGGTGCATCGGTTCCTCCTTTGGCGCGCTCAGGCGCGGGCCTCGAGCACTAGGTTCAGGGGCGTCTCCGCGGCGCGGCGGACCGACCGGAAGCCGCCCTCGAGCATCACTTCGCGCAGGCGGGCCTCGCCGGCCTGCGTCCCTAGCGCGGCGCGGCCGGGTTGCGAGAGCGACCCGGGGGTGCAGACGAGCGTGGAGAATCCGTAGTACATCCGCCCGACGGGATTGAGGTTGTCCTCGATCCGGTCACCGGCGAACGGCTCGACGAGCATGCACGAGCCATCGTCGGCGAGTGCCGCCCGCGCGTGCCGGGCCGCGCCCAACGGATCGCCGAGATCATGAAGGGCGTCGAAGAACGCGATGAGGTCGTAGCCACTGCCTGCGTATCGGGTGGCGTCCGCCACCTCGAAGCGCACCCGATCGGCGACGCCCGCGTCCTGCGCGCGTGTGCGGGCCGTGGCGATCGACTCCGCATGGACGTCGATGCCGATGAACGTCGAGGCCGGGAACGCTTGCGCCATGAGGATCGTCGACGCGCCGTGGCCGCAACCGATGTCGGCGACGCTGGCGCCGCGTTCGAGCTTCTCGACGATGCCGGTGAGCGCCGGAAGCCATTCCCTCACGAGGTGCATGCGGTAGTTGGCGCCGAAGGAGCGCTCGGTGCCGCAGAAGAGGCCGTCGTGGTGCTCATGCCAGCCGACGCCCTCGCCAGTGCGGAAGCGCTCCGCGACGCGCGTCCGACCGTCCATCACGGCGGTCGCGGCCTGGAAGATCCCGGCCATCGCCACCGGGCTGGAGTCGTCGGCGAGGATGAACGCGTGCTCGGCGGGCAGCGTGTAGCTGTCGTGGCTGCTGTCATAGGTCACGAAGCCGCCCGCGGCCTGCGCGTTGAGCCACTCGCGCACGTAACGCTCGTGCGTGTTGGTGCGTGCCGCGAGCTCGCCGGCAGTGATCGGCTGGGCGTCGGCCATCGCGCGGAACAGGCCGAGCTGGTCGCCGACGGTGACGAGCGCCGCGTTCAGCGCGGCGCCGACCTCGGTGGCGATCTGACCGGCGAATGCCTCGATGCGACTCTGGTCCAGCGTCTGCATGGTTTCCTCCTTCGGGTTGTTAGGCGAGCACCGTAGGCTCAATTGGCGGTGATTCATGAGATGCGTCTGAGGAATGTCTGAGGCCAGCCGGAGTCACGCCGCCACGGCGAGCCGGACTTCAGGAATGCCTCAGGAAGAGCTCACCGAGCGGGCGTCTGATCGGTCTACGTTTGTGCCTCCCCGAAACCAGGAGGCACACATGAATCCCACCGATCACATTCAGATCGTCACGTTCCAGCTCGCGGGCGTCGACCCCGATGCCTACCGCGCGCACGCTGAAGCGTCGGCACCGGTGTTCACCCAGATCCCGGGACTGCGCGCGAAAGCGTGGCTGGCGAACCCCTCCACGAACACCTACGGCGGCGTGTACGCCTGGGAGAGCCGGGAGGCGATGGAGGCCTATATCAGCGGGCCGATCTTCGCGGCGCTGCTCGCGAACCCAGGGATTGCCGGCGTGACGACCCGCGATTTCGGCGTCCTGGAGCGGCCGACGGAGATCACGCAACGTCGGTGAACGACGCCAGCGGGCCTGTTGCCAGCGGTTGGTAGGCGCCCACCTAACCGTATAGACTCGCCGACGAGCCGATGACGGGGCGCACGTTGCAGTCGACGCTCGATCAGCGCGCCGGCGCGCTGATTGGGCGCGAGCGAGAGCGGGCGGCATTACTCGAGCTAGTCGAGCGCGACGTGCCGCTTGTCGCCGTCGTCCACGGCATCGCGGGTGTTGGCAAGTCAATGCTCCTTAATGCCGCTGCCGTCGATGCGCGCTAGACGGCCGCGCGTTCGAGCCGACCGAACGCGGCTTCCTCACGTCGTTGGGAAGCGCGCTCGGCACGCGCCTGGTGACAGTTGCCGATGCGACCGAGGCGCTCGCGGGCGATGCGCGCCTCCTGCTGACGATCGATACGCACGAGCGGCTGCGGCTTCTCGACGCGTGGCTGCGCCAGTCATTCGTGCCCGCGCTGCCTGAGAACGTGCGTCTCCTCCTGGCCGGGCGCGATGCCCCGTTGGCGTGGCAGCGTGACCTCGGCGATCTGCTGCGCACGATCCGGCTCGGCAACTTGAGCGACGAGGCGGCGCAGGCCCTGCTGCGCCGCGTCGGTGTGGACGATGCGGTCGCTCGGCGGGTCGCCCGGGTCGCACGCGGGCACCCGCTCTCGCTCCAGCTGGCCGCCGGTGCGATGGCCGAGCGGCCCGGGCTGCCGGCCGAGGACGCCGTACTTGGGCCGATGATCGAGGAAATGGCGCGCCTGTACATCGACGGGCTCGATCCGATGACTCGCCGGGCCCTCGACGCGGTCGCAGTAGTCCGCCGTACGACGCTCACCCTCTTGGAGGCGATGCTGCCCGAAGACGACCCAGCCGAGCTGTTCGGTGCGTTGCGTGCGCTCCCGTTTGTCGAGCTTGGGACCGAGGGGCTGGTCGTTCACGACGCGGTACGCGCGGCCACGAGCGCGCTGCTCCAGGCGTCGGACCCCGCCCGTCACCGTGCCCATCGCCGGGCCGCTTGGACTCGCCTGCGCGCGGAGCTGCGACACGCCGGGCGGGCCGACCTCTGGCGCTACACCGCCGACATGCTCTACCTCGTCGAGAACCCGATTGTCCGCGATGCGTTTTTCCCAAGCGGCTCCGACGAGCTCACGATCGAACCCGCGCGCGCCGCTGATCACGCAGCCATAACGGCGATCAGCGCCGCCCAGCAGGGTCCTGAGGCGACGGCCCTCGTCGATGCTTGGCGGCGCTCGGCGCCGAAGACCTTCCGGGTCGTGCGCGACGCCGCGGGGGTGGTGCAGGGATTCTCGAGCCTGTACCAGCCGCAGGAGGTCAGCCGTTCGTTGCTGCGCCGCGATCCGGTTACCGCCGCGTGGATGGAGCATCTGCGCCGCGATCCGGTGCCTTCGCGCCAGCGCGTGCTGTTCGCCCGCCATGCGCTGGCGTCCGGCGAGGCCGCCACCGCTATGCTGTGGCTGGACGTCAAGCGTGTCTATCTTGAGCTGCGCCCGTACCTGCGGCGGCTGTACGCTCCCTTCCCGGACGTCGATCGCGCGCTGACCGTGCTCGCTCCCTTGGGGTTCGCCGCGCTGCCGGGCGCGCCGGTTCAGATCGGGCAGGACGCTTACTGGACGCTGATGAATGACTTCGGGCCGGGCTCGATCGACGGCTGGCTCAGCGAAGTCGTCGGCCGGGAACTCGGGGCGGACGAACCCGCCGTACTGGATCCGGCAGCACGGCGGCTCGTGCTCGACGGCCGCGGGGTTGACCTCAGCCGCCTGGAGCTAGACGTCCTGCGCCACCTGCAGGGCCGCGAGGGCATCGCGGTCACCCGCGAGGAGCTGCTACGCGAGGTGTGGGGACACGATTGGACGGGCGCGAGCTCGAACGTCGTCGAGGCGGTCGTCAGCGGGCTGCGAAAGAAGATGGGCGACCGCGCCGGCGCGCTGGAGACGGTCCGCGGCGTCGGCTACAGGCTCGGTCCGCTCGACCGATCGCCCCGGAGCACGCGCCTGTGAAGGTTCTCGCCCTGTATGACATCCACGGCAACAGCGACGCGCTGGAGGCTGTCCTCGCCGGTCCGCGAGCCGGCGCGTGCGACGCGATCGTCGTGGGCGGCGACGCGGTGCCGGGGCCGTTCTGCCGCGCAGTGCTCGATCGCATCGAGGCGCTGACCGTGCCGGTTCACTATCTGCGCGGTAACGGGGAGCGCGAGACCGCCGAGGCGATCGAGGCGACCAGCCCGCCAGCCGACGACGACCTGGGCTCGGTCGCGGCCGCGATCACGGCCGCGCAGCTCGGCGCGGAGCGAGCACGAGCGCTCGGCGAGTTGCCGCTCATCGTCAGACTCGATGGCGTCCTGTACTGCCACGCCACCCCACGGGCCGATGACGAGATGGTGACTCGAGCTTCCACGCCGGAGCGCTACGCCGAGGTGCTGGCCGACGTCGACGCACCCCTCGTGGTCGCAGGACATACGCACCAGCAGGATGACCGCATGGTCGGCACCATACGGTTCGTCAATGCGGGCAGCGTCGGTCTGCCGTACGAGGGCGATGGGGCTGCGCGCTGGCTCTGGATGGTCGACGGTGTTCCTGAGTTGCGTTCCACGGCGTACGACGCGCTGGCCGCGGGTAACCGGATGCTCGCGGCTGGCTGGCCGGACGAGCGGTCGGTACGCAGTGCCCTCGTCGATCCCGTCGAGCCAAGCATTGTCACGGAACTGTTCGAGCAACGCGCGCACGACTAGGGTCAGCGGGCTCGCGTCGCCGAGAAGCCTCGTTCGCTTGTCCGAGTGGTAGCCCGGACCACGTCCGACGAGATCGTCCCGTGGCACGACCGCGCAACTCTCGAGGGAAACCTGGGCTCTCGCTGGATGCGGTGGCCCGCCAGCTCGTGCAAGCGTGCCACCACCGAGTCTAGGCTTACGCGTGAACGACAAGCACGAACCGGTCGGGAAAGGCGCGCCACGATGTCGTCCCGATGAAGCGCCTGTGTGAACGCAGGAGCCCGGGGCGGTGCTGAGACAGCAGCCTGGCCGGCGAGAGGCTCACGTACCGCCGCGCCGCTGCCTACGACCGAATGCGCGCGACAGCGCAAGAGCAGGTCAAATGGGGTCAGTTGCCCTCCGCCCTGCTTGTCGCCAAAGGTGCTGCATCGTCGTGAGGTCGACGGTGTAGCGCGGTGACCGGCTACGTCGGCTGCCTGCTATGCCGCGGTTGCGGGAGTCGCCGATGTGCTTGCTGGCGGCCCGATCCGCGGCGGATTGCAAGCGCGCCCGCGCTGTCGCTCGCGTTGGCGGAGCAGCCACCGGCGCCGATACCGACGTCGCTGCTGGATGGGCGAGAGCGGGAAGAGATGCCGGCGACTGTCGAATTCTCACGGCATTACGGGAGCGACCGAGGCCCCGGACAGCACGACTTACCCGACAGCCACCGCCTACAGCGGCAGTGCTGACATCGACGCCGTTGTGACCGCTTTCGTGCTTGCCGCTGTCCGCGCTTCGGTTAGCGCCGGCAGCATCGGGCGAACCGAGTCCTCGACGATGCGTTGCGTGCGCGCTTGTAGCGATTCTCAGGGCTGACGCGTTGTCCTCGCCCGAGACCTGCTTCGGGTCAGCGCGGTAGCCAGGTGGCGAAGTGATTGGCCGTGTCATCTAGCGGCTGGATTCGTGCAGCACTGGACCTTCGCGCGCAGGAAGTTGTTGGAAGCCGCATGGCGCGGTAGCGAGCGTGTTACGAGACCCATGAGTACCGGAAGTGTGCTACCGTACATTCGGTACTAGTCGGTTCCATAAAAAGGAGGGTTCATGCAGCGGGATGGAACCGCGCGTCCGATGGGGAGACCACGAGATTCGCGAGTTGACCGCGCGATCCTGGACGCGACGCGCGAGCTGATCGCCGAGCGTGGCGTGCACGAGTTCCGCACGGAGGACGTTGCCGTTCGGGCCGGGGTCGGCAAAGGCGCGATCTATCGCCGCTATCCCTCGAAGGACGAGTTGGTGACCGCTGCGGTTGGCGCTCTGGTCGACGAGGAGATCCAGGTGCCGGATACGGGATCGACCCGCTCGGATCTGCTGGCCCTGATGGGCGAGGCAGTCGAGCTGTACCGCGGGTCGCTGCCGGGGCGGTTGATGCCGAGCCTGGTCAGCGCGATGGCCCAGCGGCCTGAGCTCGCACGCGCCGTCCGCGACGGGTTCCTGGCCGGTCGGCGAGAGGCGCTTGCTCACGTGCTTCGGCGTGGGATCGAGCGTGGCGACCTGCGTTCAGACCTCGATCTCGAGTTCGCCCTCGACGTGTTCGGCGGTCCGCTGTTCTACCGGCTTCTGATCACCGGCGGCCCGATCGACGAGCGGCTTGCCGAGGCTGTCGTTGAGGTGATCCTGCGCGGGTTCGCGCCTGCCGGGTCCGCCCGACCCAAGTCCATGAGAAAACCGAAGGAGCAATCACGATGAAGATCCATGCAATCCAGACAGGCACCGTGGCGATCACGACCGCTTGGCGCGAGGGCGTCGGTCATGGCCGGCGCCGCCTCGTGCACACGATTCTCGACCGCAGCTGGACCGAGTCGCTTCCGATCTACGCCTTCGCGATCGAGCATCCCGAGGGCGTGATCGTGGTCGACACGGGCGAAAGCGCCCGCGCTTCACAGCCGGGCTACTTCCCGCGTTGGCATCCGGTCTTCCGTCTCGCTGTTCGTGAATTCGTCGAGCCCGAGCAGGAAATCGGCCCACAGCTCAAGCGGCTCGGGATTGAGCCCGGTGACGTCCGCCGAGTGGTGATGACGCATCTGCACACTGACCACGCCGGCGGCCTGCATCACTTCCCGGATACGGAAATCCTCGCCGCGCGCACCGAGATTGCACACGCAACCGGGCTGCAGGGCCAGCTGCGTGGTTACCCGAACACCCGCTGGCCAGCCTGGTTTGACCCAACCCCGGTCGACCTCAAGCCGGAACCGTTCGGGAGCTTCCCGCAGAGCCTGCGCTTGACCAAGGCGGGCGACGTCAACCTCGTTCCCCTCCCGGGCCACAGCCCCGGC
>Ga0335080_10008035_pt1 | contig 10985 bp, 9 predicted proteins | sample Lox_Sample_34_FD_206720 | JGI IMG/M metagenome (GOLD analysis project Ga0335080, IMG submission 206720) | Soil microbial communities from Loxahatchee National Wildlife Refuge, Florida, United States - Lox_Sample_3.4 | ecosystem: Environmental > Terrestrial > Soil > Wetlands | place: USA: Florida...
GAGCAGCTCCTGGTGCGTCCCCATCTCGCGGATTTCCCCCTTGTGCATCACGATGATCTTCGTCGCGGACTGGATCGTGGAGAGGCGGTGGGCGATCACGATGGACGTGCGCCCGGCAAGCAGCTTCCTGATCGCCTCCTGGATGAGGATTTCGGTTTCCGTGTCGACGCTGGATGTGGCCTCGTCCAGCACCAGTATGCGCGGCTGGTAGGCGAGCGCGCGGGCGAACGAGATGAGCTGCTTCTGACCCACGGAGAGCGTCGCGCCCCGCTCCTTCACCTCGGCGCGGTAGCCCCCGGGGAGCTGCTCGATGAACCGGCTCGCGCCCACGATGCGCGCGGCCTCCTGTACCCGCTCCGGCGAAATGGCCTGGTTTCCCAGGTTGATGTTGTCCGTGATGTCGCCCGAGAAAAGGAAGACGTCCTGCAGCACCACGGCGATGTGGCGGCGGAGGTCCGCCTGCGGCACCGTGCGGATATCCACGCCGTCGACCAGGATCTCCCCTTTCTGCACGTCGTAGAGCCGCGAGAGGAGGCTGATGATGGTCGTCTTCCCCGCGCCCGTATGCCCCACGAACGCGGCGGTCTCCCCCGCGCGGATCGTGAATGAGACGTTCTTCAGCACCCAGTCCGGCTCCTGCCCGTCCAGCCCGCCGGTGTAGGCGAACCAGACGTTCCGGAACTCGATGTCCCCCCGCACGGCGCCGAGCGGCTTCGCCCCGGGGGCGTCGGGGATCATCGTCCTGTCGTCCAGCAGCTTGAACACGCGCTCCGAGGAGGCCATTGCCGTCTGCATGATGTTGTATTTCTCGGAGAGGTCGCGGATCGGCCGCCAGAACATCTCGTTGAACTGGAGGAAGGCCATCACGGTCCCGATCGTCACGCCCCCCCTGAGCGTCTCGACGCCCGCGTACCAGATGATGAGTCCCACGGCGATCGCCCCGACCAGGTCCACGCCGGGGTAAAAGAGCGCGTAGTAGAATATCGAGCGGATGTTGGCGTCCCGGTGGAGCCCGTTGATGCCGCGGAACGACTCGTACGCATGGGACTCGCGGGAGAACACCTGGTCCACCATCATCCCGGTGATGTGCTCCTGCATGAACGCGTTGATCCGCGCGATCTGGATGCGCACGTCGCGGTAGGCTTCCCGCGCCTTCTTGCGGAAGAGGAACGTGCCGTAGAACAGGAGCGGCAGGACGCTGAGCGAGATCAGCGCCAGGCGCCAGTTCATCGAGAACATGAAATAGAGGATGCCGATGATCGTGAAGACGTCGCTGAAGACCATCACGATCCCGGAGGAGAACATGTCGTTCAGGACCTCGACGTCGTTCGTCACACGGGTGATGAGGCGCCCGATCGGGTTGCGGTCGTAGAAGCGGAGCCCGAGCCTCTGGAGGTGCGTGAAGATCTCCATGCGGAGGTCGAATATCGTCCGCTGCCCGATCCACTGCGTGAGATACGTGTTGAGGTACTGGAGCATGCCGCGGACGATCATCACGCCCAGGAAGAGGAGCGTGGTCCGGAGGAGACCCGGACCGTCCTTCTGCGCGACGTTCACGTCAACGGCGATCTTGACGAAGTAGGGGCGCACCGCCTCCATGGCCGAGACCAGGATGCTCAGCGCGATCCCGGCGGCGACGTACCAGCCGTAGGGACGCAGGTAGCGGAGCATCCGCCGCATCAGCCGGCCGTCGTACGCTTTGCCGAGTATTTCTTCTTCCTGCATGATCTCTTCGTTATTGAATCCACGTCATTGCGAGTGGCGCCTGTGGCGACGAAGGCGCCACCGCAGGCGCCACGAAGCAATCCCGGCCGGAGATTGCTTCGTCGCTGAGAAACGCTCCTCGCAATGACAAGTGACCGTCATTGCGAGCGATTTATGCGAAGCAATCTCGCGCCGGAGATTGCTTCGTCGCTGATTGCTTCGCGAAGGGCGCTCGCAACGCTCCTCGCAATGACACGTTATCCGCCGTTTACAGCTGCTCCGGCTTCTCTTAGAGCTGCTCCAGTTCCTCTTCCAGAAGCTGCTTGCGGTGGAGCTCCGCGTAAATCCCGCCGAGCGCGACCAGCTCGTCGTGCGTTCCCCGCTCCTTGATCCGGCCGCCGTCCAGCACGATGATCGCGTCGGCGTCCTTGACGGTGGAAATCCTGTGGCTGATGATGATGCTCGTGCGGCCCTTCATGACGCCGCGGAGCCGCGAGAGTATCCCCTCTTCCGTGAACGTGTCGACCGCCGAGAGCGCGTCGTCCAGTATCAGTATCGCGGGCTTCCGCATCACGGCGCGCGCGATGCTCGTCCGCTGCTTCTGTCCGCCCGAGAGCGTAATCCCCCGCTCCCCGAGCATCGTTTCATAGCCTTTGGGGAACTCCGCCACGTCCCGGGCGATCCGCGCGATCTCCGCCGCCTCGCGGATATCGGCCTCCGTGGCGCCTTCCGCGCCGTAGGCGATGTTTTCCTCGATCGTTTCCGAGAAGAGAAACGTTTCCTGGGGGACGTAGCCGATCGAGCCCCTCAGCACGTCGAGCGGAATCTTCCGCACGTCCACGCCGTCGATCAGGAGCTGGCCGCCGGTCACGTCGTACATCCGCGGGATCAGGTTCACCAGCGTGCTCTTCCCCGATCCGGTGTACCCCACCACGGCGAGCGTCCGGCCGGCCGGGATCGTGAGCGCGATATCCTGCAGCGCCGGTACCGCCGCTCCCCGGTGGGAGAACGTGACGTTCCGGAACTCGATCGTCCCGGTGAGCGACGTGATGCTCCGGTCGGTCTGCGCGGCGTCCCTGATCTCCGGCTCCGTGTCCATTGTCCGCGTGAGGCGGGCCATGGACGCCGCGCCCTGCTGCAGCTGGTTGATCACCCACCCGAACGCGATCATGGGCCAGATGAGCATGACCTGGTACCCGAAGAACGCGGTGAGCGTGCCGATGGAGAGCCGCGCGTCCATCACCCGCATCCCGCCATAATAGAGCGTGATCACGAGCGAGAAGCCGATCAGGAGAAACATGAGCGGCCACATGATCGACTGGACGCGGGCCAGGACCAGGTTCTTCCTCAGGTAGTCCCAGCTCATCGCGCGGAAGCGCGCGGTCTCGTACTCCTCCCGCACGTACGTCTTGATCACGCGGATGCCGGAGAGGTTCTCCTGCGCACGCGTGGTCAGCGCCGAGTACTGCGCCTGGCGCTCCTCGAACTTCCTGTGGACGAGCTTCCCGAGATAGTAGACCGCCACGGAGACGAACGGGAGCGGGATGAGCGCCAGCAGCGTGAGCTGCCAGTCGGCCCAGAGCATGACGGAGAGCACCATGATGAACGTCATCATCGTGTCGGTCGGGTACATGATGCCCGGGCCGAGCGCGTTGCGCACGGCGCTGATGTCGTTCGTCGCCAGCGCCATCAGCTCCCCGGTCGGCGTGTTCTGGAAGTACGCCAGCGGGAGCTTCTGGATGTGGGCGAGGAAATCGTTCCGGATGTCGAACTCGACGTGGCGGGAGACGACGATGATCGTCTGGCGCGTGAGGAATGTGAAGACGCCGGCGACCAGCGAGAAGCCGATCACCAGGAGGGCGTACATGAGGATGCCCGATTTGTCGAGCGCCCCGCTCTGGAGTCCCGCTTTCAGCTCGTCGATGGCGCGGCCCACGAAGAGGGGGAGGGCAACGTTGAACACGTTGCTCATCACCACGGTCACCAGTCCCCACAGAAGCGTGGTACGGTACCGCGCAAGATACGGGCGCAAGCGAAGGAGCGGCCTCACACACTACCCTATGATTTCAAATCCCGTGTACCGGTGGAGCGCGGCCGGCACGACCACTTTCCCCTCGGGGGTCTGGTACTGCTCCAGGAGCGCCGCGACGATCCGCGGCAGCGCGAGCGCCGAGCCGTTGAGCGTGTGGACGATCTCCGGCTTTCCCCCCGCCTCCGGCCGGAAGCGGATGTTCATGCGGCGCGCCTGGTACGACTCGAAGTTGCTGATGGACGAGACCTCGAGCCATTTGGCCTGCCCGGGTGACCAGACCTCCAGGTCGTATTTCTTCGCCTGGGTGAACCCGAGGTCCCCGGCGCACATGAGCAACACCCGGTACCGCAGGCCGAGTTTCCTGATCAGACCCTCGGCGTCGCCGCGCATGCTTTCCAGGTCGTCGTACGACCGGACGGGGTGTGTGAGCCGGACCAGCTCGACCTTGTTGAACTGATGGACCCGGTTGAGCCCCCGGACCTCCTTCCCGTACGAGCCCGCCTCCCGGCGGAAGCACGGCGTGTACGCGCAGAGGAGCACCGGGAGCTGCTTCTCGGTGAGTATCTCGTCCCTGTAGAAATTGGTCACCGGCACCTCCGCCGTCGGCACGAGGTAGAACTGGTCCCGCTCGACGACGTACATCTGGTCCTCCTTGTCGGGGAGCTGCCCCGTGCCGGTCGCGCTCGCGGCGTTCACCAGGAGGGGGGGCGCCATCTCCGTGTACCCGCGTCCCCGCGCCTCGTCGAGGAAGAAATTGATGAGCGCGCGCTCGAGCTGCGCCCCCTTGCCGACAAACACCGGGAACCCCGCGCCGGTGATTTTGGTTCCCCGCGCAAAATCGATGATCCGGAGCTTCTCCAGGAGGTCCCAGTGGGGCAGGAGCGGGAAATCCACCGCCTGTTCCTCTCCCCAGACGGCCACCGTCTTGTTGTCCGCGGGGGTCGTCCCGGGGGGGACGCTCGCGTGCGGCACGTTGGGGATCAGGAGGAGCGCCGCGCGGAGCTTCTCCTCGACCGCGGCGACGGCCGCATCCAGCGTCCTGATTTCCTCCGCCACGTCGCGCATCTCCGCGATGAGCGCGGAGGCGTCTTCCCCCTTCGCCTTCATGCGGGCCACGTCCGCCGAGACGGCGTTCTTCCGGCTCTTGAGCGCCTCGGATTTCTGCAGCGCGCGGCGGCGCTCCTCGTCGAGCGCGATCGCCTCCGCGACGCGGCCGGCGTCCTCCCCCTTCAGCCGCACGCCTTCGCGGACCGCGTCGGCGTGTTCCCTGATGTACCGGATATCGAGCATCGGTTACGTTCCCCGTGTGGCGCCGCGGCCGTGCGGCTGTCCGGGGACGGGACCGCTGTCGGCCGCCCGCCGCTTTCCCCGGGAGATCTGGTTCTTGAGGACCGCGAGTCCCTGTTCGATCGTGGAGGGATGTATCCCCAGCTCCACTTCCGCCTTGAGCGTGATGAGCCCGGACTTGAGCGGCCGGTGCGCCGGCTGCCTGAGCTGCCCGGTCTTGACCGGCGAGATGAGCGACGGGTCGTGGCCGAACGCCCGCGCGATGCGGAGCGCGAACTCGTGGCGGCTGACGATCTCCCGCCCGGCGATATTATAGATGCCCGTCCTTCCCAGCTCGACCCCCCGCAGAAGACCGTAGGCGAGATCGTCCGCCAGCGTCGGATTGCCGAACTGGTCGTCCACGATCCGCACCGCCGTTCCCTTCTCCAGCGACTGGAGGAGCCAGAGCGCGAAGTTCTGCTTGACGCCGGGCGCGAAACCGTACAGCACCATCGTCCGCGCGATCAGGTACTTCATCCCGGAGGTGCGCAGCGCATTCTCCCCCGCGAGCTTCGTCTTCCCGTAGTAGCTCAGCGGCTCGGGCCTGTCCTCCTCCGTGTAGGGGCCGCTCTTCCCGTCGAAGATGTAGTCGCTCGACACGTGGACGATGAGGGCGTCCGTGCGCCGCGCGGCCTCGATCATGTGCTCCACCCCGCCGACGTTCACCTTCCAGGCGGTCTCCCGTTCCGTCTCGCAGGCGTCCACGTTCGTGATTGCCGCGCAGTTGATGATGACGTCCGGCTCGGCGCGCGCGACGACCTGCCGGACCTCCTTGCGGGAGGTGATGTCCGCCTGGACGTACACCGCCGGGTCGGCGGGGCGCACGGGCGCCTCCTCGAACGATGAGAGCGTCACCGAGGCGGGCGTTCCCCGCACCAGCAAGTCGGCGACTTTCTGGCCGAGGAGACCGTTGCTCCCGAAGACGAGGACGCGGCGGTCGCTCATCGGAGCGATTCCTCCAGCGCCGTGGCCGCATCGGTCTTTTCGTCCCTGTACTTCACGATCACGGGCGTGGCGATCGCGAGCCCCTGCGCCCTGCCCCACGCGCCGCCGGCGGGGCGGCTCCCGGGGACGACGACCGCGCCGGGAGGCACGGTGAGCGGAGCGTCCGCGGTTTTCCGGTAGACTTTCTCGTTCACCGCGTCGTAGAGCGCTGTGCCGCCGGTCAGGACGACGCCCGCGGCGATCACCGCGCGCCGCGCGACGATCGTCCCCTCGTAAATGCCGCAGTTGCCTCCCACCAGCACGTCGTCCTCGATGACGACCGGAAGCGCGCCGACCGGCTCCAGGACGCCGCCGATCTGCGCCGCGGCGCTGATGTGGACGCGCTTCCCGATCTGCGCACAGGAGCCGACGAGCGCGTGCGAATCGACCATCGTCCCCTGGTCGACGTACGCGCCGACGTTGATATACATCGGGGGCATGCACACGACCCCGCGCGCGACGTAGGCGCCGTCCCGGATCGAGGAGCCGCCGGGAACGAGCCGCACGCCGTCGGAAGTGTGGAGCGTCTTCAGGGGGAACGTGCTCTTGTCGAAAAAGCGGAAGCGGCCGTCGATCGAGACATCGGCGAGCTCACCCAGCCGGAAGCCGAGCAGTATCCCCTTCTTCACCCAGGCATTCACATGCCAGGCGCCCCCTTTCTGCTCGGCGGCGCGGATCTCCCCCCGGTTGAGGAAGAACTTGAACTCGGCGAACCGCCGGAGCGCCTCCTCCCGGTCAATCTGCGCGGGGTCGGCGGCGTAGAGCGCCTCGATGTCGGCCTGGAGCGACACCGGCTACTTCACGAGCCTGAGCTGCTGCAGCACCTTCTCCAGTTTCGCGCGTGCGGCTTCGGAAAGATGCGTCAGGGGAAGGCGGTAAACCTCCTCCAGGAGCCCCATCTTCGCCATCGCGGCTTTCACGGGTATCGGGTTGGACTCGATAAAATTGATATTCATCAGGTGGAGGAGCCTGTAGTGCTGCTCGCGGGCCTTGTCGTATTTCCCCCTGAGGGCCAGGCGGACCATCGCGCTGAATTCCTTCGGCACCTCGTTCGACACGACGGAGATGATCCCGTCCGCGCCCAGCGCCACGAGCGGGAGCGTGAGGTTGTCGTCCCCCGACCAGACGCCGAACCCCGCGGGACGGTGGTGGAGCACCTCCATAATCTGCGCGATGTTGCCGGAGGCTTCCTTGACGCCGGCGACGAACGGGATCTCCTCCGCCAGCCGGAGCTGGGTGCCGGCCTCGATGTTGGAGGCGGTCCGCCCGGGAACGTTGTAGACCACGATCGGCATCTCCACTGCGTCCGCGATCGCACTGAAGTGCTGGTAGAGACCTTCCTGCGTCGGCTTGTTGTAGAAGGGGGCGACCGTCAGGATGGCGTCGGCGCCGCGGCGCTTCGCCTCCTTCGCCAGCGCGACCGCCCGCGCCGTGGCGTTGCTGCTCGCGCCCGCGATCACGGGCACGCGCCCGTGCACCTCGTCGACGACGGCCTCGATGACCTGCGCCTGCTCCTCCTCGGCGAGCGTGGCCCCCTCGCCGGTGCTCCCCACCGGGACGAGCGCCTCCACGCCGGCCGCGATCTGCCTGTTGACGAGCTCGCGCAGCACCACCTCGTCCACCCCGCCGTTTTTCCTGAACGGTGTGACGAGCGCCGTCCCGGTCCCGCGGAAGAGCAGTTTGCGTCTGGCCATGGGTCCTTCTCCCGGTGTGTGATCAGAGCGTGATCACGTCGCGCATCGTGTAAAAGCCGTGCTTCCCCTTCAGCCACTCCGCCGCCACCACCGCGCCCAGCGCGAAGCCGGAGCGGTTCCGCGCGGTGTGCACCAGCTCGATCTGGTCCGCCTCCGAATCGAAGACCACCGCGTGCGTGCCGGGCACGCTCCCCACCCGGGCGGAGGCCACGTGGAGCTGGTGCGGCTTGATCTGCCCGCGGCTCGTCTCGGCGAGAATCTCGGTCTTCCGCTTCATCCCCTGGAGCACGCAGGCCGCGATCGCGAGCGCGGTGCCCGAGGGACTGTCCGCCTTGCCGCGGTGGTGCGTCTCCATCACTGCCGCGTCGTACTGCGTGTACCGGTCCATCAGGTGCGCGGCCTGCGCGACGATCTGCGTGAAGATGTTCAGGCCGAGCGAGAAATTGGGGGCGTAGAGGAACCCGATCTTCGCCTCCTTCACCAGCTTCTTCACAGCGTCCAGGCGGTCGTACCAGCCGGTGGTCCCCACGACGATGTTCTTGCCGCATTCCGCGCAGGCGGCGATGTTCTCCATGACCGCTCCCGGCGACGAGAACTCGATGCAGACGTCAATCCCCTTCAGCGATTCGGGCGTGAGCCCCAGGGCGCCGGTATTATTGTGGATGTCGAACGTCTTCGCGACCGTGAGGCCCCGGGCCTTCGCGGCCTGCTCGACTTCCTTTCCCATCTTCCCGTAGCCGATGAGCGCAATGTTCATGGTCACCTCCGCCAATGACGCCGCCTCATGCGATCGGGCGCGCCCCGGGGTCCGGCGCCTGCGCCGCCGCCGCCGCAGTCCCGGCCGCGAATGCCGCGGCGAGGCCCATGTCGCGCGTCGCCAGGTACCGGTGGATGAACGCCGCCCCGAAGACGTCGCCGAGGCCGATCACCGTGTCCGCACCCGCCACCGGCGCGCAGGGAACGTCCTGCCGTATGATCTTCTTGTGCTCGCTCGTAAAAAGCGTCGCGCCGCGCGCGCCGCGCGTGATGAGCACGCCCCCCGTGCCGAGCGTCAGGAGATGACCGGTGAGCTGGTCCTCCGTCAGGCGGTCGAGCGCGAGTCCCGCGGCCTCCTCTTCGTTCATCTGCACGGAGTGGAGCATGAACGCCCAGCGCCGCCAGTCCTCCAGCGGCCGCCGCACCCTCTCCCGCTCCGGCGAGATCCCCGTCGTCAGGTTGTGGTAGTCGAAGTGCACGGGGGTCTCGCGGGACCGGATCTCCATCCGGATCTGGTCGAGCGTTTCGATCGTGATATCGGCGCCGGAGAACATGTTGATCAGGATCCCGTCGGCCGTCAGGTGCTTCCTGATCCGCTCGTACGGCACGGGCGGGGCGACCGACTGCGCGCACGCCACGTCTTTTGCGCCGGGCCCCTCGTACAGGTCGATACGGTTCGTGGGTCCCTCGAGCGGGAAGACGCCCGCGGGATCGACCGCGGAGAATCCGCCGAGCCATCCGAGGAACGCCTCCCGCTCTGTCCCCCCCACGCCGCAGACGGGGACGATCGTGTCGCCGGGCGAGGCGAGCCCGCCGAGCGCGGCCACCGCGTTGGCGATCCCTCCCCAGCGCTCGCGGATGAGCTTTCCGCCGCGGTGGACGCCGTCCACGCACAGGTGCCCCAGGACAAGGAGTTTCATCGGATGAGGCGCGGCGGGGGGAACGTCAGAACTTCGCTCCCCCGGCGCGGAACTCGGCGAGCTTCCTGCGGAGTGCCTCGTCGGTGAGCGCGAGTATCTCCGCGGCCAGGACGGCCGCGTTTTTGGCTCCCGCCGATCCGATGGCCACGGTCGCAACGGGGATGCCCGCAGGCATCTGCACAGTCGAATAAAGCGCGTCCACACCGGAGAGCGCCGAGCCCTCGAGGGGCACGCCGATTACCGGGAGGGTCGTGTGGGCGGCGGCGAACCCCGCCAGGTGGGCCGCCATGCCGGCCGCGGCGATGATGAGCGCGAATCCCGCTGCCTCCGCGCCCGTACAGAACGCCGCGGTGTCCGCGGGCTGGCGGTGGGCGGAGGACACCTTCAGCTCGTACGGGATGCCGAACTTTCCGAGGTACTCGGTGCACCCGGCCATCGCCTGCTCGTCGCTCCTGCTCCCCAGGAGCACCGCCACTTTCCTCATCGTCAGATCCGGGCTGTGAAGGGATAATTGCCCGCCTCGCATTTCCGCCAGAGCTCCTGGCAGGCAAATTTGTTCTCGTAGAGCGCGCGGCCGATGATCACGGAGTCGACGCCGAAGCGCTCAAGCTCCTGCACCTTCAGGAGGTCTTCCAGTCCCGCGATCCCCCCGGCGGCCGTGATCCGCATCCCGGTCTTTTCGCCGAGATCCTTCAGCACGTCGAAGTTCACCATGGCGGGCGACCCGTCCTCGCCGATGTCGGCGTACACGAGCCGGCGGAACCCCAGCGCTTTCCCGTTGAGCGCCACGGAGAGCGCCATGAGGCCGGTGGTGGCGGTGCCGCCGTGCATCGCGACGATGCCGTGCACCGCGTACATCGCGAGCACGACCTTGCTGGGACCGTACGCCGCCAGGAGCCGCTGGGCTTCCTCCGGGCGCTCGATCACCATCGTGTTGACCAGCACGCGGTAGACGCCGGTCTCGAACGCCCAGCGCGCATCCTCGAACGTGCGCACGCCCCCCCCGAGCTCCACGGGGATATCGACGTTCTGCACCATGCGCTTGACGGTGTCGGCGTTCACCAGGCGCCCCTCGCGGGCGCCGTCAAGGTCGGTGACGTGGAGGGATTTCGCGTTCTCGGTGCGCCAGAGCCGGGCCATCGCGACCGGGTCGTCCGAGTAACCGAACCCCTCGACGCCCTGCGCGGTGCGCACGCAGCGGCCGGCGCGTATTTCCACCGCGGGAATGATGAGAATCACGCGGTATAGTGCATAAAATCCGTTTCAATTTCAAGAAGTGGCGCCGCCCCCGGGGCGCCGCGCGCGGCTAGCGGGAGAATTTCTTGCGGCGGTTCCTGATGTAGTCGACGAACACGAACTCGCCGAGCGTGTTGAGGGAGGAGTAGTAGGCGCGCCCGTGGTTCGCCTTGGTGAGCTCCTCGACGAAGTTCACCAGGTAGGGATCGCGCGCCACCATAAACGTGGTAATGGGGATGTGCTCCCGGCGGCAGGCCACGGCCTCGTCGAGCGTCTTGTTGACGATCCGCGGGTCGAGCCCGAAGGAATTCTTGTAGAGGCGCCCGCTCGGCT
>Ga0335080_10008036_pt1 | contig 10985 bp, 7 predicted proteins | sample Lox_Sample_34_FD_206720 | JGI IMG/M metagenome (GOLD analysis project Ga0335080, IMG submission 206720) | Soil microbial communities from Loxahatchee National Wildlife Refuge, Florida, United States - Lox_Sample_3.4 | ecosystem: Environmental > Terrestrial > Soil > Wetlands | place: USA: Florida...
ATCTCCGGAACCGGCTGCGCCCACTGGGTCGCACACCAGTTGAACATCCGCGCCAGCGGCTCCGGTGGTGGTTGTCTGGCAGGTTTCATCTACCGCGTGCGTTCGCTGGTTGCCTGCCGCGTCGAAGTGAAGCTCACCGACGTGCAAGTGAACGACATATATGTCACTCCGAAAAGGACCACACCGGCCTGGTCGTCCAAGTAACTCCCACAATCCTGATCCGGCACGATTCCAGCGGCCAGGGCAAGGTGGCGGAGAACGAATTCACCACTTATTTCCACGGGGAAGGTCGGTTCTTCCGTTGAAACGCCTGGTTCTCATCCTGCTGATCGCCGGCGCCCACGCCGGACAGCCGTCGAACGACCTGGCCCTCCGCCTCGTTCACTTCCACGAACACTACGACCCCTTCATGCGCAAATACTTCGGTTGTCCCCCCGGCGCCCGCGACGTCACCGACTGTGACCCGAAAACCGGATCCGTCGATTACCGTGAATTCTCCCAAGCCTGCCGAGAAGCCATCCACCTCTTCGCTCTCCCCGTGGACCCCACCGCATGCAACCGTTAAACTCTTACGGTCACGTAGCAGAGTTTCAGGAGAAACAAAGGACTTACCTGACCCCGACCGTAATTTTCCGCCCCATAGTACAATAAGAATTACCTGGAGCTGTTTACCCACATGAAAATCCGAACCGCCGCGATTCTTTTCGCGTTCGCGGCCGCCGCGCTGCCCGTGTTTGCGGCTGAGGCCTCTGCCAGTCCCAAAGCCGGTCCCGTCGAGATCATGCCCCTGAAAGAAATCAAGCCGGGCATGCATGCCACCGCCTGGACGGTGTTCCAAGGCACTGAGCCCGAGCCGGTCCCCATAGAAATCGTCGGCCTCTACAAAAACGCCTGGGGCCCTAAACAGGACATCATCGTCGCCAAAATGGGCGGCAAAGCCGTTCGCACCAATGTGGCCGGCGGCATGAGCGGCAGTCCGGTCTATATTGACGGCAAACTAATCGGCGCGGTAGCTCTGCGCCTCAGCGTCTTCTCTCCCGACGCCATCTGCGGCATCACCCCCATTGAGCTGATGCTCGAGATCAACGAATTCGACAAATCGCGCCCCGAAAACGCCAAGACTCCCGATAAGCTCGTCGCGCGCAAGACCGAGGTCTCCGTACCCAGTGAATTGCTCACGCAGACCGTCTCCGCCGGAGGCTCCGGCAGCCTGCCGCAGCAGCAATTTGCCACGATGGTCCCCATCGAAGCCCCCCTGTCCTTCTCCGGTTTCAGCGACAATACGCTCCGCGAATTCTCGCCGATCTTCCAACAACTCGGCATCACCCCCGTCCAGGGCGGCGCCGCCGCCGGCGACCAACACGGCTCCAAGCCCGCCGCCGGTTGGGAGCACTCGCTCAACCCGGGTGAAGCCGTAGCCGGCGTCCTCGTGAACGGCGATTTCAGCGTCACCGGCCTCGGCACCGTCACTTATAACGACGGCAAGCGCGTCCTCGCATTCGGCCATTCCTTCTTCAATCTCGGCCCCATCAGCATGCCGATGAGCAAAGGCGAAGTGCTCATGACGCTCGCCTCTTCGTTCCAGCCGAACAAAATGGCGAACGCCACCGACATCGTCGGCGCGCTCCACCAGGACCGCCACAGCGGCATCATGGGCGTGCTCGGTGAACAGTCGGACATGATCCCCGTCACCATGCGCGTCCGCGCGCTCGATGACAAGGAAGGCGTCCGCAAAGAGAAGGATTTCCACTTTAACGTCTTCGTTCAGCAAAAATGGACCCCCTACCTGATGATGCTCACGCTGTTCAACTCCCTCTCTGAGTTGAACGAGTTCGCCGAAGAGGCAACGTATCGCCTGCAAGGCAATGTCGAAATGAACGGCGCGCGCAACATCTCGCTCGCCACCATGCAGACCTCGGGTGAAATGCCGATGCCCGCCCCCATGTTGCTGGCCGGCTGGTGGGGCGACAAGTTCAACAAGCTTTATTTGAATAACGTGATGACCCCTGACGTGAAGCGCGTCAACGTCACAATCGACCTGCTGCCCGAGCGCCGCGTCGCCATGATCGAAAACGCCTGGACCGCCGAGAACGAGGTCCGACCCGGCGACGAAATCCCGGTCAAGGTCTTCCTACGACCCTATCGCGGCCAAACCATCGAGCGTTCCTTCCAGGTGAAGGTCCCCGCCGGCCTGGCCAAGGGCGATCACCGCATTCTGCTCAGCGACGCCGACACGGTCAACCGTATGCAGAACATCGCCAGCGCGATGAACCGTTTCCTCGACGTCCCCGGCACGGTATCGTTGCTCAACCAGGAGCGTAGCAATAACAAGCTATACGTTTCGCTGGTCGAATCCAGCCCGACCGCCTACTACGACGACAAGCGCCTCCCGAGCCTGCCATCATCGGTGCTGAACGTGATGCAAGCCGGCAACACTTCCAACCGCGCTCTCATCACGTCGCCCGAAACCGCCGTCGAGCAAATGGCGCTCCCCTTCGACTACGTAGTAACCGGCAGCTACTCGCTCCGCATCCACGTAAAGTAAGATCACGAAGTCACGAAATGACAATTCTGAATAATGGTGCAGCCGCCCGTCGGGTGTGCGCAGCACTCTTCCTCTCCCTTCCTCTCCTCGCCGGTGACACCCGCACCTGGACCCAGTCCGACTACTCCGATTTCGAAAAAGGCGTCATTCACCGTCTCGCCATCCGCAGCGACGGCCTGCTTACGCTCGCCCCGCGTTCGCACGAGTTGTTCGACTCCGCCTCGCCGTATCTCTGGTCCGTCGCACAGGACTCCAGAGGCAACCTCTACACCGGCGGCGCCGGAGCCAAACTATACCGCGTCCCTCTCGACGGCAAAGGCAAAGTCATCGCCGAGTTCGACGCACTCGAAATCCACGCCGTCGCCGTGGATTCCAAGGACCGCGTCTACGCCGCCACGTCTCCCGACGGCAAGATCTATCGCATCATTGGCGACGCTAAGCCCGAAGTCTTCTACGATCCCAAGCAAAAATACATCTGGGCGCTCGCATTCGATAGCAAGGGCGACCTGTACGTCGCTACGGGCGACCAGGGCGAGGTCCATCGCGTAACGCCGGATGGCAAGGGCGCGGTGTTCTTCCGGACCGACGAGACCCACGTGCGATCCATGGCGGCCGACCCCAGGGACAACCTCATCCTCGGCACCGAACCCGGCGGTCTCGTCATCCGCGTATCGCCTGCGGGCGAAGGGTTCGTCCTCTACCAGATGCCGAAAAAGGAAGTAACCTCCGTGGCTGTCGCGCGCGATGGCTCCATCTACGCCGCCGCCGTCGGCAACCGCCAACCCGGCTCCGCACTGCCGCCCGCTTCGCAGCCGACTCCCGCGCCAACATCCACGGCCTCGGTCAATCCTCCCGGTGCAGCGGCCCCCAATGCTTCGCGTGCTGCCACGCCGCCTCCTCCCGCACCGGTCGCAGCGCCCATCACAGGCGGCGCGGAAGTGTATCGCATCTCCCCCACCGGTGAACCACGCCGCGTCTGGAACCACTCCTCTGATGTCGTGTACGCCATCGCCTTCGACGCCTCCGGTCGTGCGGTTCTCGGGGCCGGAAACAAGGGACAACTCTACCGCATCGAATCGCCTGGCATGCATACGTTGCTGATGACGCTCCCCGCCGCCCAGGTCAGCGGGTTGGAGTCCGGCAAAGATGGCCGTCTGTACGCCATCACCGCGAATGGAGGCAAGGTCTACGAGATCGGCCCCGGTCTCGAATCCGAAGGCAACATCGAAAGCGACGTCTTCGATTCCGGCCTTTACTCCGAGTGGGGCCGCTTGAGCTTCGAAGCCACCCTCAACGGCGGATCCGTCTCCATCAGCACTCGCACCGGCAATCTCGACCAGCCGCAGAAGAACTGGAGCCCGTGGTCGCCGCCCATCACCACCACGAAAGGCGCACGCATCGTCTCGCCCGCGTCCCGATTCGTGCAGTGGAAGGCCACCGTCGCCGGTGGAAGCGCAGGCAAATCTCCTGAACTGGAATCCGTCGATGTCGCCTATCTGGCCAAAAACGTGGAGCCTCGCATCGACGAGATCGAGATGACGCCGCCCAACTACAAATTCCCCGCGCCGACCTCGGCCACGACCTCCTCCTCTTCAGGACTCGCAACCACCATCAGTTTGCCGCCGCTCGGCCGCCGTCCGTCTCCGTCGCTCGAACTGAACACCAGCAGTACGCCGGCCATGCAGCTGGCCAAAGGCTACGTGGGCGCCCGTTGGCTCGCGTCCGACCCTAACGGCGATTCGCTCGTCTTCCGGGTCGAAATCCGAGGCGTGAAGGAAAAGGAGTGGAAACTGCTCAAGGATAAAGTGCCCGAGAAATACATCTCCTGGGACTCCACCGCGTTCCCGGACGGCGAATACCGCCTGCGCATCGTCGCCTCCGACGCTCCGAGCAATCCGCCCGCCGAGGCTCTGACGGCCGAAAAAGAGAGCCCGATCTTCGTGATCGATAACACGCCACCCATAATTACCGGCCTCACCGCTGCGCGCAACACAGGTAAAATTCAATTCCGCTGGCACGCCGCCGACGCCCTGAACAACATCGCCAAAGCCGAATACTCCCTCGACGGCGGCGACTGGACCGTCGCCTCGCCAGTCTCAAAACTCTCCGACTCCCTGGAACTTGACTACAACCTGACCATCGAGGCGCCTCCGGGCGAGCACACCATCGCCGTCCGCGTCTCCGACGACTACGACAACCAATCGACCGAAAAAGTGGTGGTGCGCTAAACGCTCCTCTTGACATCCAAAAGGAAGAGGCGCATACTCCTCTTGGATGTCTAAAGAAGACACGAAGTCCTCCGTTCTCCAGGGCACACTCGACCTCCTGGTCTTGCGCGCCCTCAACGCCCTGGGCTCACAGCATGGCTTCGGCCTGGCCAAGCGTATTGAGCAAGTCTCCGAGGGCGCTTTGGATTTGAATCAGGGCACTCTCTACCCCGCGCTCCTGCGCATGGAACAAAAAGGCTGGATCCGCTCCAAGTGGGGCGTCTCGGAAGCCAACCGCCGCGCCCGATACTACGAAATCACGCCCAAAGGGCGAAAGCAGATCGAGGAGGAAGCCGCTGATTGGGCCCGCACCGTCGCCGTCATGGAGCGCTTCGCGCGCCTCGCACCTGGGGAGTAGACCATGTTCCAACGAATCGCAGCCTTCTTCCGGCGTGACCGTGAACTCGAAGAAGAAATCTCCGCCCACCTCGCCATGCAAGAGGAAGAGTTCCGCCGCTCCGGCATGGACGCGAACTCGGCCCGCCTCGCCGCGCTCCGCCAGTTCGGCGGCGTCACCCAAACGCGCGAAACCTGGCGCGACCAGCGCGGACTCCCCTGGATCGAGATCGCGATCAAAGACATCCGGTTCGCCCTCCGCGGGTTGAAGCGCAGCCCCGGGTTCACCGCAGCCGCGGCCTTATCGCTTGCTCTCGGCATCGGCGCGAACACGGCGATCTTCTCGCTGTTCCACGCGCTGATGCTTCGCATGCTGCCGGTCCAGCACCCGCATGAACTCGTATCGCTGTACCGAATCGGCGGATGGGGCAAAGGCCACACGTCTTATCCGCTGTATCTCGAAGTCGCCAAGCGCACCGACCTGTTTCAGGCCGTAATCGGGCGCACTGGCGTGGGTAAGGTTCGATTCAGCGCCGGAGCAGCCGCGAGCGCCGAGTTTGCGCGACGGGAATATGTCTCCGGAAACTACTTCAGCGCTCTTGGCATATCTGCCGCTCTCGGGCGCGTGATCACTGAAGATAAGAAGACTTCCGAAGCGGTGCTGAGCTACGATTTCTGGCGCACCCGCTTCGGCGGCAATTCGGCGGTGCTGGGACAAACCATCATCGTGGACGAGCACCCGCTCACGGTGATTGGTGTGGCTCAACCGGGATTCCACGGTGTCGAACTGGAGCAGCATGCCGACGTTTGGGCGCCGATCCTGATGGCAAATGGCAACCCAATGGACCCCGGCAGGAACTGGGTCTTTATCTTGGCGCGCCGCCGCCCCGAAGTCAGCCGCGAGAGGATTCAATCGGCAGTCAACCCGATTATGCAAGCCTGGCTCGAAGCTAAATACGGGAACAACCCCGTGCCATCATTTCGCAAGATGGCAATGCAGCAGCACCTGGAAGTTCGCGATGCGGGCGTTGGGCTTTCGCTATGGCGCGACCGATTCACGCAGCCGCTCTGGGTACTAATGGCGGCGGTCGGCCTGGCGCTCCTCGCCGCGTGTACCAACGTCGCGAATCTCCTCCTGGCCCGCGCCGCCCGCCGCGAACGCGAGATCGCACTCCGCATTTCACTTGGCGCCACGCGCGGCCGTCTCATTCGTCAGGCGCTCACCGAGAGCCTTCTGCTGGCGGGCGCCGGCTGTCTGGCCGGGGTGTTTTTCGCGGTCTGGGCGCAGCGCACTCTCGTCGGCATGCTACCGGTCGAAGCGACAATCCCGCTGCCGACTGTTCCAGAGCCGGCAGTCCTCGCCTTCACAGCCGCGGTTTCCGTGCTCGCCGCACTCCTGTTTGGACTGGCTCCGTCGCTGCAACTCTGGGGCAGACCTCCAGGGCTGCGCTCGGGCGCGTCCCGCCCCGTTCGCCTGCGCCACGCCATGGTGGTTGCCCAAGTCGCATTCTCCGTCGTCCTGGTCGCCCTGGCCGGGTTGTTCGGACGCACACTTGCAGCTATCGATTCCGTCGACCTCGGCTTTCGCGGCGATCACACCATCGCACTCCAGCTCGATTTCCCGCACAGTTGGCCCGCGGCCCGATCGCGCGCTGTCCGGGCGCAATTCATCGCAGCCGCCGAGCACATACCCGGCGCCGCCTCGGTGAGCTACGGCTTTCCCGCTCCGTTTCAGGGCGCGTTTTCATCCGCTACGGTTCACATCCCCGGCTTCGAGGCGATTGACGCCGAGATCGGCATGATCGGTCCACATTATTTCGAAACGCTCGGCGCGCGGTTGAAGCGCGGCCGCGAATTCGAACTCAGCGACATCGACAAATCGCCCCGCGTGGCCATTATTAACCAGGCTTTCGCAAGACGCTTCTTCGCCGGCGATCCGATCGGACACAACATCAGCTTTGACGGAGTGGAGCAGTGGTCAATAGTGGGCGTCGCTCCCGACCTGCGATATCAGGACCCGCGCAAAGAACTGAAGCCTATGGTGTACACGCCCGAGGCGCAGATGAACAGCAATTGGGAGCCTACCGTCCTCGTGCGTTCGCATATCCGACCGACAGAAGCGGTCTCCTCGATCCGCCGCGAACTCGCGCGCCTCGGCCCACAGGTGGCCTCGAGCGAGCCGCTGACCCTTTCGCGCCAGGTCGGCGATTCGATCTTCGAACAACGCATGCTGGCCGGCCTGGGAGGCTTCTTCGGAGTGCTCGCACTGACGCTTGCCGCGGTCGGATTGTGGGGAGTGGCTGCGTATGGCGTGGCCCGCCGCACCCGAGAGATCGGTATCCGAATGGCTCTCGGCGCACGCCGAGTGTCTGTTGTTAGCATGGTTCTGGGCGACGCACTTGGCGTGGTTGTGATCGGAGTCTTGCTCGGCGCGCCGGCCGCATTTGCCGCCGCAGGCGCGGTGAAGTCGCTCCTCTTCGGAGTCGAACCCGCCGACCTCGCGACATTCGGCCTGACCGCCGCTGCGTTGTTGCTTACCACGCTGGCCGCGACGATAGTCCCCGCGCGCCGCGCGGCCGGAATGGATCCGGTCCGCGTTTTGCGCGAGGAGTAATCGTCACGGAATCGGCGTCGTGTCGAGCACATGAGTGATCGAATTCGCGTTTCCCGGAGGCGTCAGACCTCCGAGATCATCCAGTGTGGGCGAAGTGGACAGCGGCCAGTCACGCGTATTGATGGTGTAGGCCCAATCGATGCCATCGCCGCGCGAGACGGCGAGCGTTGAAGCGCCGGGCGTGCTGCCGGAACGGGCAAGCGATCCGAAAGTCCCATTCGCCGGCCGCGGGCCGTTGCCCCACACAGCGTGGAGATGGATGAACTGAGTAAGCGCGTGGGCCGACGCGCCGCTGCCGTCATTGGGATCGCCCACTTCGTTGATTTCACCGTCGCCGCCATACACGCTCGGTATGTACGGAGTTGAGGCTAGATCGAGCGGGCTCAGTCCCAATCCTTCGTCCTCAGCGATCGCCTCGTCGTTGGTGCGTCCCGAAGCCAGGGTCGAGATGACCTTGACCTCGGCGAGGCCGGCCGGATCGAGGAGTGTCTTCTTCACATAGTCAAAATACTTCATTCCCGTGACCTTCTCCACGACGGCGCCGGCAAGCAGATACCCGTAGTTCGAGTAGTGGTAAACCGTACCCGGGTCGAGATCGAGCTTCCGCGCGTACATGTAATGCGCGACATCCAGCTTGTTGTTGACCGCATGTCCCTGGCTTTGTCCGATGAGGCGCATGTTGTACGTGGGATCGAAATGCGAACTGGTTGGACTGTTCGGGTCGTCATCGTAGCCGCCCATGTGATCCAAGAGTTCCTGGATGGTGATGGACCGATCATACGGTTGTGTCACGCGATAGCCGGGTTCGGCCCAGGTGTACGCCCGTGAAAACTTGGTGACTCCGTCCTTGGCAACCGCCAATTGCGCTGCGCGGACGCCATTAGCTTGCATGCAGGCCTGCATGGCATGGTCCAGCCCAGCGAGCGCCGGAACCGGGGTTCCGGTAACGGTCCACTCCCGGGTCATTGGGATATCCTGCTTGGCGAAAATGGCAGCGTAACGGGTGCTGTTGCCGGAACCACCGCCCTGCACGCAGATGGGGTAGAAACCCGCGGCGTTCTGCTTATCGAACTCCATCTGATAATCCGCGGATGTCATTCCATGCCGCGCCACCCAAGGACCGACCACATCGTCTTTGAACACGGAGCAGTAAACCTGGTCGCCCGATAGTGTCACATATGCGGGGCGATAGCCGGCCAGCGATATCCAGGCAACTGCGTCTCGGCATTGAACGCCACCTGGTAGCCTGCGGCAGTATCCGCTGGATGCATATGCCACTTCACAAATCCTGGATTCCAATGCCACACAGCGGCATATCGCTGATCGCTCCCCGATCCGTATATCGCCATCGAGCGCAGAATCATCTTTTGATCGCGCGCGGTCTTATTGAAGTTCTGAAAGGTCCCGGCGTTGGTGTCGGGACCGGACGTCATGCCATGCCGTGCGAGCCATGGCCCTTGAATGCCTTGCTCGAAGATCGCCGCGAAGATGGCGTTGTTGCTCGCGCCGGCGGCCGAGACGATGATCGGGATGAAGCCCTTGGCCGTCCAATTATTAAAGAACGATTGATAGCCGGCGCTGTCGACGCCGTGTACTGCGACCCACGCAGGCCCTGATCGCTGGACCCACACTGCCGCATAGCGTGCGTCACCGGGATCGCCATAAACGCTGAGCGAAATCATCCGGTATCCCTGGGCGCTCAGGTTGTTGAAGTTCGCCTGGTGCTGGGCGCCGGTGACGCCGTGATATGCCTGGAACATTCTCTACCCTCCTCGGCTGTAGTGCAGCAAGCCGAGGAGGCATTTCAAAAAACGCGGGCTAGAGTGTACCCTCCCAGGCTAAAAGCGGAACAGCAGCCCCAATTGGATGGCGCGGGGGCCGACACCGTCGGGGGAATAGAGCATCGAAGTGATTTTGCCGAAATTCACCGAGTTGATGTTCTGATCTCCGGTAAAGAAGTTCGGGTGGTTGAACAGATTATAGAAGTCGGCCTTGAGTTCCAGATTCTTGTTCTCCGTGAACCTGAACCTCCTGGTCACTTCAAAGTTGTAGTTATCGAACCAAGGGCCGCTGAGCGTGCGGCGCTGCAGGTCGCCGACTGTGCCGTAGCCGGGGTTGAAGAAGACCTGGCCGCTGAATGGCGCCGCGCCGTCGGGTGAGGCGCCCTGGCCGGTTGGTCCGATTACCGAAGGGTTGATGAAGTACGGTCCGTTGCCGGTTATGAACAGGCCGCTGATGTTATCGAGCTGGCCCTGAGTCAGGGTAGTGTTGATCGTATTCTCCCCCGATCGAGCCGGGCGATTCAGCGTGCCGCGCGTACTGAGCAGCGATACAGGCGCGCCAGTCTGCAGGGTCCAGAAGCCGCTGAGCGCCCAGTCGCGGACCAGCCAGCTCATGCCCTTGGGATTGAACCAGTGGCCTTTGCCCGCGGGAATCGGAATGTAGTGGTTCAGCTTGATAGCGTGCGTGACGATCCCGGGGTTGCGCGCTTTCTCGATTGTCGGGCTGGAATTGTTCAACAGCGCATCCAGACCGCGCTCCACGCTCGTGTCGGTGAAGCCGATGGCATAGACGTAGCTCGCCTGGAAATTAATGCCGTTCGCCATCCGCCGCGTCGCGGTCAACTGTAGCGCGTCGTAAGTGGATTGCGAGAAGTTGGTCAGCTCGCTGGAGTAAAGAGTGTTCGGGTTGGGGAAGTACGAGAAGCCCGGCATGTTATTCGGGAAATAGCCGTTCTGGGCGTAATATTGGGCCAGAGCGCCGACTTGTTGCGTCAGGATGTCGTTGTTGACGGTGGCGCCTCGGAGATTGCCGCTATTCGGCAGGCTATTGAAGAACGGCAGCGGGACGCTTCCCGATACGGCAGGGTTATAAGTGGCATTGAATCCGCGGCCGGCATTCAACGACAGAATCCCGTTGTTATAGGCATTGGCGAAATCATTGAAGAAAGGCGGCTGAAAGATATTGACCTGGTTGAAGTCGATCTGGCGGAGCAACCCGACGGCATGGTTGCCGACATAGGCTGCATCGAACAATATGCCCTTGTATTGCTTCTCCAGGGTGACATTCCATTGCTGGACGTAGGGCGTCTTCAGATTGGGATCGACCAAGCCCTGGACGTTGTTGCCAATCACGATTCCGTTCGTAACCGGCCCGCCGCCCGAATTGATGTTGTTTTGAGCGGTGGTGATGGGTACCTGGAACGCCGGTGTGGTGATCGGCG
>Ga0335080_10008037_pt1 | contig 10984 bp, 7 predicted proteins | sample Lox_Sample_34_FD_206720 | JGI IMG/M metagenome (GOLD analysis project Ga0335080, IMG submission 206720) | Soil microbial communities from Loxahatchee National Wildlife Refuge, Florida, United States - Lox_Sample_3.4 | ecosystem: Environmental > Terrestrial > Soil > Wetlands | place: USA: Florida...
TACGGCTGATGCCGAGCTGGGCGGCCAGGCTCACCTGGGACAGCTTGGTGCCCGGCTGCAACGTGCCGTCAAGGATGCACTCCCGCAGGTAGGCGTGGACGTGCGGGATGGCCTGCCGGGCTTCGGGCAAGTCGACCTTGCGGATGTCAGGCACTTGCACCACTCGAGGCATGGACAGCATTCTCCTCGCTACGACCGCCGCCGGATACAGTTCGCGAGCAACAGCAACTGCATACAGTTTACCTGCCCGCCGTCCGCCGCCCGCCGTCCGCCGCCCGCCGTCCGCCGCCCGCCGCCCACGCACCCATCGCCCGCCGCCCACCCGCTCAGCCGTCGCTGCGCGTCCCGCCCGGCGCGCACTCCGCCGCGAAACTGCATGCAGTTTTTCCAGGCACACCCTCTTGAACCGGACCGCCAAACTGCATACAGTTTGAGCTACCGCAGCCGTTAGCCGCGAGGAGGCAGCGATGGACCGAGTGGGCGTGATCGGCCTGGGCAAGATGGGCCTGCCCATCGCCAGGAACCTGATGGTGCGCGGCTTCCACGTCACCGGCTACCGGCGCAGCGGCTCACCCGAACTCATCAAGGAGGGCGGTGACGTCGCCGCCAGCGCGGCCGAGGTCGCGGACGGCGCGGACGTCATCCTCTCGATCGTCCCCACCGCCGACGACGTCGAGGAGATCATCGCGGGCCCGCGCGGCACCCTCGCCGCGCTGAAGCCGGGCACCATCCACATCGAGATGAGCACCATCGACGTGGACCGCAAGGCCCGCCTGCGCGACCAGGTGAAAGCCAGCGGCGGCGACCTGCTCGACTGCCCGATCTCCGGCAGCCCGGGCATGGTCGCCCCGCGCAAAGCCACCACGTTTGCCTCGGGCGACAAGCACAGCGTCGACACCGTGTCACCGGTCCTCGACGCCATCTCGGGGCCGTGGATCTACACCGGCCCGTTCGGCACCGGCGCCCAGATGAAGTACGTCGCCAACCTGCTGCTCGCGGTGCACACCGTCGCCGCGGCCGAGGCGATGGCCCTGGCCCGGCGCAGCGGCCTCGACCTGCAGCTCGTCCAGAAGACCCTGGACGACTCCATCGCGAGCTCGGCGATCTGGAAGCAGCGCGGCCCGCTGATGGCCGAACGCGCCTGGACTCCCGCCCCGGGCCCGGTCCGCACGCTGCACCCGATCCTGGAGCAGATCGAGGAGCACGCCGCCAGCACGGGCCTGTCCGCCTCGGTGTTCGCCGCGGCCAAGGAGGTCTTCGACCAGGCCCTGGCCGACGGCTGGGGCGACCTGGACATCGCCTGCGTGCACGACCAGGTGAACCAGTGACCTGGTCGCTGGCCAGCTACGCGGCCGGCGGCGCCGGTGGCTTCGGGGTCCTGCGCGAGGACGGGGCGCTCGTCGCGCCGGCTGGCCTCAAGCGCTGGCCGAGCACCCTGAACCTGCTGGAGGACTGGCCCGCCGCCGAGGCCGTCCTGCGCGACCTGGACGTGGCCAGCGCACCGGTGATCGAGTACGACGCGCTGCTCCCGCCGCTGCGGTGGCCGCGCAAGGTGATCTGCGCCGGCGTGAACTACCGCAAGCACATGCGGGAGATGGGCGGGGAGATCCCGGAGGCTGGCTGGCGGCCGTTCTTTTTCCTCAAGGCCCCCACCACCTCGGTCATCGGCCCCCGGGACCCGATCGTGATCAGCGCGGCGGACCGGGCCAGGTACGACTGGGAGGCCGAACTGGCTGTGGTCATCGGGGTCAGGGGGAAGAACATTGATCCCGAACGGGCTGGGTTTCACGCCGCGGCGTACTGCGTCTGCAACGACATCACGGCGCGCGGCTATCACAGGCGCGACACCCCGCCCGCGGACGCGTTCAGCTATGACTGGTTCGCGGCCAAGTCCATCGAGGGCTCGCTGCCCCTCGGCCCGGGCCTGACCCCGGCCTTCCTGGTACCGGACCCGCAGGATCTGCGGCTGCGGCTGTGGGTGAACGGAGAGCTGCAGCAGGACGAGTCCACCGCCGACATGGTCTGCCCGGTGGCGGAACTCATCGCGGCCGCCAGCGAGATCGTCACGCTCGAGCCCGGTGACGTGATCGCCACCGGAACGCCGTCCGGTGTCGGCGCGGCCCGGGGCCTGTACCTGCGCGGCGGCGACGTGGTCCGGGTCACCATCGACGGGCTCGGCACCCTGGAGAACACCGTAAAGGAGAACTAATGATCTTCGTCAGCCATGCGCTGCCGGTCAACGCGGCGGGCGAGCCGGAGCTCGACCGGTCCGCTGTCTGGGACGGGCTGGTGCTCAAGGCCAACAACGCGCTGCCGTTCGTGCCCAGCATGACCTACTGCGAGGTCACCGAGCGGTACAGCGACACCATCTTCGACCGGGACATCGAGTTCCGCGGCGAGCGCTTCACCGAGCGGATCACACTGGAGCGACCGCACCGGGTGACGTTCACCCGCATCGCCGGCCCAGTGCTCGGCACGATTGCCAACGAGATCGAGGGCCCGGACGACGACCTCAAGCTCCGCTTCAGCTTCGCCCTGGTCGTGGAGGGGGTCGAGGGAGGATCGGACCGGGAGCGGGAGTACGCCGACTCGATGACCGGCGACTACCTCAAGGCCGTGGCCGCCACCCTGAACGCCATGCGCCGCATCGCCGAAAGCCAGGTATCAGCATGACCGCCCCCGCCTCCGCCCCCGCTTCCGCCTCACCCGCCCCCGCCCCCGCTGGCTCGTCGACAATTGACGAGCAGCTGCGACTGCACATCGCCGAGGAACTCGCCGGCTCGTTCAAGGGCGACATCATGGGGCCGCATCACCCAGGCTATGAGCAGGCCCGCCAGCTGTGGAACGCCATGATCGACCGGCGGCCCGGCCTGATCCTGCGCTGCACCAGCACCCGGGACGTGGTGGCCGCGGTCAACGTGGCCCGCGAGCACGGCCTGCTGCCCGCGGTCCGCTGCGGCGGCCACAACGTGGCGGGCAAGGCCATGTCAGACGGAGGCCTGACCATCGACCTGTCCGGGCTGCGCGAGGTCACCGTCGATCCGGAGCGCAAGCTGGTGCACGCGGGCGGCGGCTGCCGGCTCGGCGACGTCGACGCCGCGACCGCGCCGCATAAGCTCATCGTTCCGGCCGGGATCATGTCCGAGACCGGGGTGGCCGGCCTGGCGCTTGGCGGCGGGATCGGCTGGTTCTCCCGTAAGCACGGCTTGACCTGTGACAACTTCGTCTCGCTGGAGCTCGTGCTGGCCAGCGGCGAGGTCATCGAGGTGAGCGCCGAGTCCCACCCCGAGCTGTTCTGGGCGCTGCGCGGCGGCGGCGGCAACTTCGGCATCGTCACCCGGTTCACCTTCCGCGCGCACGACTTCGGCCCGATGATGCGCATCGGGGTATCGGTCTACGAGCCGGAGCGGGCGGCCGCCGCGCTGCGCGGCTACGCGAGCATGGTGCCCGCCTTGCCGCGTACGGTCGGCTGGCACGCCGCGCTCAAGCACGACATGCCGGCCCTGCCGTTCGTCCCGCCCTCCTACGTCGGGAAGCGCCTGCTCATGCTGGTCTCGATGTGGCTGGACGATGCCGAGGACCCGGCGGGCGCCGAGATGATCGACCGCCTGACCGAGCTCGGCGAGCCCTGCATCAAGGCCAGCACCGTACTGCCGTTCGCGGGCGGCGTGCAGCGGCTCATCGACGTCGAGTTTGAGGACGGCCACCGCTACTACACCAAGGAAGCGCACGTCGCTGACCTGGCCGACGAGGCCGTCGACCGGCTCGTCGCCTTCTGGCAGGACATGCCGATGGAGGGCGAGGTGGAGATCATCGGCCTCGGCGGCGCCATCGGCGACGTCGCCGAGGCTGACACCGCGTTCGCCAACCGCGGCTACCTGCTCTGGCTGAACTTCGCCATGCGCTGGGACGACCCGGCCGACGACGAGGATTACATCGCCCGGGCCCGCGAGGCCGTGGCTGGCCTGACCCCGTGGACCGGCCGCGGCGTCTACGTCAACATGCTCAACTTCGACGAGCAGGACCGGGTGGTCGAGGCCCTCGGCGGCCCGGAGAAGTACGCCGGGCTGGCCAGGCTCAAGGCCCGGTACGACCCGGCGAACCTGTTCCGGATGAACGCCAACATCGCGCCGGCGACCTAACGGCCGTACCGGCTCAGCTCGTGGAAGAAGTCGTCGATGACGTGCAGCTCGCCCGCCCGGGTTACCTCGTCGTAGACGTACTTGCCCACGGCCAGGTCCAGCACCCCGAGGCCGAACGGGGAGAACACCACGGGCCGGTCGGCCGGCACCGTCACCCGCCCGGCCATCACGTCGTCGAGCGTGCCGGCCAGGAAGTCCCGGCTGCCGGTTAGCTGCTCGACCAGGTGCGGCGACGTGCTGGCCTTCAGGCAGTGCTCCACGTCGTCGACCAGGTTCGTCGAGGCGAGCAGGATCTCCGGCGCGAGGTCGCGCAGCGACACGTGCAGCACCACCGGATTGTGCTCGAACCACGACGGGTCGCTGACGTGCGGCTCTCCGGCGATGGTGGCGAAGACCACCAGGTCGCTGGAGCGGATCAGCTGCTCCGCGTCCTCATACACGGTGATCCGGCCGGAACTCGCCTCCTCCAGGTAGCCGCGGAAGCCGGCCGCGTGCTCGACGGACAGGTCGTGCACGCCGACCTCGTCGAACGACCAGCCGGTGCCGGCCAGGAAGGTGTGGATGTAGCGGGCGATCAGGCCGACCCCGAAGAACCCCACCCGGGACGGCCGCGGGCGGCTGCGGGTAAGCCAGTCCGCGGCCACCGCCGCCGACGCGGCGGTCCTGGTAGCGCTGATGATCGAGCTCTCCAGGCAGGCGAACGGGTAACCGGTGTCGTGATCGTTGAGGATCAGCACGGCCGAGGCCCGCGGGATGCCCGCCGCCACGTTCCCCGGGAAGCTGGAGATCCACTTCAGGCCGTCTACCCGGAGCTTCCCGCCGATCGAGGCGGGCAGCGCGATGATCCGGTCCGACGGGCGGTCCGGGAAGCGCAGGAAGTACGACGGCGGGTTCACCGAGTCGCCGGCGCCGTGTATCCGGTAGGTCTCCTCGACCAGCTCGGTGATCTGCCGCGCGCGGCCGGCCAGCGCCCGCTGGACCTGGGCGCCGGAGATCACCGCGAACGGCGGCACGGTCTTTGGTCCGGACATCGTCATCGTCCCGCCACCTGGATCGTCGGTGAGCAGTCGGCCAGGTGCACCGGATCGGCCAGCCCGGCCAGGACTTCCCGCGCTCCCTCGTAGGGTTCCCGGCTGTGCGCGGTCCGGACGTTGTCCACCAGCAGGAGGTCGCCAGACTGCCAGGGCTCGCGCTTGGTGTGGGCTTCGTAGGTCTCGTTGAGCAGCTCCACGATGTCCTCGCCGACCGGGTCGCCGTTGCCGAACCTGGTGGTGAACGGCAGCCCGTCCTCGCCGTAGAGATCAACCAGGTACTCGCGCACCTCGGGGTCGATCGTCCGCTCGTTGAGGAACGCGATCTGGTTGAACCAGCAGCGCTGGCCGGTGACCGGGTGGCGCACCACCGCGCTGCGGCGCTGCCAGGTGCGCAGGGTGCCGTCGGGCTGCCACTCGAAGTCGGTCGCGTTGGCCCGGCAATACCGCTCGACCTCGCCGCGGTCGGCGGTGCCGAACGCCTGCTCGACCGATGCCCCGAAGTCTTCGTTGTAGTTGCGGACGAGCATCCAGCCCTCCCGCTCGAACCGCTGGACCAGGTCGGCGGGCAGCGCGCCGAGCACGGTCGGCGAGTCGGACACCGTCGTCGCCCCGCCGATGGGCGGGGCGGTCAGGCAGGCGAACATCATCAGGCCGGGGAACTCGAGCTTGTAGCTCAGCTCGTGGTGCATGCACATCTGCTGGTTCGGTGGCCACGGCGTCGCCGAGTACAGGCCGCCGGGATAGGGCTGCCGGGGCGCGAAGGCCTCCTGTTCCGGTATCAGGCTGGCCGCGAGCCGCTGGAAGATGGCGCCGGCCTGCGTCGCGTCGTGCAGCCCGAGCCCGCGGACCAGGGCGGAGCCGTGCACGGTGAGCATAGTCCGCAGCTTGTTACGGTGCGCGGCGGCCCAGCCGGCCGCGTCACCTCCGGTCTCGGCCTGCACCACCGGGGGCTTGCCCGGCTGGAGCTCTACGTCCATCGAGAACGCCAGGGAAGAGTGCGACATGTCAATGTCCCTTCAATCAATGGGTGTGAACAAGCACCGCTTCGGCCGCCTCGGCCGGACGGGTGCGCAGGAAGTAGTGGCCGCCATCGACGAGCTCATGCAGGTCGACCTGATCGGCCAGGAACCGCCAGTCGCGGTAGCGATCGGCGAAGTCCGGGGTGGACGGGTCGTCCGCCGCTGCCACCACGGTGACCGGCGCGGCCAGTTTCACCGCGGGCGGGTCGTCCAGGGCGGCGGCGAGATAGCGGTGGGCGGACACGCAGTCGTGCCGGTAGGCGGCGCCGATCCGGGCGGCCTCGAGGTCGCAGAGTTCGGTGTATCCGCTGTTCGCGCTCAGCGCCGCGGCGATCTCGGCATTGCTCCGCGCGGTCAGCTCGGTGACGCTGGCGCGCCGCCCGGCCGCGTCACCGGGCAGCTGCGCACCGAGGAATACCCGCTGCACCTCTACCCCCTGCTCCGCCAGCTTCAGCGCCGTGGCCAGCGCGAACGCGGCGCCCGAGGAGTGACCCCAGAGCAGGACCCGGCTCAGGCCGCGCCCGGTGATCTCGGCGGTGACCTGTGCCACCACCTGGGCCATCGAGGCGAACGGCTCGTCCTCGGCGGCCAGGTCGTGACCGGGTAGCTCGACGGCGTAGACCGCCAGCCCGCGGCCGCGCAGGGCGCTGGCCATCGACTGGTAGTTCACCGCGTTGCCGCCCGCGTACGGGAAGCACACTAGGGCCGCCTTCGGTCCGGTCGGCTCCAGCAGCGGCTGGAGCAGCCCGGGCCGTGTTTCGGATTTTCCGTCGATCAGGGTGGCCATGTCGGCTAGGACGGGGTGGCGGGTGAGTTCCTTGAGGGAGATGGTGCGGTCCAGGGCGATGGCGAGCTTGACGGCCAGCAGTGAGGAGCCGCCCTGGTCGAAGAAGTTGTCGTGCCGGCTGACCTGGTCGTGGGCGATGCCGAGGACGCTGGCCCAGGCCTGTGCGAGCCGCTGCTCGGTGGGGGTGCCGGGCGCGTCGTAGTCGGTCCCGGTATCGGCGCCGAGCTCGGCGGCCAGCGCGGTCAGGGATTTCTTGTCGATCTTGCTGTTGCCGGTCAGCGGTAGGGTCTGGCGCCAGTGGAAGGCCGCCGGGACCATGTACCAGGGCAGCGACTGGCCCAGCCGGTCCCGCAGGTCACCGGCCTGGATCGGGCCCGGGCTGGAGTAGAAGGCGACCAGCCGCTGGCCCTGGCCGGGCCCGGCGGCGACCACCACCGCGCCGTCGCGGATGCCGGGCACCCGCAGCAGGGTGTTCTCGATCTCGCCGATCTCGATCCGGAAGCCGCTGATCTTGACCTGGCTGTCCCGGCGGCCCAGGAACTCCAGCTTGCCGTCCGGCCGCCAGCGGCCGTAGTCGCCGCCCAGGTAGAGGCGCTGGCCCTGGCGGTGCGGGTCGGCCAGGTAGCACTGCCGGGTGCGCTCGGGGTCGTTGATGTAGCCGCGGCCGACGCAGACCCCGGAGAAGGCGATCAGGCCGGCCGTGCCGAGCGGGACCGGCCGCAGGTCCTGGTCCACCACGTAGACGCGCACGTTGCTGACCGCCGGGCCGAGCGGGACCCGCTCGCCGTCCGGCGCCTGGTCCATGACCTCGTGGTTGGTGTCGTCCGAGGTCTCGGTCAGCCCGTACGCGTTGACCAGCTTGATCCCGGGCTTGGCCGCGAACCAGCGCTGCGCGAGCTCCCGCTTCAGCGCCTCGCCGGTCACCGACACGTACCGCAGGTCCGGCAGCTCCCGGGGATTGCGGTCCAGGTAGGACAGCACCACCTCGAGGTAGGACGGCACCACCTGCAGCACGTTGACCCGGCCGTCGGCGATCGTGTCGACGAACCGCGCGACGTCCAGGATCACCTCCTGCTCGACGAGCAGCGTCCGCCCGCCGGCCAGCAGCGCCGAGACCAGCTGCCACATCGAGATGTCGAAGCACTGAGGCGCGGTCTGCGCGACCACCTGCCCCGGGCCGATCTCCAGGTCCTCGATCTTGGCGTACAGGTGGTTGAGCATGCCCGCGTGCTCGCACATCGCGCCCTTGGGCTCGCCGGTGGAGCCGCTGGTGAAGTAGATGTAGGCGAGCTGGTCCGGGCCGACCTCGATGCCGAGGTCATCATCGGCGTGGTCCTCGGCGTAGGCGGCCTCGGCGAAGACCAGCTGTACTCCCGGCAGGCCCGTCAGGGCCGGCCCGAGCGTGGCCGTGCTGCCCGGTTCGGTCAGCACGAGCTCGCACCCGGCCCGGGACAGCGTCCTGGCGATGCGGTCGGCCGGGAAGTGCGGCTCGATCGGCAGGTACGCCCCGCCGGCCTTGAAGATCGCCAGCACGGCGGCCATCCAGTCCAGGTTCCGCTCGGTCACCACGGCCACCACGCCCTCGCGGCGAAGGCCCCGGGCCAGCAGGGCCCGGGCCAGCCGGTTCGCGCGGGAGTTGAGCTCGGCGTAGGTCCACTGCCGGCCGCCGCGGACGGCCGCGATGGCGTCCGGGTGCGCCCGCACCCGCTGCTCGAACAGCTCGTGCACCCGCCGGTCCGGCCGCTCCCGGTCCGGCCCGGCCAGCCCGTCGAGCTGGAAGCCGAGCTCGGCCGGGCTCAGCAGGGTCTGCCGCCCGTGCTCGGCTTCGGGGTCGGCGGCGATCAGGGTCAGGGCGGTGAGGTAATACCCGGCGATCCTGGCCGCCGCGTCCGCATCCAGCGCGTCGGTCCGGTACCGCAGCCGCAGCGCGAGCCGGTCCCGCTGCGGCCAGATGGCCACCCACAACACGGTGCCCGGCGCCAGCACGCCCTCGCCGCCCAGCGCGTCAAACACGGTCTCGAAGGCCGGCCCGGCCAGGCCGAGCTCGCCCGCCAGATCGCCGACCGGGAAGTCCTGGTGAGCCAGCAGCTCCCACTCGGTCCGGTGCGCCCCGAGCAGGGCCGCCCGCCACGAACCAGGCGGGGTCGCCAGCCGGCACGGCAGCGGCACGCCGCGGATCCCGGCCAGGTAACCGGTCACCACCTCCGGCTCACCCGAAACAGCCGCCATCACCGCGCCGTGCGCGGCCAGCAGCACCGAGCTCAGCGGCACCCCGACCTCCGCCGCCCGCTGCCGCAACGCCGGCAGCAGATCACGCGGAACCGCCGCCTCACAGGCAGCCACCCCCGGCACCGGATCCAGCGTCCACCGCGGAATCGGAGCAAACCCACCGCCGGTCAGCACACCATGCCAGAACTCACGGTCAGAATCGGCGAAAGCTTTAGCCAAACTGTTAGTCGTCATGTCACATCTCCCTCGCGGGGTTTCCCCCCCACCGCGCGCGCGGCGGGATTTCCTCGCCCTTCATAAGAAATGAATCGGGGGCGAGCACCGAACGCTCGCCCATCCTCACGCCGTAATGGATGAACCCGCCGACGCCGATGATGCAGCCGTTGCCGATCGCGGTCCGGTCGGACTTGAACGCGCCGTCCTCCTGGGAATGGCACTGGATCACGGATCCGACGTTGAGCGTGACGTCGTCGCCGATGCTGACCAGGCTCCGCTCGGTGAAATGGCCGCCATCGTCGAAGACCCGCTTGCCCACCTTGGCACCGAGCCCGCGCCAGACCAGGCTCTTGAACGGCGTGCCGTTGAACATGTGTATGTATTTGTCGGCCGGTACCTTCCACAGGCGCTCGTGCCGCCAGAAATACGGGTCGTAAATCGAGCAGTACTGCGGTTGCAGCAGGCGGAAACCCGTGACCAGGCGCTCCACGAGCACGAAGTAGACGGGCGTGACCAAGATGCTCAGCGCGAGCAGGAGCCCCATCTGGAGCTGGGCAAACCCGCCGTACGAGTCGAGGGCGGCCAGCGAGCAGGTGGTGATCAGGAACACGTACAGCCAGCGGCCGAACAGGAAGATGCCCATGGTCCGCAGGTTGTGCCAGTTCTTGGCGCGCAGCCGCCGCCGCCGCTGGGGTTCGTCCAGCTCGACCGCCTGGTCGCGCTCGACCGTCCGCGGGATCTCGAACGGCGGCGAGCCGAGCAGCCCCACCCCTTCGCGGACCTTGCCGTCGAGCGGGATCATCGCCTTGGTCGCGATCAGGCAGTTGTCGCCGATCCGGCCGCCGGCCGGGTAGTAGATGTTGTTGCCGAAGAAGCTGTCCCCGCCGATGTACACCGGCGAGACCCGGAACGACGTGGCCGAGACGTCAGAGTTCATGATCGACAGGCCGTCGGCGACCATCGTGCCGCTGCCGATGATGCACATGTTCGGGTGCTCCTGGCGGACGTCGAGGCCGAAGTTCGATCCGGTCTGCACGATCTCGCCCTGGTCATACCCCAGCCAGCGCAGGTAGGAGGTGATGTAGGAGCTGTCCCCGAACAGGTGGGTGAAGAACCTCGCCCCGGTTACCCGCACGATCGCCCGGTGGATCCGGTCGCGGAACCCGAACAGCGGGTAGACCGCGCTCGGCTTGATGAACAGGCTGAGCAGGCGGGGCACGGTCGTCACGACGAGCAGGCCGATGATGACCGAGCCGAAGAACATCACCAGCGAGATGAACAGTGCGTCGCGGTAGAGCGCGAGCGTGGTGACCGCGTCCATGCCAGGGTCCAGCACCTTGCCCAGCCGGGGAACCGCGGTCAGCAGGGCGAAGGCGCCCCCCTCGAGCAGCGGCAGGTACAGGAACAACACGCAGAACAAGGTGATGGCGCTGAACCTGAACCGGCGCCACCGGCCGCAGGGCCTGGCCGAGACCCGCAGGTAGTTCACGTCGGTGCGCTGGGCCGGGGATCCGTGCCAGCGCTCGCCGGTCCGGACCCGCTGGCCGCGGTTCCCCG
>Ga0335080_10008038_pt1 | contig 10984 bp, 7 predicted proteins | sample Lox_Sample_34_FD_206720 | JGI IMG/M metagenome (GOLD analysis project Ga0335080, IMG submission 206720) | Soil microbial communities from Loxahatchee National Wildlife Refuge, Florida, United States - Lox_Sample_3.4 | ecosystem: Environmental > Terrestrial > Soil > Wetlands | place: USA: Florida...
CGGGGACACCGGGGCCAAGCTGCTGCTGCTGATCATCATCGGGGCCCAGCTGTTCTGCGGGATGAGTTCGGTCACCGCCAACTCGCGGATGATCTACGCGTTCTCCCGGGACGGGGCGCTGCCCGGCTCGAACATCTGGCACCAGGTGAACAAGCGGACCAGGACGCCGACCAACGCGATCTGGCTGGCCGCCGGCGGCGCGCTGATCCTCGGGCTGCCGTACCTGTGGAACGCCGTGGCCTACGGCGCGGTGACCGCCATCGCCACCATCGGCCTGTACGTCGCCTACGTGATCCCGACGTACCTGCGGCTGCGGCAGCGGGAGAACTTCAAGCGCGGGCCGTGGCACCTGGGCCGGTGGAGCTACGTGGTCGGCTGGATAGCCGTGGTCTGGGTCGTGATCATCTTCTTCCTGTTCATGCTTCCGCAGTTCGGCCCGATCAACTTGACCACGTTCAACTACGCGTGTATCGCCGTGGCCGTGGTGATCGGGTACGCGGGCATCTACTGGCTCGTCTCAGCGAGGAAGTGGTTCAAGGGCCCGAAGGTGCAGGGTTCGGCTGAGGAACTGGCCGCGATCGAACGGGAGCTTTCCGTCTGATGCCATCCGAGACCGGCAGGCGGCGCGGCCTGCTGACCCTGGAGGAGCTGCGGTCCGCGGTGGGTGCGGGCGAGATCGACACCGTCGTGCTCGCCTTCACCGACATGCAGGGCCGCCTGCAGGGCAAGCGGCTGTCGGCCGAGTTCTTCCTGGAGGAGGTGGCCGAGCACTTCTCCGAGGGCTGCAACTACCTGCTCGCCGTGGACGTGGACATGAACACGGTGGACGGGTACGCCATGTCGTCGTGGGAACGCGGCTACGGCGATTTCGTCATGGTGCCGGACATGGGCACCCTGCGCCGGATCCCGTGGCACCCGGGCTCGGCCCTGGTGATCGCCGACCTGACCTGGCACGAGGGCGCGCCGGTGCTGGCCTCGCCGCGGCAGATCCTGGCCGCCCAGATCGAGCGGCTGGCGTCGCGAGGCTGGGTGGCGCTGGCCGGCACCGAGCTGGAGTTCATCGTCTACCAGGACTCCTACGAGCAGGCCGCGGCGCGCGATTACCGGGACCTGACCCCGGCCAACCAGTACAACGTGGACTACTCGATCCTGGGCACGTCCCGGATCGAGCCGCTGCTGCGCCGGATCCGCAACGAGATGGCCGGGGCCGGGCTGTACGTGGAGTCGGCCAAGGGCGAGTGCAACCTCGGCCAGCACGAGATCGCGTTCCGCTACGCGGACGCGGTGACCACCTGCGACAACCACTCGATCTACAAGACCGGGGCGAAGGAGATCGCGGCCCAGGACGGGAACAGCATCACGTTCATGGCCAAGCCGAACGCCCGCGAGGGAAACTCCTGCCACATCCACCTGTCGGTGCGTTCTGCCTCGGATGGCGCGCCGGTGATGGCCGGGGACGGCGCGTACGGCCTGTCCAGGCTGGGTGAGCACTTCCTGGCCGGCCAGCTCGCCGCCATGCGCGAGCTGGCGCTGTGCTACGCGCCGAACATCAACTCCTACAAGCGCTACGTGCCGGGCAGCTTCGCCCCCACCTCGGTCCGCTGGGGACCGGACAACCGCACCTGCGCGGTGCGGCTGGTCGGCCACGGGCCCTCGCTGCGGGTGGAGAACCGGGTGCCCGGCGGCGACGTGAACCCGTATCTGGCGGTGGCCGCGATGATCGCGGCCGGCCTGCACGGCATCGACAACGAGCTGCCGCTCGAGCCGCCGATGACCGGCAACGCCTACGCCGACACCTCGGCGCGCGTCCCGCACACCCTGCACGACGCGCTGGACCTGTGGGACAAGAGCGAGCTGGCCCGGGAGGCGTTCGGCGCGGAGGTGGTGGAGCACTACGCCAACTACGCCCGGGTCGAGCTGACCGCCTACGAGGCCGCGGTGACCGACTGGGAGCTGCGGCGCGGGTTCGAACGCCTATGAGCGGGGGTGCCTGACGGATGTCCACGTTTACCGTGCTCAACCCCGCCACTGAGGAGCCGGTCACCACGCTGACCCAGGCCTCTTCGGATGAGGCGGACCAAGCCATCGCCCGCGCGTCGGCCGCGCTGCCGGCCTGGCGGGCGGTCTCCCCCGGGGACCGTGCCCGGCTGCTGCGCGCGTTCGCCGCGGCCGTGGACGCCGCGTCCGAGGAACTGGCCGGGCTCGAGGTGAGCGGTTCTGGCCATCCCATCGGAGCGGCCCGGTGGGAGGCCGGGCAGGTCCGCGACGTGCTGCTGTACTACTCGGCGGCGCCGGAACGGCTGAGCGGCAAGCAGATCCCCGTGCCCGGCGGCCTCAACGTCACCTTCCACGAGCCGGTCGGCGTGGTCGGCCTGATCGTGCCGTGGAACTTCCCGATGCCGATCCTGTCCTGGGGCATGGCGCCCGCGCTGGCCGCGGGGTGCACGGTGGTGGCCAAGCCGGCCGAGGCGACGCCGCTGACCGCGATGCGGATCGGTTCGCTGGCGCTCGAGGCCGGCCTGCCTCCCGGGGTATTCACCGTGCTGCCCGGCAAGGGCAGCGTGGTCGGCCAGCGGCTGGTCGACCATCCCGCGGTGCGGAAGATCGTGTTCACCGGGTCCACCGAGGTGGGCCAGCAGATCATGGCCGACTGCGCGCGCCAGGTCAAGCGGCTCACCCTCGAGCTCGGCGGCAAGAGCGCCAACATCATCTTCGCCGACGCCGACCTGGAGAAGGCCGCGGCGACCGCGCCGTACGCGGTGTTCGACAACGCCGGGCAGGACTGCTGCGCCCGGTCCAGGATCCTGGTCCAGCGCTCGGTCCTGGACCGGTTCATGGAGCTGTTCGAGCCCGCGGTACGCGGGGTAGTGGTCGGCGATCCGGCCTCGGCGGCGACCGAGATGGGGCCGCTGATCTCGGCTGCGCACCGATCGCACGTGGCCTCGTACGTGCCGTCCGGCGCTCCGGTGGCCTTCCGTGGTCACGCGCCGTCCGGGCCCGGGTTCTGGTACCCGCCGACGGTGCTCGCGCCGGTGCGCCCGGACGACCCGGCGTACACCGAGGAGGTGTTCGGCCCGGTGGTGACCGTGACCCCGTTCGCCGACGAGGCGGAGGCGGTGGCCATCGCCAACGACACGCCCTACGGCCTGTCCGGCTCGATCTGGACCCGCGACGTGGGCCGCGCGATCCGGGTGGCCCGGGCGGTGGAGAGCGGGAACCTGTCGGTGAACTCGCACTCCTCGGTGCGGTACTGGACGCCGTTCGGCGGCTTCAAGCAGTCCGGCCTCGGCCGCGAACTCGGCCCGGACGCCCCGGACGCGTTCACCGAGACCAAGAACGTGTTTATCTCGACGGAGGCCTGATGAGGTTTGAGGGCAGGACAGTCGTCATCACCGGCGCGGGCAGCGGGATCGGGCTGGCCGCCGCGCGGCGGTTCGCGGGCGACGGCGCGCGCGTGGTGGCGGTGGATATCGACGACGCGGCCGGCAAGAAGGCCGCGGCGGAGGCGGGCGGCCTGTTCGTGCACGCCGATGTGACGTCCGAGGCGGACGTGGCCGCGGCCTTCCGCGCGGCGCACGCCACCTACGGCTCGGTCGACGTGGCGTTCAACAACGCCGGCATCTCCCCGCCCGACGACGACTCGATCCTGGACACCGGCCTGGAGGCGTGGCGCCGGGTCCAGGAGGTCAACCTGACCTCGGTCTACCTGTGCTGCAAGGAAGCGATCGGCTACATGCGGGCGCAGGGGCGCGGCGCGATCGTGAACACCGCCTCGTTCGTCGCGGTGCTGGGCTCGGCCACCTCGCAGATCTCCTACACCGCGTCCAAGGGCGGCGTACTCGCGCTGTCCCGGGAGCTCGGCGTGCAGTTCGCCCGGGAGGGCATCCGGGTCAACGCGCTGTGCCCGGGGCCGGTGAACACGCCCCTGCTGCGCGAGCTGTTCGCGGCCGACCCGGAGCGGGCGCAGCGCCGCCTGGTGCACGTGCCGATGGGCCGGTTCGCCGAGCCGGAGGAGATCGCCGCCGCGGTCGCGTTCCTGGCCAGCGACGACGCCTCGTTCATCACCGCCTCGACGTTCCTGGTCGACGGCGGGATCTCCGCCGCGTACGTCACGCCACTGTGAACGGCGACTGACCCGCGCTACCAGACGGAGCGGACGGTCCAGAGGTCTATGCCCCGGCCCCGCGCGGAAAGGTAAGCATAGGGCAAGAAGAAGTAACCACCCATACCCCATGCCGTGCCCCACGAATTCCGCACGACAAAGGACTGCTCGCCGTCGTCGTAACCGACGATCATCACCGCGTGCCCGCCGATCATCAGCTCATCGTCGCCGGGAAGCGGCACGCGGCCGGTCTCGACAACGCTGTTACCGAAGAAGCTCTCGTAGATAGGGAAGCCGAGCAGAACGGGATAGCCTTCGGCCAGGCATCCCTTCACCTGGTCGAGCCGGTTGCGCAGGCGCTTGTAAGCGATGGCCGCGTGCCGGGCGGCGGCCTGGTAGACCCGGCGCGGTGGCCGCAGGGTGAGCTTGTCCGTGACGTACGGCCACTCGGCCTCGGGCGGCGCGCCGTAGCGGTTGACTGCCTGCAACGAGTCGCGGTAGGTCGCTCCCGCGTCGTCAGCCTGTGTTCCGGCCGCCTCGCGCGCGATGTAATACATGAAGAGCCGAGACGGCGTGAAGACCTCCACGTTCTGTCGGCGGCGGCTGAACTCCAGGCCGCCGGCGAGGGCCTGCGCGACCGAACTGCCGATCTGGCCCTGGTCGTACACCTCGGGACAGATCGGCCGCCAGTCGACCGCCGGCGGAAGGGACGCGAGGGTGGAGGCGTATTTACCGCGATGGAGCCGCAGAGGCGGTGCACGCGTACGAACAGACTCGCACCCCGCCTTCTCGAGTCATGATCGCGACTAACGGCGTTATAAATATGCAGCCGGCCGAAAGGCCGGCTTCAGGGCGAGCGCAGGGTGCGGAGGCGGATGGTGACCGGCATCGCGCTCAGCTCGGCCAGCACGTCCTCGGTGTACTCGGGGACGATATCGGTCAGCACGTAGCCGTACTCGTCCCTGGTCCGCAGCAGCTGGCCCTCGACGTTCACGCCGTGCTCGGCCAGCACGCGGTTGATCGAGGCCAGCACGCCGGGCACGTTCTGGTGCAGGTGCACGAGACGGTGCGTGCCGCTGGTCACGCCCAGCGCGATCTCCGGCAGGTTCACGCTGAGCGAGGTGGCGCCGGTGGTCATATGGTCGGCCAGCTTGCCGGCGACGAACTCGCCGATGTCCTGCTGGGCCTCCTCGGTTGAGCCGCCGATGTGCGGGGTCAGGATGACATTCGGCAGCCCGCGCAGCTCGGAGACGAACTCGTCGCCCTTGCCCTTCGGCTCCTCGGGGAACACGTCGATGGCCGCGCCGGCGATGTGCCCGGACTCGATGTTCCGGCGCAGCGCCGCGTGGTCGACCACGAAGCCGCGGGACAGGTTGAGGAACAGCGAGCGCGGCCGCATCATGGCGAACTCGGCCGCCCCGAAGAAGCCGCGGTTGCCGTCCCGGCCGTCCACGTGCAGGGTGACGGTCTCCACCGACTCCAGCAGCTCGGCCAGGGTCGAGCAGCGCCGCGCGTTGCCTAGCGCGAGCTTGTCGGCGATGTCGTAGAAGTAGACGGACATGCCGAGGTTCTCCGCCAGCACCGATAGCTGGGTGCCGATGTTGCCGTAGCCCACGATGCCAAGCTTGCGGCCGCGCACCTCGTGGCTGCCGGCCGCGGACTTGTCCCAGTGGCCCGCGTGCATCTGGGTGTTCTTCTCCGGCAGCCGCCGGGCCATGGCGATGATCTCGGCCAGCGCGAGCTCCACCACGCTGCGCGTGTTGGAGAACGGCGCGTTGAACACCGCGACGCCGCGGCGGCTCGCGGCGGCCACGTCGATCTGGTTGACGCCGATGCAGAACGCGCCGACCGCCACCAGGTGCGGCGCCGCCGTGAGCACCCGGTCGGTGATCTGCGTCCCCGACCGGATGCCGAGCAGGTTCACGTCGCGGATGGCCTCGATGAGCCCGTCCTCACCGAGCGCGCGCGGCAGCATGTCGACCTGATAGCCCTCCTTGGCCAGCCGCGTCGACGCGTCGGGGTGGATGTTCTCGAGCAGCAGCGCTCTCGTCGTCACGCCAGTCCGTACCTTTCGCACTGTTTGCCCAGGTCCCGAAGGCGGACAGGGCTCATCCCCGTGACCGGAGTCCCTTTCCTTTATACCTAACGGGCCGTGGTGGCTGCCCCGGTCAGCCGCCCGGGCTCCCCCGGGCCGAGGTCGCTGAGCTTGGCCCGGACCTCATCGGCCAGCGGGTGCGGGATCCGGTCCAGGATGGCGACGGACTCGCGCCAGGACGCGCGGGCGCCCTCCCGGTCGCCCTCGGCCAGCAGGGCATCGCCGAGCCCGCTCAGCGAGTTGCCCTCGCCGAACGGCGAGCCGATCTCGCGGTAGGCCTCGATGGCCCTGGTGTAGTGCGCCTTGGCCTGGGCGGTGTCGCCGAGATGCAGGTAGACGAAACCCAGGCTGTCCAGGGTGTCGGCGGTGCCGCCGCGGTGGCCGGAGTCGCGGTGCAGGCTCAGCGCCCGCTGGCAGTGGATCAGCGCCCGGTCGTACTGGCCCAGGTGGGCGTACAGCCAGCCGACCCCGTTCTCCAGGGTGGCCTGCGTCCACCAGTGCCCGACGGCCTTGAGCATCCGCAGCGCGTCCAGCGCGACGGCCAGCGCCTCGGGGTAGCGTTCCTGTCTCTCCAGCATGCCGGCCAGGCCGTTGAGCACCACGGCCTCGTTGGCGCGGTCGCCGAGCTCCCGGAACAAGTCGAGCGAGCGGCGGAAGTTCGGGTCGGCGTCGGCGTAGGCGCCCGTCTGCGCCTGGACATGGCCGAGCAGATGATGCGTGTGGGCCAGGGCGAGCGTATCGCCGAGGCGGCTGGCCGCCGCCAGGGCGGTCTGCTGGGTCGCGGTGTAGTCCTGCCACCGGCCGCGCCGGTTGAAGAACGGGCCGAGCGTCCAGGGGATCTGCCAGGCGTGGCTGTCGAACTCGCTGGCCTCGGCGTAGGCGATCAGCGCGAGCAGCACCGGGACCTCGGCGTCGAACCAGGCCATCGCCTGATCCTTGTCCGCCACGTCGGCGGGCAGCACGCCCGGCTGCGGCCCGGCCAGCTGCAGCGCGGACCGCAGCGGGCTGAACCGGTTGGAGGCTGCCATCGCCGTGTACAGGTAGTGGTCGAGCACCCGGTGCATCGCGGCCCGCCGCTCCGGCTCCGGGTCGTGCCGTTCGGCCTGGTCGGCCGCGTAGGCGCGGAGCAGGTCGTGGAACGTGAACCGGGCGGGCAGGTACTCGGCTACCATGTGGGTCCTGGTCAGCTCGCGCAGTGCGGCGCCCGCCTCAGCGCGCGGCATCCCGGCCAGGCTGGCCGCCGCCGACAGCGAGATGTCCGGACCCGGATGCACGCCGAGCAGGCGAAACATCCGCGCGGCGGGCTCGGGGAGCTGGTCATAGGACCAGGACAGCACGGCCCGCACGTTGGTCACCGCGTCGCCGGCCTCCAGCGCGTCCAGCCTGCCGCGGGCGTCGTGCAACTCGGCGGCCAGCTCGGTCAGCGGGCGCTTCGGCCGCCCGGCCGCCCGGCCGACGGCGATGCCCAGGGCCAGCGGGAGACGAGCGCACGCGGCCACGATCTCGCGCACCGCCGCGGGTTCGGCCGCGACCCGGTCCTGGCCGAGCCGGCGGGCGAGCATCTCATACGCCTCGGCGTCGCCGAGCACGTCGAGCGTCACCGGCACGGCACCCTCGGCCGCCACCAGCCCGGTCAGCTCGTTGCGGCTGGTCACCAGGACCAGCGAGCCCGGCGCGCCGGGCAGCAGGGGCCGGACCTGCGCCACGTCGCGCGCGTTGTCCAGGACGATCAGCATCTGCCTGTGGTCGAGCAGGCTGCGGAACAGCGCGGACCTGGCCTCGGTGCCGGGCGGGATGCGATGCGGCGGGACGCCCAGCGAGTCGAGGAAGAAGCGCAGCGCCTCGGACGGTTCCATCGGCGGCGTGGACGGATCCAGGCCGCGCAGGTTGACGTACAGCTGCCCGCCGGGGAACCGCCTGGCGACCTGATGGCCGAAGCGGATGGCGAGCGCGGTCTTGCCGGTCCCCGCGGTGCCCGAGATGACCACGATCGGGACGGTCTGGGCGGTGTCCTGCAGGGCGGAGTCCGGCTGGGCGGAGTCCGGCTGGCCGGGCTCGGACGCGGCGGTCTCGCCGGGTGCGGCGGACTTCGCGGGCAGCATCGCCCGCAGGATACTGAGTTCTTCGCGACGGCCGGAGAAGCCCGGCGCGTCGAGCGGCAGCTGGGCCGGCACCGGCGTGGGCCGGTCCTCGGGCCTGGGCCGCCGCTGCCCGCCGTCGGGCGCGGGCCCGGCCCCCGCGGCCCCGCCCACGTCCCCGTCCCTCCACGCCTGCGCCACCACGACCGGGCCTTCCGGGACGGCCAGGGCAGGATCGGCGGTCAGCACCTGCTGGTGGATCCGGGACAGGTCGCCGCCGGGATCGATGCCCAGCTCCTCGGCGAGGACCTTGCGGCCCTCGGTGAACACGCGCAGCGCCTCGGCCTGCCGCTCGCAGCGGTACAGCGCGATCATCAGCAGCCCGCGCATCCGCTCGCGCAGCGGGTGGTCCGCCACCATCGCGGTCAGGTCGGGCACGACCTCCTCGTGCCGGCCGAGCGACAACAGCGCGTCGGCGCGCTCTTCGGCCGCCGCGGAACGCAGCTCGCCCAGCCTGACCCGCTCGGTCTCCGCGAACGGCCCGGGCACCCCGGCGAACGCGATGCCCCGCCACAGCGAGAGCGCGGAGTCGAGGGCGACCGCGGCACCGGTCGCGTCGCCGGCCTTGCGCAGCTGGCGGGCCCGGCCCAGGTCCTGCTCGAAGGCGACCGCGTCCGGCTGGCCCGGTACCAGGTGGAGCACGTAGCCGGCTCCGGACGATACCAGCACCCGGCCAGGGCCGCGCAGCGACCGGTTGGGCTCGATGACCCGGCGCAGGCCGGCCACGTAGGTATAGATGCCGCCCTCGGCGCTGGCTGGGGGATCCTGACCCCAGACGGCATCGACGAGCTCACCGCGGGATATCACGCGGTTCGCCCGCATCGCCAGAATGCCGAGTACGGCCTGCTGCCTGGGCTGGCCCACCGGTAGCTCCTGGTCGTCATACCAGGCCATTACCGGACCAAGCACGCCGACGCGCAACGCCACGGCTTCGCCGACCTTCCGCTCGCTAGATAACCCTACTCAGACCCGAAGGTCCGCCCCCCCTCCAGGGCCGGAGCTTCTCAACAAGGTTACAGTGATTTGTCCTGGTCATCCAGAAAAAATCTAGATCGCATAGAGACGACCCTTTCATAGTCGGTCGCGCGTCACGAGGGCACCTGCGGTCCGGCCCGATGTCCAGGCCTGCGCAGGTAGGGCGCGTCCCGATGCGCGACAAGGGGGGAGGCTGGGGAAATCGGCACCGCCGGCCGAAGCCTCCGGGCAACCGCGTGCATCCCGGAGGGCGTGACGCGCAGGAACCGTTTCAGGCCGGGCCTGGCGGCCAGGGAGCCTTCCAGGCGGCCGCGCTCGGCGGGGGCGAGGGCGTCAGTGCCGTCGATGACCTCTTCGAGCTGCGCGATGAGCCGGGCCGCGTCCTTGTCGAGCTCGTCCTCCCGGCCGAAGTTGTACAGCACCCTGGTCCGCGACCGCTGCGCCTCGGCGTCCCACTCGTTGTGGGCCAGCTGCAGGTAGCGGACCGTCCCGGACCGGGTGGTCCGCACGGACGTCTTCACGTAGGGCACGAGCCAGAAGCTACCGGTAACCGCACCCTAGGGCAAATCCTCAGGTTTCCCCTAGCTTCCATTTGCCTAGTCACCAGTTCAGCTGCGTGTATCCGGCTGAATCGTGTCACTAGGCAGTTTCGCGATTTCGCGCTAGCCTCAAACCCCTGACCTGCGGACTCGCGTCCGTCATACCCCCGAATACTCAATTAGCTGCGGAACGCAGGTCACAGGCCTGAATTAGACTGCCATTCCCAGACCACCGCTCTCGCGTTTCCGCAGCTCACAGCGTTGGGCTCTGAAACACGCTGAAAACGTGATGAATTCACCCCGCCCTGGCGTCATAGGCCCTGAGCAGGGCAAATAGGGCTGTGAGCAGGGGAAAGGAAAAGAAACCCTATTGTTTGAGACTAAAGTCCTGCGCATGCGTCTGAAACGCCACCTGGTGAGCGTCGAGCTCACCAGGATGGATCAACACCAACCGAGGCATCAGCGCCGCTCAGAGGCCTCTACAGCTGTGCAACCGGTCGTTCGCGCCCGGTCGACGAGCGCCCAGACCACCGCGAGCGCCAGTACCAGGACCAGGTAGGCAGCATGGGGGCTTGACGGATGGGCTACTGAGCGGAGACTTAGACTAAGCGCAGCTCAGGGGAGGGACAGGGTAGATGGCTAGATCTAGATCCACATCCACTCTGAAACCACGAAAGTCGAGTGAGTACGCTTCGCATGGCAAACTACTATGCGCGTATCGCGGCTAACCCCGTACTGGTCGGCCAGCTACCGAGGCTGGCTCTTGACGAACGTGCCGAGCCCTGGCAACGCCTCTGTCAGGCCCCATTCCTTGAGCACGTCGAGCGCTCGCCTGGCCGTCGAGCGCGACACGCCGTACTGTTCGCTGATCTGGTGAACCGAAGGCACCTGATCGCCTGGCCGTAGCTCTCCGTTATGGATGTGTTCGCGTATCTCTCCAGCTACGCGCATGTCCGGGTACTGAAGACCGCCAGCCTGGCTCACACAGGCATCGTATGGCTCAGCCAACCGTCACGCTACGCACACAATCGCAGGCTATAGCAGATTGGCTGAGAGCCGCTTGTTTATCGCCATCGTCCGGGGGCTCTACGCTGCTGAGCTGCCTGCTGAGGCTGAGCACCAGGCGTAGGCTCTG
>Ga0335080_10008039_pt1 | contig 10984 bp, 9 predicted proteins | sample Lox_Sample_34_FD_206720 | JGI IMG/M metagenome (GOLD analysis project Ga0335080, IMG submission 206720) | Soil microbial communities from Loxahatchee National Wildlife Refuge, Florida, United States - Lox_Sample_3.4 | ecosystem: Environmental > Terrestrial > Soil > Wetlands | place: USA: Florida...
CTCATCGATCCCCTCAAGCAGGCAATGCTTGGAAAACTCATCGACCGGGAATTCAACAGTGCGTCCATTGCCGAGCGTCAGCTTTTGCGAGGCCAAATCCACCTTCACGGTCTGGTTCGGATCGCGGAACAACTCAGCATGGACATCTCGCGGAACAACGATGGGAAGCACAGCATTCTTCAGAGCATTGCCGCGGAATATATCTGCGAACGACGTGCTGATCACCGCCCGAAAACCGTACTGCGTCAGCGCCCAGGGTGCATGCTCGCGAGAGCTGCCGCAACCGAAATTGTCGCCGGCGAGCAGAATCTGGCACGCTTTGGACTCCGGTTTGTTAAGTACGAAATCCGGTCTCGGCTTGCCGTCGGCATCATAGCGCCAATCGCAGAAAAGCTGATCGCCCAGGCCCGTTTTCGAAATCGTCTTCAAGAAGCGAGCCGGTATAATTTGATCCGTATCGATGTTATCGATGGCGATCGCAACCATCCGGCTCTGAAACGGCGTGAACTTAGTCATGCATCAACTCCCTTACGTCAGTCACTTTGCCCGTGATGGCAGCCGCCGCCGCAGTCAGTGGACTGGCCAAGAATGTCCGGCCGCCCTTGCCCTGCCGTCCTTCGAAATTGCGATTGCTCGTGGATACGCTGTACTCGCCGGGTTGCAACTGATCTCCGTTCATCGCGATGCACATCGAGCAACCAGCTTCCCGCCAGTCCGCACCGGCATCGCGGAAGATCTGATCCAGCCCTTCGGCCTGCGCCTGTTGCTTGACTTGTTGGGAACCGGGAACCACCATGACGCGAACTCCTGAATGCACCTTGCGGCCTTTCAGAATGCGCGCGGCGTTACGCAAATCCGAGATGCGCGAATTCGTGCAGCTTCCAATGAAAACGACATCCACCGGATGGCCGAGCAGCGGCTTGCCGGGCGCGAGATCCATATAGCGCAGAGCCCGGGCAAGAGACTCGCGTTCCAAAGGATCGGTAATGTCGCTCGGGTTCGGTACGGCGGCGGTTATCGGAATACCCATGCCTGGGTTGGTCCCAAACGTAATCATCGGCTCCAACGACTTCGCGTCGATGGTAACGCTCTTGTCGAAACCGGCCCCGTCATCGGTTATCAACTCGCGCCACCTGGCGACGGCAGCGTCCCAGAATGCGCCTTGCGGCACGCAAGGACGCCCGGCCATGTATTGATAAGTTGTATCGTCAGGCGCCACTAAACCAGCTCGCGCGCCCGCTTCAATCGACATGTTGCACACGGTCATGCGCTCTTCCATGGAGAGTGAACGAATCGCTGAGCCGCAATACTCAAAGACGCAGCCTGTACCGCCGCCGATGCCGATGCGAGCGATGAGAGAGAGGATAATGTCTTTGGCGGTGACGCCGGGTTTCAAAGCTCCTTCGACGCGCACTTCATAAGTCTTGGATTTTTTCTGCAACAAACACTGCGAAGCGAGCACGTGCTCCACTTCGCTGGTTCCTATTCCGAAAGCGAGCGCGCCGAATGCTCCATGCGTCGCGGTGTGGCTGTCGCCGCAGACCACGGTCATGCCGGGCTGAGTCAAGCCGAGTTCTGGTCCGATTACGTGGACGATGCCCTGCTTATCGCTTCCGAGGCCATGGCAGCGGATTCCAAACTCTTTGCAGTTTGCCTCCAGCTGAGCGACTTGGGCCGCAGCCACCTTGTCAACGATCGGTAGCGACCGCGGCGTCGTAGGAATGCTGTGGTCGGTGGTTGCGATCGTCAGATCGGGGCGGCGCACTTTCAACCCGCGCTGCCTAAGGCCCTCGAAAGCCTGCGGCGACGTGACTTCGTGCGTCAGATGCAGGTCGATATAAAGCAGCGTAGGAACGCCAGGACGTTCCGCCACAATGTGGTTGTCCCAGATCTTCTCGATAATCGTTCGGGGTTTCATATAGCTTGCGTTACCGCATCTCCCACTTCCGCCGTCGTCGCGGGCTTTCCGGCCGGCTTCAGATCGGCAGTCACTCTTCCGGAATTCAGCACGGTCTCGGCTGCCCGGTTCACGGCGGCGGCCTCTTCTTTCAATCCGAAACTGTATTCGAGCATCGCGGCCACCGAGCCGATCGCGCCGAACGGGTTCGCCTTGTTTTGACCGGCGATGTCAGGCGCCGAGCCATGTACCGGCTCGTACAAGCCCACCCACACGCCTGACGGCTTCTTATCGCCAATCGACGCCGAGGGCAGCATTCCGATGGATCCCGCCAGGACAGCGCCCTCATCACTGAGGATATCGCCGAACATGTTCTCGGTGAGCAAAACGTCGAACCGGCGTGGGTTCAGCACGAGTTGCATAGCCGTGGTGTCGACCAGCAAATGATCGAGCGCGACACCGGGAAACTCCGGGGCCACTTCGGTGACCACCTTCCGCCAGAGCTGCGAATTTTCGAGCACGTTCGACTTATCGACGCTGGTGACCTTCTTGCGGCGATTGCTAGCCAGATGGAAAGCCATGCGGGCGACGCGCTCGATTTCAGAACGCGTATACACCATGGTGTTCACCGCACGAGTCTCCGATCCGTTCTCGAAAATGCCGCGCGGCGTGCCATAGTAAATGCCGCCGTTCAACTCGCGGACGATGATCATATCGACTCCGTCGATCAGCTCTTTCTTGAGCGGCGAGGAGTCCAGGAGCGCCTTGTAGGAACGGACCGGGCGAAGGTTTGCATAGACGCCGAGCGCTTTGCGGATCCCCAATAGTCCGCGCTCGGGCCGTTTCTCGGGCGCGACATTGTCAAACTCAGGCAATCCCACTGCGCCCATCAGAGTCGCGTCAGCTTTTAGCGCCAGGTCGACCGTCTCCTGGGGCAGGGGAGTGCCCGTCTTATGAATGGCGATCCCACCGAGGAGGCCTTCACTGAGGGAAACCTTGTGTCCGAACTTGCCGGCGACCTTTTCGAGAACCTTTACAGCTTCCCGCGTGACTTCGGTGCCGATCCCGTCACCGGGGAGAATCAATATATTTAATTGCATCCGATTGCGGCCGCGTGGGCCTTTTTACTCCTTCGCCGCTGTGGCCGCCTGGTTCTGGCCCACTACTTCATGAATCAGCGCGAGGATCTCCTCATTGCGCAGCCCCTTTTTGCGGTCGGCGAGCGCAGTAAAACGGAGATACAGCATGTCGAGCTCGTCTTTGGTGAGTTTGAAACCGAGATCTTCGGCGCGCTTATTCAGTGCATGCCGGCCACTGTGTTTCCCAAGCACGAGCTTGCTCTCGGGAACTCCGACTGATCGCGGCTCGATGATCTCGTAGGTGGTGCGCTCCTTCAAATAGCCGTCCTGGTGAATACCGGCTTCATGCGCGAAGGCGTTCTCACCCACGAGGGCCTTATTGGGCTGCGGCCCGAACGTAATGGTCTGCGCCAAGAGCTGGCTGGTGGAGTAGATTTGCTCGGTGACGATCTTGGTTTCAAACGGCAGGCGGTCGGGGCGGGTTTTGAAGGCCATCACGATTTCTTCGAGCGCGGCGTTCCCGGCGCGTTCGCCAATGCCGTTAATCGTGCATTCGATTTGCCGGGCGCCATTCTGAACGGCCGCGATCGAATTAGCCACCGCCAGGCCCAGGTCGTCGTGGCAGTGGACGCTCACGATTGCGCTGTCGCCTAAAGCTCGTACCATGCGTCCGATCAATGCGCCGTATTCTTCCGGGACTGAATACCCGACCGTGTCCGGCAGATTAACGGTTCGTGCACCAGCCTCTACAACCGCCCGCGAAATACGCTCCAGGTAATCGGGATCGGTGCGGGTGGCGTCTTCAGCTGAAAACTCTACGTCGTCGGTATAGTTCCGAGCAAGCTCAACAGCGGCAACTGCTTCTTCCAAAATCTGCTGCTGTGATTTCTTCAACTTGTACTTGAGGTGAATCTCACTCGTCGCGATGAAGGTGTGGATGCGTGGCCGGCGGGCCCTTTCGAGCGCGCTCGCTGCCCGCTCGATATCCGCTCGATTGGCTCTCGCTAGTGCTGCCACTTGAACCCAGTGGAACTCACGACTCACCGCGTCTACCGCTTCGTGATCCCCCTCGGATGCAATCGGGAACCCGGCTTCGAGGATATCGACCCCAAGGTCCACCAACTTCCTTGCCAGCCGCAGCTTCTCGGGTACGGTCATGCTGCAGCCTGGCGACTGTTCTCCATCACGGAGGGTGGTGTCGAAGATGTAAATGCGGTTCGGCATGAGTCCTCCTGGGTCTTTTTCCTATTATCAAGTTGCGAAGACGATTTGGCAAATTTATAATCATAGCTATCAAGATAAGTTAAAATGATGCTATAAGCGGCGCTTATGGAACTCTACCCAATTAAAGTCTTTTTGACGGTCGCTGGCGAGAAAAGCTTTTCCCGGGCCGCCGAGAAACTGCTTCGAACGCAGCCGGCCGTATCGCTGGCGATTCAAAAGCTCGAGTCTGACTTGCAGGAGAAGTTGATTGACCGCTCGGGCAAGGATCTGCTGCTCACCGACGCCGGCCGGATCGTATACGACTATGCGCGCCGCTTCGAAAATTTGGAATCCGACCTGGAGAATGCGCTGGCAGAGTTGCGCGACAACTCCGCCGGGCGATTGAGCGTGGGCGCCAATGAATCGACTTCGCTCTACTTGCTGGGGCACATCGAACGCTACCGGCGGCTTTATCCCAAAGTTAAGGTGCAAGTGCGCCGTTCCCTGTCGAGCAAGATACCAGCCCAGCTGATCGACGGAGACCTGGAGCTGGGTGTGATCAGTTACGATCCGGAGGACGAGCGATTGGTTTCCATGGTGATCTATACCGATCATTTGGCGTTCGTCGTGTCGCCGAAACATCGTTTTGCCAGCCGCGAGGAGGTGTCGATCAACGAGCTGGGCATGGAAACATTTATTGCTCATAGCGTCTTGTCCCCGTATCGCGCCGTTGTTTTGAAGGAATTCCAGCGTCATAAGGTGACGCTCAACATGGATGTCGAGATGCCGACCGTGGAAACCATTCGCAAAATGGTGCAGCGCAACGAAGGCGTCGCGTTCCTTCCCCACATGTGCGTGGAACAGGATGTCAAGCAGGATGTGCTGTGCGAGGTAAAGGTGACCGAGCTAAGGGTGGATCGCAAAATCCGGCTGGTCTATCCGGCGAAACGCAGCCTGAGCCACGCGGCGAAGGCGTTTCTGGAGTTGGTTCGCGGAGGGTAGTGTAACCACGGCCTGAGCTAGCGCGTCTTGGCAGGCGTACCTCGCGGATCATTTTTCTCTAGATGATCATATGTAAGCGATTTTCTTCTACTGCTTTCGCGCTCTTATCGATTCCGCTTGCGGTGATTGCACAAGAGGCTGTTGTTCCAACTCCGGATGCCGCTCCGTCGGCGCCGGCTGAGCAGCAAGCGTCGCCCGACAAGCGTGTTTTCGGCGTGCTGCCCAACTACCGAACCGCCAACGAAAGTGCGATTTACACCCCGATCACAGCCAAACAGAAGTTCATCATCGCTTCCAAAGACTCATTCGATTATCCGCTCGTGCTGCTGGCCGGCGCGATTGCCGGTTTTGGTCAATTGACTAATCAAAATCCATCTTTCGGGCAAGGGTTGGTCGGATACGCACGTCGGCTCGGCACCTCGTACGCCGATCAGGCAATTGGCAACATGATGACGGAAGCGATCATGCCCTCGCTTTTACGGGAAGATCCGCGCTACTTCCGGCGCGGGACAGGTGGCGTGTGGTCTCGAACTTACTATGCGGCTACTCGGATCTTCGTCACGCGCACCGATTCGGGAGGGAAACGCTTCAACTTTTCCGAGGTGCTCGGCAATGCCGCAGGTGTCGCCATCTCCAACGCATATTATCCCGACAATCGCCGGGCAGGTTACAACGCTTCGAAACTGGCGCAGCAGCTTGGCATCGATGCGGCTTCCCAGGTGTTGAAGGAGTTCTGGCCCGACGTGAAGCGCAAGCTGTTCGAGCATCACCGGCAGAGCGCTTCGATCAGCGTTTCTTGAAGAACTGAACGGCCCGCTCGTGCTGTTCGGCGGCCTCGCGGGTACCGAAGGTTCCCAGGTTTCTCCGCTTGCCCGTGCGCGGATCTCTCTTTCGCGAGTAGAGCCGGTATTCGCCGGATTTGAGTTTACGAATCATCGCGACACCTCAATTGTTAGAGGGGTGACGCAGCCGAGTTGATACCGCGGCTAGCTCGCTTTTTTCTTCGCGATGTAATTCTTGCCGGCAATGGCGCGAATTCGCGCTTCCAGCCTGGAGGCATCCGATTTGCGCTTCATCTTTTTGAGAAGTTCCACGTAATCGAGCGCTGTTTCCGCCAGGAGATCGATGTTGGTATCGGATGCGCTAACGGCCGGGCGCTTGCCCGTAAGGATGCCGCGCTTATCGAGCAGTGTCAAAGAAAGGCGGTAAAGAGGCTCGGCCTCGCTGAAATTGTCTTTGGCGGCGTAGATGGACGCCAGCGTATTCAGACTTGCTACCGTTTCGCTCTCACGCGCTGTCAGGACCTGCTGCACCAGCGGTTCGGCGTCCACGCCCCGGTCCAACGCGGCGTAAACCTCCGCCACTTTCTGGTACTTGTCGATCAGCTCCGGGCTTTCCGCTCCGAGCTCTTTCATCCAAATGAAGAGCGACCGCTCATAGACCTTGGCGGCTTCAGCATACTTCTTTTCGCCGGAGTAGAAAGCGCCCAGGCGATCCAGGTTTCTGGCGACTTCCACGTGCGTTGGACCCAGGCTGCCCTCGCGGATCGAAAGCGTTTGAAGCAACAACGTCTCGGCCTCGGAATGGCGTTTCTGCTCGTTGCACAGCCGCGCCATGGCATCCAACGTTGGCAGCAGTTCAGGGGCGTTGGCCGAGTACACCTTCTGCTGAATCTTCAGCAGGCGCTGGTAGAGCGACTCAGCGGCTGTAGAATTCTGCTTGAGAAGTTCCAAGTGCGCGAGCTGGCTCAGGTCGGGCACAAGCTCGATGCTGTCGCTTCCGGCCATGCGTTCGCGAATCGCGATCGCGCGCCGTAACTGCTTCTCCGCCTCCGGATACTTGGCGTCGGCTTCCAGCACTCTTGCCACCGCCTCGATCCCGGGCACCAGTTTAGGATCCTGATCGCCGTATTCCCGTTCCAGAATTCGCAGCGAGCGCTGATACATCTCCGCCGAGAGCGCGTATTTCATCTGTGCGAAGTTGACGCGCGCGATGTCGTTCACAGCCGGTATTATTTGTGGATTAGCCCGGCCGAGCATGTCTTCTTCCAGCTCGAGACGTTTTTGATAGATCGGTTCCGAGTCCGCATAGCGGCCCTGGGACGAATAGAAGTCGGCGAGATTTTGGTAGGCCTTGGCGACTCGCGGATCGGTGGTTTTCCATTGTGCCGAGTCGCTGACCGCCTCGAGCAAGCCCTTCTCTTTTGCCGAGAACGCCGCCGGCAGCTTTTCTTGCGAATTGCTTTGTCCAAACGCCGTGCAGCCAAGTACTAGAACGAGGCCAGCACTGGATACACACCTCGGGATCTGCATATCGCACAACCCATCGGCGGAACACGGCCAGAATTTAAGATTCTAAGGCCCAAATGGGACTAATGGACCAATGTCCGCGTGCGACTTTTTGGTTCGATGGCCCACTACATGCTTAAGTGGTATCGGTCATTTTATCCTGGCGGCTAGCGATTGACGCCTTTGTGGCTGGCTGCCTGTTCCCGGCCGCGGTCGCGCTTCTCATCAGTGGTCTCGATGACTTGGCGCTCGACTGTGTATGCCTGTGGGCCTGGTGCATGCGCTACGCCCGAGCTTCCACGCCTCCATCGGATAGAGCCCAGCCAATGGCCCCGGCCGCCGAAAAGCGGATCGCAATTTTCGTGCCCCTATGGCATGAGCATGTTGTCATCAGCGGCATGGTGGAACACAATATCGCGGCCATCAACTACGATAACTATCATTTCTTCATCGGCGCTTATCCGAATGACGAGCCTACGCTCGAGGCCGTCCGAGAATTGGAAGCGCGGTTTCCGAGTGTGCACCTGGCGGTCTGCCCCCACGACGGCCCCACTTCGAAGGCCGACTGCCTCAACTGGATTTATCAGCGCATGCTTCTTTTTGAGGAGCACCACGAAGGGCGCTTCGACGTCGTCATGACTCACGATGCGGAGGATCTTATTCATCCCGAATCGCTCGCCCAGATTAATGCTTACGCAGGCGACTTTGAAATGGTGCAGATTCCTGTTCTGCCGCTCCCCACGCGCGTTAGAGAATTAGTGCACGGCATCTACTGCGATGAATTCGCGGAATGGCAGATGAAAGACATGCCCGCCCGTCAAATCATGGGCAGCTTTGTTCCCTCCAATGGCGTTGGAACCGGATTCACCCGCGAAGCCTTAGAAAAGCTCGCGAACGCCGAGCAGAACCTCGTGTTTGAACCTGGCTGTCTGACCGAAGACTACGAGAATGGCTTGCGGCTGCACAAATTGGGGTGCCCCCAAAAATTTGTTCCTTTGACCATGTCGGAATCCGGGATCATCGCGACGCGAGAATATTTTCCGCGCAATGTGCGTGCCGCCATCCGTCAGCGCTCGCGCTGGATCATGGGTATCGCTCTGCAAAGTTGGGAACGCCATGGCTGGACAGGAACTCTGCCGCAGTTGTATTGGTTTTGGCGCGACCGTAAGTCGCTATTCGGAAATCCGTTGAGCTTGCTCAGCAATTTCCTGTTCCTATACGGCGGGTTCACCTGGCTGGTCGCCCGGCTTACTGGTACGCCGTGGACGCTCGGGCAATACGCGCTGCATCCCGGGCTGGTGGTTTGCACGTTGTCGATCCAGATCATTCAAACCAGTATTCGCATGGGCTGTACCGGCAGGCTGTATGGTGTGATTTTCGCTTTAGGTGTGCCCCTGCGAACGGTTTGCGGTAATTGGATCAACTCCGTCGCCACGTTTAATGCGGTGGTCCGCTATTTCAAAGCGCGGATTCTGCATCGGCCGCTGGTTTGGCTCAAAACGGATCACGCCTACCCGTCGCGAACCGCGCTGCTGCAACATAAGCGTAAGCTGGGTGAAATTTTAGTGGGCTCCGGATATATCAGCGAATCCACTCTGCAACAGGCGCTCAGGAATCAGCCCGACGGAATGCGCATAGGCGAGTACCTGGTTCAGCGCGGTGAGCTAACTACGAACGAACTGTACGAGGCGCTGAGCTTGCAGCAGAGTCTGCCGGCTGGCCGTCTGGAACCCTGGGTGATCAGCGCCAATGTTGCGCGCGCCCTGCCGCGCCGCGTGATTCAGAACTGGAAAGTGTTGCCCTATCGCATTTCGGCCGGCAACTTGTATTTGGCAAGCCCGGAAATTCCCAGCGACGAACTGAGCCAAACCTTGCGGGAGTTCACCCGTCTGTCGCTTCGATTTCATCTGGTGACGCCGGACAATTTTCAGGAACTGGCGGAGAGCCTGCTGTAGGGTTTTAACGAGCGAGCGCGGCGGGAGCGAAGAATTCCACGGGCTTGAGCGAAATAATTCTCCAACCCTTCTTGTCTTTCTCCAGCTCGCAGTGAATCACTTCGCGGCGGTGCACGATGGGCCCGTCCTGCAAAAGGCTACGGATTTCGAGGTACCAATCCAGATCGACCGAGCGCTTCCTGGCGTCTCCTTCGTTCTTGATCGGTTCGATGGAGGAGGAAACCTCCGATTGATTCGTCAGCGTTTCGACCTCGGTTTTGAGCTTCTCGTAATCCGGCATATTTTTCTCGAAGACGGACATGAACTTGGGAACGTTTACCTCAACCAGTGCCGCGGCCGCAGAGCCGAAAAGATCGTTGATCTCGCTTTCAGCGTCGGCATAAAGGTACACCAGAGCGAGAGTGATGAGACTTGCGCTACGTACGATAGCTGGCATTGATCTCAATGTATTTCTCGGTCAGGTCGCAGGTCCAAAACCGGACGCTGCCTTTCCCTTTGCCATGCAAGACGACGCGGATGAGGCATTCGGTTTCATCCAGTTTTTTCTTTAGCTCGGGCTCGGAAAAGTCCGCCGCAAGTCCGCCCCGGCAAACCGGAACGCCTTGCAGGTCGATATCGACCTTGGCCGGATCGAGCGGGACGCCGGCGTTCCCTGCCGCGGAGAGAATCCGGCCCCAATTGGGATCAGACCCGGCGATCGCGGTTTTAACCAGGGGCGAATTGGCGATGCTGCGCGCAATGCGCGTGGCGGCCTCTTCACTAGAAGCGCCGTTAACATCAATGACAACGAGCTTGCGCGCGCCTTCGCCGTCGCGTGCGATTTGCCGAGCCAGATCCTCCATCGCCTGCGACACGGCATCTTCCACTTTCTTGCTTTCTCGCTGATTGGGCTGGACGCCCGAGGCGCCGTTGGCCAACAGGAGCACGGTATCGTTAGTCGAAGTGTCGCCGTCGACGGTGATGCGGTTGTAGCTTCGATTGACCGCCGTCGCGAGCATAGAGGCGAGCGTTGCAGACGGAATGGCCGCGTCGGTCATGACGAAACCGAGCGTCGTGGCCATATTGGGCTGAATCATGCCCGCGCCTTTGGTCATTCCGGCGATATGGACGGTCCCTTTTTTCAGCCGGACTTGCTGGTGCGCGGTCTTCATGACGGTATCGGTGGTAAGAATCGCGCGCGCGGCATCCTCGAAGCGGTTCGGAGCGAGGCCCTGGATCAATTCCGGAAGAGCGTTGACGATCAAATGGGCATCGAGTTCAACGCCAATGACGCCTGTGGAGGAAGGAAATACCTGTTCGGGAGGAACGCGGAGCTGTTTCGCGACTGCATCGCAGCAGGTCAGCGCGACGCGATCCCCGCTGCGAGTCGCGCAATTGGCATTGCCGGCGTTAATCAAAACCGCGCTGACCAGCCCGCGCGATTTCGTCAAATGAAACCGCCCGATTCTCACCGGCGACGCTTGCACCCGATTCTGCGTGAAGACCGCGGCAGCGGAGGCGGGCCGGTCCGGGACAATGAGCGCGAGATCGTCCTTCTTTACCTTCCGAATTCCCGCGTAC
>Ga0335080_10008040_pt1 | contig 10982 bp, 9 predicted proteins | sample Lox_Sample_34_FD_206720 | JGI IMG/M metagenome (GOLD analysis project Ga0335080, IMG submission 206720) | Soil microbial communities from Loxahatchee National Wildlife Refuge, Florida, United States - Lox_Sample_3.4 | ecosystem: Environmental > Terrestrial > Soil > Wetlands | place: USA: Florida...
GCCGGGAAGACCGGCCTGCCCGTCGAGATCGGCATGTCGGCCGAGATGGTCCTCGGCTTCCACGGCGAGCTCGAGTACGACGGCGTGCGCCTGGCCGGCCTGTGGCCGCACCAGCAGCTCCAGCTCTGCGAGAAGGCCGGCACGGCCATCTTCGGGCCGGTCGTCAACACCAACACCAAGCGCTCGATCCCCTGGAACCTGTCGCGTGCCGTGACCTTCGTCAAGGCCTGCACCGAGATCGCCAAGATCCCGGTCCACGCCAACGTCGGCATGGGCGTCGGCGGGGTGCCCATGTTCGAGACTCCCGCCGTCGATGCGGTGACCAGGGCGAGCGCCGCCATGGTCGAGATCGGCCGCTGCGACGGGTTATAGGTGGGTACAGGCGATCCAGCCGGCATGCACATGGCGCATCTGCTGGCCTCGTCGATGGGTGGCATCCGGGCCGCCGGAGATCTGGTGGCCCGTATGGAGCTCAAGAAGATGAGGATCACGGAAGCCAAGAAGTACGTGGCCGACAAGCTGCACGTCACGCCGCTCGACCTCTCCGACCCGCTCGTCATGCGCAACCTGCGTGAAGAGCTCGACATCGGCGTGGTCACCGGCGTGCCGGGCGTCGCCAAGGGCATCGCGGCCAAGGTGCGCATCGCCGAGCTGCTCGACATCGAGATCAACTCAGTCGAGCAGTTCAAGAAGCGTACCGGGCTGCATTCGTAAGAACGCGCGAGACGAGCTCTTCGCAGCCGCCTCGCACCGATCCTGCCGGCTTCGGTAGGGGGATGCTCGAGGAGCAGGCAACAAGGCGAGGGCCGGGGCCGCCAGATGGCGGCTCCGGCCCTCGCCGTTTCATCCGGGCTCGTGCCATCTGGCTGCCGGGGAACGCCGGGGGGCGGCTGGCCGGCAGCCCGAGGTAGGGCCCGGAGCCCTCAGACCTCGTCGAGCCAGGCCTCGAAGTCGGTGTGCGCGGCGTTGTCGCAGAAGCGGGCGATGCGGTTGGTGCCGTACTCGTAGAAGTCGAAGTCGATCGTGGAGACCCGGCACTGGATCATCGCCCAGATGCTCCACCAGAGGTCTGCGACCAGCTTGTGCAGCATCATGCGGGCGTAGCGGTGCTCGTCCATGCCGCCGCAGTAGGCGGTGAGCACGAACTTCTCCTCGTCGGCCGTGAGCGGGTGCTCCACGCAGAAGTCACCGAGGTCGAAGTAGGGGTCGGTCATGCCGCCGTACTCCCAGTCGATCACCCACATACGGCCCTCGGGCGTGAGGATGAAGTTCTCGGAGAGCAGGTCGTTGTGACAGGCGACCGCCGCCGGCTCGTCGCGCTGCATGACCTGCTCGATGCGCCGCCCGACGGAGAGCATCCACTCGGTCTGCTCGGGGCGCGGAGCGCCGGCTTCGACCGCCATGCGCGTGTAGTCGCGGATCATGTCGAAGACGCGGATCTCGTTGTCGAAGAGGGCCCTGTCGTGGTAGGTGCGGACCGCCTCGACGATGAGCCGCAGGCGGTCGGGGTGCCCTGCGATCGTCTCCGGGTGCATGGTCTCGCCGGTGATGAAGGGCACGATCGAGCAGTAGCCCGGCTGGATCAGGTGCAGCACCGGAGGCGTCACGCCGGCGGCCGCCGCGGCCACGTGGTTGCGGTGCTCCCGCTCGCGGTCGATGAAGGTGTCGGTGCCGTCGCCGGGGATGCGCAGCACGAACTTGCCGACGCCGGGCCGGCCGGCCTCGCCGTCGACCGTGATCAGAAAGTTGTGGTTGGTGATGCCGCCGCCGAGCACCTCGCAGCGCACGGTCGCGTTCCGCCACTCGTCGATCTGCGCGATCACCTGGTCCGGCGTGATGTCGCTCATGTGTCTGATCCATCTCCTGGTGCTCGTGAAGGGCCGCGAACGCCGCGGGCCGCAGGGCCGGCGGCGTTCGCGGCCTGTTGATGCCGTGAACCGTCTAGCGCCGGCCGGTCACTCGGGCGGCACCTCGAGGAACGCGTAGGACACGTCGATGCCCTTGCCGCGCTGGTACAGACGGCTGATCCAGTAGCCGACGAGGCAGGCGAGGAAGATGCCGGCCACGACGATGTAACCCCAGTACGGCTTCTCGCCGCGCAGGCCGTAGCCCGTGTTCCACAGGAAGGCCACCGAGGCGATGACGCCGAGCACGAAGCCGATGAGGCCGAAGATGGTCACCAGCGGCACGCCGCCGAGCTTGTACTGCGAGCCCGGAGCCGCCTCGTACAGCGCCTTGGCGCGATACGGCAGAAGAGCCGCCGCGAGACTGCTGACGACGAACACGTACCCGGCGGCGAAGGTGACGCCGAGCGTCAGCTTGGCCCACGACGAGACGTACGTGTAGCCCACGAGCCACGCCACGCCCAGCAGGAAGTAGATGAGGTGGGCGTTCAGCGGCGAGCGGAAGCGCGAGTTGATCTTCGACAGCCACGCCGGCAGCGTGCGGTCGAGCGACATGCCGACCATGATGCGGGTGACGCCGATGTAGCAGTTGCAGGTGATCTGCAGCGAGGCCAGCATGAAGCTGAGGCCGACGAGCACCACGAGGATCGGGTTGGGCGAGATGATCATGGCGAACGTGCCGGGGAACGGCAGCACGGAGCCGATGCCGTTACCCGAGCCGCTGAAGCCGCCGTAGTAGGAAGCGGAGACCGCCTGGAAGAAGCCGGTGCCCACGGCCTTCTGCTCGGCTGCGGCGATCAGAGCCAGCACGATGCCGACAGCGATCAGCGAGCCGACGATGATGAAGATCTGGTTCTTGAAGACGCGGGCGCCCTTGATCTCGCCGCCCTGCTCCACGCTGTAGGTGGCCCACTGCGTGCTCGTCCAGGCGATCGGCGCGGCGAGCAGCGTGGCCCCCAGTGCGAACTTGTGGCCCAGGGTGAAGCCGCCCTTGGTCACGTCACTCTGGATCCACCTGTAGTAGTCCGGGTTCTTGTCGACGAAGCCGGAGAAGTGGTTCATGGCCACGGCGAACGACGACGGGGAGGTACGCAGGAACTGGATCAGCATGATCAGCACCAGGATCCCGGTGCCGGCGAACATGAAGTACTGCAGGCGGACGTAGTTCTTGAAGCCCGTCACCAGCAGCGCCGCCATGGCGGCCATGCCGCAGATCGAGACGGTGATGAGACCCGGCTTCGACTGCACCCACACGGCGGCGCTCACGAGATGCTGGCTCTGGTAGTGGACGCCCAGACCCATGAGCATGGGCGAGAGGCCCAGCGTGCAGAACAGCCAGCCGGCCAGCGACAGCCACTGCAGGATCCAGATGACGAAGCCGCTCATCACGATCGGGAAGCCGATGGAGCCGCCGAGCACGCGGCTCTGGAAGACGTAGTCGCCACCGGACCGCGGCATGGCCGTCGCCATCCAGCAGTAGGCCAGGGCGATGGGCAGCTCGAGCAGCGTGGCGAAGACGCACGCCAGCCACACCGAGACGCCCGGGAACGCCTGCGGCGCCCACACGAACGTCCACGGGAAGATGACGCCCATGGTGAGGAAGTTGTACATGAAGGCCGACCAGGGCGACATCACCCTGGACAGCCCTGAGGCCTTGCGGCTGAAGACCTCGGGCTTTGCTACTGTAGCCATTTGAACCCCCTGTCGAAGACTGGTACGGCAGTGCCTGTGCTTTCTACGGGCGCGGACGTCAGCCGGACGTCATCTGGTAGCCGACCACCTTGCCCGGTTCGAGCGTGACGATGCATCCGCGCAGGATGCCTTCTCCGTATTCGCTCCCGGGGTTGATCACGGTCGTCCGGCCGACCTTGATCAAGCCCCGGGACTCGTGGATGTGGCCGGTGAGGAGCATCAGCGGCTGGTACTTCTCGACGACCTTGCGCACGGCGGTGCTGCCGGCGGGCGCAGACTGGGGCACCCCTGCAACGACGATCGGGCTCGGCGGGTCGGTGGACCAGTCGAGCTTGGGACAGTCGTCGAGCGTGCAGTCGTACGGCGGCACGTGCATGTTGAAGATGGCGCTCGTGAAGTCTTCGATGCCGTCGACCGACTTCTCGAGGAGCCCCTCGAGCGTCGCTTCGTCGGTCTCCCTGGGCGTGCTCCACGGGGTCGGGTTGCTGAAGCCACAGTTGGCCATGGGGTAGAGGTCGTCGAGCAGGATGACCTTTTCCTCGCAGTTGACCACGTGCTCGCTGGGTGTGGCTTCGAGCACGTCGAGCAGGTCTTGCGGGTCGTCGTTGCCGCCGGTCACATAGCACTTCACCTCGGTTCCCTGGAGCCGTTCGTCGGCGAGGGCGATCCAGCGCTCGAGGCGCGCGTGCGCCTGCTTGCGAAAGGCCTGGTCGACGCGTGACTGGTCTTCCTGCATCGCCTTGAGCTCGTCCTCGCCCACGATGACGTGATAGAAGCCGAGGGTCTCGATACGCTCTTTCATCTCCTGGAGCTCGGTCTCGGTGCTCAAGGCGAAGTGCTCGCCCTGCAGGGTGACCCGGTGGTGACCGCTGCCCTCGTCGACGACGGGAACGAGGAACTTGCCCATGATGTCGCCGCCCATGACGAGGTGGTCGACCTTATAGAACTTCGCGCCGTTGATGAACTTGCGATACGTGCGCTCCGAGCCGTGGACGTCGGTCGCGTAGAACAGGCGCACGCGTTTCGCTGCCGCGCCGTTCTTCTTGCTCCAGAATGCCATCGTGCGGTCGCCGTCCTCTCAGTCGATCTCGTTGTACCATTTGACCTTGTCGCCGACCCTGGCCCGCAGGCGCCACTTGGTGCCTTTGGGTTCATCGTTCATGGCCGCGAGGAGCTCGGCCACGCGCTGGGCGACGATCGCGCGGTCTTCGTCGGACAGATCGAAGTGGGGGAGAAAGTCGCGCACCTTCTCGAGGTTCATGGAGGCCGTGCGCCAGAGGCCCCACTCTCCGGCGCACAGCTCCGCGATGCGCCTGGCGTTCACGTGATCGACGTCGTCTTCGGCGATCTCGTGCTCACGCAGCAGCATGATGGTGTCGATGATGTCCTTCTCGTTGATCTTGACGATCTGCATCTTCTCAAGCACGAGCTCGGCCAGCGGGATGGTGGGCGTGTCGACCTCGAGGCGCTTCTTCCAGGGGATCTGATGGCAGAAGTCGAGCCGGTCCATGAAGACGTCGACGTGGATATGGCTGGTCGGATTGTTGAAGATCAGCCGGCCGCCCTCGGCGTGGAAGGCGTTGATCTCGAGGTCCTCGTCGTAGCCGAGCGCGACGAAGAGGTCGCGGATCTGCTTGAGCTGCTTGCCGTAGGCCGCGAAGTCGATGTCGGTGTACACGCGGTTGAGCTTGGCCTGGATCCAGGCGAACTGCGGGCAGTGGTGGTGGAAGGCCAGCGCGCCGATGATGCGCAGGACGACGCCCTGCTGCTGGCCGGCGTTCACGACACGGAGCGCCTCGTCTTCGAAGACCCTGGCCAGGTCGGCGTCGGGACGGCCGACGCCGACTTCCGAGCCGACCTCACCGGCCGGACGCGTTGCTTCGTCGCTCATACGGTGCTCCCCAGTCGTAGCGGACTTGCCGGGCGACCCTGCAGGCGAGGCACTTCTAGACCACCTCGCAGCGCGGGCCGGCCCGCCTGATGCGTTCGCAGACCTCGGCGTCGATCCCGTCATCGACCACGACCACGTCGATCTGGTCGAGGGGGCAGATCACGACTGGTCCCACGAGGTCGAACTTGGTGCTGTCGGCGAGCACGACGACCTCGCCGCGCGTGCGCCGGACCATGGCAAGCTCGATGCCGGCCGCCGCGATGCTGTTCGTGGTCAGGCCGGCCCGGGCGTCGAGACAGTCGGCCCCGAGGAACGCCTTGTCGGCGTTGAAGCCCTGGATCATCTCGAGCGGCCAGGGGCCTTCGACGGCCTCGAGCTGGGGGCGGTAGAGGCCGCCCAGGAAGAGGAGCTCGAGGCGCAGGCCGCGGGCCTCGGAGGCGGCAGCGAGGTTGGGGGTGACCACGCGCGCCTCGAGGCCGGGATCGACGTGGCGCAGCATGTGGGCCACGGTGGTGCCCGAGCCCATGAAGACGGTGTCGCGCGGCTCGATCATGGCGGCCGCGGCCTGGCCGATACGATCCTTCTCGGCGGCGTGCGTGACGCCGGCTTCGTCGTAGCCGACCTCGCTCGCGATCGACTGGCGGCGCACGGCGCCACCGTGCGTGCGGGCGAGAACGCCCTCCTGTGCGAGCAGCATGAGGTCGCGGCGGATGGTGATCTCGGAGACACCGAGGTCTTCGGAGAGGGCCGTGACCCGCACGGCGGGGTGCGCCCTGAGCGCGGCGACGATCCTGGCGCGCCTCTCGGCGGGCAGCATCTCGCGCACGTCAGATGCGGACAACGAACCCCCTCACCCAAAGATCCCCAACGATCATGATCGGGCATGACCGTTCAAAGGTGATCAGATTCTAGGATCGCTTCGGACGTTGTCAAGGGGGGCATCGTCGTGGAGACCGGGCATTGTCGCGGAGATGTCGGATAGAGGGGTCGGGCCCCTGCCTCGCAGGCGCCGGGCGGGCGTGGTCAGTGCTTGCGTCCGCCGCGTCGTTGTCGGGCCCGCGGGCGCGGCTGCGGGCGTGGCGCCGGGTGGTCGGTCTGGAGCGCGGGGGCAGCCGCGCGGGCTCGGGCCAGACGAGCGTCCTGGATCATGATGAAGGTGAAGGCCATGGTCGCGAAGATAAGGCGCGTGACGTATGGGCTGGCCGCGCTGCCGAGCGTCAGCAGGCCGGTCACGATGCCCGTGATGCCCATCGCGCCCATGACGAGCAGGAAGTTCGGCACCTGCCGGCGAGGCATGACCGGCAGGAAGGTCGCGTTCAACGCCACCAGGAGCATCAGCAGCGAGGCTCCCGTCGTGAGCGCGAGCGTCACATACATGGGACCGGCCCTGACCGCGGGATCGGGCTTGAGAATGAAATCGAGGAGCGAGACGAGCATCAGGAACGCCACGACGCCGACCACGCAGACCAGAAGGAAGAGGCTGAGGGACCGGATCGATCGCGCACCCGTCGCGGGCGGTGACGCGCGGCCGTCTCCGCCGGCGTTCGGTGGCTGTCTGCTCGGTCTGCCTCTGCTCATCTCGTCCTCATTGTGACGCAAGCGACCGGCCGGCGATAGCCGTCCGGCGGCGCGGCTCGAGAGCCGCGCCGCCATGGTCCAAAGGGCGACCCCGCTCGCAGCACCGGCCTCTTGACTCAGGCCCCAGCCAGCCAGGCGGGATAGTCGGGATCGGCGACGCCGCGCTCGGCGCGGCCGACGCGTTCCATGCCCCACTCCATGTAGTCGAAGTCGATCTGCGAGACGGTGTGCTGGATCATGGCCCATACGGCCCACCAGATCGCCGAGACGATCTTGTACAGCATCATGCGGCCGAACATCGCCTCGTTCATCTCGCCGCAATAGGCCTCGATGATGAGCCGCTCCTCTTCGCGGGAGTAGGGGTGCTCCATGACGAAGTCGCCGAGGTCGAAGTACGGGTCGGTCATGCCGCCGTACTCCCAGTCGATGATCCACATCTTGCCGTCGGCGTCGATGATGAAGTTCTCGGAGAGGAGGTCGTTGTGGCAGGCCACGTAGGGCACAGGCCGCTTCGCCGTGGCCGCCTCGATCTCGTCCATCACCTTGAGCATAGCCGCGAGACGCTCCGGCATAGGGGCATCTATCTCGCGCGCCACCTTCGTGTAGCGGCGCAGCATCTCGAAGATCTCGATCTTGTTGCCGAAGCCGGCGTTGTCGTGGAAAACCTTGACCGTCTCGACCGCCTGTCTGATGTGGTCCGGGTGACCGGCCATGGTCTCGGGGTGCATGATCTCACCGTCGACGAAGACGATGGTCATGGCCTTCTCGGGCTCGATGATGTTGGTGACCGCTGGCGCGACCCCCACCCTGGCCGCCTCGAGCATGCACTCGCGCTCGACGTCGCGGTCGATGAACATGTCGGTGCCCGCGCCCGGAACGCGCAGCACGTACTTGCCGCCGCCCGGATTGCCCCAGCCGCCGTTGACCCAGACGATGTAGTTGTGGTTGGTGATGCCGCCGCCGAGCTCCTCCCAGCGCACGTCCTTGCCTTGCCAGTCGGCGATGCGCGCGATGGCCTCGTCGGGCGTCAACCCATGTGCCATGGCCTCTTCCTTTGCTTAGACGGTTGAATCCAGATGTGGTGCGGGCGGGGTGTGGCCGGCAGGCCACACCCCCCCCCCACCCGGGGCCCCACCGTGAGGCGGAGACGCCCCCCGCAAGTCCGTAAGCGCCAACGCGCGCGCCAGTGCCGCGAGCTCTTCGGGTGAGCCCTGGACCTTCGGCCCCTTGAACCACTTGCGGGCCGAGACGGCATACCAGATGCCGGCCCCGCCGACGACCACAGCCACGGCGATCGGCGTGTAGTTGAAGGTGAGCCGCGTGATCGGCGTGTAGGTCGGCAGCATGAAGATGATGCAGATGAAGACGACCCAGACGATCGCGACCCAGTTGATGATGGGCCCCCAGGTCTTGTTCAGGACCCAGGGACCGGGCTGGAACGCCTTTCCGTTGATGCGCCGCAGGAACACGGGGATCAGGTAGGCGATGTAGAGGCCGATGACCGCGATCGAGGTCACGGCACCGTAGGCGGCCGAGTTGATGAAGTAGGGGGCGGCCAGGATGTAGGCCCCGACGGCGCCGAACCAGGCGGTGCGCACAGGCACGCGGCGCGACTTGCTGACGTGGTGCCAGTAGTTCGACAAGGGCACCGCACCGTCGCGCGAGAAGGCGTAGATCATGCGCGAGTTTGCCGTGACCGAGGCAGTGCCGCAGTAGAACTGCGCCCCGATGACGACCAGGATGAGCAGTTCAGCGGCGATGCGCCCGGCGTTGTACTCGAAGATGACCGTCCACGGCACGAACAAGGCGCCGATGTCGGTCGCGCTCTTGTAGACCGTTCCTCCGATCGACACCGGATAGTGTGTGGGGATCGCGATGCTCACGGCGAACAGCAGGAGGAAGCCGAAGATGAGCGACACCCAGATAGAGTCGACGATCCCCTTTGGGCCCGCGATGTTGGCCTGCACCGTTTCCTCGGTAACGTGGGCCGAAGCATCGTAGCCGGTGAACGTGTACTGCGCGTTCAGCAGGCCGACGAGGAAGATGTAGAACGGGATCGAGAATCCCGACAGGCCGGCGAAGGCGTGCCAGCCCTGAGAGCCGAACAGGAACGACGCCGACTGGTGAGTGTGCGAGGAGGGTGCGATGAGCAGAATGATGAGGATGGCGAGTACACCGAGGATGTGCCACCAGACCGAGATGTCGTTGATCAGGGCCACGAGGCGGATGCTGAAGGTGTTCAGCAAGCCCTGGATGAAGAGGATCACGGCGAGGATGGCCATCGTGTGTCCCGGCGAGAGCCAGTAGGCCTGGTTCGTGTACAGGGCGAGGAAGGCCGAGACCGAGTAGGCGCAGCCGAAGCTGATGCCGGCCGTGACGGCGACCTGCCCGAGCAGGTTGAACCAGCCCGTGAACCACGACCAGATGGGGGCGCTGTTACCGGGCGCCAGCTTGGCTGCCCAGTAGTAGAGGCCGCCGGCCGTCGGGAACGACGAACAGATCTCGGCCATAGAGAGGCCGACCAGGAGCACGATCCCGCCGACGAGCAGCCAGCCCCACAGCATGACCGGCGGTCCGCCGTGCTGCAGACCGAAGTAGTACAGGGTCAGGCAGCCCGACAGGATAGAGATGATCGTGAAGGAGATCGCGAAGTTATTGAAGCGGCTGAAGCGCCGGGCGAGCTCCTGGGCGTAGCCCATCTGGTGGAGCTTCTCCTCGTCGGTCAGCTCGCGTGCGGGCGCCGGCGGGCCGCCGGACGGCGTGACCGGACCGACACCTCCCCCCGCATCGGTCGGTGGTGTGTGCACGTCGTCAGCCATGTGTGCCCCCGTTGTCCAAGATGGCCTAACCTGTGTGTTGCTGTCTATCTAGACGGTTCGTGGCTCGGTCTGTCAACAGACTCGTGTTATGGGCCTCCTAGCTCGGCCGGCCTTCGTTCGCACTCGGCAACAACGATTCCCAGCTTACGAACGCGTTATGCCGGTCGTCGTAGCCCGCTCGAATTGGCCCGGAACAGAACCGTGTGGGCCGCTTTGCGGGTTGGGCGCGGCGGCGTTCCGGCGCGTCACGGCAGCAGGAGGATGGCGCGCAGGTCGTTGACGTTGGTCAGGGTCGGTCCGGTGACCAGCAGGTCGTCGAGGCGGGCGAACAGGGCGTAGGCGTCGTTGTCGGTCAGGAGGTCGCGCGGATCGAGGCCGGCTTCCCGGGCGCGCACCAGTGTGTCGGGCGTCACGAACGCGCCCGCGTTGTCTTCGCTGCCGTCGCGGCCGTCGGTGTCGGCGGCCAAGGCGAACACATCGGGGCAACCTTCGAGCCCGAGCGCCAGGCCGAGCAGGTATTCGGTGTCACGGCCGCCGCGACCGGCGCCACGCACGGTCACGGTCGTCTCGCCGCCGGACAGCAGCACGCTGGCCGACCCCGGCTCGCTCCAGCGCAGCAGGTCGAGCGCGTGGCCGGCGTGGCGCAGACCCACGTCGCGCGCCTCGCCTTCGATCGCGTCGCCGAGCACGACGGGGCGCACGCCGCGCGCTTCGGCGGCCGCGGCAGCCGCGGCCAGGGCGTCGGCCGCGGTGACGAGCACGGTGGCGCGGGTGCGCGCCAGGAGCGGATCGCCGGGCTTGGGAGTCTCCAAGGGGGCGTGCGGGCCGCCCTCGGCGCCGGCGCGCAGGTGGCGGGTCACATGGTCGGGGGTGGCCACGCCGTAGCGTTCGAGCACCTCGAGCGCGTCGGCGTAGGTGGTCGGATCGCCGACGGTCGGGCCCGAGCCGATCACCGACGGGTCGTCGCCCGGCACGTCCGAGATCAGCAGGGTGACCACGGGCGCCGGCCAGGCCGCCGCCGCCAGGCGGCCGCCCTTGATCGCCGAAAGGTGCTTGCGTACACAGTTGATGGCGGAGATCTGCCAGGGGCCGAGAAGG
>Ga0335080_10008044_pt1 | contig 10981 bp, 9 predicted proteins | sample Lox_Sample_34_FD_206720 | JGI IMG/M metagenome (GOLD analysis project Ga0335080, IMG submission 206720) | Soil microbial communities from Loxahatchee National Wildlife Refuge, Florida, United States - Lox_Sample_3.4 | ecosystem: Environmental > Terrestrial > Soil > Wetlands | place: USA: Florida...
ATCCAGCTTGCCCACATCATGGAGCGCTGGGTAGAAATGGCCCAGCAGAATCCGGCGCTGCGCGATCAACAGCCGTGGAAGGCTGCCGTCGACAACGACATGACTTGGTTTCGGACGGCCATCAAGAAGCACTATGGCGGTGACGAAAGCGATATGCCTGCCATTGCGAAGGGTGTGCTCTCCGCGTTCGAAGGTCTGACGACGGAGGAGTTTTCCCAGCGCGTGGATGCCTTCTTCCGAACAAAGTCACATCCCAAGCTGAAGCGCTTGTATCGCGACTGCGGATATGCACCGATGGTCGAACTCCTGCGCTTTCTCGAAACCAACGGGTTCACAACCTACATTGTGTCAGGCGGCGGGCGTGATTTCATCCGCCAGATCGCCGGCGAGATCTATGGCATCCCGCCGGAGCGCGTGGTCGGCACAAGCACGTCAATCGGATTTCACGAACAGGGTGACGGCGGCGACCTGCAGATGAAAGCCAAGCTGGATGTCTTCGATGACGGGGCGGTAAAGCCGACGCGGATCTGGAGCCGGATCGGGAGGCGCCCTATTTTCGCCGCGGGCAATTCTAACGGCGATATCCCGATGCTGCAGTTCGCTAATAAACCGCCGCGGCCGGCGTTGCGGCTCCTCGTCCTCCATGACGACGCGGCTCGTGAATTCGATTACGTGTCGGGCGCCGAGAAGTCTTTGGCGCTGGCGAAACAGTATGGGTGGACGGTCGTCAGCATAAAGAATGATTGGAGCCGTGTTTTTGAAGAACTAAAGAAATAGAACAGATCGCTCCAGAACCCGTAGCTCGAACTTGTGCTGCGGATCACTGGATGGAATTGATTGGGAGGAATTAATGAAGAGCGCAAAGTTTCAAATACTGAGCATCGTGTTATTGCTGCTGCTAAACGCAGCTTGCAAGAAATCTGGTTCCGACAGTGCCGGTGCTGCGAACACGGCTGCAAACACTCCAGCAGCAAGCCAACCGGTGCCAGCCCCAGCACCAGTCGCACCAGCCACCCCACCACCTCCATTTTCGGCGGCACAGAAGTTGGGGATGTTCGCATACGCCAAGAACAGTCAGAGCAGTGATCAGCAATTAAGAGACGAATACGACTGCTACAACTCAGTCCAGCAGCAGACCGGCATTGACCCAGAGGCTCCGGCGCCATCGGGTCCATCTTCTGCCCAGGTGCAGGCTGCCGAACAACAGGCGGCCGCTAATGCACCTGAAGCGCAAGGTGGCAGGGCCCGCGGAGCGGCGCGAGGTGCTTTGGGAGGAGCGGCTCTGGGAGCCATTACTGGAAATGCTGGTAGGGGAGCGGCCGTCGGCGCCACCGTTGGTACTGTGCGCGGCGGAAGAAATCAGCGCGCAGCGAACGAACAGTCCAAGGAACAGGCGGCACAGTCGGCAGGAGCACAAATGCAACAGCAAGCCAGTCAGGCCAAGGCCGCATACAACAAGCAAATGGACACCTTCAAACGAGGGTTCTCGGCTTGCATGGACGCACGCGGATATTCGGTCAAGTAGCTCAGCCTTCGCGCTGATAGCGAAAGAGCGCATGGCAAGGCTCAAGTTGTGATTCGAAAGACGAGCACAGAGCTCGATGTGAATGGGAAAGATATGACGAGACTACTAGCTCGTATCGCGTTTTCGCTCCTGCTGATGAGCGCAGGAGGCGCGATGGGGCAGACGCCGGATTCAATCCATGCCGGCGGTAACGACCCAAATCTCCCACAGCCAGAGTCGAAAGCGGAAGCGCTTTCCGGGGGACCGCAGCTTAGTTCGCAAGATTCCGAAGCAGTGAAAGCGCGAACCTATGCCACGCCAGACCTCCCGCCAAAGTGGGCACGCGTACCCGAGTATCACGGGGAATATTTCACAACCCTATTAGGGTTTGCTGGAATTTACGACTATAACGCGTTCTCGCAGGACGCAGACAGCATCACCCAGGTGGGTCCCCAGAAGGACCAATGGGACGATCGCTCTACCCGCTTCATCGTCACCGGGGGCATCGGGCCCGAGTCATACCGGGTGCATTACTTCGCTGCTTACTCGTGGAATGGTTTTGATGCCGACGAAAATAAGAAGAAGACGTGGGAATTTACCGACTTGAACATCACGGCTCCCGTCGGGAAACTGGGCGCATTAACCTTCGGCAAGAACAAAGAGCCGTTCGTATATGAAATGGTGGGTGATGCCGCATTCCTTCCTTCGATGGAACGCATTTTGAATCCGTTCTTCACTTCTCGGGATGTGGGGATTTCCATGAGCAACACCGCCTTCAATAAGCGAATGACATACTCGACCGGCTGGTTCAACGACTGGTGGGTGCATGGCAAGGATTTCGACACTGCCGGCAATCATTTCGCGAGTCGAGTGACCGGGCTGATTTTGATCAATGATGACGGTTCCCGGTATCTACACGTGGGCGGGAGTGCACGGTACTCCGGAGCCGATCTCGGTACGGTCCGCCTGCGAGGCAAGGCCGGATCAAATGTGTCGTCCAACTACGTCGATACCGGCAACATCCCGGCCTCCAATCAGAAGGAGTTTGCGCTCGAAGCTCTCTGGACACGCGATCGTTATTCGGTCCTCACCGAATATACAAGCTCCCAAGTGAATGCTACTCAAATCGCCAATCCTTCCTTCTATGGATTCTACGTGACTGGCTCGGTATTTTTTACCGGAGAGCACCGGCCGTACGATCGCAACGTCGGCTTCGCCCGGCGCCCGATCCCGAAACGCCGCTGGGGAGCGGTAGAACTGACGGCTCGCTACTCACGCCTCGATTTGAATGACAAGTCGATTCAGGGCGGATTGATGAATAAAGGAACTCTCGATTTGAACTGGTTCCTCAACCGCAGATGGAAACTGGCAATGGCCGGCGGCTTGGTCAACCTCGACCGCAAAGGGCTCAACGGCTACACCACGATTTTCCAGACCCGCATCCAATACGTCTTCTAGAAAGAACCATGACCAAGCCAAATCATATCCGGTACCCAGTTCTACAAAGTGTGGGTTTTAACAGTTCCTCATCGCGAGAGGGTAGCCCAGCTCATGCGAGAGGACGTAACAGAGGAGGAATCATGACTTGCAGAAGATTTATCAGGATCATGTCCATCATTACGCTGCTATTTGTGTTAGTTGCCTTGTCAAGCTCAATCGCTTCCGCCCAAACCAAGTTAGAAGGAGTGATTAAAGGACGCAACGGAGCGCAAATAATTCTCTAAACGGCAGATTCGCCGAAGGTGATCATTCTGCTGACGGACAGCACGGATGTGGGCCAGTTTCAGGGCGCACTCAAAGCACGCACAAAACACATGTCTATGGCCGCCCTCGTTCCAGGGCTTCCCATTAAAGTAGAGGGGACCTACAACTCCGAAAATCAGCTGGTCGCTGCGACGGTAAGGTTCAAGGGAAACGATTTGGAACAAGCGCAGGCGATCCAGGCCGGTTTGGCTGAGACGCAGAAGCAAGCGGAGAAAAATAAAGAGGAGTTGGAAAAGCAGAACGCTGAGCTTGCAGAGCAGAATGCGGCCCTGAAAGAGCAGAGTGAAAAAGTGGCCGCAAACAAAGCAGAGATCGATGCCGCAGTTGCGCGCTTCGGCCAGCTCGATGACTATTACATCCTCGATGAAGTAACCGTGTATTTCGCCAACGGTAAGGTGAAAGTTGATCCAAAGTACGCTCCGCAACTGGTAGCGTTGGCCGAAAAAGCAAAGAACATCAAGGGGTACATGGTCCAGGTAAAAGGGTACGCCTCGTCATCCGGCAGTGCTTCCTTGAACCAGAAGCTCAGTGAAGATCGCGCCAACAATGTTGCGAATATCTTGCTACAGCAGGGGCATGTCCCGCTTACCAACATGCTGGCCCCGGGCGCAATGGGCGAGAGTCGCCAGGTAGTTAAGGATAAAACAGCAGATAGCGAGGCCGAGAACCGTCGCGTCGTCGTCCGAATTCTTCAGAATAAGGGCATCGCGGGATTGTAGTAAGAGCTGGGTGCCGCCACAGATCGACTAAGTCAAAGATGGCTGGCTTTTGCTGCAGCGACGTCGCGGGTCGAGGTTGACAGACGCACCGGAATGAACGCCGGTGCCTCCTGGAGGTGCCTTACGGCGCCGCCCGAGCCCTGTTGGAGTTCTATTCGATGAACTGCCATGGGTAAACAACTAGTGTTCGTCTTTATCGTTCTCGCTGTGCTTTGCGATTCGCTCGCGTTGTATGCCCAGTTCACAGATCCGCGTTATTACGGCAACAATCCTGTTGGCGTCAATCAGGTCGAGTTGGACTACGCCTATGCTCGCGCGAACGCGTCGATTGATACCTCACTTATCGTTGAAGGCGCAAAACTAAGTCTGAATCAGGGAACGGTTAGATACACGCGCTATTTCAGTCTCTTTCATCGGACGGCTTGGGCCCAAGCCCTGGTTCCCATCGCCGGCCTCGAGGGTTCTGTGAGCGGCGCTAACATCGACCGTTCCATCATTGGCACCGGCGACTCCGCCTACGAAGTAGCCATGCTGCTGTGGGGAGGGGCCGCGCTCGATGTGGCACAATTCGCGAGCTACAAACCGACCACCAGCGTGGGTGCGAGCATCACCATCACCGCGCCTACTGGGCTATACAATGCCGACAAGGCGCTAAACCTTGGTTCCGATCGCTGGTCGTTCAAGCCAGAAATCGGAATCTCGCATCCCTTCGGACAAAAGCAGAGGTGGGTAGTCGACGCGTACGTAAATGCATCTTTCTTCACCGATAACACTTCTTATCAAGAAACAGAAATCCTCCGGCAACAGGCGCTAACCGGACTGGAAGGACACATCAGCTACGCGGTTACCTCCAAACTCTGGGCAGCTTTTGATACCCGCTACTCCTTTCGCGGCGATACCTCAGTCAACGGCATAGACCAGAACAACGGACAACAGAATCTCGTTCTCGGAAGCGAGATGAACATTTCACTTAACCCACGGAACACGCTTGTCTTCGTGTTTGCAAAGGCTTTGGTGCACGACAACGGTACGGCTTACACCGGTTTCAGCGTGAAGTATATCTACAGTTGGGGTAAGGGTTACAAATAACCACGCGACAGTTCCCTAGGACCTTGAAATTGATCGATACAACGAATCGGCCGAACCATGAACACCGCATTAAGGGCGTGTATGCCCAGACGCGAACACCCGAACCGGTGTCGGGTGTGACGATTCTGAGGGATTGACCAGGGACGATTCTCTCCGAGGGGTGACGTCCGATCTGGAATCGCTCGCAGAAAGTTCGCAATCGCGAGTGAACCGGCGATCTCTGCAGAGTGCAGAACTAAATGCAAATGATTGGTAGAGAGTTCAGTTTATTTGATGGGCTATCACACTGCTTCCGTGCCGTGGGTCTGGGCGTGCTTGTGGCACTGTTCTCGCCGCCGGCTCAGAGCCAGTCCCAGACTTATCAAACCTGGCCTGAGATCGACACTTACATCAATCTGAACGAGAATTTCAGGCTCTACTTTATCGCAACACAAACGATAGAGAACAGCCAGGGAACAGATGCCGAGATTGGACCGAACCTCGATTTCTTCTTCATGCCTCTATTTAGAAGGAACAAGGGCGTCATCTTCCAACCGGACCAAGCCAAATCCCGACTTTTTCTATTCAGGCTTGGGTATCACTATGTACCTTCTACGAGCGGTCCCACCGAGCAGCGTGGCATTATGGAGGTGACCGGGCGGTATGCTCTGAAATCCGGGTTCTTATTTTCGGTCAGAAACCGAGCCGACCTGCGATTCATTAGCGGTACGTTTTCATGGCGCTATCGCGACCGGCTGACAATGGAAAGAACAGTTTCGATCCGCTCCTATCATTTCACGCCTTACGTTCGCGGCGAGGTGTACTTCGATAGCAATTATGGGAAATGGAGTAGAACTTCTGAGGATTTGGGGGCTGCATTTCCAATCCGCAAACATACTGAGATCGAGCCCTACTACGAGCATCAAAACGACACAAGTAAATCGCCGAATCGCCAGATCAACGCTTTCGGAATATCGCTCAACCTTTACTTTTGATTTCGCGGTCACAACGATTTGTGAGCAGGGTTCGCAAGTTCGAATCAACATATGGAAACTTGCGACTCATGCACTCTGCTCTGTGGTTGAGCTCCGCCTCATTGCATTGGTCCGCTACCACCGGCTAGAACACGCGTCCCAGAGAAAAGAACCATGTCGCATGTCCAGTATCTCCGACACTTCCGCCCACAAACACAGGTCCAAGCGCAGTCTGCGCGATCACTCCGGCTGCGCCGTCAGTAGGAAGTTTGCTGACTCCGGGAGCGTTGTACATTTTGCCAATTTCGAACATCGCGACGGCGTAAATGCCTCCGCCTAAAAATGGTGGCAGATTGGCTAAGTTGTGCAGGTATCCAGCTCGGCCGAGAAAGAATTGGTTTCCGCGTACCTCGTTCTGTCCGTAGGCGAGCAACCCGGACGTGCTCCCGAGGAAGTATTGCGGAAGCCCAGTCTGTTCGTAACCCAGGGTTGACCCGCCCCTACCGACGAGGAAAACGGAACTCGGCCGCGATACGGCTTTGAATAACTCGGTGGTGAGTTCAAGACTTGGGAAGGCCTCCGCCGATCCCGGGCTCGTGTCCACCCAATGGAAGGTCATCTGCTCCAAGTAACCCTGACGCGGAATGACTGGGTTGTTCAAGTGATCCATCGTGAAGCGAAATCGCGAAGCACCAACTTGGCCCGAGACCGATGGAAAATCTGGAGTGCCGAGCCTTAGATGAGCATTCAGATAACCGATTTCGTAGCCTGCACGTACTTCGCTGAACCGGCTCAGTGCATAGCCAAGATCCATTCCGACTCCCGCTCTCCCGATGCGGTAGTCGGCCTTGGGGTCTCCGTTGCCAAAGAACCACTCCGCACTACTGCTTGCACTTGCGCGTGGAGCTACGAACCATCGCGAGGTCGGGCTGATCTTTTTGTAGAACTCGGCGCCAATTCCGTAGACGTTTCCTAACATGAAATCCATGCGGACTTCTGACCCAAACCCTCCGACATCGAGGAACGTCAATCGTCCTCCCATCGCAAATGTCACATCGTCGGGCTGCGTACCATTCACGTCGAAAGCCAATTGCAGAACAGGGGGAGCATTATTCTTTTCGCGGACACCAACCAGAAGGCCGACTTTGCCACCATCCTGGGTCATGTAATAGGTAGCGCTTTCGAAGCGTCCGATTCCGGTCAGGCGCGTCAGGTACTTCTCCAGCTTCTGCGTATCGATCGGCTTTCCCACCAGCGGCTCGAGATATTTCTGGATCTTTTCATTCGCATCGGCGCTGGTCCCTTCTACTCTGACGAATTCCGGGATGCCCACGGTATTTTGTTTGCGCGCGTCGCGCCTCGCCACGTATTCGTCCCACGCAGCTTGATCGAGAGCATAAGGCAACAGTACTTTAGCCTTCTCCTCTGCCGCCTGCACGCCTTGCTGGATGAGTGCGTCTGCTTTGTCGAATTCCAGGCTGGTGAACTTCTGAACATCCACTTTGAGCACGATGTCGGCGTCCTCCATCCCCTTCATCTCCGTTTTTGCGGTGCCGATCGTGATCGACTGGCCGAGAACGCTGAAAAGGGACTGGATTTCATCGGCCGTAGCGGGAGAGACCTGGAGATGAATCGCGATGACCACGTCAGGCCCCATTTCGCGCGCGAGATCTGTAGGGAGGTTGTCCACCAAAGCACCATCTACATACAAACGGTCTCCATCGCGGACGGGAGAGAAGATTGACGGCAGCGACATGGAGGACCGCATGGCAAGACCGATCGGTCCAGTAGAAAACACGTGGGGCTTTCCTGAAATCAGCTCGGTGGAAACGCAGCGGAACGGGATCGGCAAATCGTCGAACGATTTTACCGACGAGTAGGCCAGTGTCTCCCGATCAATGAGCATGTTGATTTGATGTCCTGTGCTCAACCCCGATGAAAGCATCGCCCCGTGCTTAAAACCGATGGCCAGGTCGTTTTGAGCGGCGCGCGCATCCTCCTTGCGGCGAAAGGGGAGATCCTCAAAAGGTGTTTCGCCCGCAAGTACAAGCGGCCAGTCTATCTGCTTTACAAGCCTTTCGAGTTGATCTGGACTCTTCCCTGTTGCATACATTCCTCCCACCAGAGCGCCCATGCTATTTCCGGAGAGATAGTCAATAGGAATGTGGTGCTGCTCAAACCATCTGAGCACTCCGATGTGGGCCAGTCCAAGCGCACCACCTCCTTCGAGAGCAACGCCGACGGTCGGCCGCCTGGGAAGTTGTGTTCCCCTTTGTGCAACAGCGATGAACGGAGATGTCATTATGGCAACCAGTGCAAGCCCGATCCTCAATGCCCGGTAATATGAATGGCTGCGGATCCTTTTAGATGTCCAGTTACGATTCATGGCGACCTCTTCCTTTTCAATGGTTAGTAGCACTCGTTATCCGCCCGCCTCGCTCGCACCAACGCGAAGAAATCAGGGAAACCGATTCGCCGCTCGAGGCGCGGCGTTATCTCCCGACGTTGCTTCGACGCTGGACCAGAAGTCTCCGCCGCGATTCCCGAGCACTGAACAATGGTCGAAAATGTCGACCGAGTTCACCTTGCACGCCGCGTCATCGCCGGGAGCCACAGGTACCTTGAATCTCGGCGGAGTGTTAGCCCTAGCTTGCTGTTGGCCCTATGGCAGCTGCTGGAAGCGGTTTCGTTTTAAAGAGCTTCGGAGCCAAAGCAATGACGACCCCGCTGACAATCACGTAGAGAATGACAGTCGGTACGACAAGCTTCTGTTCCGGAAAATTCGCATGCGCAATCGCTAGCGCGAGGCCCGGATGACGGGAGGCAGTTGCCTGGGCAAGCACAGAGCGGTCCTCGGGGTCCGGGCCACCGAAAAAGCGACCGACGATGTAGCCAATGATCGCGAAAGCAGCGAGGCTAAGAAGCGTACCATCGACAAGCAAAGCCAGATTGTTCCGAATCAAAACAAAAAGTGCAGGCAAGGCGCTCAAAATCAAGAGCACTGCGGCGACGATTCCAATGGGTTTCGTTACACGGTCAGCAAATGACGATGCGACGGCGCGCAGCACAATCCCGCCCAACAGAGGGGTCAGTACGGTTTTGAATACTATGATGGCAACCGACATTGGGGAAATAGACAGCGGTACGCCGGTGACCCTTTCAAATATCTTCATCGCGATCGGTATCGAAACAATTGAGAGCACGACCGTCGCCACCAGGAGGCCGATCGTGTAGTTTTCCTTGCCGCCAGCCTTGAGTACTTTCTTTGGAAAGATGGGCGGAACCGGTGAAACCGAAAGGACAACCAGAGCTATCTGCACGGCCGGGTGCAGATGGAGAGTCATCACCAAGAACAAAGCAAGCCATGGCATTATCACGTTGATAGACACGAACCCACGAATCAGTAGCTTGGGGCGTCGAAACAGGAACGTTGCATCCGCGAATGTCGCTTGCAATCCCAGCGCGAACACAGTCAGGAAAATACTTGCCTTCAAGACGAGTGGAATAAGAGATTGTAGGTTCATGGCCAAACTCCTTGTGCCTTGCTTTCCGCCGGGCGCGATGTTCGCTTGGGCGGCTTGTCTCTCTTCGAATTACGAACCGGTTATGGCTGGTAGATCCAATAGAGGCCCGCTGACGTGCTTCACTTTGAGGTCAACGGTCACCTCAACGCGATCCGCAATTTTGACCAGCGGAATTCCTTTGTTCATGCCATATTCTTTGCGGTCGAAGGCCATCGACCCGGAAATCGTCCCCGAGCCCTTACCGTCACGCGAGACCTTGAAAATGAGTTTCTCGGTCTTAGTAACTCCACGGATCGTAAAGTCGCCGTCAAACTCAAAAGTGTCCGGTCCGGTCTGGCTCAGTTTCGTTGATTTGTAGGTGATCGTCGGATCCTCTTCGACGTAGAAGAAATCCTTGCTCTTTAGTTTCCCGTCTTTCATTCCACTTCCCGAGTTCACACTGTCTGCCTGAATTGTGATCACTAAAGCACCCGTCGTCGGATCCGTGGACGCGAAAGTCAGGTTGGCGTTCCATGTCGAGAACGAGCCTTCGATCTTCACCGACGATTTCACCGAAAATCGTATCGAACTGTCTTCCGGAGTTATCACCAGAGTAGGAACTTCTGCGGGCGCCTGGGCTCGCGCCACTGACAGGAACGCAGCGGAAATCAAGGGTAAGACAATTTCCAGTCGTATGTGCCGTCGCTTACTACCTATAGCGGTTTCACGATTCATAATCGCTTCCTTTTCGTCGTTTTAAGTCGCTGCAACCGCGTGGTCGTCCCAGTCGATTTTCGTCGCTCGGGGAACTCTGCCTAGAAGTCCAGATCCTGTGCCGCGGACGGCCTCCGGTTGCGGTACTGATGTCGGGCGCACTGGGAGGATCTGCTTATCAGAATGGATAACTAGGAGTTTGCGCCGAAGATCCGCTGCACTTGCAATCTGCTGTAGAGCCCAGTGTCGTGCAGCGATCACATCGCCCCGGGGGCAGTTCAGAAGTAGCGAGCACTCCTGAGAGGAGTAACGTTCGAGCACAGATATCACGAACACGAAGCGCTCGAATTGAGGGAGCGCAAGAATATTCGCGATCTCGGCTGGCGGCGCGGTGGAATGCCTGTCGCCACTACCAGACATAGAACTTGAGACGCTGTCGTGTGTTATTTCTGGCCGAATCAGTTGAATCGCACTTTGAATAATCGACCGCCGAGCCCAAGATAGTGCCCATTCCTTGAAAACAGGATTCCCCTTTTGCGAGTTATCGATACCGCTGACAAAACATTTCTCAGCGAGCGCATGTTCACCTGTGAGGAGGAACGACAATAGGTACAGTCTGTCCATGTTCTGCATGAAGACCAGGCAGAAATCTGCGAAGCTTGCATAAGGCGTCGCTTCTCGGTTGGAGGTTGGCATTACGCTCTTCCGTCCCCCAACGAATCGCAGTGTGAGTTT
>Ga0335080_10008046_pt1 | contig 10980 bp, 10 predicted proteins | sample Lox_Sample_34_FD_206720 | JGI IMG/M metagenome (GOLD analysis project Ga0335080, IMG submission 206720) | Soil microbial communities from Loxahatchee National Wildlife Refuge, Florida, United States - Lox_Sample_3.4 | ecosystem: Environmental > Terrestrial > Soil > Wetlands | place: USA...
TCAGCGATCCACTCGCGGGCGGCACCGAGACCGAGCCCGGGGGCGGTCAGGTCGCCGCAGACCGCCGTCACCCGCCCACGGTGCCGCGCGGGAGCGTCGAAGACGGAGCCAAGCACCGAGTTCAGCCGGGCATCCGCCTGCGGTTGCGAGGCGGCACGCACCAACGCCACGACGTCGCGATCGGTGTACTCGAGCAGCCGCGCTAGCACGGCCATGCCAACGAACCCCGTTGCGCCGGTGAGCAGGATCGCCTCGCCCGTGCCCGGCGCGATCATGCCCGCGGCCTTCGACGCGTATTTCCCGACCTGGATCACAGTGCCTAACACCGTGCCAGCCGCAGCAACGCCCGCATATGGACAAAGGGACCGAGATCACGACACCCACCTCGACCGGCGGACGAACCCCAACTGGCCTACGCCGCCGAACGCGACACTGGCGCTGCCGCCGAGAAGTGGCGGCCGCGGTCCGGCGTCGGGGCCTCTTCTTAGATGGCTCAGCGAGGAGTCGAGCCGCCCGCACGACTCCGCGACGAGCCGGACAGCGGAGCGACTGGAACGCCAGCTCTGGTCTGACCGCTACAAGCATCATCGAGAGGGCAGGAGTGCGCTCGACGTCGACGATGTCGACCTCACAGCTGGGCAATCGCCCAATTCCGACAGCGAGTGGGCGGCGAGAGGCACCCGCTCCGGGCAGCGCCGCCCTCGTGCACGCTTCGACGCCAACCCTGGTTTCGGCGAGCACAAAACGCCGGTGAGGCACCCGCCGTGATCGCCGAGAGCTGGGCCCACTAGAACGCCCGGGGAAAGGGGTCGCGCTACCTACGCAGCGGTACCGGCGTCCGTCGGCTGACCCGGCGGCCGTGCGGGCGCTCGGATCGGCCAAGCGGTCGCGCGGCCGGGATGGCCCTAACGATCCAGATCGTGGCGAACGAGTAGCCAGATGCCTCACGGAAGCAATAGCGCGGCGTTCGACATCGACCTCGCGCGGTTCGACTTGCGCATCATCGGGGCGATGCAGTCGTCCGCCTGCCCGGGGCGCGGCGGCTCAGTGCGTAGGCAAAGCTCAAGCCGGCCTCGATCGTCTCAGGCGAGCAGAGCGATCGTCAACCGTCGGCCAGTGCTAGCCAGCCGAACGCCCCGCGGCTAACGGCTTCGACTGACGCGCATTCGCGCGCATTCCAAGACAGTCGGCGGCGCCCCCGAGATACCACCGCGACCACGGATGCAGGTCTCGCCGACGGGATCTGCGATCGCTGACGCGCCGCCGCTTGACGCCTTTATGTGCAGGTGCTGCTGTCGACGCGGCCTTGGCTGCCCAGCCGGATTGGAGTGCGCGACCTAGCGCTTCTGGTGACGAGCAGGGACGCTGTTGCAGCGCTTCGCTGGTCCTCCTCTGCCCGCGATCGCGTGCGAGCGGCGTGATGCCGTCTCGCAGGGCGCTGCCGAAGACGCGGCGAATCGCCGCTTCCGATCTACGTGGCCGGGGTTCCGCTGCGGGGGGCGAGATGTTGGCGTTCGGCTTCGCGGATCAGATCGTGAGCGGACATCTCCGAATAGCGACCTCCCGCAGCGCGATCTCGGATCGGGAGTCTCACGGGGGTGAATGCCAGGACCCGAGCAAGGGTCTCATGACGCCGGTCGACGTGCAGCAGCGCCGCTCGGTGCTGGTGAGTAAGCGGATCAAGTCTTTGGTCTCCCCGCGCACGCTGATTGCGTTCTTGTTGATCCGGACCGCACGACTGGCCGGCGCGAGGATCCCCCACACCCACGGTTCCCCGGGCAGTGCTCCCACCCGGCCGCTCAAATTCCCGCCGAGCCTCAAACGGTTGTCGAACGGCTAGGTGAAGATGATCTGGCCGCCGGCGGCTAGGCCATAGAACTCGCCGACCGTGATGATGTCCTGCACCTGGGGGATGAAGTCGTGCTTGGTCAGTCCGAACATGTCGACCGAGGCCTTGCAGGCATATAGCCCGGCGCCGGAGTCGGAGATCAGTTCGAGGAACTCGGGAATGGGCGGGATGTCGAGCTTCTCCATCTCGGCAGCGAACTTGTGGGTGACCATCGCGGACACGCCGGGGAAGCCGCCGGCACAGGTAGCGAGATGTAGGCCGGGATTGGCAACGGTGGCGACCTTGACGTGCTCGTGCTTGTCCTTATTGATCGCGTCGAGTCCGAAGAAGGTGAAGAACAGGTTGGCGTCGATGCCCTCCATCCGGGCGCCGTTGGCCATGATCAGGCCGGGGTAGATGCCCTCCAGTGACCCCTTGGAGATGATTATCGAGACTTTCTCGATCGTCTGGGGTGCGGAGGGCTGGGGTTGTAAGAGTAGGTCGGTCATGGTGTCCCGGCTTTCATCGTGCAGCACTCGGCCTAGATGCAGCCGCGCGGCTTGGGGATGCCGGCGAGCTTGGCCGCGAGCTTGGCCGGCCCCTTGGGGAATAGCTGGTAGAGCTCTTTGACCGGGACGCCGGAGACCTTGCCGAGCGTGCGGATCGACGGAGCGCTTCCTGTCTCCAGGTATGTCCTTCGCATGAAGTTGATGACCTGCCAGTGGCGGTCGCTCAGTTCGTCGATGCCGTTCTCGCGCGCGATCTCCGGCGCTATCGCCTCGGTCCACTGTTCGGGGTGGACGAGGAAGCCCTCGGGGTCGCGCTCGATCGGCGCGTCGATGAGTGTCTCGGTTGTCATCGGGTGCTCCTTTCCATGGTCAAAGCGTCGAGTTCCTTTCCGGCCAGCTGCATCTGCGCGCTGATCCCGGGCATGGCACGGCCTGGCAGCAGGGCGTGCCAGTAGATCCGCTCGAACGCCAGCTTCCCGAGGTGGTTGAGCCGCGATTCGCGCAGCAGTCGCAGCGGGCCGATGTGCGGCGCGGGAAACACGCCGGGCACCGGTTCGGTGTCGTAGTTGAAGTCGATCAGCAGCGCCTTGTGGAAGCCGGTCTCGATGAAGCAGTTCGTGTGGCCGTCGAAGCTCGCTTCGAGCTCGCGCCCCTCCAGGAACCGCTGGATGTTCGGGACCAGCGTCTCGCCCTCGAAATGGGCCACCGACCCGGCTTTGGAGGTCGGAACGTTGGTGGCGTCGCCGATCGCGAACACGTTCGGTGCGGCTTCGGCCTGGAGCGTTGCGCGGTCGACGCGAACGAAGCCGATCTCGTCACCCAGTCCCGGCGAGCGCGCGATGATGTCGGACCCGCCGTGCAGCGGGATCGTGACGAGCAGGTCGAACCGGACCTCGCGGTCATCCCAGCTGATCAGCCGGCCGTCGGCACCGTCGACCTGACCGGTGTTGAACTCGGTCGTCACCGCGATGCCCTTGGCGTCGAGCAGCCCTGACAGCTCGCGGTTGCAGGTGGCCTTCGTGAACGCGCCGTCGAGCGAGGTCACGTACTCGATCTCGACTCGGTCGCGAATGCCCCGCCGCTGGAAGTGCCAGTCGGCCAGGAAGCAGAATTCCAGCGGCGCTACCGGGCACTTGACCGGCAGGTCGACCATGTTGACGACCAGCCGCCCGCCGTCGAATGAGCGCAGCGCGTCGCGCAGCGCGATCGCGCCCTCGAGCGTGTAGAACGTGAACACGCGGTTCTGCCAGCCGGGGCCGGTGGGCCCCTCCGTCTCCTCGGGCAGTAGCGAGGCGCCGGTCGCGATCACCAGCACGTCGTACGGGATCGTCTCGCCGCCGTCGAGATACACCTTGTTCTGGTTGGTCTCGATCCGATCCACTGCGGCGAGCCGAAACTCAATCCCGCGATGGAGCTGCTTTCGCCGGACCGTACGAGCCTCCGCGGATCGGAGAGGCCGAACGGAACGAACAGCAGCCCGGGCTGATACACGTGCCGGTCGTCCCGATCGAGAACCGTGATCTGCGCGTTGTGCCGGTTCACGCGGTGCAGTCGATTCGCCGTCAGCGTGCCGGCGGTTCCGCCGCCGATGATCAGGATCCGGGGGTGCATGCAACCATGCCGCTCGGCGACCCGTCGACGACGAGCTTTTCGTCGAAGGTGAACCCGGCTTCGAACGCGCGCTTGACCGGACAGGTGTCTGCGATCCGGCGCAGCTGCTCAATCTGCTCGTCGCTCAAGCCCTCGGGGACGTGAAGGGTGAGCTGTACGTGCCGTGGGGTGGGCTCGGGGTCGTAGACGACCTCGACGCGGAGGTCAGCCAGGTCCAGGCCTCGCGCGTTGGCGTACGTCGTGATCATGGTTGAGACGCAGGCGGCGAGCATCGCGGGCAGGAGCTCGTGCGGAGCGGGACCGGTGTCAGTGCCGCCGAGCCGGGTCGGCTCGTCGGTGATGATCGTGTGGCGTCCGTTGACGTCGACCTCGTGGCGGAGCGTTCCTTCGACGGGTCGGGCTGTGGCTGTCATCGGCATGTACCCCATGGTCACTCCGCGGGACGGCGACGCCATCCGGTGAAATCCATGACGAACCACCGGGGATGTACGGAGCCGATCAGTTCAGGTCGGCCAGCGCGGACGAGCCGGACGGCGGTGGAGAATCCGAGTCAAAGAGGATGGGTTAGGTGCATCCATGAGCGAGCCTCTGCCCAAGGATGGGTTTGACCGGATCTTCAGCAAGGTCCCGCGCCTGACGGTCGAGGTCGTGATCGCGTCCGAGGAGCGGGGAGTCCTGCTCGCGCTGCGCGACGTCGATCCTTGCCGGGGAATGTGGAACCTGCCGGGCGGGACCGTCCGGTTCGGCGAGCGGCTGGTCGAGGCGGTGAGGCGGGTCGCCACGGATGAGCTCGGGGTTTCTGTCCGGGTTGGTCCGCTGCTCGGTTACATCGAGTATCCGAGCCATAACGAGCATGGGCTCGACTCGCCGGTTGGGCTGGTGTTCCGCGCCGAGCCGCTCGACGAGACGGAGCCCAACGGCCAATGGTTCACGGTCCTCCCCGAGAACATGCATCTGGAGCAGAAGGCGTTCCTACTCGGTCACGCGCCGGTCTTGCTCGGCGTGGAGGACGGCTAGCGCGAGCCGGTGTTCCTCCGCCGCCGGCGGCCTACGTGATCGCCTCGAGGATCGCCTCGAGCTCCCGGAGCTGGCGCCGGACGCCGCCGCAGACCTAATCGCAGGGTCAAGACACGAGCGCCTCCTGCAGCTCGCCGACGGTCGCCCCTCCCTCTCGGAGGCGGTCGAGCGGCTTGATCCGCATCGGTTCGCCGAGGACCCGGAAGCGCCGCGCGACGAGCTCGATCAGTGGCGCGGGATTCTGGATCAAGACGGCGCGATGATCCTCCTGGCTCTCCTCGTGGGTGACATCGAGAAGCCGCGTGACGAGCGTCGGTCGCGGCGTGTTCCGCGTGGAAATATCACCGACCGCCCTTTCCGACAGCGACGCCGCGGCGGCGCGGACGCCTCCATCAGCAACCGCGCTGCAGTCGCGGCGTTTGCTGGAAGCGAACTCGAACCCGGGCGAGTTAGCACGGCGCCCGCCGCCTCGCAGTTGGCGTGGTTGGATGCCGGCGTCGGATGTTCAGCTGTGCGATCGGCTCAGAGACTGGGCGATGGTGTCGGCCCACGCGTCGATCTCGGGCCAGTCGCGATTGTCGCCGAAGCGTCCCCCGAACGCGTGGAAGAACACGCGCGAGCCGAGCGGCCACTGGTGTCGATCGACCGCGCCGGCGAAGATCCGGTACTCGCGGGGGTGGATGGCGTGCTGGATCTGCCCGATCTCCTTCGGCTCTCGTCTCATCAGCTTGCCGATCACGTGGTGGGTGTCTCCGAACGATCCAACGCTGAATACCCACACGGTCCGAGCTGCCAGCCTCTGCCTGTGCCGTCGCACGAATTCGGTCGCGCTGGGGATCCAGCTTCGTCTGTACACGCCGCTGCCGAGGATGACTGCCTCATAAGATTCGAGGTCATCGGCTTCTTCGACGGGCCGGAGATCGACGTGCGCCGTCGACTCGAGCCGGGCGGCGATCCGCTGGGCGATCCCTTGCGCGGCGCCGTGCTCGCTTGCGTAGGCGACGAGCACGTTCGGTCGACCCGGAACGTCGCTCGTCGTTTCCGAGCGCTCACCGCCCTGATCGATGGCACGACCGGCGCGAGGGACGGTCATCGTCCTATTCCGATCAGATTGAGCCGCCGCCCCTGACTCGAGGAGACGCTTGAGGTTCCCCCAGATGCTCCTCTCCTGTCGCCGTCCGATGATGCTCACGACTCCGGGCATAACCCTCAACAGGCCGCGCATCTTGACGTCCCACGACCATCGCATCCGCGTGCTACCCCGGACTGGCTCGAACGTGAGCGCACCTGTCGTGTCCATCATTGATGAGTGCGTCGCTGACGCCAACCGGATCGGCCGCTCGAACCCGGTGAACTCGATCGTCATCGGCATCGTCCCTCGCCCCGTCCGCAGCTCGGCACGGAACTTCGCGCCGAGCCCGATCGGCGCATCCGATATCAGCTGCGCATCGAGCATCCGCGGGTTGTAACGCGGCTCGTTGCGTTCGTCGGCAACGAAATCGAACACCGCCTCGACGGGCCGATGAATGGTGATCTCGCCTTCAAGATGCGCCATGAGAACGGCTCCTTCACCGCCCGAGCCCGACGCGTGACCCCGAACACATACGGCTGGTCATGTCGACCGGCTCTCGTAGGCGGGAGGTTCGGAGTCACCATCGCTGGCGGCAGCCGGGAGCTGCTCAGCCCGCTCCTTGATTCCGAGCAGCATCTTGCGCTCCATCAGTAGGGAGGCGGGTTCCATTGGCAGCATGCCGATCCGGTCGATCATCCGCGGAAGCCGGAAGCGGTTGCGGCTAATCAGCCTTGTGTTCCCGTTCGTGTGGGTGAGCACAAACGTCCACACCCAGTTGCCGCCCTGCGAACACCACGCGAGCACACGCTCAGGTTCGACGCGCTCCAAGCGCATCCGATTTCCGCCGTAGCCGATCGTGTCACCCACCACGGGATGCTGAAACTCCGGCAAGACGGCGCGGACGCTGTGCATGTTCAGGCCGAGCAGGTTCTCGATCCAGTCGTAGGTGTACGCACCGCCGCGCGGCGACGGACCCATCTGGGCAATCCATGGCCAGACCGCCGACGCGGGAGCACAGATCTCGATCGCACGCGTCGCGACGCGGTCCGCGTCCTCGAGCAGCTCGTCGCCCGGGAGCCGCGCGGTTGCCTCGGCGTAGCTCGCTCCCCAGGTCAGAACCGGCCGGCGCAGCAGGGTCAAGTACAGCGCCAAACAGGCGGCTCCAGTCGCAAATACGAACCGGCGGAAGGTCATCGCACCAACAGCTTGCACGTGCGCAGGTCAATCGACAACCGAAAACGTTCGCGGAATCGCGCGGGAAAGTACGCAGCGTTGCCCGGCTGAGGAGAAGATTGCCTGTATCCGCGATCGCAACTAAACGCAGGGCGGAAGTGCGGTTCACTGTCGGCGCGCGTAGCGGACGGACATGTGATCGAGAACCGGCGCGGGGCAATGCCGTCGCAGGTTTTGTGCATGGAGGTATCCCGCGAGCAGGATCAGCGGGACGTGGATCGCGGGCAGGTTGTGAGCCAACCGGCGGGGCAGATAGATGTCCGTGACCGAGCCGCGCGTGGCGCCGACACGCTCTGCGATTGGGTCAGCGGGCATCGAAACCCGTTGGCGGCGAAGATCAGCGTCTCGGTAGCGACCACGCTTGCGGCGAGGGCGACACGACCGTCGGACCGCTTTCGGAAGCCGGCCCAGAGCACGTACAGCATGCAGGATTCGATCGAAAACCACGCGAGCGTGCGGACCAGCTTGATTGCTAGAAGTGCGATTCGCCGCAGCACTGCGCCTACCGCAAGTGGCCAGGTGCCAGGGTCCGGAGACGTGCCCCTTCGGGGTTTCGGTGAGCGGCAAGTGCCGTCGCGTCGGTGAGGAGGGCACCGCCTGCCAGTCGTCGCTGGTGTGGGGCGTCCGGCCGTTGCCGGAACGAGAACATGTCGCTGAGCAGTCGCGTGACCGTCCGCCCGTTTTCGTGACGTTCCTTGGCCCAGCAACGCTCGGCCTCGGCTTCCATCTGCGGCAGGCGCGCGCAGTAGTCAGCGAACTCGTTCGGGTGAGCCCAGGCGATCTTGCCAGTCGTGATCTCGTCGTCGTCGCTGACTTTGTGGCGGGTCCCGGCGGCCGTGCTCGAGTTCGACCGCGAGGCCCATCCGGAACGGCTCAACGTCGAAACGCGACATGTCCCAGTCGATACCAATCCGCTCGCCGATCTCGCGAGCTTCTTGCTGGGAAACTCGCGGTGCTCCTCCATGGTCCAAGTGTGGCGGCCTACTGAACCGATTGCGTACGTAAACGCTACGGATGCGCCATGCACCGGATGGCGGATGCGCCGCGCAGGCAGCTGAACGCATGCTTGGGAGCACGAAAGGAGGCAGAAGATGATCCTCACGCGCAAAGACGTGGTGGCGACCGGCCTCACCGGGCTGGCGGTTTTCGTCTTCGTGGCGACGCACGAGGCTTGGAACGTGCCGCTCGTCGGTGACAGTCACCGCTGGGCGGCCGCCGTGATCATGGCCTTGGGAATCGGAGCCTGCTCGGTGGGCGCCAAACGCGTCAACTCCGCGCTGTTCGGCGTTCTCGGCGCCGTGGCGTTCGTGTTCGGTCTGCTCGCACTGGTCACCGGTTGGCTGACTGCGCTCTCGCTGCTGGTCGCTGACATGGTGGTGATGTGGGCACTCACGACGTTCCGTCACGCCAAGTGCCATCCCGGGCGACCCGTCGCCACGTGACCGATCTGGCACGCTCGTCCGGCGGCGGACCGGAAACCGTCGCTGGCCGACCGTTGCCGGATCGCGATCTCGTTCCGCCGGGATTGAGCGAGGCCGAGGCGGAGCGAAGGCTGGCCGCCGAGCGTCGCCCGCGGCGAGCCCAAACCAGCCGCTCCTACGCGAGCATCGTGCGGGCCAATGTCCTGACGGTGTTCAACCTCATCCTGGCCGTCTTCGGGGCCTTGACGCTGATCTTCGGCGATGCGCGCGACGCGCTGTTCCTCGGCATCATCGTGGCCAACTCGACGATCGGGATCGTCCAGGAGGTGCGGGCAAAGCGGGCACTCGATCGTCTCTCGCTGCTGGTCGCGCCGTCGGCGACGGTGAGACGCGATGGCCAACCGCGCGCGCTTCCGCCCGAGCAGCTCGTCGTCGACGATGTCGTAGTTGTGCAGCCCGGCGATCAGCTGATCGCGGATGGGACGCTGCTCTCGGCGACCGATCTTCGCGTGGATGAGTCGGTTCTGACCGGTGAGTCCGAGCCGGCGACTCATGTCCCCGGCGACGCCGTCCTGTCCGGCTCGTTCGTGGTCGAGGGGACCGGCACATATCGCGTCACCGCGGTCGGCCAGCACAGCTTCGCCGCGCGCGTGACCGGGCAGGCGCGCTCGTTCCGGCATCCGCGCTCGCCGCTGGAACGGGCGATCAATCGGCTGCTCTACGCGCTCGTGGGGCTGGTCGTCGGGCTCGGAGCCCTCCTCGGATACTCGCTCTACCATCGCCACGCGCCCGTTCACACGGCCGTGTCCACTTCTGCCGCCGGCGTGGTGACGCTGGTGCCGGAAGGGCTGATGGTCCTAGTCAGCCTCACCTACGCCGCGGCGGCCGTGCGCATGTCGCGGCGGGGCGTGCTGGCGCAGCAGCTGAACGCGATCGAGTCGCTGGCGTCGGTGGACACAATTTGCCTCGATAAGACCGGAACGTTGACCGGCTCCTCGCTGCGCGTGGTCGAGGCGGTCCCGTGCACGGAGGGTGCCGAGTCACGGCTGACCGCAGCGCTCGCGACGCTCGCGGCCGGCGCGTCGACGAGGAACCTGACCCTGAGCGCGATCGCGGAGGCCTATCCGGCGGATACCCCCCAGGTGAGCGGGGAGGTGCCGTTCTCGAGTCGGCGTCGATGGAGCGCCATTCAGACGGCCCAGGGCACGTTCTATCTGGGCGCGCCGGGGCGGATCCCGGTCGGCCGCCTGGGTGATCTCGCGCGGCGGCGGCAGAGCAAGGGGCGGCGGGTGCTCGCGGTCGCCGAAGGCTCCGCGCCGCTTCCAGCCGATGTTCCCGAGGACCCCCCCGCCGGCCTGCAGCCGCTCGGCCTGGTCGTCCTGGCCGAGGAGCTACGGCCGAACGTGAACGCCACGATCGCCTTCCTGCGCGAGCAGGAGGTGGAGATCAAGGTGCTCTCCGGGGACGCCCCGGAGACGGTCGCCGCGATCGCGCGGGATGTCGGAATCTCGGTCGCGGGGGTGAGCGACGGCTCATCGATTCCAGAGGACCCGGAAGCGCGCCGACGGTTCGCCGCCGAGGTGACCGTCGTCGGGCGGATATCACCGGACGGCAAGCAGGCAATCGTGCAGGCGCTCGCCGAGCAGGGCCGCTACGTCGCGATGGTCGGCGACGGTGTCAACGACGTTCCCGCCCTGAAGAGCGCCCGGCTGGCGATCGCGCAGGGGAGCGGCACTCAGATGGCGCGGACGGTGTCGGACCTCGTGCTCGTCTCAGGCGATTTCGCCACGGTGCCACCGCTGGTGGCCGAAGGCCGCCGCGCGCTTCGAAACCTCCAGCGCGTGACCAAGCTCTACGTGACCAAGTCCGCCTTCGCCGCGTTCCTGATCCTGACGATCGGCACCACCTCGGACGCCTACCCGCTGCTGCCCCGGCACTTGTCGCTCGCGGCATCGCTGACCATCGGGATACCGACGTTCTTCCTCGCGCTGGCGCCGAGCAGCGGCCCGTGGCGGGCGGAGGGGTTCGTTCGCAGCGTCGCGCGGTTTGCCGTCCCGGCCGGGGTCCTCGTCGGCACCGGATTGGTGGCGGGATATCTGTTCTCCGTGCACGATCTGACGCTGTCGACCGCCGATGCGCGGACGGTCGCGCTGACGACGCTCATCGCCAACGGTCTCTATCTGGTGATGGCGTTGGAGGCGGGCGGGTCCCGCCGCCGCTCAACCCTGGTCGCGGGCATGTGCGCGGTGATGGGCGGGCTGTACGTCGCGGCCTTGCTGATCCCGGCGG
>Ga0335080_10008047_pt1 | contig 10977 bp, 8 predicted proteins | sample Lox_Sample_34_FD_206720 | JGI IMG/M metagenome (GOLD analysis project Ga0335080, IMG submission 206720) | Soil microbial communities from Loxahatchee National Wildlife Refuge, Florida, United States - Lox_Sample_3.4 | ecosystem: Environmental > Terrestrial > Soil > Wetlands | place: USA: Florida...
GGCCGATCCCGGGGTGATCGGCCGGATCCTGCAATGCCAGGGCGATTGGTGCCGGCTCGACATCCAGGGCTACAAGGGCTGGCTGAAGCGATCCGAGATCTGGGGCGTCTATCCCGACGAGGCGATCAAGGAATAGCCAGCTAAGCGAAGTCGCCGGCGAGCTCGGCGCGCATCGCCTCCGGCATCACCGCCATGTGGCTGTATTCCGGATGGCTGAAGCCGAGGATCACCTGGTCGGCGGCGCGGAATTTCGCCACCTGGTCCGGCGTGAACGGGAAATGGACGAACTGCACCGAGGAGGCCTTGCCCTCCTCATTGGTGCGGTCCTGGTCGGCTTCCGGCACGCCCTTCACGGTCTCGCCCTCGAATTTCAGGAAGACAGTCTCTTCGACCCCGCCCAGGCGCGCCAGGAAACGCCCGCGGCGGATCGGGTCGTCGATCTCGAACATGACGGTCGCCGTCAGCTCGCTGCCCTTCGGGATCAGCGGATTGTAGGCGCGGAGCTCGTCCTCGATCTGCGCCTCCCCGCCCTTCTCGATGTGCAACATCTCCTGGACCTGCTGCAGCATGGTGTCGAAGCATTCGAAGTGGAAAGTCGCGGCAGGACCGACCTCCATGCGGCGGCGGCGCTTCAGCGCCACCACCTCCTTGCGGAGCTCGGCGCGCCGCGCGGCATAATCCGCCGGCGGCAGGATGTCGGCGCGGGTGATCTCGGTCTTGCGCATGGCGGTCACCGCTCGGTCCCAGTGCGAAATGATCAGGCGAGCCCGTAGGCGCGGGCGAAGAGCTGGATCGGATGCCAGGAATGCTCCGGCGCCTTCCCGGCGTCGAGCCGCACCATGCCCTGGACGATGTGCTCGGCGGCCAAGGGGCATTCCGAGGCGACGAACGCCTTCTCGGCCGAGATCGCCTGGCGCGCGACCGGACGGCCGATCTTGAGGGCGATCGGGAAGTTCTCCTTCATGACGCCCCAGGAGCCGCCATGGCCGGAGCAGCGCTCGATGACGGCGAGATCGGCCTCCGGGATGAGGCGCAGCATCTCCGCCGCCTTCTGGCCCATGTTCTGGGCGCGGGCATGGCAGGCGAGATGGACGGCGACGCCGCCCGGCAACTTCTCCAGCCCCGGCGCGAGGCCCTCGCGGCGGGCGATGTCGACCACGTATTCGCTGACGTCGAAGGTCGCGTCGGAGAGCTGCTTGATCCGCGCATCCTGCGGCAGGATCAGCGGCCATTCGAATTTCAGCATCAGCGCGCAGGAGGGGACGAGCGCGATCACGTCGTAGCCCTCGTTCACATAGGGGAGCAGCGCGTCCACCACCGATTGCGCATGCTCGGCGACCCGCGCGACATCGCCGCGCTCGAATTGCGGCATGCCGCAGCAGCGCGGATAGACCACCTCGGTCTCGACGCCGTTCCGGGCGAGCACGGCGCGGGCTGCCATGCCGATTCCGGGATTGTTGTAATTGACGAAGCAGGTGGCGTAGAGCACGGCCTTGCGCCCATAGGCCGGCGCCCGGACGTTCACCTCCGGCTTCTCTTCCATCGAGCGGAGGACGAAGGTCCGGCCGTGGAACTTCGGCAGCGCCGCCTCGCGATCGACGCCGATCGTCGCCTCCATCGCCGCGCGGGCGACCCCGTTCCCGTTGGCGAAATTGACCACCGGGGCCGCCAGCGCCGCGATCCGGCCGTTGCGGTCGGTTTCGGTGACCTGGGCGCCGATCGGGTCCGAGCGGGTCGCCTTCAGCTCCGCCGCGCGATAGCGGAGCATGAGGTGCGGAAAGTCGAGCGCCCATTCATGCGGCGGCACGTAGGGGCACTTGGTCATGAAACAGAGGTCGCAGAGCGTGCACGCGGCCTCGACCTGCTTGTAGTCCTTGGGATCGACCCCCGCCATCTCGTCGGGCTGGGCGTCAACGAGGTCGAAGAGGCGCGGGAAGGAATCGCAGAGATTGAAGCAGCGCCGGCAGCCATGGCAGATCTCGAAGACGCGGTGCATCTCCGCTTCGATCTTCGCCATGTCGTAGAAATCGGGGTTCTGCCATTCCAGGGGAAAGCGAACCGGTGGTTCGAGGCTGCCTTCGCGCATGGCGCCTGCCTAGATGGATGGAGAGCGAGAGGGAGGCATCGGCCGGCGCCGTCCGACGATCACGTCAGGCGGCACCGGCGAATGCGGACGGCTCGATCGCTCAGCCGAGCGTGTCGAGCGCCTTCTGGAAGCGGCCGGCATGCGACTTCTCGGCCTTCGCCAGGGTCTCGAACCAGTCGGCGATCTCCTCGAAGCCCTCTTCGCGGGCGGTGCGGGCCATCCCCGGATACATATCGGTGTATTCGTGGGTCTCGCCGGCGATCGCCGCCTTCAGGTTCGGCGCGGTGCCGCCGATCGGGAGGCCGGTCGCCGGATCGCCGACCGCCTCGAGGAACTCGAGATGGCCGTGGGCATGACCGGTCTCGCCTTCCGCGGTCGAGCGGAACACGGCGGCAACGTCGTTGTAACCTTCGACATCGGCCTTTTGGGCGAAATAGAGATAGCGGCGGTTGGCCTGGCTCTCGCCGGCGAACGCGGCCTTCAGGTTCGATTCGGTCTTGGAGTTCTTCAACTGGGCCATTTGCGTGCTCCCTTTGGCAGTGGCGAAGTCTTCTTGGCAGGTGTGGCGGGAATCATATGACAGCCGTTCCCGGCCCTGTCAACGGATTAGAATTATTCTAGATAGCGCTGTCTTGCGCCTGAAACAAAGCCGGAAATTCTTGAGCGAGAACTAGCGGTCGTGGGCGACGCGGACGATCACCTCGACCCGCGCGATGCGGGTCCCGGCCGGCGGCTCGGGCAGCTTCGCCAAGGCGACGGAATCCCCGGGAATGTCCTCGAGATGCCCGTCCGCCTCGATGAAGAAATGGTGGTGATCGGAGGTGTTGGTGTCGAAGTAGGAGCGCCCCGGCTGCACCACCACCTCGCGCAGCAGGCCGGCCGCGGTGAACTGGTGGAGCGTGTTGTAGACGGTGGCGAGCGAGACCCTGACGCGGCAGGCCTCGGCCTCCTGGTGCAGCTGCTCCGCCGTCACATGCCGGTCACCGCGCTCGAACAGGAGCTTCGCCAGGGACATGCGCTGCCGGGTCGGCCGGAGGCCGGCGGCGCGCAGCTTCTGCACCATGGGGGTGAAGGACCGGAGATCGCTCATGGCCGGAAATATCGCATATCCGCCTAGGCCTTGGAACCCGATTTTATAGTCATTCGCAAGTGCAGCGAGGCGCTACTTGGTCATGTTGGCGAGGCGCGCCTTGGCGGCGGCATGCTCCAGGAGGTGGAAGGCCTGGGCGTTGGTCGCGTTCTGGAGATCGCTGCGCGCGGTCGCGGTGTCGCCGCCGAGGAAGGCCCATTCGCCGGCATAGAACCGGGCCATGCAGATCCGCTCCGCCTGGGCCCGGGGATCGCTGGTCTTCGCCATGACGAGCAGCTTGTCGGCTGAAAGCTTGCCCATGAGATGGTCGTAGATCGGCGCCGGCCAATCCTTGTCGCCGAGCGCGGCCCGACCGGACTCGAGCGCGGCGGCCGCACCCGCGGCGTCGCCCTTTGCCCTCAGCGCCAGCGCCCTCCAGAGACCGGCGGCGGGATCTCCCGCCGCATTGGCGACGGCAGACGCCTCGGTCGCCGCGAGATCGAAACTGCCGCCGTAATAGTCGACGGCGGCGGTCGCCAGCGACGAGAAGGTGCCGTCAACCTTGCGCCCGCGCTCGATCGCGGTCTTCGCCGCGGCGACATCGCCCAAGGCGAGCTCGTATTCGCCGACCTTCTCATAGTAGTGCACGTCGTCCTTGGTGAGCAGCGCGCGCTTCGCCTCGTCCCGCGCCTTGGCGAAGTCGCCGAACCCGGCCGCAGCAACGCCGCGCTCGAATACATAGTCGGGATTCTTGTTGTCTAGCGTCGCGGCCTTGTCGAAGGCGGCGCGCGCCTCCGGGAAGCGCTTCTGCTCCAGACGTACCAGGCCGATCCTGTAGTAGATCGTCGCATCGAGCGGCGAGAGCGCCGCGGCCTGCTCGTATTTCCGGATCGAGTCGTCATATCGATGCGCGACGTCGAGCGCCGCCGCCTGGTTCAAGAGCGCGTCGCGATGCGCGGCATCGTCGAGGCCGGATTTGTTGGCGAGCCGCTCGCAGGCCGCGACGCGATCGTTGGGGGTGGCGCTGGAAGTGAGCTTGCAGACCTCCTCGTCGGGACCGGCCGGCGCCGCGGATTGCAGGCTGCTCTTGCTTGGCGCCGGTGGCGCCACGGCCACGGGCTTGTCGCTGACCAGGCTGCCGGCGAGATAGCCGGTGCGGCCGTCGGCGAGCGTCACGCGCCACCACGCGCCGTCCGCGGTCTTGCCAGTGGCGGCGAGCTCCGTGTTGGTCGCGACCTTGGCCAGCACCGCAGCGTTCTTGTCCGGCGACGAACGCACGCGGGCGCTGCTCTTCGCGTAGACCTTCGCGTCCACGCCCGCGAAGTCCGGCATGGGCGCCGGTGTCGTGACGGCGACGGGCTGCACCGGTGGGTTCGGCTGCACCGGCGGAGTGGGCGACGCCGGCTGGGCCGGCTGCTGCACGACAGGCGTTGGGGCTGGGGCCGGTGTCGGCGTCAGTTGGGTGATGCGGAGCTTGGCCAGATCGACGAACTCGCCGTTGGGATATTTGTTCAGGTAGGCCTTGTAGTCGGCCGGGTCCTTGCTGTTCTTGACCTCGTTCCAGAAGTCGAGCTCGACCAGGCGCGAATCGGGCGCGTTCGCCGGAGTCGGCGTAGTCTCGGTGGGCGCCGTCGGCGCGGTCACCGCCGCGTCGCCGCCATATTGCTTCACCCGGATCTTCGCGAGGTCGGCGAAGCTGCCGTTCGGGAACTTGTCGAGATAGGCCTGGTAGTCGGCCGCCGTCTTGCTGTCCTTGACCTGGTTCCAGAACTGGAGATCGGCGTTGGCATCGTCCGGCGCAGGAGCGGATTGCGCCAGCTCGACCGGGACGGTGGGATCGGCATGGCCCGGGGCGGCCATGGCGCCAAGGGCGGCGGCCAGGCCGAGCATGAGGAAGGGCCGTGTGATGGTCTTCATGGCGTCGCGTCTCGTCTCCGGTTGCAGGCGAGAGCCGCGAAGCCCTCGCCTCATTCGCGCGCCATCTTGGCGAGCAGGGCCTTGGCGGCGGCGTAGGCAAGGAGATCCGGCGCCTTCGCCTCCGCCGCCTGGTCCAGCAGCTTCTCCGCGCCGGCGCGATCGCCTGCAGTATAGGCCGCTTCGCCGAGGAAGAAATCCGCTTCGCAGATCTGCCGGAGCTGCGTGGCGGGATCGCCGGTCTTCGCCGCCACCATGAGCCGGTCCGGGGTGCGCTTGCCCTGCATCCACTCGATGACCGGCACCGGCCAGTCGCGGTTGCCGATGAAATCGATGCTGGACTGGAGCAGATCGACCGCCTCGCCGTCGCGCCCCTCGGCCCGCATGACGATGGCCTGCCAGATCCAGCTGCGGGCGTCCTCCGAATTGTCCTCGGCCACGCGCTGCGCCATCGCCTCCGCGTCCGGCAGGCGTCCCGCGAGGTAATAGGCGGCGGTCGCCGTCGCCGACCAGAAGGTGGGCTCGATCTGCTGCACCGCATCGGCATTTTTTGCCGCCCCGGCGGCGTCGCCGGTCTCCAGCCGGGCCAGGATCCGCAGGCCATGGGCTTCGATCGCGTTCGGGTCGAGCTCCACGGCGTGATCGAAATCGGCCAGCGCCGGGTCGAGGTCGCCCATGGCCAGCGCCGCCCGGCCGCGCTTCAGCACCGCTTGCGCATCCTTGGGGTCGCGGGTCGCCGCCTGGTCGAAGGCGGCGCGGGCGCCCTTGAAGTCGCCCTGATCGAACAAAGCGGCCCCGAGGTCGAAATACTGCTTGGCGACCGGATCCTGCGCCGGCTGATCGCCGGTCGAGGCCGACTGAGAGCCGCCGGCGTCGGCGACCTGCGGCGCGGGCGCATCCGGCCGCTCATCCATGTCCGCGCTCAGCGCATAGGCGATGCGGCCGTTGGGCAGGCTGAGCTGCCACCACTTGCCGTCCGGCGAGCGCCCCGCCGCGCGGATCGCGAGGCCGCCCAAGGCATCGCTCAGCACCGGCGAGGTTTCATCCGGCGCCGTGTAGAGCGGCGTCTTCGCCTTGGTGTAGAGCAGCTGGTCGGAGGCGGTGAAAACGATGGGCGCCGCCGGCGCGCCTTCCGCCGGCGCCGCCGGCACGGCGCGATCGGACCCCGTGTCGGGCTCCGGCGCCTGCGTCCCGCTGCTCGTCCCGGCGCCCATTGCCTTCAACCGATTGGCCGCGAGCTTGGCGTAGACTCCGTTCGGAAACTGGTCGAGATAGCTCTGGTAGTCGGCGGGATCCTTGCTGTCCTTGATCCCCTCCCAGTAGTTGTTGTCGAGCACCTTGGGGTCGATGCTCGCAATCTGCGCCGGCGCCGATGCGCCCGGCGGGTTGCCGGGATCGCCTGGCATCGGCAGGCCCTGCTGCCCGGTCGGCGGGATGAAGTAATAGGGATCGGTGAGCGACCAGGAATCCCAGGGCACCTGCTTCTGGTTGGTGGCCTTGATCACGCTCTTGCGCACGTCGCGGAACACCTCCGCGAGATCCTGCCCCGGTTTCAGGATCGCCTTGGCCAGCGCTTCCGAATAGGGGCTGTCGGCGCCGTTGCCGTCCTCCGCCACCTCGCCCGGCGAGGTCGAATAGCTGATGAAGCTGCCGATCGGCTTGGTCTTGATCTCGGCGAGGCCCCGCGAAACGCCACGACCGGAGGTCGAGAGCGGATTGTTGCGGCAGGCGTCGAGGATGACGATGTTGACGGCGCTCTGGGCGAAATCCATCTGCTTCAGCACCAGATCGACCGGCACCGCCTCGACGTCGACGTCGGATTCCTTCCGCAGCGTCGCATGCACCGGGATGAGATAATTCTCCCCGCCGTACTGGAGGCCGTGGCCGGCATAGAAGAAGAGGCCGGTGGCGCCGGCGCCCGCGGTGCTGAGCTTGTCGCCGAAATCGACGATCGCCCGCTTCATCGCCTGCTGGTCGGCGTCCTCGACCTCGATCACGGTGAAGCCGACCTGCTTCAAGGTCGAGGCGATCAACTTCGCGTCATTGACCGGATTGGGGAGCGTGCCGAGATCGCCATAGCTGGAATTGCCGATCACCAACGCCACCCGCGGCTCGGCATCGGCAGGTGCGGCAGCGAACGCCGCCACGGCGCAGAGCCAGGCGACGGCGCCCCACCGCGCGAAGCTGATGCCGATGCGGATCGACGAAAGCATTTTCTGGATCGCGCTCAGCGTTTCACATAGTTCGCGGACACGACGCCGACCATCATGTTCGGCAGCTGCACCTGCAGCCAGTTGCCGGCGGTGCCGCGCGCCATCAATTGGGTGTCCGCCGTGGTGCGGGCTATGGGCTGGCCGTTGGGCGCGTTCAGGATGATGGCGCCGGCGCGCAGAACCACGGGCCTGTTGATCTCCTGGAAGGTGATCTGTTGCGGCGCCGGCATCGACTGCTGTTGCGATCCGCCGTTGCCCAACAGCCCGGCCAGCGCGCTTGCCGCCTGGCCGAGGCTGCCGCTCTGCACCGCGCTGGCGAGCTGCCCCGCGGCCTGCGCATTGGCCGCCGGCTGGTTGGTGGCGACCGGCGCCGGCTGCTCCATCGCCGCCGCGCCGCCGTTGATCATCTGGATCGAGTTCGGATTGGCCGCGGCGCCGCCCCCGGACCCACCTTGAGCAGCAAAGCCATCGACGGCCGGTTGGTTCGCGGCGACCTGCGCCGGCTGTTCCGAAACCACGCTGGCATGCATATAGGCGGTCTGGCCGTCGAAATTCACCCGCCACCACTTGCCGTCATCCGAATGGCCGGTCGCCTCGATCTCCGTGTTCGGCTGCAGCTTCGCGAGCTGCTGGCTGTGGCCGTCGGGCGCCGCCCGCACCTGGCCGCCGCCCTTGGCATAGAGCTTCTGGCCCGGCGTCGCGATGAAGGTCACCGCAGCCGGCTGCGCGGGCTGCGGCGGCTGCACCGTGCGGCCGTCGTTGGCGGCCGGGGAGGCATTGGCATTCGGCGTCACACTGGCGACCTGGGTATCCTGCTTCAGCTTGTTGATCCGGATCTTCGCGAGGTCGTTGTAGAAGCCGTTGGGGAACTTGTTGAGATAGGCTTCGAACTCGGCCGGATCGTTGCTGTCCTTGATCGAATCCCAATAGGTCTGCTCGAGCACGCTGGCGCCGACCGTCGCGGTGGCGGCAGGCGCCGCCGGCTGCTGGGCCGCAGGCTGCGTCACCGATGCCGTCTGCTGTGCCGGCGTGAAGTAGAAGCGCCCCGTGAGCGACGAAGAATCCCACGGCGTCTGCGCATTGCCGGTGGCCGCGAGCACCTTGGTGCGGACCTCCTGGAACACGTCGCCGATGCTCAAGCCCGGCTCGGTGATGGTCGAGGCCAAGGCCATCGTATAGGGGCTGTTGGCGCCGTCGCCGTCGGCGGCGGTCGATCCAGGCGCGGTCGAATAGGCGATGAAGCTGCCGCGCGGTGACGACTTGATCTCGGCAAGGCCGCGCGTGATCCCGCGGGCGCCGTCGCTCAAGGGGTTGTTGCGGCAGGCATCGAGGATGACGATGTTGACCGCGCTGCCGGCAAAATCCATCTGCTTCATCACGCTGGTCGCGGAGACCGCGGCGAGATCGACGTCGGCCTCCTTCTTGATCTCGGCATCGACCGGGATGAGATAATTCTCGCCCGCGACCTGGAGGCCGTGGCCGGCATAGAAGAAGAGGCCGGTCGCCTGCGCTCCCGCGGCGGTGAGCTTGTCGCCGAAGGCGGCGATCGCCTTCTTCATGTCGGCCTGACTCGCATCTTCCGCCTCGATCACGTCGAAGCCGACGCCTTTCAAGGTCTTCGCCATCAGCTTCGCGTCGTTGGCGGGATTGGGCAGCGCCGGCAGATCGCCGTGATAGGCGGAGTTGCCGATCACCAACGCCACGCGCGGCTCGGCTGCGGCGGTCCCCGCCCATAGGCCGAGCGTCAGCGCAGCGGCGCCGACGAGCGCGCGCGCAAGGGATCGAGAGACGATGTGAACCATGGGTCCGCTTTCCCCGAAAGCACCAGCGGTGTTGTGGGAAATTATAGGAGAATCCACCCGCCCCTCAAGCGATTGCGCGGGTTTTCACCTACACCGGGGTGGAAGAAATTAACCTTATCCGTGTGTTAGCGGCCGGCCCACTCGGCCTGGACCTCCGGGTCCGTTTCGGCGGCAGCGCCCGGCCGGCGGGCCGCGAAGACGGCCGGCTCCAGGAGCCGGGACAGGGCCCAAACAGCGGCGCCCCGGACCAGGGGTGCCGGATCGGCCAGCAATGCCTCCGCCGCCGGGACGAGGCGGGGCGTCCCGCTGTTGCCGATGGCGATGAGGACGTTGCGCAGGAAGCGGTCGCGGCCGATGCGCTTGATCGGGGAGCCGGCGAACAGCGTCCGGAAGCCGGCATCGTCGAGCGCCGCCAGGGCGGCGAGGTCCGGGGCCGCGAGATCGGCGCGCTGCCGCAATTCCGGCAGCGAAGCCGACCGGGCGAACTTGTTCCAGGGACAGACCGCGAGGCAGTCGTCGCAGCCATAGATGCGGTTACCGATCAGCGGACGAAGCTCCCGCGGGATCGGCCCCTTATGCTCGATGGTGAGATAGGAGATGCACCGCCGCGCATCGATCCGATAGGGCGCGGGGAAAGCCTGGGTCGGGCAGGCGTCGAGGCAGCGGCGGCATTCGCCGCAATGATCGGCCTCCGCTGCATCGGCCGGGAGATCGAGCGCCAGGAACACCTCGCCGAGAAACAGCCAGGAGCCGAGGCCGCGTGAGACCAGGTTGGTGTGCTTGCCCTGCCAGCCGAGGCCGCCCGCCTGCGCCAGCGGCTTCTCCATGACGGGCGCGGTATCGACGAAGACCTTGACCTCGGTCTCGTGCGTGTCCGCGATCCAGCGCGCCAGCGCCTTCAGCCGCTTCTTGACCACGTCGTGATAGTCGCGATGCCGCGCGTAGACCGAGATGTTCGCGCGGTCGGCATTCGGTTTCGTTTCGAGGGGATCCTCATCGGGTGCATAGTTGATGCCGAGCATGACAACGCTCCGCGCCTCCGGCCAGAGCACCTGGGGATCGCCCCGCCGCTCGGCCTTGGCCGGCATCCAGTCCATCTCGCCATGCAGGCCCTGGGCGATAAACGCTCTCAGATTCTCGCGTGCTTCCGTGGCGAGCTCGGCTCTCGCGAAACCGACGGCATCGAAGCCGAGCTCGAGGGCTTTGGTGCGGATAGAGTCTTGGATCTCCCGTGTGGTGCTCATGCTCGAAGCACCGCGGCTGCATCAACCCCCGCCCCCACCCTCCCCCAGTCTTGGGGGAGGGGGAAGAAGAGGGACGCCACCCCTGCCCTCGGATGCACGCACAGGCCGACGCGGGCTGATGGATATTCGCGAAGGCCCCATCCCTCTTCCTCCCCCCAAGATTGGGGGGAGGTGAGGTAGGGGGTTGAGCCGCGGCCTGAGACTTCGCCCATCAGCACACAACAGTCATCCACGTCCGCGATAGGGTTCGACGTTCTGCTGCGGGACCCACATGCCGGCAGGGAGCTTGCCCTTCTCGAAGAAAACGTCGATCGGGATGCCGCCGCGCGGATACCAGTAGCCGCCGATGCGAATCCACTTGGGCGCGATCGCCTTGATCAGGTCCTTGGCGATGTCGAGGGTGGTGCCCTCGTGGAAGCCGCCGTGATTGCGGTAGGAGTGCAGGTAGAGCTTCAGCGACTTCGATTCGACCAGCCAGCGCCCCGGCAGATAGTCGATCACGAAATGCGCAAAGTCCGGCTGTCCCGTGACCGGGCAGAGGCAGGTGAACTCCGGCACGGTGAAGCGCGCGAGATAATTCTCCTGCGGATGCGGATTGGGCACCCGCTCCAGCGTCTTCACATCGGGTTGCGCAGGGAGCGCCGATTTC
>Ga0335080_10008048_pt1 | contig 10977 bp, 10 predicted proteins | sample Lox_Sample_34_FD_206720 | JGI IMG/M metagenome (GOLD analysis project Ga0335080, IMG submission 206720) | Soil microbial communities from Loxahatchee National Wildlife Refuge, Florida, United States - Lox_Sample_3.4 | ecosystem: Environmental > Terrestrial > Soil > Wetlands | place: USA...
TTGTTGTCGACGAGCGAGCGGTAGCCGACCGCCGTGAACTCGCCGAATCCGGTCGGCAGCCTGGTCGAGACAACCCGTTCGACGAGCTTCTCATGCTTGCGGCGGTAGGCGACGAGGTCCGCCACCGTGACCATCTTGAGATCGTGGCGATCGCAGTAGGACTCGAGGTCCCGCACCCGCGCCATCGTGCCGTCGTCGTTCATGATCTCGCAGATCACGCCGGCCGGAATCAGGCCGGCGAGCCGCGCGAGGTCGACCGCAGCCTCGGTCTGTCCGACGCGCTCCAGCACCCCGCCCGGCTTGGCCTTCAAGGGAAAGACGTGGCCGGGCTGGACAAGCTCGCGCGGGCTGGTCTTGGGATCGATCGCGACCTGGATCGTGCGCGCGCGGTCGGCGGCCGAGATCCCGGTGCTGACGCCCGACCGCGCCTCGATCGAGATCGTGAACGCGGTCTCGAACGCCGACTCGTTCTTGGCCGCCATCAGGTCCAGCCCGAGCTCGTCGCAGCGCTCGGGAGTCAGCGCGAGGCAGATCAGCCCGCGCCCCTCCTTGGCCATGAAGTTGATCGCCTCGGGGGTGATGAACTGGGCGGCCATCGTGAGATCGCCCTCGTTCTCGCGGCTCGGGTCGTCGACGACGACGACCATCTTGCCCTGGCGGATGTCCTCGATCGCCTCTTCGATCGTCGCGAACGGCGTATGGACGGAGCTCATGCCGTCGCCACCAGCAATTTCTCCACGTATTTCGCCAGCACGTCGACCTCCAGGTTGACTCGCCTGCCCGCTTCGACTCCGCCGAGGTTCGTCCGCTGCAACGTCTCGGGGATCAGAGAAACGGTAAACGATCGGTCGTCGACCGCCGTGACCGTCAGCGAAACTCCGTCGACGGCGATCGAACCCTTCTCGACGACGTAGCGCAGCACGTCCGGCGGGGCCCCGATCCGGATCCGCCGCGCGAAGCCGTCGTCGCGCTGCTCGAGCACCTCGCCGAGGCCGTCCACGTGGCCCTGCACGACATGGCCGCCGAGACGGTCGGTCGCCCGCAGCGGGAGCTCGAGATTCACCTCCGAGCCGGGCGCCAGGGCGCCGAGCGACGTCCGCGCGAGCGTCTCGTTCATCGCATCGGCCGCAAACGAGTGCTGGCCGAGCGCGACCGCGGTCAGGCACACGCCGTTGATCGAGATCGAATCGCCGGCGGCCAGCTCTCCCGCGAGCGGCGTCGCGATCGTGATCCGCGCGCCCTCGTCCGAGCGCTCGACTCCCGCGACCGATCCGATCCCCTGCACGAGTCCGGTAAACATCGGTGTCGCTACCACTCCTTGATGCGCGCGGACACGAGCAGGTCGTCGCCGACCCGGTCGCACTCGAGCGTCAGCGCGCGGGCGGCGTCCGCGATCGCGTCGACCCCCTCGCCCTCGAGCGGGTCGCGCGCGGTCCGTCCGCCGAGCACCATCGGCGCCAGGAACAGCCGCATCTCGTCGACCTCGCCCGCGTCCATGAACGCGCCGGCGAGATGGGGGCCGCCCTCGAGCAGAATCGAGCCGATCCCGTCGGCGCCGAGCTGGTCGAGCGCCGAGCGCACGCGTGCCGGCTCGTTCTGCCCGGTGGCCACGATCACCTCCGCGCCGTGCGTGGCGAGCGCGTCGGTGGCGGTCCGCGGGGCGGCGCGCGAGACGACCACGGTGAGCTGGACCTCGCGGGAGCCGAGAACGAGCTTCGAGTCCAGCGGCAGCCGCGCGAGTGAGTCGAACACGACCCGGCGCGGCTGGCGGATCACGCCGTCGATCCGCGCGGTCAGCTGCGGATCGTCGGCGAGCGCGGTGCCGATCCCGACCGCGACCGCATCGCACTGGGACCGCCACTGGTGCGCGAGTTGGCGGCTCGCCTCGCCCGAGATCCACTTCGAGTCACCCCCGCGCGTCGCGACCTTGCCGTCGAGCGTCATCGCGGACTTGAACAGCACCCACGGTCGCCCGGTCCTCGCGTGCTTGCGAAACGACTGATTCAGCAGACGGGCCCGGATCGCGAGCTCGCCCTCGGCGATCACGACCTCGATGCCCTCGTCGCGCAGGATCCCCAGCCCGCGGCCCGAGGCGTGCTCGCTCGGATCGTCCGAGGCGACGACCAATCGCGCGATCCCGGCCTCCCGGATCGCGTCCGTGCACGCCGGCGTGCGCCCATGGTGGCAGCAGGGCTCGAGCGAGACGTACAGCGTGGCGCCGTCCAGATCGCGTCCCCCGGCGGCGCGGATCGCCTCGATCTCGGCGTGCGGCCCCCCGAGCGCCTGGTGAAAGCCCTCACCGAGTACCTCGTCGTGGCGGCCGATGACCGCGCCGACGAGCGGATTCGGGCTAACACGCCCGCGGCCGCCCTCGGCGAGGTCGATCGCGCGGGAGAGATGTCGGCGATCGATGTCGGTGGGCGAGGACATGGCGGAACCTTGGAGAATAAGGGCAGTTGACTCGCATGCGGCGGCGGTTCTCGGGCGCCCCTCTCGCTACCGTGTTCGCAGCACCCCTTGGGGTGTACCGCGCTCCTTCCTGCCGGAGTCCTCGTTCTAGAACTCGAAGCCGGCTCTTTGTCCATGAAGCTCATCATCCAAGTGCCCTGTTTCAACGAGGAGGACCAGCTTCCGTTGACGCTCAGCCAACTTCCCCGCGAGATCGCCGGGTTCGACGCCGTCGAATGGCTGATCATCGACGACGGCTCGAGCGATCGCACGATCGACGTGGCCCGGGGCAACGGCGTCGACCACATCGTCCGCCTGACGAACAACAAGGGCCTGGCCGCGGCCTTCCAAGCGGGCCTGGACGCCGGGCTGAAGCTGGGCGCCGACGTGATCGTCAACACCGATGCCGACAACCAGTACCAGGGGTCGGACATCCCCAAGCTGGTCGCGCCGATCGTGCGGGGCGAGGCCGACATGGTCATCGGCGACCGCCAGGTTGAGACGATCGAGCACTTCTCGGCCCCCAAGAAGCTGCTCCAGCGGCTCGGCTCGTGGGTCGTGCGCCACGCGTCGAACACCGAGATCCCCGACACCACTTCGGGCTTCCGGGCCTACAACCGGGAGGCCGCGCTCCAGGTGCAGGCGGTGTCGAAGTTCACCTACACGCTCGAGACGATCATCCAGGCCGGCAGGCTGCAGGTCGCGGTCGACCACGTCCCGATCCGGACCAACCCGAAGACCCGGGAGTCTCGCCTGTTTCCATCGACGGCCGCATACGTGCGGCGCAACGCGCTGTCGATCTTCCGCGTGTACTCGCAGTACCAGCCGCTCAGGGTGTTCTGGACCGGCGCGCTGATCCTCGGCGCGGCCGCGATGGCGATCTTCGTCCGCTTCCTGGTCTTCTTCGTCCAGCATCCCGACGCCGGGAGCCGGCACATCCAGGAGCTGATCGCGGGTGGCGTGCTGTTCAACGCCGCGATGCTGCTCGGCGCGCTCGGAGTGATCGGCGACCTGCTCGACGCGCAGCGCACGCTGTCGCAACGGACGTTCGAGCGGGTCCGCCGGATCGAGCTGCAGCTCGGGGTCCAGCCGTCGCACTACGAGCGCGGCGCGCCGAAGGCGGAGAAGACGCCGCCCGCGAGCAACGGCCAATCCGGCACGGAGGCCCCGGACCGCAAGGCGCTCGAGGTATGAGCCGCAGTCCGGACGTCGCCTCCGCCGGCGGCGGCCGTATCGATGTCCCGACCGGCAACACGTTCGACAAGTACGGCTCGACGAACCCGGTCGTCCGGCGGCTGATGTCAGGGTTCGAGGGCACCCTGGCAGGGCTGTTCGCGCGCGCCGCCCCCGAGTCGGTGCTCGACGTCGGCTGCGGCGAGGCGATCCTGACGTACAAGTGGGCACAGGCGCTCGGCAACCGGCCGGTGCTGGGCGTGGATCTGCCGGACGCGAAGCTCGAGGCGGAGTGGACCACGCGACGGCGTCCGAACCTCGAGCTCCGAGCGATGCCGCCCGAGGATCTCCAGGACCTGCCGTTCGCGGACGCCTCGTTCGACCTGGCGGCGGCGATCGAGGTGCTCGAGCACGTCCCCGACCCCGAGCGCACGCTCGCCGAGATGGCGCGCGTGGCCGCGCGGCACGTGCTCGTCTCGGTCCCGCGCGAGCCGTTGTGGCGCGCGCTGAACGTGGCCCGAGGGGCCTACCTGCGCGACCTGGGCAACACCCCCGGCCATGTCAACCACTGGTCCAAGCGGAGCTTCGTGGAGATGGCCGGCCGCCATGGCGAGGTGGTGGAGGCGCGCTCGCCGTTCCCGTGGACGATGCTGCTGGTGCAGGTGCAGTGATGGCGGGCCCACGCACCCCTGAGCGCACGGCCACCGCTCCGCCCCCCGACTCCCGGCCGTCGGCACCGTCGCGCAACGGCGATAAGCCGGGCTCCGGCCAGCGTTCCTACGCGTCGGGCGCTCGGGTCCTCTCGATCGGGATCGCCTCGACCGGAATATTCACGTTCCTCTACCTCGCGACCGCGAGCCACGTGCTCGACCCGGCGTCCTACAGCCGGATCTCGCTGTGCTGGGCGATCATGTTCGTGATCCTGTCGGTCATCTACCGCCCGATCGAGCAGCTGCTGTCGCGGATGATCGCTGACCGCCGGGCACGGGGGCTGCACGGCCACCCGCTCCGGATCCCGGCCCTCATCCAGGTCACGTTTGCGACGCTGTTCCTGATCGTGGCGCTGGCGATGCGCCCGGAGATCGAGCAGGGGATCTTCGACGGCTCGAGCGCGCTCTACTGGATCCTCGTGATCGGCGTGCTCGCGTACGCCGCCAGCTACTTCGCCCGCGGGTGGCTCGCCGGTCACCAGCGGTTCGCGCTGTACGGCGGCCTCGTTTTCCTCGAATCGACCTCGCGCTTTATGTTCGCGCTCGCGGTCGCGGTCGGGATCGCGTCCGGTCAGGCCGCGGTCGGGCTCGGCATGGCGGTGGCGCCGTTCGCGTCGCTGTGCGTGATCCCGTTCGCGTTCTCGCGCCTGCGCGTCGACGCGCCCGCAGGCGTGCCGGTGGCCGATGCGGCGGGCGAGGGCCCCGCCCATGCCGAGATCGAGGAAGCCGCCGCCGACCTCAGCCTCAAGCGCGGAACCGGGTTCGCGGTCTCGGTCGTCGGGATCATGCTCGCCGAGCAGACGCTGATGAACGCGGGCGTGTTGATCGTGGCCGCGAACGCGGGCAGCAAAGCGGGACTGACCGTCGGCATCACGGGGTTCGTGTTCAACGTGCTGCTGATCGTGCGGGCGCCGCTGCAGCTGTTCCAGGCGATCCAGACCTCGATCCTCCCCCACCTCGCGAGCCTCGAGGCGCGCGAATCGGCGGCGGAATTCCACCAGGCGATTCGCATCACGATCAAGGTGATCGCGGCCTTCGCCGGCGCGGTGGCGATCGGGCTGCTGGCGATCGGACCGTTCGTGATGACCGCGCTGCTCGGCGACAAAGGCTTCCCCTACGGCCGATTCGGCCTCGCGCTGGTCGGCATCGGCATGGGCCTCCATCTGACCGCGGGCACGCTCAACCAGGCCGCGCTGGCCCGCGGCCGTGCGCCGCTGGCCGCGGTCGCCTGGCTCTCCTCGGCGGCGCTGTTCGTGGCGTTCATGCTGTCGGACGCGATCAGCAACGAGGTGACGCGAGTCGAGGTCTCCTACTTCACCGCCACGCTGATCCTCTGCGGCCTGCTGTGGGCGGTCTACCGGCGTGGTCCGGCGCCGGCGCCGGCCCGTGGAGTCAGCGGCGGGGTGTAGTCGGCTCGTCCGCCCGCGGACCGGTCCACGAGACGATCAGCCGTTGCTGAGGCTCTTGCAGGCGGCCTGGTTGGCCGCGGCCTTCTCGAGGTCGGGGTTGGTGAGCCCGCTCGAGTCGATGTTGCTGAGCGAGCCCTTTACGCTCGCCCCGAGCGCCTTCGCGGCCGTCTTGAACGACGTCGGGGAGTCGGTCGGCAGCGAGTTGGACTTGGTCAGCGCGACCCGCATCGCGTCCCGCAGTTCGGTGAACGCCTTGACGATCGTGCCCGCCACCGCCTTGCCGCCCGAGATGTCGGGGGTGCCGGCGGACTGGATCTTGCTCAGCGCCCGGGACGAGTCCTGCTCGACCGCGGTCAGGAAGCCCTGGAGGGTCTTCTTCGCCTCGGTGGCGCTGGCCGCGGTCGTGTTGTTGAGCGCGCTGCTCCGGGTGGCGATGTCCTTCTCGAGCGGCGAGATCGCGGAGCACACCGCGTTCACGTAGTGGCTCGCGCTGACCTTCGTGGACCCGCTCGATCCGCACCCGGCGCACACCGCCACCGCCACCAGCATGGCAAGAGCTGACCGAAGAATCCCAAGGCGCATCACGGTCAGGCTAGCGGCGGATCGGAGTTGGTGCGGCCCCGGCCGGGCTCGGTCAGGCCGACCCTGCGGCCGTGGCGATCGCGGCGTAGGCGGCGGCTGGATCGGCCGAGCCGAACACCGCCGAGCCGGTCACGAGCAGATTCGCGCCGGCCTCGGCGCACGGCCCGGCGGTCGCCTCGTGGACTCCGCCATCAACCTCGAGCGCGACTCGATCGGGGAGCGCGCGGCGCATCCGCGCGAGCTTGTCGAGCGACCACGGGATGAACTGCTGGTTGCCCCACCCCGGGTTGACGCTCATGCACAGGGCCATGTCGAGCAGCTCGTGAGCGACCTCGTCGAGGCTTTCCGCCGGAGTGCCGGGATTGATCGCCGCGCCGGCCGTGCAGCCGGCCTCGCGAATCGCGTTCAGCGTGTAGTGGAGGTGCGGCGTCGCCTCGACGTGGACGGTGATGCTGTCGGCACCCGCCGTGGCGATGTCGCCAACGTAGCGCTCGGGACGCTCGATCATCAGGTGGACGTCGAGAATCCCGCCGGCGCGATGCACACGCTCGGCGATCGCGTCGACGACGATCGCGCCGAACGTGATCGGAGGCACGAAATGGCCGTCCATCACGTCGACGTGGATGACCCGCGCGCCGACGTCGAGGACCTCCTGCACATGGTCACCGAGCCGGGCGAAGTCGGCCGACAGGATCGAGGGGGCGATCCGGCGCCCGCGGAGCAGGTGCAGGGTCGTCGTCACCCGCTCGTCCGCCTGTGTGGTCATCCCAGACCGCCCTTGCTCACCCTACACCGCCCGGAGCATGCTGCCGTGACAGTGGTTGCAGGCCACGACGGCCGTGCTCGACATGCGCACGATCGTCGAGTGTTCACCGCAGTTCGGGCAGACCGAGACGAGCTCGTAGCGCTGCAGGCAGTAGACGCATCGGTAGCGCCCGGGTGCCGCGGTCGGACGAAGCCAGGGCTCGCCGCACCCCGGGCACTCCGGACCGAGCTTTGGCATCGGATCGGTCACGGTAAGCACACAGGTTAACGGGCCGTTCGGGCGGCTCAAGCCTCAGCCTCGGAGGAGCCGCGCGATGAAGAACCCATCGGTCCCGTCTCGGTGCGGCAGCAGCTGGACGCGCCGGTCGCCGGTGAACTCGCCGTGGTCGCGCAGAAATGCGTCGATCACGTCCTCGCTCTCGGCGCGAGAGATCGTGCACACCGAGTACACGAGCACGCCGCCGGGAGCGAGCGCCCGCGCCGCGGCGGCGAGGATCCGAGCCTGGAGCGCCGCGAGCTCCGGGATCGACTCGGGCTGCCGGCGCCAGCGCAGATCAGGCCGGGACTGCAGCGTCCCGAACCCGCTGCACGGCGGATCGACCAGAATCCGGTCGAACACGCCGTCGGTGCGTTGGCCCGCCGCGTCGCCCACCTCCACCCGCACACATGTGGTCCGCATCCGCGTCACGGTGCGCTCGAGCGCGGCGGCCCTCCCCGGATGCCGTTCGACGGCCACGATCTCGCCGGTGTCCTCCATCAGCGCGGCCAGATGCGTGGTCTTACCGCCGGGCGCCGCGCACAGGTCGAGCACGCGGTCGCCCGCCGCGGGATCGAGGATCCGCGACACCAGCATCGACGCCCGCGATTGCGGCTGGACCGCGCCGGTCGCCCACAGCTCGGAGCGCTCGACGTCGAACGGACCGTCGAGCACGAGGCCCTCGGGCAGACCGGGTGCAAGCCGGCTCGCCACCGGCAGCGCGGCGGCCACGGTCGACGCGGTCGCCACGAGCGTGTTCGCCCGGAGCGCCGACTCGGCCGGCTCGTTGATCACCCGGAGCAGCGCTCTCGCCTCCTCGGCGCCCAGCTCGTCCCACCACTGGCCGGCCAGCCAGCCAGGCACCGAATGAAGGACGGCGGCCGCCTCGGGGGAGTGGTCGTCCAGCCCCGCGAGGATGCCCGGCCCCTCCCGCGACGCCCGGCGCAAGACCGCATTGGCGAGGCCCGCGGCACGCGGCCGCAGCCCCTTGACGAGCTCGACGCTCTCGTTCACGGCGGCGTGCTCGGCGGCTCCCCCCAAATACAGGAGCTCGAACAGCCCGAGCCTGAGCACAGCCAGCACCGGTGCGTCGAGTCGCTCGAGCCGGCGGTCGGTCAGCTGTGCAGCCACGTGATCGAGCGTCGCGCGCCGCTGGACGCTCCCGTACGCGAGCGCCATCGCCAGCGCCCGGTCGCGCGGCTCGAGGCCGGCCGCCTCGGCGGCGAGCGCGCGGTCCGCGTAGGCGCCCTGCTCGAACACGCGCCGGATCACGCGCAGCGCGCAAGCCCGCGCCGGCGACACCCGGCTGTGGCTCTTGGTCGCCGGCAACCAGCTACCTCCTGCGCCCGCGCACGTAGTCCGCACCGCTCATCGGCCGCCCGCCGGGCGGCTGCACCTCGAGCAGCTCGAGCGCGCCGTCGGCGCACCCGAGCACCGGAACCGGCCCGTCGAACGACACGGTTCCCACCGGCGGTCCGGCGGCGAGGACCCGAGCCGCCCTCACCCCAAGCCGCGAGCCGTCGTCGAGCACGACATGCGCCCCGATGTGCGGCGCGAGCGCCCGCACCGCCCGTTCGAGCTCCACCGCCGCGCGCGAGGGATCGAGCTCGCGGTCCTCGGGCGTGATCTTGTCGGCGTAGGTGACGAGCGCCTCGTCCTGCGGGGCGCACAGCGGCCGCTCGTCGAGCGTCCGCACGAGCAACTCGGCCCCGAGCCGCTCGAGCCGCTCCGCCAGCGTCCCGTAGGTGTCCCGCTCGCGGATCGGCTCGCTCGCCTGGGCGCACACGGGCCCGTCGTCGAACCCGGCTCCGACGCGCATAATCGACACACCGGTGACGCCGTCGCCGCTCATGATCGCCCGCTCGATCGGAGCGGCACCGCGCCACCGAGGCAGCAGCGAAGGATGGACGTTCAGCATCTCCCAGCGGGACAGGAGCGGTTCGGTGATCAGCGCGCCGAACGCGCACACCAGCACCGCTTCAGGGCGCGCCTGCCCAATCGTGTCGATCGCCTCCGGGGAATTGACCGACGCCGGCTGGTCGAGCGCGATGCCGAGATCGCGGGCGGCGTCGGCGACCGGCGGCGCTGACAGCTTGCGGCCGCGGCCGCGCGGGCGGTCGGGGCGGGTGACGACGAGCGCCGGGCGGTGCGGCGAGTCCGCCAGCCGCCGCAGCACGACCGCGGCGAACTCCGAGGTTCCGAGGTAGACGGTGCGCACGCGCCGGCTCAGCGCTCCGGGCCGGGAAGCGGTCTACGCAGCCTGCTCGGCCTCGCGCAGGAGGCGCATCGCCTCCTTGCGTTGCTCCCGGCTCGTCCGGTCGAGGATCAGCACGCCGTCGAGGTGGTCGATCTCGTGCTGGATGACGCGCGCTTCGAGCCCGGACGCCTCGATCAGGATCGGCTCGCCGAGCTCGTTGAGCGCGCGCACGCGGACGTGGACCGGCCGGTCGACCTCGACGAGCACCCGCGGCAGGCTCAGACAGCCCTCCTCCATCGACTCGGTCTCGCGACCCGACCACTCGACCTCGGGATTGATCAGCGCCGCCAGCTGGGCGTCGTGCGCGATCCGGTAGACGAGCAGGCGGTGGACGACACCGACCTGGGTCGCCGCGAGCCCCACGCCGATCGCGTCGTCCATGAGGCGACCCATGCGCTGGACCTCCTCGCGGAGCGCATCGTCGAACCGCTCGATCGGCCGCGCCTTGGTCCGCAACACCGGGTCGCCGAACTGGCGAATGTGCGCGAGCGCGGCCTTCCGGCGAGCCGCGGCCTCGGGATCGAGTTCGGCCTCCTTGGGCTCGGCGTCGACGCCGGCCTCGACGTCTTCCTCGAGGGCCGTCTCAGCGGTGGACTCAGTGGTCGAATCGGACACGAGATGAGCTTAGTGCGTCGGAGCGATCGGGGAGCGCCGGACCAGAGTGGTCGCTCGAGCCGCACTCACTGTGGGTCGACGTCGACGCTGATGCTCACGCGGCGGCGCACGGCGTCGGCGGCACACTCGTCGACCGCGGCCCCGACGGCGCGCACGGCGACCTGCCGGTCACGGCACTTGATCACGAGCTGGCTGCGAGATCGGCCGCGCAGCCTGAACAGCGGCGCCGGCCCGAGCACGGCCTGCCCCGACGGCGCGATCAGACCGTGCAGGCGGGTCGCCACGGCGAGCGCCTCGGCCGCCTCGGCCGCCGAGCAGACGATCCGGATGAGCGACCCGTGCGGCGGATAGCGGAGCGCCCTGCGCCGCGCCAGCTCCTGCTCGAGGAAGCCGTCGGAGTCGTGGCGGGCGGCAAACGCGATCGATTCGGCGGCCGGCGCCAGCGTCTGCACGAGGACGCGTCCGTGTGGGGCAGCGTGGGCGGGCGGATCCAAATCCTCCCCGCGGCCCACTCGCCCCGCGAGCTGCGTGACGAGCGCGAACGTCCGTTCCTCGGCCCGGAAGTCCGGGAACCGCAGCGTCTGGTCGGCATCGAGCACGACTCCGAGCGAAACGTCGGCGAAGTCGTGCCCCTTGGCGACCATCTGCGTCCCGAGGAGCACGCCGGCACGGGCCCGCTCGAACGCCGCGAGCGTGCGGGCCAGACGGTCCTTGCCGGCGGCGACGTCGGCGTCGAGCCGGAACACCGGGAGCTCCGGGCCG
>Ga0335080_10008049_pt1 | contig 10977 bp, 10 predicted proteins | sample Lox_Sample_34_FD_206720 | JGI IMG/M metagenome (GOLD analysis project Ga0335080, IMG submission 206720) | Soil microbial communities from Loxahatchee National Wildlife Refuge, Florida, United States - Lox_Sample_3.4 | ecosystem: Environmental > Terrestrial > Soil > Wetlands | place: USA...
ACCTGCGCGGGCGCCAGGCGGTGGGGAGGGCTCGATACGCAGAATCGCATCCAGTGAGATCTTGCCCGGACCGAAAATAAGAATAATGAGCCAGGCGACGAGGAACACGAAGGGCGCTGCTGCGGCAAACTTGTCAGGGTGGGAGAAGAATCCCAGGAAGGCCTCGCGGTCAGCCGTGATGTAGGCGACGATCATATCGCCCACGCTCAACAGCGCCAGCAGCCGCGATCCGAGGCCCACCGCCAGCAGAATCCCGCCTACAAATTCCAGCAGCGACACGAACCAGGCGTTAGCCGCAGGAGCGGGAATCCCCAGGCTGGTGAAGTACTCAATGACCTGAGGCATGCGGTGCAGCTTGCCCCAGCCAGCCTGCGCAAACTGCCATCCCCAATACAACCGCACGCCAAGCAAGAAAAGTGATTGCAGCGAGGATGCGATGCGTACCAGCAACGCATAGCCTTGGCTAAGGAAATTGCCGTTTCGATCGCTCACGCTTTTCCCTTCCCATCGGTATCGCCAGCCTGCCGCGAGCAAAACCAGCCCAGCGACTGCCAGGTCCGGAACCAAAGCTCGACGTTTTGTACCTGCTGCGCTTCGGGCATCTCACTGCTTTCGAAGCCGCCGGCAACGGCGTCCGAGAGGCCTGCGCCCCCGCGCAGTAAAACCAATACCTGATAGGCCTCCGGTTCCAACCGCCGGTAATGAACGGAGTAGTCCAACCGGTGGAGCGCGAGGAAGAAGACCGGAGTTGTCGGGCACGGTGATTGCCGCAGGGCGGAGACGAGCTTGCCCGAGCGCTTGCGGTTGCGCACGGCAAGGGCAAGGTCGTCGATAGGGTAATGCAGCTTGAGCAATTTGACGTAGGGCTGGAGCTGTAGCTGGACGTCCGAGCCGGCCTGCGCCAGCTCTTCCGGCGTGATCGCGCGCAGCTCTGCCGAGTCGAAAGCCTCGACGTGCGCCCACTCCAGCGCCACCATGTCGAGAATGAGTTGCGGCTCGCGTCCCAGCCACTTCGGGTTGGCCTTCAGCCACTCCGCCAGGCGCGAACCGAGATTGCGGAGCGTGAACGAGCGGGACGGGCATTCCGCAAGATAGGCCTCGGAGAGCCGGCGAAAACGTCCAGCGCCGACGATCGCGCGCACACCGGGAAAATCCTCGGCAAGGCAGTCGAGCACACGGAACCAGTATCCCCGGTTGTAGATTTCCAGCCGCTCGAAGCTCGTCAGGCGGTCGTTGGGCTTGATGAACTTCTCCGCCCCTGCGCGGCTGGCGGTGCGCATGCCTTCGCGCACGGTCATGGGCTGCATAATCAGCTTTGCCAGTTCCCGCTGGGTCTCCAGAAGCGAACTCACGCGACTACCCCCGCGACCTGAGGAGCGGTGGCCTGCGCCGCCACCCAAGCCGCATTCGCATCCTGGTGCAGGTAGCGATTGGCTTTCAGCGCTTCGGCATGAACTTCCTCGAAGGACGGAATTCTGTCGTCCCACTCCAGCAGCGTCGCCGTCGGCCCGATGCGGCGAATGGCGCGCGCGTAAAGCTCCCAGACCGGGTCGATCACCGGATGGTCATGGGTATCGAGAATGTATTTCTGATAGCGTGAGTGGCCGGCAATATGGATCTGCGCGACACGCTCCGCAGAAACCGAGTCCAGATAGTCGCGCGGATCGAAGCTGTGGTTCATGGCACTGACGTAAATGTTGTTGACGTCCAGCAGAATGCCGCAGTCGGCGCGCTCGACCACTTCGTTCAAGAACTCCCACTCGGTCATCACCGAATCGTGGAACTCGGCGTAGCTGCTGACGTTCTCCACCACGACCGGCACTTCCACAAAGTCGCGGACCCGGCGGATCTTGGCCGCCGTCACTTCCACTGCTTCCCAGGTGTAAGGGATGGGCAGCAGATCATGCGAGTAGCTGCCATCGACGCTGCCCCAGCAGAGATGGTCCGACAGCCACGGCGTTTGGGTGCGACGCACCAGCGTCTTCAGGCGGCGCAGGTGCTCCGGGTTCAGCGGCTCCGCCGAGCCGAAGTACATCGAGACTCCGTGCTGCACAACGCGATATTGCTCCAGGATCGCGTCCAGCACGGCCAGCGGATTGCCGCCATCGATCATGTAATTTTCCGAGATGATCTCGAACCAGTCCACTACCGGCTTCTTTTCCAGAATGTGCTGGTAGTGCGGGATGCGCAGACCTATGCCGACCCCATATTCCTTAAATCCGTTGAAGCGATTCGCTGGCATGGAAAACTCTTCTAAAACTTTGCCCAGTGGTTAGGAACAACTGCGAGGGCCGGGATGGGCCGACCCTCGCCTAGGGACGCTCCGACTACGCGAGATGGGTCTTGGAGCCGTCGGTGGCGCAGCCGCCCTTGCCCTTGCAAGAGTTCTTGCCCTTGCAGCCGTTGTCGCCGGACTTGCAGCCGCCCTGGCCTTTACACGAGTTCTGCCCCTTGCAGGCATGCTTCTCGCCCTGGAAGGCGCCAGCCATCGTGCGCACAGAGTTGCTGCTCATCGTGGTGTTGCTGTTGGTGGTGGTTGAGGAGGCAAACGCGGGCGCCGCGGCCGTCAACAGGCCCGTCACTGCAGCGCTCAATACGAGGGACTTCACCTGACTTTTCTTCACTGATTTCTCCTTCGAAGGATTGACGCGACAGTGGACATCTCGGCCACTTCGCGGCGGGATCGGAACCGCCAGAGTGCAGCAGTTCCTGCCGCGCTAAGATACCCGAGATACGACAAAAGTTCCAGCGTTGGAGAAAAATAAATGGGGCCACGACGTGGGGTACTCTGCCGCCGAAAAGTGGGCAGCGCCCGTTAAGCGGGTTCGAGTTCTCGAATTCCGCTGGCGCTGGCGACCACCACAACGCTGGCCAATCCGATAAACAACCCGTGATCTGCGATGCCGGCCCGGGCCTCCAACTCACGCGCAAGTTTGACGCAATCGGGGATGGGCCCGAAGTTGCAATCCAGGATCATGTTGCGCTGGTCGGTGCGGAATTCTTCGCCGCTCGGCGTCTGGCGCACAACGTACTTCGCACCCAGCGACTCCAGGAAGCGCGCCTGCGAACGCCAACCGAACGGCATCACTTCGACGGGCAGCACATGCAGCGTGCCGAGCCGCGGCGAGAGTTTGCTCTCATCCACAATGATGATCTCTTTCGCCGATGCCTGCGCCACCAGCTTTTCGCGGAGCAGCGCGCCGCCGCCACCCTTGACCAGGTTAAGTTGCGGATCGACTTCGTCGGCGCCGTCGATGGTCACATCGATGTTCTTCGGCAGGTCCTCGGTCAGCATCGGGATGTCGAGCTCGACCGCGGCGTCCCAGGAAGCGCGCGAGGTCGCGAAGCCCACAATGTCTTTCAGGTCGCCACTCTTGAGCAGCGCGCCGATGCGGCGAATGGCGAAGATGGAGGTTGAGCCGGTGCCAAGCCCGACCGTCATCCCAGACCGGACGTAGCGGCTGACGGCGAATTCGGCCGATTCTTTCTTCAGTGCGGCTTGCGGGTCCAACGTGCTGGGTGCGCTCATGATGTGTACCTGATCTATCCGAAATAGCTTCGATCGAGAGTTCCGGTCAGCTTACCAGGCGATGCGTTACTTGCTCTCCGGTACGCCCCTGACTGCTACAAGATAATCGACGATCTTACTCTGGTCGCTTTCGGGCACGGTTGCCCCATAGGCGTCGACCATCTTCTTCACTTCTTTTTCCCAAGTCGAACGGCTGAACGCCGGCTGCGTGGTCACGTAGCGCGCCGAGTGGCAGAGCAAGCAGTCCTTTTCATAGACCTGCACATTGGGTCCTTTCGGCACTTCGCCGGAATAATTCGGCAGCGTGATGCGTTCGACTTTCCCGGACGCCACCGCCGCGGGCCTTGAGCCATCAGGAGCTCGCGACTGTCCCGCCAGGCCCGTTGCAGCAATTGCAAGCGGGATGAGCGCGCAGACTGTTTGCCAATGTCTCATCTTCGCCTCACGCCACCACGACGTCTTGATGTTCGACCACGTCGCGCTGATACCCGCTGCGGTTCCACTGCTCGGTCACCTGCATCTCGCCGTCGTTCGTGGTAGCGCGCACCATCAGGCGATAGGTCCCTTTCGCTGCTGGTTTCCAACTGGCCCGCCACGTTCGCCATGAATACCTCCCCAGATCGGGGCCGAGTTCGGCTTGGCTCCAGCTCTGGCCGCCATCCTTCGACACCTCCACGCGGCGGATGCCGGAACCGCCGTCCGTGGCCACGCCGGCCAGTTCGTAATTCTGGCCTGCCCGAAGCTGCTCGCTAGCGTCAGGCTTGACGAAAATAGAATGGACTGGCATTCGGTTGATGGGTACAGTCTGCTCTGCCAGATGCTGCGGATCTTCGTTAGCCTGCGGATTGTCGGGAATTCGATAGGCCTTGTCCATCCAGAAGGTCTTCAGCGGCTGATCGAGAACCGTCACCTTCGTCAGCGCCTTCACCCAATAGGTCGCGAACCATCCAGGTACGATTAGGCGAATCGGAAAACCGTTCAGCATGGGCAACGGCTGTCCGTTCATTTCGTAGGCGATCATTACCTCGCCATCGCGCGCGTGGTCGATCTGCAGGGACTTCTCAAACGGAGGCGTCTTCGGTTGCGGCGGTTCGTCCAGTCCGCGCAACCCAACCTGGATTGCGCCCGGCTGCACGCCGGCCGCGTCCAGCACATCCTTCAGGCGCACGCCGGTCCAGCGGGCATTGCCCATTGCTCCGTTGCCCCACTGCCCGCCGGGAACTCGGGGCTCAAACAGGCTGCGCGAATTCCCCGCGCACTGCGCGAGAGCAACCATTGAAACGGGCTCAAATTTCGTTCGCAGATCGGCCAGAGACAAGCTCAGGGGCTTGTTTACGCGCCCGCCGACTTCCAGCCGAAAGCTCTGCACGTCGACCCTGGTTGGAATCCCTGCGAGGTGCCAGCGTACAAAGAACGCGTCATTGGGCGTCAGATCGGTTTCGAAATATCGGAGAGGCGTCTCGAGTTGCGGCGGCCGGTCAGTAAGAAGGATGAGGTCCGTTTTCTGCGGGTAACGGGCCAGGGTTCGGGCCGGGGCACTCGAGCTGTCGAAATCCAAACCTGGTTCAATCTCGAACGTTGAGCCGAAAGCGCGCTGCGCGGCAAACAATCCGCCGGCCGATATCAACGTGGCTAAGAACCGTCGGCGGGCGACATGTCCGTCTTGCATGGGTAGCATACTTCGGGTAGAGCTGGCCTTCAGGCCTGCGTTATGGCGAGTTCGATTGCGAAATTGTCCGCTGCTGAGGCCTGCGGCCTCAGCAGCGGACACAATAAATTAGCGGGGTGACGCGGGCCTGAACGCCCGCTCTGCCACCTAGTTTTTCCTGCCCAGCGCCTTCCGGTAACGGCCGATCAGCGCGTTGGTCGAGCTGTCGTGCTTCAACTGCGGCGCAGCATCGCCCTCCAACTCCGGCACGATGCGCTTGGCCAGCACCTTACCCAACTCCACGCCCCACTGGTCGAAGGAATCGATGTTCCACACTGCGCCCTGGGTGAAGACGTTGTGTTCGTATAGCGCTACCAGCCTGCCTAGCGCGCGCGGCGTTAGCTTGTCGGCCAGAACCATGTTCGTGGGCCGATTGCCTTCGCACACCCGGAAAGGCGTCTGGAAATCCGGCGAGCCTTCCGCCTTCAGCTCCTCGGCTGTTTTGCCGAACGCCAGCGCCTCGGCCTGCGCAAAAAGGTTCGCCATTAGCAGGTCGTGCTGGCCCTTCAGCGGGCTCAGCGGCTGGCAGAAGCCGATGAAGTCGCACGGGATCAGCTTGGTGCCCTGGTGGATCAATTGGTAGAACGAGTGCTGGCCATCGGTGCCCGGCTCGCCCCAGATGATCGGCCCGGTCTGCCAATCCACCGGATTGCCTTCGAGATCGACGTGCTTGCCGTTGCTTTCCATCTGCAACTGCTGCAGGTAGGCGGTGAAGCGCTTCAGGTTGTCCGCGTAGGGCATAATGCCGACCGTCTGCGCGCCGAAAAAGTCGTTGTACCACACTGTCAGAAGTCCCATCAGCGCCGGCAGGTTCTTCTCCAGCGGGGTGGTGCGGAAGTGCTCGTCGATGTCGTGGAAGCCGGCCAGCAGCTCTTCATAGTTCTTCGGACCGATGGCGATCATGTTGGACAAGCCGATGGCTGAATCCATCGAGTAGCGTCCGCCGACCCAGTCCCAGAAACCGAACATGTTGGCGGTATCGATGCCGAACTTCGAAACCGCATCGGCATTGGTGGAGACGGCAACGCAGTGCTTCGCGACGGCACTATCGCTCTTCAGCCCATCGATAATCCACTGCCGCGCAGCGGCGGCGTTGGTCATCGTCTCCAGCGTGGTGAAGGTCTTCGACGAGATGATGAACAGCGTCTCGGCGGGATCGAGGCCGTGGGTGGCGTCATGGAAGGCCGCGCCATCGACGTTGGCGACGAAGCGGAAGTCCATCGCCGGATCGGCGAAGTCGCGCAGGGCGGCATTCGTCATCTCCGGCCCCAGATACGAGCCGCCGATGCCGATGTTGATGACGGTCTTGATGCGCTTGCCTGTATGTCCCTTCCATTCGCCGCTGCGTACACGGTCGGCGAATTTTCCCATCTTGTCGAGGACCTCGTGCACTTCGCCCACAACGTCCTTGCCGTCCACTTCGATCTTCGTCCCGCGCGGAGCGCGCAGTGCCACGTGCAGGACGGCGCGCTTCTCGGTGTTGTTGATCTTCTCGCCGCGGAACATCGCGTCGCGCCGCGCTTCCACGCCGCGCTCGCGCGCGAGTTCCACCAGCAGCTTCATGGTTTCGTCGGTGACGCGGTTCTTCGAGTAGTCGAGAAACAGGCCGGCCCCCTCCGCGGTCATGCGCGTCCCACGCTGTGGATCATCGGCAAACATGTGCCGGAGATGGACGTCTTTGATCTTCTCGTAATGCGCCTTCAGGTTTTTCCAGGCGGGCGTGTCGATGGGCCGCTGGGTGGCTATTTTGGCTTCCGGCATAAATCTCCTCTCGCAGTTCTTTGTTGTGCAGATAAACAGCAGGTCCCTCGACTACGTGGATGCGGTCGCTGCGCGACGCATCCACTACGCTCGGGATGACGAGGTTTGTAGAATGCTTGTGAACCAACCGGTGGAAGCGCCGGGCTTCAGCCCCGCGAACCGCCCCACAGAAAGTCGGCTTTAGCCACGGCCGGGGCTGAAGCCCTTTTCGAGGGTTCGTCTCTCGCACGGCTAAAGCCGTGCCCTTCCACCCTACTTCAACGCCTTGCTCTTGCTCTCGATGGACTCGAGCAAATCATTCCACGAGTCCACAAACGACTTCGCACCGTCGCGCTGCAAGTCCGCACCGAGCTTCGTAACGTCGACTCCCGCGCGAGTGATCGCCATCAACACCTGCTCGCAATCGCCGCCATCCCGCGGAACCACGCTCCCTGCCTTCCCGTGATCCGCAAACGCCAGCAGAGTCTCCTCGGGCATGGTGTCGATCGTGTTCGGCGCGGCGAACTGCTCGATGTACATGACGTCGGACGCTTTGGGATCCTTCGTGCCCGTGCTGGCAAACAGCAGCCGCTGCGGACGCGCGCCCAAGCCCTCCAGCCGCTGCCAGCGCTGAGATTCGAGCGTGTCGCGGTACGCCTTGTACGCCTGCCGCCCAATCGCCGGACCAAGTTGGTTGCGTAACTCCGAAGGAAGCTTGTCCATCGTCGACTTGTCCCAGCGGCTGACGAACAGCGACGCCACCGAACGCACGTCGGGGCTAAGTCCAGCTTCCACCCGGCGCTCCAGGCCGCGCATGTAAGCATCAGCCGCGCCCAGATAATGATTGCGATCGAACAGCAGCGTGACATTCACGGTCACGCCCGCAAAGATCGCTTCTTCGATCGCGAATCTCCCCTCGGGCGTTCCCGGAATCTTGATGAACACGTTAGGGCGCTGCGCTTGCCTGTGCAGCTTCTTCGCGACTTCCACTGTGGTCTTGGCGTCATACGCCAGCAATGGCGAGACCTCCAGCGACACCCATCCATCAACCGTTGCCGTGCGCTCGTGAATCGCAGCGAACAGGTCCGCAGCGCGCCGCAGATCGTCAATCGCCATCTCGAAGAACGCGTCTTCGGTCGTCATCCCGGAAGACAGGAGGCGCCCCATGTCGTCGTTGTAGGCGTCCCCCTTCGACATGGCGTGATCGAAGATCGTCGGGTTCGACGTCAGCCCGGTGACCGAGAGCTCGTTGATGTAGCGTTTCAGCGTGCCGTTGTCGAGCATCTGGCGAGTGATGTTGTCTAGCCAGAGGCTCTGACCCAGCTCATGCAGTTGTTGCGTGGGTTTCATCTCATTACGCCTCATCCCTTACAGATTCGTCTCAAGCGCCTTGAGATGCGGCCCGTTTCATGGGCAGGAAGTCCGATTTCTTCATTTGCAGCAGGTCTGCAATACGCCGAATGCTGAAGTCGGCCGCAGCGTACTTCGCGTTCGCCGCCTTGTCGGCCGCGTAGTGTCCCTGCTGTACGAACACCGTAGTCACGCGGTCCTTCCAGATCTCCTTAATCGCCGCAAGCAGCCGCAACTTGTCGTCTACCATCACGTAATGCTTCGCCGGATAGAACTTCTCCACCCAATCCAGCTCGCGCTCCTTGTGGACAAAGATGAGCACGTTTCCGCCAAATCCTTTCCAGAGTCCGGCCTGCTCGACTTTGCGTGGCTGGAAGACGGCATCGCCATCGGAGAGGATCGCCGCCTTGCCCCAGCGCCGGCACTGCTCGACGGCATCGTGCGCGCCGGGAAAGACGCGCTTGGCGAAGGGATACTCGATGAGCCAGTTGGAAACGCTGAGGAAGCGCGGGTCGTGCATCTTCTCCATGCGGTAGCGCTCGATTGCGCCGAGATAATCGGCGTACCCGAGCTCCTTGCGCAGCTCTTCGTAAATCTCGAGATACCGCTGGCGCGCCGCAGCCCCGAAGGCCCGTCCGATGTGGCCAAACAGGTCGCTCGACATGCGATCGTTGTCGAACAGCGTGTTGTCCACATCGAACAGGAAAACCAACTCGTGCTCCGCCTTCGAAGAGGCGACGCGCTTCTTATTCTGCGACTGACCGGATTGTTTTGCGCTCATAGGTTAGTGTCCTGCCGTCTGGCTGCGAGCTTCATCCTGGGCCGGCTTGGGATCGATCCACGGACCGTCAGGGCCGATAAGTTGAGCGATCTCATCCGGACCCCAGCTTCCGGGTTCGTACCCGTAGACCGGCGTCACGTTATCCAGCACCGGCTGCACCACGCGCCACTGCGCTTCAACGAGATCCTGACGCGCGAACAGCTCGCCGTGACCGTGCATAGCGTCGCCCAGCAGGCGTTCGTAGGGCGGCATCTCGTGCGCCGCGTGGCTCTTCAGCATCAGCTCGACGTCCTGACCCGCCATGCGCTCGCCAGGCACTTTCACGCGCACGCCCATGCCGATGCAGATATCCGGGCTTATACGGAAGCGCACGTGCGAGGAGCGCAGCGGCACCAGCTCGTGATAGGTCTCACGCGGCGGCCGCTTGAACTCGATCACAGCCTCCATGCAGGTCATCGGCAGCACCTTGCCGGCGCGGATGTAGATGGGCACGCCCGCCCAACGCCAGCTATCGATGAAGCAGCGAATGGCAACGAAGGTCTCGACGGTTGATCCCGGAGCGACGCCGGGAACGTCACGATAGCCGTTGTACTGGCCGCGTACGATGTCGTTGGGGGTGAGCGGGCGCACGGCTTTCAGCAGCGCGGCTTTCGAGTCGCGGTCGGCTTCATAGTCCTCGCCCGTCGGCGGATCCATGGTCAAATTGGCCAGCACCTGCAGCATGTGGTTCTGCACCACGTCGCGCAGCGCGCCGGTTTCGTCGTAGAACTTGCCGCGATCAGTCACGCTGTAGGTCTCCGCCATCGTGAGCTGAATGCTGCGGATGTGGTCGCGGTTCCAGATGGGCTCGAAAATCGGGTTGGCAAACCGGGTGTAGATGATGTTCTGCACCGGCTCTTTGCCCAGGTAGTGATCGATGCGATAGATCGCGCTCTCGGGAAAGACCTTGTGCAGCGCGCGGTTCAGCTCCAGCGCGGTTTCCAGGTTATGGCCGAAGGGCTTCTCGATGACCGCGCGCGAATTGTTCGAACATCCCGCCTTCTGCAAGCCTAACGCCACGGTGCCGAAGAGGCTGGGTGGCACGGCGAGATAATGCAACGGCGACTGCGCTTTGCCCAGTTGCTTGCGCAACTCGGTGAAGGTCGCCGGATCGCCGTAGTCGCCGTCAACGTAGCGCAGCAGCTTCTCCATCTTCTCCCACGCGACCTGATCGAGTCCGCCGTGATGCTCCAGGCTGTCCTTGGCGCGTTCCTTGAGTTGGTTGAGGTTCCATCCCGCCTTGGCGACGCCGATGATGGGAATGTTCATTCCCTGGTCGCGGATGAGATTTTGCAGCGAAGGAAAAATCTGTTTGTAGGCCAGGTCGCCCGTGGCCCCGAAGAATACGAACGCATCCGACATTCCGTTTGACGTGCCGTTGTGCATTATGTTGTCCCCATTGAAAGGGCACGGCTTCAGCCGTGCCCTTCGTCACAGATTGAATGACGGCTTTAGCCGCTGAGGGAGTGCGCGCTTGTGAAACCACGAATTCCCTCAGGGGCTAAAGCCCGTCAGTATCACGCCTGTTTTGGGCACGGCTGAAGCCGTGCCCCCTCAAAGCACCGTACGCCAGGTAAAGGGTCCAACAGGAGGACGCGGACCTGGGTACAATCTAGTTCGCAGCTTTCTTCATCGTTTCCTTCGCCGCCTTGATGACGTGCTCGACGGTGAAGCCGAAGTGCTCCATCACGACCTTCATCGGCGCCGACTCGCCGAAGGTGTTCATGGCCAGCACGACGCCATCGGTCCCGGCATAACGCTCCCAGCCGATCGGCGACGCTTCTTCGACCGTCACGCGTGCGCGGACCGACGGCGGCAGCACAGTGTCGC